>Ga0068858_100007795_pt1 | contig 10335 bp, 8 predicted proteins | sample KBSSwiS12_FD_66589 | JGI IMG/M metagenome (GOLD analysis project Ga0068858, IMG submission 66589) | Switchgrass rhizosphere microbial communities from Kellogg Biological Station, Michigan, USA - KBS Switchgrass S1-2 | ecosystem: Host-associated > Plants > Roots > Rhizosphere > Soil ... | reverse complement strand
GGGGCGCTGGGTTAAAATGCCGTCCTTTCCGCGGGCGTCCCGCGCCCGCTTTGCGCTGTTTCCCTTTCCTTCATGCACATCCACATCCTCGGCATTTGCGGCACCTTCATGGGCGGCATCGCGCAGATCGCCCGCGCCGCGGGTCACACCGTGACGGGGTGCGACGCCGGCGTGTACCCTCCCATGAGCACCCAGCTCGAACAGGCCGGGATCCAGCTCATCGAAGGCTGGAATCCGGACCAGCTCAAGCTCGCGCCCGACCTATGGGTGGTGGGCAATGTGGTGAGCCGCGGCAATCCGCTCATGGAAGCCATACTCGACCGCGGCGATCCCTACCTCTCCGGTCCGCAGTGGCTGGCCGAGAATGTTCTGCGTGGTAAGTGGGTGCTCGCTGTCGCGGGCACACACGGTAAGACGACCACTTCATCCATGCTGGCTTGGCTGCTGGAAGCGGCGGGCAAGAACCCCGGATTCCTCATCGGCGGGGTGCCGGAGAACTTCGGTGTGTCGGCGCGGCTGACGGACAGCCGCTATTTCGTCATTGAGGCCGACGAATACGACACGGCTTTTTTTGATAAACGCTCTAAGTTCGTCCACTACCGGTCGAAAACGGCGGTTTTGAACAACCTGGAGTTCGATCATGCCGACATCTTCGCCGATCTTGCTGCGATCGAAACGCAATTCCATCACTTCGTGCGGACTATCCCCGGCTCCGGCCTGATTGTGGCCAATGGCGCCGACGCCGCGCTGCAAAGAGTGCTGGCGCGCGGCTGCTGGACGCCGGTCGAGCGCTTCGCCGTGGCCGAGGGATGGAACAGCCGTGAAACCGGCGTGTCCGAATTTGACCTACTGCATGCGAATCAGTTGCTCGCCAAGGTGCACTGGGAACTGTTAGGCGAGCACAACCGCCACAACGCGCTGGCCGCCATCGCCGCCGCGCGCCACGTCGGCATCGACCCCGCGCAATCCGCTGCCGCCCTGTCGCGCTTCGCCAACGTCAAGCGCCGCATGGAAGTGCGCGGTACGGTCAACGGCGTCACGGTGTACGACGACTTCGCCCACCACCCCACGGCCATTGAACTCACCCTGGCCGGACTGCGCCGCAAAGTGGGTACGGCGCGCATCCTTGCCGTGCTGGAGCCGCGCTCCAACACCATGAAGCTGGGGGTCATGAAGGACAAGCTCCCCGCCAGCCTGGCCGATGCCGACCGGGTGTTCTGCTACACCGGTGGCCTGGGCTGGGACGCCGCGGGCGCGCTCGCGCCGCTCGGCGCCAAGGCGTCGAGCAACGCCGATCTGGACGCGCTGGTCGCGGACATTGCCGCCGCCGCCCGCCCCGGCGACCACGTGCTGGTCATGTCCAACGGCGGCTTCGGCGGCATCCATGCCAAGCTGCTGGCGGCGCTGGCGCAGCCAGGCAACCCGGGTGGGACGGCCGCGCCGCGCGGGGCAGGCGCGCAGTGAGCACGCTGGTCTACCTGCACGGCTTCAATTCCTCGCCCGCCTCGCACAAGGCGCAGTTGCTGGGGAAAGCCCTGGCCGAGCGCGGCCTGTCCGACCGCCTCATCTGCCCGGCCCTGCCGCACCGGCCCGCCGCAGCCATGGAGTTGGTCGAAAGGCTGATGGCCGCGCGGCCGGCCGCGGAACTGCGGCCCCTCTCCTTCGTGGGCAGCTCGCTGGGCGGCTTCTACGCCACCTGGCTGGCGGAAAAGCACGACGCGCGCGCCGTGCTCATCAACCCCGCGGTGTTTCCGCAAAACGGCCTGTCGGAGTACCTGGGACCGCAGCAGAATATGTACACCGGAGAGCGCTACGATTTGACGCAGGACCACCTGCGCGAATGGCAGGCCCTGTACCGCGCCGACATCCGGCCCGAGCGTTACCTGCTCATGGTGGAAACCGGCGACGAAGTGCTGGACTATTCGCGGGCGGTGGAACGCTACCGGGGCGCCGAGCAGATCGTGGTGCAGGGCGGCGACCACACTTTCCAGAGTTTTCCGCAGTACATTCCGCGCCTGCTCGAATTCGCCAGGCTGTAAGCGACCCATTTCAGAGTAATTCCCAGTGCACGTACTGTACGAAGAAAGCGGCGATTTCAAAGTCGGCACTGTCCTGGCCGCGACGGACGCCTCGCTGCAGGTCGAAGCCCCGCACGGCAAGCGCAGCAAGGTCAAATCCAATGCCGTGCTGCTGCGTTTCGATTCGCCCGGCGCGGCTGAACTGCTGACCGGCGCCGAGGCCATGGCCGCCGACGTGGACACGGACTTTCTGTGGGAATGCTCGGGCCAGGACGAATTCGGCTTCACCGACCTCGCGCGCGAGTACGTGGGCCACCCGCCCACGCCGGTGGAGGCGGCCGGCATCCTGCTCAAGCTGCAATCCGCGCCCATGTATTTCTACCGCAAGGGACGCGGGCGGTTTCGCGCCGCGCCGGCCGACACGCTGAAGCTGGCCCTGGCCGGCCTGGAAAAGAAGCGCCTGCAGCAGGAAAAAATCGACCTGTGGCGCGCCGAACTGGAAGCGCATCGCCTGCCCGACGAACTGCGCGCCATCCTGCCCGAGCTGCTGTACAAGCCCGACCGCAACAAGCCCGAGACCCGCGCCCTGGAACTGGCCTGCGAGCACAGCGGCATGAGCGTGGTGAAACTGCTGGAGGCCTGCGGCGCGCTGCCCTCCAGCCGCGACTATCACCTGGGCCGCTTCCTGTTCGAATATTTTCCCAAGGGCACGGGTTTTCCCGCGGCGCTGAACGCCCTGCTGGCGGCGCCCGAGGACCTGCCCGTGGCCGAGGTGCAGGCCTTCAGCCTGGACGACGCCACCACCACCGAAATCGACGACGCCTTCTCGCTGCGCCTGCAGGGCGAGGGCGTGTGGCGCCTGGGCATCCACATCGCCGCGCCGGGCCTGGGTTTCCGGCCGGGTTCGCCGCTGGATGACGCGGCGCGGGCGCGGCTGTCCACGGTGTACTTTCCCGGCGACAAGATCACCATGCTGCCCGCCGCCGCCATCGACACCTATTCGCTGGCGGCGGGCGCGGCGCGGCCGGCGCTGTCGCTGTACGTGGATTTCCGCGACGACGATTTTTCCATCCTCAACCGCCACAGCGTGATCGAGCGCGTGCCCGTGGCGGCCAACCTGCGCCACCAGGACACCGAGGCCCTGGACGCGGCTTTCGAGGCTGGGCAGTTTCCAGACGGCGGACCGGGCGACATCCCCTACGCGGCCGAACTGCACCGGCTGTGGCGCTTCGCCTGCGCCCTGGAAGCCGGCCGCGGCAAGCAACCCGAGGGTTCACAGCGCGGCCCCGAGCGTGTGGAATACAACTTCTACGTCGAGGGCGACCGCGTGGACATCGTGCCGCGCCGCCGCGGCCAGCCCATGGACAAGCTGGTGGCCGAGCTGATGATCCTGGCCAACAGCACCTGGGGCAAGCTGCTGGACGACAACCACGTGGCGGCGGTGTACCGCGTGCAGGGCGGCGGCAAGGTGCGCATGACCACGGGCGCGGCCGCCCACCAGGGGCTGGGCGTGAGCCATTACGCCTGGTCGAGCTCGCCGCTGCGCCGCTACGTGGACCTGCTCAACCAGTGGCAGTTGCTGGCGCTGGTGGCGGGCGAGTCCGCGCCGTTCGCCTCCAATTCGGCCGAACTGCTGTCGGCGGTGTCGGATTTCGAGGCCACTTACGCCGCCTACGACGAGTTCCAGCGCCGCATGGAGAACTACTGGTGCCTGCGCTGGATCGCGCAGGAGGGCGTGGAACAGCTCGCCGGCCACGTGCTGCGCGACAACCTGGTGCGCCTGGACCGCCTGCCCATGGTGGTGCGCGTGCATTCCCTGCCCGAGCTGGCGCCCGGCACGGCGGTGGAACTCAAGGTGTCCGGCGCCGATTTGCTCGAAGTCGAGCTCAAATGCCAATTCCTGCGCACTCTGGACGAAGCCCCTGCGACATAGAATCGCGGCGTAAAATGCGCTGAATTTCTCTTTACTTGTTTGTCTGTGTAGGACCCGAGCACCCGGAGCGGGATTGACCAAAGCCACCCGACCCAAACAGCAGCCCGACAGGCCTTCCGTCCGGAACCAGGCCAAGGCAACCGCCTCCCCGTCGCAGAGCGCACCCCGGCCGGCCTCCGCTCCCTCGCCACGGCCGGCGGCCCGGCAAAGCAGCGTCAAACCGGCCGGCGCAAAACAACAGGACACTGTGCAGCAAGGCACTGCGCAGCCCGGCACCGCGCAACGGCCCGTCGCCGCACGCCTGGGCCCGCGGCCGCAGTCCCAACAGTTTCCGCTGAACCTCGCCGCGCCGGCGCCCGTGGCCGCCGCCGGCCGCGCCATCCCGGCGCCTCCGGCATCGGCGCCGCCCCGAGCGTCGCTGCTCGCCTGGGGGCCGCTGGCCAACATGGACCCCTCGCAGCGCATGTTCACCCTGGCCATGGGCGTATCGGTGGTCCTGCACGCCATGGTGCTGTCCATTCACTTCAACCTGCCGCAGACCTTGCTCAAGCAGTTCACGCCGCCGCAGTTGGAAGTGGTGCTGGTGAATGCCAAGTCGCGCACCCGGCCGGTGAAGCCCGACGTGCTGGCCCAGGCCAACCTGGACGGCGGCGGCAACGTGGACGAGAACCGCCGCGCCAAGTCGAATGCCCCCGTGACCAACAGCGAACAGCGCGGCGACGACCTGAAGCAGGCCCAGCAGCGCGTGCGCGAGCTGGAGGCGCAGCAGCGCGAGTGGCTGGCGCAGATGAAAGCCAGTCCGACGGCCACTTCGCCCACGCCCGCGCCCAGCACCGAGCCCACGCCCAGGCCCACGCCATCGGGGGCGGACCTGGTGGCGCGCTCCATGCAGCAGCTCAAGCTCGAGGCTGAGATTTCGCGCAGCGTGGACGAGTACAACAAGCGCCCGCAGAAGCTGTTCATCGGCGCGCGCGCCGCCGAGTTCTCCGCGGCGCAGTACTTGAGCGAATGGACCCAGAAAGTGGAGCGCTGGGGCAACCTCAACTACCCCGACATGGCACGCGGCAAGTTCTACGGCGACGTGCAGTTCCAGGTGACGCTCAAGCCCGACGGCTCCGTTGTGTCTTACGAGCAGTTGCATTCCTCGGGCAGCCCAGTGCTAGACAGCGCGGCCAGGAGCATCGTGCTCAGCGCGGCGCCTTACGGAACCATCTCGGCCAATGTGCTGCGCGGCAACGACCTGCTGGTGATCACGCGCACCATGATTTTCGCGCGCGGCGACCGCGTATTCAGCAACTAAACCACGACCTTCATGACCGACCGCTACGCCGTCATCGGCAACCCGGTGGCTCATTCCAAGTCGCCGCAGATCCACGCCGCCTTTGCCGCCGCCACCGGGCAGGATATCGACTATGGCCGCGTGCTCTCGCCCCTGGACGGTTTCGCCGCCACGGTGGCGAGCATGGCCGCCGAGGGCTACCGCGGCGCAAACGTCACCGTGCCCTTCAAGGAAGACGCCCTGCGCCTCGCCGCGACGCTGTCGCCGCGCGCCCGCGCCGCCGGCGCGTCCAACTGCCTGCGCTTCGACCGGGACGGCCTCTTCGCCGACAACACCGACGGCGTGGGCCTCGTGGCCGACCTCATGCGCAACCTCGGTTTCGCGCTGAAGGGCCGAAAGCTGCTGCTGGTGGGCGCGGGCGGCGCGGCGCGCGGCGTGCTGCAGCCGCTGCTGGATGAAGCGCCGGCCGAACTGGTCATCGCCAACCGCACGGTCGACAAGGCGCGCGCGCTGGCGGTGCTCGCCAAGAAGGGCCGGGGCCAGCTCGTGGCGGTGTGCGGCTTTGCCGGGCTCAAGGGCGAGCGCTTCGACCTCGTCATCAACGCCACCTCGGCCAGCCTCGCGGGCGAGGTGCCGCCGCTGCCGGAGGACCTGTTCGGGCCCGAGTCCCTGGCCTACGACATGATGTACGGCGACAGCGCCACGCCCTTCATGCGCTGGGCCGGCGGCGCCGGCGCTGAATACGTTTCCGACGGCCTGGGCATGCTGGTCGAGCAGGCGGCCGAAGCCTTCCTGCTGTGGCGCGGCGTGCGCCCTGAAACGGCGCCCGTGCTACAGGCGCTGCGCAGCAAGGCGCCGCCCGACCAACCCGCGAGGTGAGAGCCCTCGCCTGGCTGTGGAGGGCGTTCTGCTACACCCTGGGTGTGGTGGTGCTGGTATTCGCGGTGGTGCAGAGCTGGTTTTTCATGCACATCCTGTACTGGAAGCACTGGAACCCCGGCAGCACCAGCTTCATGGAAACGCGCCTGCTGCAACTGCGCGAGCGCGACCCCAAGGCGCAGCTCCAGTACCGCTGGGTGGACTACGCGAAAATTTCCCCGCAGGCCAAGCGCGCCATCATCGCCGCCGAGGACATGAAGTTCATCGATCACGAGGGCTTCGACTGGGACGGCATCCAGCGCGCCATGGAAAAAAACCAGAAAAAGGGCAAGCCCGTGGCCGGCGGCTCCACCATCACCCAGCAACTCGCCAAGAACCTGTTCCTGTCCGGCGAGCGCACCTATTGGCGCAAGGGCCAGGAAGCCATCATCACGCTCATGCTGGAAGCGCTGCTGGACAAGCGCCGCATACTCGAACTGTATTTGAACGTGGTGGAGTGGGGCGTGGGGGTGTTCGGCGTGGAGGCGGCCTCGCGCCACTACTACGGCACATCGGCGGCTAGCTTGGGACCCGAACAGGCCGCAAGGTTGGCGGCTATGCTGCCTCGGCCGCAGTTCTACGACAAGAATCGGGGATCGAATTATCTGGCGGGGTATGCGGAGAGGATACTTGGGCGGATGGGGGATTCGCAGGTGCCTTAGATACGCGCCAGCTTTTCCAGCGCCCTGTCCAGCGTCTCTTCCTTCTTTGCAAAACAGAACCGCACCACCCGTCGCTCCACCGGCTGGAGATAAAACGCCGACAGCGGAATGGCCGCCACGCCCACATCCACCGTCAGCCGCCGCGCGAACTGCTCCTCGGTCTCGTCGCTGATGGCCGAGTAATCCACCACCTGGAAATAGGTGCCGGCGCAATCCAGCAGCTTGAAGCGCGATTGCGCAAGCCCGGCGCGAAAGCGGTCGCGCTTGGCTTGATAGAAGGCGGGCAACCCCAGGTAAGGCGAAGCATCCTTCAGGTATTCGGTCAGCGCCCATTGCATGGGATGCGACACCGCGAACACGTTGAACTGGTGCACCTTGCGGAACTCCGTGCTCAGTTCGGCGGGCGCGCAGCAATAGCCTATTTTCCAGCCCGTGACGTGGAAGGTCTTGCCGAACGACGACACCACGAAGCTGCGCTCGGCCAACGCCGGCCGGCGCGCCATGCTCTGGTGCTCGCGGCCGTCGAAAATGATGTGCTCGTACACCTCGTCGGAAAGCAGCAGGATGTTTGTGCCCTTCACCATGGCTTCGAGCGCGTCCAGGTCGGCGGACGAGAACACCGCGCCCGAGGGATTGTGTGGGCTGTTGAGCGCGATCATGCGTGTGCGCGGCGTGATGGCGTTCCGCACCTTGTCCCAGGGCACCCCGTAGTCGCCCGGCCGTAGCTGAACGGGAACGGGTATGCCTCCGGCGAGGCGGATGGCCGGCACGTAGCTGTCGTAGGTGGGTTCGAGCACGATGACTTCGTCGCCGGGATGCACGGCGGCGAGGATGGCGGTGAGCAGCGCCTGCGTGGCGCCGGCCGTCACCGTGACCTCGCGCTCGGCATCGTAGGCATGGCCGTAGCTCGCCGCCACCTTGGCGGCGATGGCCTCGCGCAGGGCGGGCAACCCGGTCATGGGCGCGTACTGGTTGTGGCCGGCGCGCATGGCCTCCGTCACCAGCGCCGGCAGGCGCGGGTCGCATTCGAAATCGGGAAAGCCCTGGCCGAGGTTGATGGCCTTGTGCTGCACGGCCAGTTGCGACATCACGGTGAACACGGTGAGGCCCACCTCGGGCAGGCGGGAAACAAGTTTGGGTGTCATGGCGAAGCCGATGCAGGAGAAAGACCATCCGGCGCGGCGCCTGCGCGGGGTTGGAGCGCGGCGCTGCGGCCGCGTTGCACGTTCACGCCGAACAGCAGCGCCAGGCCGACGACGAAAAAGCCGCCGGTGACCAGGATGGCAAGCCGGTGGTTGCCGCCCGACATCCAGGTGACCGCGCCGTAGGTGAGCGGCCCCAGCACCGAGGACAGCTTCACCGCCAGGCCCCACAGGCCGAAGAACTCGGCGTGCCGGTCCTCGGGCGCGAGGTAGCCCACCAGGGCGCGGCCGGCCGATTGCGACGAGCCCAGGCACACCCCGGCCAGGTTGGCGGCGAACCAGAACGACTCGCGGCCCTGCGACGCCCAGGCGACGAGCACCATGACGATCCAGCCCGCCAGCGTGATGGCGATGGTGGGCACGTGGCCGATGCGGTCCTGCACGTAGCCGAAGGCGAAGGCGCCCACGGCGGCGGTGACGTTCACCACCAGGATGAGGGCGATGGTGTCCCGGGTGGTGAAGCCCAGCGCCTGCTGGGCATAGATGGCGGCCAGCGCGATCACGGTCTGGATGCCGGCCTGGTAGAACACGATGCACAGCAGGAAGCGCGACAGGTCGCGGTAGCGCGCCGCCTGGCGGAAAGTGTCCAGCACCCGGGCGTAGGCAGCCCGCATGACATGCGCGGTCACCGGCGCCGGCCGGGCGCGTTCGCGCAGGATGAGGAAGGTGGGCAGGCTGGCGAGCGCGAACAGCACGGCGGTGATGAGCATGGTGACGGGCACGAACTGCGCCGCCGTCTGGCCCGCGGCCTGGGCATGGCTCACCCAGGCCAGGCACGCGCCCAGCGACACCAGGCCCCCGAGATAGCCCAGGCTCCAGCCCCACCCCGACACCTTGCCCATGGCCGGCCCCGTCGCCAGCTCGGGCAGGAAAGCGGCGATGACGTTCTCGCCGCTGCCGTAGAAGAAGTTCGACAGCACGATGAGCACCATGGCCAGGGCCACGTCGCCCGGGCCGGCCAGGGCCAGCGCCGCGGTGAACAGGATGCAGCCCACGGTGGTGACCAGCAGCACGCGCTTCTTGGCCGCGTGCACGTCGGCCCAGGCGCCCACGAAGGGCGCGGTGAGCATGATGGCGATATAGGAAATAGACAGCGCGGCGGTCCAGGCAAAGGTGGCCCAAGGGGCTTTGCCTGCTATGCCCGACACGAACCAGGCGTTGAAGACAGCGGTGATGACGACGGTGGTGTAGCCCGAGTTGGCGAAGTCGTACATGGCCCAGCTGAAGACCTCGCGGGGCTTTACTTCTTCGGCCAGTACGGGCGCGGAACTCATTGAAATTTGATCGGCATGCCGGATTTTTGCTTCCGGGATGATACAGCGCGGCGTTAGAATCCCCGCGTCGCCCCGCGCGCCCGGACCAGGCGGGCCAGAAACCAACGCCGCCGATGAACGCCGTCCAAAGCCCCAAAAAGGAACTCGAAGACCTGCAGGAAGACCTGCGCGAGGTGCGGCAACTCCTGCGCCGCCAGCGCGTGGTCGAGGGGCTGGTCGGGCGCCAGGAGGCCCCCTCGGTGGACGCCTCGCGCCAGGAACTGGTGCAGGTGCTGGTGCACAAGCAGCACGACGCCGAGCTGCACGCCAAGCTCGACGCCATGCACCCGGCCGACGTGGCCTACATCCTGGAGACCCTGCCGCTCGAGGAGCGGCTGGCGGTGTGGGACCTGGTCAAGGCCGAGCGCGACGGCGAAATCCTGCTGGAAGTGTCGGACGCGGTGCGCGAGTCGCTCATCAAGAGCATGGACTCGGAGGAGCTGGTCGCCGCCGCGGAGCAGCTCGAGGCCGACGAGATCGCCGACCTCGCTCCCGACCTCCCCGTGGAGGTCATGGCCGACGTGTTCCGCGCCCTGCCGGTCGAGGAGCGCCAGCGTCTGCGCGAGGCCATGTCCTTCCCCGAGGACTCGGTGGGCGCGCTCATGGACTTCGACGTGGTGTCGGTGCGCGAGGACGTGACTCTGGAAGTGGTCACGCGCTACATGCGCCGCTTCGACGAACTGCCCGGCCACACCGACCAGGTGTTCGTGGTGGACCGCAACCAACGGCTGCGCGGCGTGCTGCCGCTCTCCCTGCTCATCGTCACCGACCTCGAGGCCAGCGTGCAGCAGGTGATGAAGACCGACATGGTCACGCTCTATCCCTACGACAAGGCGCAGCAGGCGGCCCAGGCCTTCGAGCGCTACGACCTGGTGTCGGCGGCGGTGGTGGACGCGCAGGGGCGGCTGGTCGGCCGGCTTGCCATCGACACCGTGGTGGATTACATCCGCGACAAGTCCGAGGCCGACGCCCTGGCCCAGGCCGGCCTGCGCGAGGAAGAGGACATTTTC
>Ga0068858_100007790_pt1 | contig 10338 bp, 20 predicted proteins | sample KBSSwiS12_FD_66589 | JGI IMG/M metagenome (GOLD analysis project Ga0068858, IMG submission 66589) | Switchgrass rhizosphere microbial communities from Kellogg Biological Station, Michigan, USA - KBS Switchgrass S1-2 | ecosystem: Host-associated > Plants > Roots > Rhizosphere > Soil ... | reverse complement strand
AGGAACATTCTTTGGAATGTCTGACACCTCGGGTTCGATCTTATTGGCATCAATGAACTTAGTCATCCCTTAACCTCAATACCTCGATGCTTGATGTACGCAATGTTGCCATTACGTTCAAGACGTTGACTCCTAACGAGCCCATCCAACCGATCGAGATCATATCTGATCCGCGACAAGATTGCCCGTTGTTCCATAGTCATGGACGATTCAGACATCCCTTTGAGGAAGCCTCGAGCCTTACCAATCGTACCGAGATTGGCGTTATGGCGATGCCGATGCATCTTGTCAAAGAAGAGTGCATCCTCTTTGGTCTCGCCTGATCCCTTTGGCGGTATGTAGATCATTTCAGATGGAGCCGGGTTTGACGACGAGCTGCCCGCTGACGTTGTGTCGCTGCACGAGCCTTGGCCATCTTCTTGCTCAGCGGAGGCTTCTCGTAGAGGTGGCGTGGAATAAATCTGCTGGGCTGTTTTTCGTTTGGTATGGCCAAATCAGCCATGAGCGTCTCGAACAGAATCGACATGCTGCCGAGCAATCCGGCACGAAGAATCTTGGGGTCCATATTAGGCCTCGTTGGTTATGGGTTGAATCCAGGTTTTCTGATCGTAGTTGTACATCCACCCAGAATTGACTCGCTGTTCACCCTGAAAGAGCCGAAGGATCTCGCAGTGACGACACCAAGGTTTATGGGCTGGACAATTGCATACTAGGCTCTGTCTGTGCTCCGCAATGGAATATAGAGCGAGAACCTCAAAGTCTTCAGACAGCTTTGACACCGTGAACACTACGGCATCCGGGTTACTACTACCCTTCTTGACTGTGTAAAGAGTTTGGGGCTTTGGCTTCTTAGACATTGTGCAGGATCTCCACAAGGACCATCAGCATTAGCATGAGGACGATATAGACAAGGTATGCCATCTAAACCCCTTATATGTTGGGCTGCTACCGGAGACCCCGACAAAGGATCAGCAAAGCAAGATCTCCGGAGCGCCACTGATGACTAGCCGCGCGTGACGAAACGCCCGATAGCCACCAAGTAGTTCGGAGGAGCGAAGACCCACAGATTACTCCGTGTTAGGGCACCAAACCCAATCTTCGCACGACGCCGAGGCAATCGTTCCTCCTAACCGCTTTGAGCAGGTGCAACTCATTGCGGGTTCGAATTAGTTACGCCGCAAGAGCACGCGGACGCTTGGATTCAACCTTCGGCTTGGCCACAGACTTCTCCTGACGAGGAGTCTCCGGATCACGCTTGGGCTTCGAGCCAACGTGTTCCTTGTAGGAGTCCCGATGGAACGAAGGTGCCGACAACTGAAGAGCATCGACCATCGCACTACGGATCCAGGTGTTCAGGTTGGCGGCATCCATCTCGATGACGATCTTGACATCTTTGTCGTCGATGTCGTCACGACGCCGATAAACACGCTGGATGGCAAACTGGTCGCCAGTCTGAAAGGCGTGAACCATCTGGTCGAATTGAATGTCGAGCTTGGTGGCGCAGTTGCGGAGAACATCACTGACCCACGCACGCGCTGCTCCAACCTTTACTTCATCGCCCGGCTTCTCATGGCCCTTATACGCCATCTCGAAGAGCCGACGATCTCCACCGTTCATGATCTCGGTGAAGATGGACTTGCTGACAAATGACTTGAATTTCATGGTAGCTAATCTCCTTTGGCACGAAGCCGGTTGATTGGGGTGGGAGAGACGACAGCTGAGTTTGGGGGTTCTGACTGCGTCTCTCCCTTGGATCAGATCGCCATTGCGGCGGACGATCTAATCCTCGCGGGAGAGCCTCTATCCTTACGGATTGTGGGACTCTGAGTTGGAGTCCTTACCGATCTCCATCGGCAGTACTCTCCCTGGAGCATTAGACCGAAACCGTTTGCTAGGGTTGAACCAATATTGGTGGCTCCTAACAATCGGGGTGCCCTTCTTAGGGGCGGTATCATCTTACCCTCCTGAGGTGAGACGCAACGGAACATATACACCACATATTGTCCCGTTGCTTTCATCTTACCCCTTAAGTATAGCTGATTTCAGCGATGACCTCAAGAGGGTTTTAGATGGTCTCTTATTGCTTCGAGGTAATCTAGCCGAGATCCCGCAGCTGCTGTGCGAGATCCTGAAGATCACCGACCAACGCACCGTACTGATCGTCCTTGAGAAGTGCCTTCCGAACGAGATCATCACGGATAGTACGCTCACGCTCCTTCATCCGTGTCTGGAGTATGTCGATACGATTCTGGAGTGCAACCTTTCGCTGTTGACGTTCATGTTCGGCGAGCTGTGCAGCCTTATAGGACTCCGTATCCACCTTGTCGACAACCCACTTGACGGCGTAATCGACTACGGTGTTGCGGTAGACTTCCACCACAGTAGCTGTAGCCAAATTGCCCGAACCAGCCGAATCGATGACAACCGTATCACCTTTACAGATCCCAGGGATATTGGTCTTATACCAATAAGTCTTCCTCGACCAATTGCTGTGGCTAAGATGGATCGGTTGATTGAAGACTACTCCAACGGAGTCAATATGCGACATGCTTCTTCCTTTCGGTTTGTTATTTTCGGCCTCTACATCACGGGACGACCATCGTCCAGTAACTGTTCCCCCGTAGTACTCAATGAACTGTCGATATACTCCATCCCGTGGAGTATTGGTGGCGAGATCCCAAGCTAAGATACGGTTCTCCAACTTAGAGTAATCCACGTCTGGCCAAACGACATCGGAGGCAGTCTTGAAGTCGGCCATCTTGATATTGGACGACTCATCGTACCAGACGACATCAGGTTTCGTGGGTTTATCCTCAACCTCATCCACGATGACAAAGTCAGCTGTGGTACCGCTAGCGCCGTCCGTAAGGTCAGTTAGCTTGATCTTATAAGTCCCAGGAGCTACCCACTTGGCACCTTTGAGACGCTGGTTGAACCACATAGCCATAGCTGACTTACCGTATGGGTAAGCGAACAATGGGTTCATCCTGACTTTGGCGGCCTTGGACTTAGAACGACGCTTTCGGCTCATTGAACTTCCCCGTCATGATGTTGAGGGAGCTGAGAGAGCCGTTTGGCTCAGAGATGTGACCATTCTCAATGGTGGAGTGATAGATATGCACTTGTCCATCCTCACCGATGTAAGCCACATCTGGCCCTTGAGAGGTCGTTGAGCACGCACCTAGCGGCAGCAACAATAGTAGTGGTAGCAGTTTATTACGCCCGCGCATGTTCGACTCCTATGCGGTATCCTTTGTAGTCAAAGTCATCGTCGTAGTAAGGTTGACTCCCAAAGCGGAAGTCATCCGGATTGATAAGTCGGAACTTCCAATCCATGGAGACAGAGTGTGCCCAGCCGAATGCTGCCTGTTGAGCAGTGTCGAGGGTCTTCATGAGGGGCTTACCGTCCCAGATGGTCTGCAGCAACCCAAAACCTTTTTGCTTCGGGCTCTTCTTGATCAGGATGAGGATCTTGGCCATTATGCTGAGGCCTTCTCTGCGTCAGCCTTCTCCGTCTGGGAGAGCCGCTCGTAGTCGGTGACCCGAGTCACGTGTAAGTTGACGAGTTCCACCCAGAGAGTGGTAAACTTGTCATTCCATTCCTGACGCACCTTCGGCGACACCTTACCCTCGGGCTTCGCTGTGATGTGTGCCCTAAGCATCGTCAACGCTTTGCCGAACGTACGCAGCCGATCGTTGGTATTGTTGATCCGAGCTAACTGGTCGAAGACGCTCTTCTTGTTGAGCTGCACGATCTTCTGCTGCGTCTCAATCCGTTCCTGAAGGAGCTTTTGCTCCTCCGCCGAATCAATCGCAAGCCGATCATACTTCTTCTTGAAGTCGTCCCGCTGAGCCCGGAGTACATCAGTACCCTCACGGAGTGATTTGTTCTCCGCACAAATGGAATCTATGTACTCTGCTGAGACGATAGTCAAGCCAAACAGTTTCATGCTAGTCCCCTATGGTTGATGTTGTGGTTAGTCTTCCGCTTCAGTGATACTGATCGAGAACCGCTTGGCGATACGTTCAAGCTGCCCGAACTCGGCATAATCCAAGATCTCGAATTGGTCGCCTTGCCACCCTGAGAGCCAAACACGACGTACCTCGAGGCCTTCATTGTGCCAACGCCAATGGAACGCGAAGGGTTCAACTTCCTTCATCTGTGTGGAATGTCTAGCCATGATGGGGATCCTTGTTCTCATTGAAGTGCTTGGCACACATCTCGGCCATCATGTGACTGGCACCACCGAAGAAGCCACAGATGAAATTTGTGCCACCATAGTTACGGACTTCCCAGACAGCGTAGTCACTGCCATCCCTGGAGACATACTTGGGTTTATCCCCGTAGACCTTCGCTGTCGGGTCGTTAATGTCTTCTTCAATGTCGTCAGCCATCGTCTTTGATCCTTTTCTGATGATACCCTATAATACAGCATCTTTTAGGTCAAAGCTAGGGGTCTTATGATGGTTGACGATTATTATGACCTGCTTGACCAAAACAGAGGAAATATGTCGCATGGCGCATTGCGTCTCTACTGTGGCGCTGACCCTTATCGTAGAGGTGCCACCCTTTAAGCTTGTCATCCGAGACAAAGTGTTTAGCTACCTGTGGGGTCTGATGAGAGTATGGAATGTTCCGGAGTAGGAAGAACGTTTCCATCGAGCCTATTATGCGGAGGGTTGGGACGTCTGACCAAGAGTGGGAGTCCGTCTTCCATTCGTAGACCCTATACTGCTCGTACACCACATAGGTTGGTTGGTACTGGTTGAGCAAGACCTGGAAGTTTTTGACGCACTCTTGGATGGGCCAACTTGGCATCTGACCACATGCAATCATTACGTCGTCTTCTCCAGGCTCACATCTCCAAACACACCAACCTGTTGTCTCACCTGGATCTAGTGCGAGCAAAATCCCCCGAAATGCTTTCTGGCCCCGTGACTTGCGCACGGCCTCTGAGAATAGGTTGAATTGCTGTGTCATGACTTGTACGTCCTCTATGGGTAAAATAAAAGGGCCCACCAGAGTTAACTGATGAGCCCAAGGCGTCCCAACGATGAGGCCACTCGAGGTCGGACACCTCTTCCTATGAGCAACCCACAAAGTGGCTCACAGGGGTCTCGGCTAAGATGAGGCAAATCAATCTTAGCCCAGATTCCTTGGTTACTGCGCAGCGCCCGGAGCGGGAGGAGCCGGCGGAACAACCACTTCACCACCAGCCGTCTTATCCGGACCACCCGGATGACCCTTCGTCGCCGCAAAGACGATCTGGTACGGAACCTTCTTGCCGGTAATCTGCGTCAGGTGACGAGCGATATCGCCACGGGACATCTTGCGAGCCCACAGATCACGGATGTATTCCGCACGCTTCACGGGAGCCGACGGCGTTTCGGTGCCATCTTCGTTCTTCGTCGGGGGCGGCGTCACCATCTTGTAACGCTCGTCCGAAGCAACGGCAGCAGCTTCCGAACCCGGAGTCGCGGTAGCAGCGGCAGTGCCTTCAGTCGCCGGAGTCGCAGCAGCTACTTCTTCGGGAGTCTGTTCTTTTGCATCACGGGCCATAAAAACCTCCTGGGTGTTTGGCTCTAAGTCGGATTGAGTCATCGAGTCTGAATGGGAGCAGCTTGCATCGCAACTCTCATCCCATTAATATAATGCATCCATCTAAGGTTTGCAAGAGGAAAAATCTTGGTCAACCTTTAGATTTCTGAACCAGTTTATAGCGCATCCGGTTATTGGACTTACCATCTTCCACTAATCCGCAGATGCTGGCAATCATGCTTTTGTGTGTCACCAGGTACTTACCGATCCGTCGACTTTCGGATAGTTCGCCACACTTCTCGTACTCCGGATCTGCCATAGCCCAGTTAGCTATTTCCTGGGAGGTGATATTCACTAGAGCATTAGTCATCCGTCGGTAGTCACAGAAGGCGATCAATCCTTCAAAAGCCCAATCACTCTCCGTAATGGCCTTATTGGATATCCCGCTAAGATACTGTGGGATCCACTCGGCTGGCTTTGGGAAGTTAAAGACCTCTGCCATCAACAACATAGCCTGTTCAAAGTTGATCAGTCGGTGCTTGGCTTGATACCTCATGTTCCATTTGGTTCGTACGAGTAGGAAGAACTTATGTAGCACCAACAGGTGATGTGCAGCCCAAGCTTCTCTACCACCGAACTTATGGATCATTGTGTCTGACCAGACAGAATCATAAGTCAATGACCCATTCATCAGGTCTGTTGTCTTATCAAGCTCGATCATGATACCACGTTGTAACACGTCAGCATTCAGGAATGGTTGCTTAATGGCCGTGATACCAAAGACGCACCTAACTGGTAGACTTAAGAGGTCAGCGTTGGTGTAGTACTTCCGCATCTCGATGGTCGGATTTGGCTCTGTAACAAGGCGACAGAGTTCATCCGATAAGTGCTGCCGCATGTTCTTATCAGCCATCTGCAAGTTGTCGGTGATGTGTAAGCCACCAGTGTTCACGACAGAGGCAGACCAATCCTTCATGTCCTTAGGAGCATTTCGCAGCTTGGACATACCATCGATAATGTTCAGTCTCAACGTCTGCAATGTGGACTTACCCGATCCAGCTTCACCCAGCGTCATCTCAATGGGTAGCTGTGTCCCACGCCAACGTAACAACCAAGGTGACATATAGAACAACAGGGCAGTGACAATCCTAGCTTTATCCTTATCCACCAAGCGAACGTTCAATAAGACCTCAGCCCACCAACTCGTCATTGGTTGATTGGCAGCTGCTTTGTACTGCTTGGCATACTCCGCTTTGAGCTTGTCCAGGTCTAATGGTTCAACCTGTTCGGACTCGAATAGGATGGATTCAGCACCGTTATCCTTTACTACGAGTCCAGGCGTTTCAGATCCTGGTTCTATCGTAGCAGAGAGCTCTACATACTGTCCGTCACTGATCTGATAGATCACCTTATCCTTGTGCTCTATCTGAGATGCGTGCGGCCTAGCAAAGACCTTAAATGGTTGGACATCATCGATAGGATCTTCACCGGTGAACTGTGCTCCAAGCCACTGTAGCAGACGAGCGTCAGCAGAACCAATACCATACTTCCGATACAAGTACTGTCCGAACGGAGAATCGACCATCTCATTGGCTGGTTTAGAGAACCCAGTCTTCAGTAGCTTGTGGGTCTTATTGTCGAAGTAGTACGTCTCTAGAGCCGCCCGACTTTTCAGTCGCATTCCTTGAGAGTCAAGCTCGGAGAGGATCGCCATGGAGACTTGCTGCATTTCCCGCCGAGACATTTTCATCGACTGCAGACGCTTATTGATGTAGTCTCGGACGTTCGGATGTCGTGGGAATGCCGATCGTTTGGCAAGACAGATCTCGATCTGCTTCTCCAGAGCATGAGGTCCCAACCCTATTAGATAGTCATCCAGTGCAACTTTATCCCCAGTGACAGTAAAGGGTAGAAGGATCTGCCGGATATTGACAAACGGTATTCCCCTGAACCGTAGCTCGTAAGCCAGAGCACTGGCAGCACGTTGTACATTGTGGGCTGTACCGTGCTTATTGTCGGTGTCGTAGATGATGATGACTGTCTTACCGGAGACAACCATATAGTCGATGAAGTCTTGCAAGCCCAAAGCCAACGGGGACATCATGTCTTCCTTGACTTCTGTTCCAGCTGGAATCCTTGCACGAATGTTCTTGTCGCTAGCATTCATTTCGGCATCAGCAGGTATCGTGAATACTCTGTTCCGCCAAGAGTCAACTCCACCAAAGGCGATACAAGGGAAGCCCATCTTGACTGCTAGAGCTGCCTTCTTCTCACCTTCGGTGATGATGACGTACTTACTATCCTTGACTATCTCCAGGAAGCCTTTAGGGAAATAGACATGGTTCGGTGTGTCTTTAGGTTGCTTGTACTTCGGGTCGAAGTCAAATAGCTTAACCCGATAGTGTGCGACGCTATCTCCCTGGATACCGAAATATGGCAACACATACCCTTGTACCGAGTGAGGTGTGTTGGTTGCAGCTCTCTCCGCAGAGTCTAAAGGTCGAGCATTCAGGTCAGCCGCAACCAGTCCAGATCTTTCCAGATCGTCTTCCATCAATGCCATAATATAACCCAGATCTTAAAGGGATGGACGACTACGAAGCCGGAAATAGTATCGCGGCCAACTGAGGAGCCATACGTGACAAGTACAATCTGGTAGAAGAGATTGCCCGACCGTTAGGTGTCACATTGGAGTACTGCTCCTGCTTGACCTCCCGCATCCGGATCATCTTCTGCAAGACAGGCTTCCACATCCTAGGTTCCATCGATGCTCCAACACCAACTTGCAACATGGAGGTTGAGACTAATGGATATAGGGTCAGGACGTGAGTGATCTTCTCCCGGATCATCTGTTCGGTGGTGTCATAGACCTCACCAACTGGGCCCTCTTCTTCATCTTCATCTTCCGTCGGGATAAAGTCTAGCGGGTTCACGTTTGGCTCCTGAATCGAGAGTGCGAGGGATTACACATTATATTGTATACTGTAGAAGGAATCAAGTGTCCACCTACATCCTTGGCGATGTTTAACCCGCATTGTATCCATTGTCATACACCTGAGTCAACAACCGATCGAAAGCGGCTGCAGCCTCGATCCCTTGGATCACGATGACGTTGGTGAGGTCCTTAATCTGTTCATGCAGTCGATCCGTTGCGAACCGTTTACACTCAATGTACATTCCATAGTCAGGGAGGAAGAAGTCTAATGTCCTCCTATTACTGACTGGAGAAACCACATTGAGGGCATACCGTATGTTGTGGTGCGTCAGTGTTATAGCCACCATACGTTCAACAGGATCGGATGGCATCTCATTCATCGTCGAGCTCTCCACTTCCAGGGCTATCTGGGATGATCTCTCCGGACTCCACAAGCCGTGCTTGTAGGGCGGTCTTATAGATTCCCTCGAGCTTCTTGAGGTTGGCCATCTCTTCACGTGTTCCTCCCAACATATCGATGAGTCCGGTAATAGTAGCATTAGCGAGAGACGGCATAACGAAGGGTTTCTTCTTGTCTTTGTCCTTCCTAGGCGTCCTAATCTGCGTGAACTTGATGTCCTTGTAGCAGCCAGCTAATGTCTCTTTGGTGATATAACCAGCATCTACACAATTCTGGAGGATCACCTTTACCGTGTCACCATCCAACCTAGTTTGAACCACAGGTGTTTTGGTCAAGGCAAACTCTTCGCCCTCAGGCGACGGCTTAACAAACGTCTCAGTCGGAATCTCAGCCATTATATGCTCCTCATGACTAGTTCGAGATCTTCTAAGCCCTCAACGAAGGCAATTAACGTTCGGTCCTCAAAGACATGACAACCGTAGGTCGTTGCGCCCTTGATATTACCTTCTTTGTCCACCTTCAATAGGGTTGCTATACCCGCATTGATTGCGACAATGACCATCATCTGGCCATCCCTGGCGCCATATCCACCTTTGACTGGGTAGACATTGCCGACACGTGCACCATCAGATGGTATTGCGACATCAGTCTGAATATTGATCCTCATAGCGGACTCTTAGAAGGGCATGCAAACACATGTAGGACAAGAGTCCCATCATGCATTTGATAAGTATCAACGAATTCCGACTTTTCTACACTAGATGCCAACGCTCCAGTACCGATGGTGGTAATGTCCCACGCAACTTTTGTCTTATTGGGGTCCATCAGTACCCACATTTGCGGATTGTCATATTGTACTTGAACACTTAAGATCTCGGCATCATATGGGAGGAGGAACTCTTGATGGTTAGCAATTGCCAATTGGTATTTGTAGATGGTCTTCATGCTATTCCCCTTTAGAGGATGAACGTACAAAGCGACGGCGTATTTCAGCCATAACCGCTTTAGCAACGTTGTTGGAAAGGATCGGCGTTATCTGGGTCCGAGATTGCTTGACATATTCGTCCATCTCGGAAACCAACTTCCGGTTTGTCCAGAGCTTGATGTCTGGTGACTCATCGTTGTACTTGCTCATGTGTCAACCTCCCTTACGAATATTAGTCGAGCACCTTGTATCCTTCCCGACTGTTGAGAGTAGTATCCACCACTCATCGGCTTTTGGAGCGCTACAGCATCAAGGAGCATCTCAACCCCACGGGCGATTTCCACAAGCATAGCATCCCGCAGCACTTCTTTACGTTCCGTACTAGTCTTCATTTGTCCAACCATTCCTTCCTGAGTATCTTAAGGTGCCTTCCAACTACTTCCTCGCTGAGTCCTATAGCCTTAGCACATTCACGGTTTGTACAGCCGATATGCGTGGCAAAGAAGCGGTAGATCTGTTCACGGTTCTCCAGACCCTTG
>Ga0068858_100007789_pt1 | contig 10340 bp, 6 predicted proteins | sample KBSSwiS12_FD_66589 | JGI IMG/M metagenome (GOLD analysis project Ga0068858, IMG submission 66589) | Switchgrass rhizosphere microbial communities from Kellogg Biological Station, Michigan, USA - KBS Switchgrass S1-2 | ecosystem: Host-associated > Plants > Roots > Rhizosphere > Soil ... | reverse complement strand
TAGAAACGAACCATCCCTGAAGAATCGCTCTTTGAATTATACAATTGCACGCGGGAACCGGGCACGGAAAGGTAAGCAACTACATCAGCGGCCGGTAAACCATTTTTTACACTGGTAACTTTTGCATAGATAATATGTCCTTTGTATTCCGGAACAAACGAATAAAAAGGTTTCGCGGGCTTCAGCACATTTTGCCATGTAAATCGTCTCCACCCATGTGTCAACATGAGATTGTCCGTGGCTGCATCTACGTCGGAGCTTCGTTCAGAAAAATAGTAATCGGGCGATTCGATCGTGCCCTTAAGATCCGATGTGAGCCACAAATAACTATCGATTGATCCGTTTTGAGTTGACGGAAAGGAATCGACGCGGTAGACCGAAACAGAAATATCGGCAGGTATTGGTTTTTTTGATTCGTCCGTTGAATTCACAATCAAATTGACTTTTTTCCTCGAACTAATTTCCGGTTGCTCGATCGTGGGTTGAATGACCAGTCTTTGGCTGGGTTGTGTAAAGTATAGTCGTTCACATACCGGTAAATTATTGCCGTCAAAAATGGTGATATGTGATATGCCTTCTGCCAGTTTACTTTTGTCAATAGTAAATTCTACGACGCCATTGACCAGGACTCCTCTCTCTACTGGTTTTGAATTTTGTTTTGTGTGAACAAATAAATAGACAATGCCTGCAGACTTAATGTTGGTAGTAACACTCAAACGCAATTGTGAAGCGCCGGCTGTATTCAACCTCACGACATATCCCTCCTCAAGTGGTACCGGGAGTTCCCTGGAGAATGTGGTGTCCGGCAGTTGAACAATCGCTTTGTAATTATCTGCTGCGCCAGGAGTAAGGTCGAAATTGCCAATTCCAAACTTAAAGGGCTGAAAGGTTGCCACCGTATCGTTGTTCCTGTTCACAACAAATCCTTTGCAGTCTATCCCATTTCCCCACTGATCAACAATTCTAAAGGCCACTTTGCTTTGGATCCCCCGGACCAGGTTGCCACCTTCGGGGAAAAATTGCAGGTCGTAGTTCCTGGACAAAGCCACTTGCCTGCCGGGACTCTTAACTGAATTGACAATAGTAATGGGTTTTTCAAAATAGTAGCCTGGATCAAAATTCTTCATCCAATTTGTGTATGCCCTTAACTTATACACTCCTGAAGTAAAAGAAAGGGGTATGTACAATGAACCATTGCCCATTCCCTTGTCCAATCCTATTTTACCCTGTAACACAGACTTCTGATCCTTGTCAATGACCTCAACGTATGCTACCTTGCTCAGGTCGATCGGTTTGTTGTCGTCCCCATTTACTACGTATAGTTTGAACCAAATAATCTCTCCCGCCAGGTAAAAATTTTTATCTGTGTGAGTAAACACTTTTTCCGTTAATGAACTATTGGCGTAATCACGAAAAGCAGCTTGTATATCGTTCAAATTTTGTTGCCCGGCTACCCGCAACACTGTTGACAGGTAAATTAGGACGATAAATTTTTTCTTGATCAGCTTTAGCATTTTTAAATAATATCAGCTTAATAATTTCAAGGCCAAAAATCAGGTTTCTGATGTACTCCTCTCAATGTGCAGTCGACGCATTGTGGCGTTGATGCAAAAAAAGAAATGATACCATGAATCGGATCTTTCTTTGATACGAGAGTCGGCATTAAACCAACCCCGTACCTGGCAATACTGTCCGGCTTATTATCAATTTCAATAAAAACACAATCCATTTTATAATTCCACCCGGGCACTTGGCTGTTAGAAATAAATATCCTTTTCACTTGCTCCTGGCTTATTTCAACATGTCCTATCACCGTCTCACCCGGATCCGAAAGGCAGTGTATGTTGCCTGAAATTTCTGACGGTTGCGGATCGAATATTGTTCCTAATTGCTCTGTGTTCTTTTTCATTTTTTGAAGAAACGAATACTCTTCCTTGCTGATGGCGTATTGATGAAGGTTTATACTGTACATCACGCTCAGCTTTTCAGAATGAGGTTCGATATATTGGACCGGGAGATAAACAACATCTGTCGTCAACTTTTCTGTAGAGCCCAGAACGATTGTGGAAGAGTTGAGTGTATTCCAACATTTATAGATAGATGTGTCGGTGTGCTGATCGGCGTACTTGTAAGCAACCTGTACGGGGGCAGAGGTTACAGGATCTGTGAGATACACCAATTCATTATAGTAAGTGGAGTGAATCTCCCACGTCTCTTCATATTTCCATTGATAATACTTAGCATCACCTTGCGGGTCATGGGCATTGGCATACAGTCTGAGTCCCTCATTCTCCATTTGCCAGGTAATGCTATCAATGGGAGGTGTATATTTCACAGAAGTGTAATCGGACACATATTCTTTTCCATCACTGGTTCTGATATAAAGACGATATTTTACCCCATTGTATAGTGTTAGTTGTGAAACATTGTATTCACCGTTTCCATTATTAAACAACAGAAAATTGCTTCCATCATCACCCTCAACATTCAACTGCGCTCCGTCCTCAGGTTTCAATGTGGTGTCCTCCAAATCTGAAGAGCGGGACAAGCGGATTGTTGTTGACCCCTGGCCACTATTTATAAACCCTTCCACTACCAACAGGCCCGTGGTCTTTGCTTCGATGTGCGGGTCATACTCTTGCTTACATTGCGTAAAAAACAACATTGAAATCACGTAAGTCATGATCAGTTTAAGATATTGTTTTATCAAACCTAATTTCATGGCCAAAAGTCGGGTCTTTGATGTACTCCGCGAAAAGTGCAATCCATACAATTCTTATCAGGCGTTGCATAAAACTTAAGGATGGCACCAAAAGCGTCCGTACTGAAGGGCAAAGTCGGATAAAGATCACTCGCATGCCTCTTGATACTGTCCAAATTGTTATCGATAATCGCCTGTGCACAATCTGGAAGATAACCCCAGCCCGGCACCTGGCTATTGTAAATAAAAATCCTTCTCACCTGTTCCTGGGTCACTTCAATAAATCCCACTACCAGCTCATTTGGATCCGTTAAACAATGCATATTACCCGATATCTCCGACGGCTGCGGATCGAAAATGGTTCCCAACTGTTCCGTATTTTTTTTCATCTTTTGCAGAAATCCGTAATTGTCCTTGCTGATCGCGTATTGTCTCAGGTTAATGCTATACAGCACGCTTAATTTTTCTGACTGGGGCTCGATATATTGAACCGGTAAATAAACAAGGTCGCTCGTTAATTTTTCGGTAGAACCTAAAATGATAGTCGACGAATTGAGCGTATTCCAGCATTTATAAAGAGTTGTATCAGGATTCTTATCAGGCTGCCGGAAAACAAGAGCCGTGACGTCATTCGTCCGGATCGTATCTCTTAGATATTTTAATGAAGTATAATAAGCTGAATGAATCTCCCACGTTTCCTCATATTTCCATTGATAATATTTCGTTCCATTTTGAGGATCGTTTGCATTGGTATAAATTCTCAGCCCATCATTTTCTCTTTGCCAGGTAATGCTGTCAATAAGCGGAGTAAATTTTACAGGAGCGTAATCGGAGGCATATTCTTTCCCGTCGGCAGCTTTTATATGCAAACGATATTTCACGCTGTTATTTAGTGCTAGTTGTGAGTTGGTATATATGCCGTCTCCATTATTAAATAACGTAAAGCTGCTTCCATCGTCACCTTCCACATTTGCCTGGGCGTTCGATTCTGGATCTAATTTAGTATCCTCCAAACTTGAAGAACGTGACAAGTGAATGGTTGTCGGACCCTGGCTACTGTTTATGAATCCTTCGACAACCAGTGTTCCCGTAGTTTTTGCATCGATATGGGGGTCATAAATTTCCTTGCAGCTGTAAAAACACAGCATCACCGCACAGCCAACTATCATTTTAATACAATTTCCCGTTCGCATAGTCATCACCAAAAGGCAGGTTTTATATTTGTTCCACGTAAAGTACAATCTACACATTCCTTCGCGGCCGCAGAATACGTCGCAATCTTCGGTCCCATATAAGTAAGTGGACTCAAAGGCAAATTATTACTTGCAGCGACCTGTAACTCAGATGGACTGTTTACTGCAACTATCTTTGAACAAGAGACCGGGGGTGTCCATGGCTTAACCTCGTCGTTGGTAATAAACTTATGTGCCTGCTGTAAGTCTGTGATTTCGACAAAACCAACTACTGCCTCTGTTGAGTCACTTAAACAATGAATATTTGTTGGAAGTTTGGAAGGTTGCGGATCAAACAATGTTCCGATCTGTTCTGTATTCCTTTTTAATCGCTGGTAAAAAAGAAACGCTTCATGGCTTAACGCATACTGGCTTACTTCGATATAATAGCGGACACTTAATTCTTCACCCAGTGCTTCAACAAAGCGGACAGGCAAGAAAATTCTATTTTCCGCAAGCTTTTCTGTTGAACCCAGGATGATATTCGTTGATTGCTGTGTTTTCCAACACTTGTAGATGGCCTCCGGGTCAACCCTGTTCATGAGATCGATTGGCTCATTGGAGACCGGATCTATTACATAATCGAGATTGCTTACATATGCCGAATGAAACTCCCACGTTTCGGAATAAGTCCACCGATAATAACTAGTGTCATTTGGATTGCCATGATTGTTTACGTATATCTGCACTCCATCGTTTTCCTCTTGCCAGCTAATACTGTCAATAACCGGAGTGTGCTTTACCGCGGAATACCCAGAGACATATTCTTTTCCATTGTTTGTTCTAATGTATACCCGGTACTCTGCATTATTATCAAGGATCAGTTGAGGAGTGCTATATTCCCCGTTACCATAATCTGCTAATGGGAATACATTACCGTTATCACTCTCTATGTTCACCTCCGCCGCAAGTTCTGGGATGAAAACCGTATCTGCTAAGTCGGCGACACGGGACAAGTGAAAGATTGTGGGGCCGATCCCGCTATTAATATATCCTTCCACTACGAGTAGCCTGATGTTGCTTTCCTCAAGTTTCGGAATATATTCTTCCTTGCATTGTGCCAGCAAGAAAATCAGCATAAGCCCAATCGCTTGTCTAATATAATTCTTGATCAAAACCTGATATTAAAATTTACAAAGGGAATAATGCTGCCAAATATGGAAAGTTTATACCCTTTTATTACGCCATTTTCACTAATAAAATAAACTGAGTATGGATTTTTTCTTCCTGTTAAATTATACACTCCGACTGTCCACGAGTTATGTGTTTTCTGATGCACCTTTGCGTTGCCTTCAATGTTCATCGAAAGATCGATCCGGAAATTATCAGGGATGCGGTACTGGTTCCTGTCTGAATACAAAACTCTTTGCGCTCCGGCGTAATAGAAGATCCCATAAGGCAGCGTTATCGGTCGGCCTGTGCTGTATACAATATTTGATGAGACGCTGAAGCGGTGTGACAGCTTGATGTTACCCACAATACTCAGATCATGAGGCTTATCATAATTGCTGGGATAATAATCGCCGTTATTGATCACTTCTCCCGCAATAGGATCATCCTGTTTTAAGAAAGTGCGTGAATAAGAATAGCCGATCCAGCCATTTAGCTTTCCTGCCATTTTCTTTATCAGCAATTCTATTCCATAAGCTTTTCCCCTCGTATTGATGACATCTGTTTCGATATTGTGGTTCAGCACCAGTATGGCGCCGCTCTTATAATCAAGGTAATGTCTCATCCGCTTGTAGTAAACTTCGACCGATGTTTCAATTGTGTTCGATCTAAAATTTTTATAGAATCCTATAGAAACCTGTTCTCCTTCCTGCGGTTTGATGTTTGGGTCACTTAATTTCCAGATATCGGTTGGCGCGATGGCCGTTGTATTTGACAACATGTGTATATACTGTCTCAATGAATTAATTCCCGCCTTGATAGAAAAGTCAGGAGAGACGGCATAACGCAAAGCAAGCCGGTATTCGGGACCACTGTAATTATTTATGATGTCTCCCTTTTTATATTCCTTTGTTTCGGTCCGGCTCGATTCATCTCTCGGAACTCCCGGAACGTAATCGCTGACCGATTGAGGACCGAGGTATTGATACATTGAATATCGAATGGCATAGTTCACAGAGAAGGCCGGGCTAACATTAAAACGATCTCCCAGGTACAACGCTGATTCAAGCCCCTGTTCCGCAGGCACTATATCAGGTTTTACAAGTGATTCCGATCCTACCGGTGTGTATGAGCCTGGATGGAGCTTGTAATAAATGGAGCTTATGCCAAACTCAATGGTATGCTTTGTGCTCAGGTAGTAGTTAAAATCTGATTTCAGGCTTGCCTGGCTCACATCAAATTTGAGATCGTAGGCATTTATTTTATTTGCATGACTACCGATATCATATTGATAATAATCATACCCGACGCCGGTGAGATTGCTTAGCTTATTATTGAATGTGTGTTTCCATTGGACGTTTACGTTCCTGTTGCCAAATTCGTAGGCAGTGTCGTTATTAAGATTGAAGTGATCTTTGCTCATATAAGCTGTCAGGTACAAACTGTTTTTCTTATTCAAGTCATGAGTGGTATGCAGCGCGACGTCATAAAAAGATGCTTCGCTTTTATCATACTGGTGAGGCAGCAAGTTAAGGAGCCAATCAGCATAGGTTGCACGGCCGCCGATGACAAATGAATTAGATGAGTCCCTTTTTGAAAATGGACCTTCGATATTGAGCCTGCTGGTAACGGGCCCAATGCCGGCAGAACCGGCGAAATTCTTTTTGTTTCCTTCACGCGAAGTAATGTCAAGAACCGACGACAAGCGCCCTCCATATTTAGCCGGTATACTGCTTTTATACAGCTCAACATCTTTTACAACCTCAGGATTGAATGCCGAAAAGAATCCAAAGAAATGAGAAGGATTATAAATAGTAGAGCCATTGAATAAAATGAGGTTCTGATCAGTAGAGCCCCCACGCACATTAAAACCAGTACTGGCCTCACCTACAGATTTTACGCCAGGCAAGGTTAATATTACTCGTAAGATATCTGCCTCACCAAATACCGTGGGCACCTGTTTGATCGTGCTGATGTTTAATTTATCCACACCCAGCTGAACACTCCGAACGTTGCTTGTCTTCTTTGAAGACACCACTACTTCCTTTAAGGCAATGATCTGGTCATGAAGGTATATATCCATTTTGCCGTCAGAATATAAAATGATATGCCGGACGGCATCCTTCTTACCCCTGCTTTGAATATTTATTGTATGCCGCCCTTTGGGTAAGGTCAGAGAAAAATAGCCAAACTGATCTGTTACCGCGCCTATGCCTGTGTTTTCTTCAAGAAAGATCGAAACTCCTGGCAATGGTTCACGCGTATTGTCATCGCGAACATATCCTGCTACTGTCGCATTGCCCGTTTTTGTTTCCGCACCCTTGATCCCTATTTCGTAGATCTTGTTTTCCATAGACGCAGCTACGGCTTTACTTGCCAAATCGATATCCGCAATATTATTGTTGATGGTATCAGCCTGGTTTTTTGTTTTTTCAAAAAAGCCAGGCGGAAGGTCGGGTGTGATCGTTTTATCTTTGATCAGGAATACATTTTTTCGCTGATCGATGCTAAAGTGAAAACTGGTATTGGCAAAAGCAAGTTCAAGAACCTTTCTTAGTGATTGTTCCTTTACGGAAAGAGTTATTTTCAGGCTGTCAAACTGGCTGCTGATATAATAAAAGTGAAACCCCGTTTGAGTTTCAAGTTCCCGGACAAACTGTTCGATCCTCACGTCGTTAAAATCCCCGGTTACCAACGTGTCACTTTTTTCCTGCGCGGACAAACCTGTGTAAAAAAGAAGACATGAAACAGTCAATAAAATATAGACGTAGCGCATGTTAGTTTGTTAACTGGTCATAGTACCTGACAGCCATGATCATTGCCCTTTCCGGTTCTTTTTTAAATTTTATATCGTTTGTCTTCAAATACTGTTGTACTTCCTTCTTTTTGTTTTTCAGGACCGAAAGAAGGGATGATTTGTTTCTAATGGTGCGATAGACTCCCTCCTTCTTTATATAATAAATATTCTCGCTGATCACCACCTTGCTGATCTGAATATTTGAATACTTTTCCAGGATCTTTTTTTCCCTTTTTGCGAACAAGCTTGTTTTGCCGCCATATAACTGATCGTAAAATCCTGTTTTGATTTGTTCGGAAGAATCGCGTATGAGGCGCACAAATAGATGGCCCAAAAGAGAAAATTGTTGCACTCTTTCAGCAGGCAGATTTATTTTATAAACCTTTTGAAAATCCTGGATGATCAGCTGGTCTTTAATTATATCGTAAAGCATCGGTACATCACGAAAGATCATCCCTTCAAGGTTTATATTACCACTCATGAACTCGGCTACCTGGAAAAAAGGATGTCCTTCCTGTAAAGTATAGGCATATTCGATGTATTCACTGCCGTTATAAAGTGGAGATTCCTCTCCCAGGTTTCGATAGTATGTGTTAATAGCCTGTAATGCATTTTCACGAAGCGTGGTGTCCCCGGCGTTTTGAGCTGCCACATGTTTTGAAGCAATGCAGATAAGCAGGATATAGAAGAATCGTTTTGGCATCGTGTGTTACCTGGCTTGTATCCTCAAACAGGTAAGGAAAATTTAAATTTAATGAAATAATCCCTTTACGTGGAATAAAACTCTCCCTTATTTTCCCTCTGTTAGCCTCCTCGGATCCTAGAGGCTCTTCAATCGTTTTATCAGGTCATCTACTGATGTTTCCTTCCTGTATGAGTAATTTAAATTGCCTTTCTTATCATAGAGAGCGGTAAACGGCATCGTCACCAATCCGTAATAATTTCTCACATAAAATGTCGTACCCTCTGTTCCTACAATTATGTTAGCATGCTTTTGAGTATTATTCTGCTTTTCAAACGCAGCTATTTCTTCGATCGGCTTAAAGCTTACCATTATGATTTCAGCACTCTTAAAAGCGTCTATTTTCTGGAAAAGTTCTTTCATTAGTTTCTGACAGTGGTCGCAATCCGGGTCAAAATAAATAAGAACAATGGGCTTTGTCTTTGGTAATTCAGTCGCACTAAAAATTGTTTTGTCAGAACGATACATTCTGAACGGCGGAAGGCTCTGTGAAAACGCCTCAAGAGAAAGGGTCACAATCGCCAAAAAGCAAATCAAGCCGCGCGTAAAAAATAGTTTTAACGTTTTCATCAATCAATAATTAAAGTTCTACACTCATTTTTTACTTGTATTTTTTAACACCACAAATGGCACAAAGTTTTTCCAGTTGTTAACCGATTTCATCCCCGGAGCACTGAGCGAAAAATTTCCCAGGACAAGATCCAGCCTGCCATCACCATCGATATCACCCGCATCCATTGTCAGCCAGCGACCCAATTTTGCCTCGGGAAAACTGTAAGGTTTGAATTTTAATTCTGCTCCCCCATTTAAAGAATTTCCTTCGTTTTCCAAATAGACAAAACTTTCCTCCGGCTGATGTTCATAGTCAGCAAAAAAAGATATTGTCGCAATGTCCAGGTCTCCGTCCCCGTCAAAATCCCGTGCAATCGCCTTATAACATCCATCGATCGGAAAGAAATATTTTTGTTGAAATTGGTTTGCGCCATCATTAAAAAAAATATACACTCCATGGTAAGGTTTCAGGATGGGTGAAAAATCAGCATTATCTCCACAGGTATAAATAATATCGGGATGGCCATCCTTGTTAAGGTCGGCAAATTCAAAATAAGACGATCCATACGACGAGGGAAACCTGAGGACCTCCTTTGCTTCAAAAATGCCACTCCCTTTATTCGTGAAAAGAAAAATTCCTTCTTCACCCTGGGCAAATAAAACCCAAATATCCGGTGCACCATCACGGTTATAATCATTGATATATGCCTTTATCGCTCCTGGTGAAGCCCTCAAAACATGTCTTGCAAATTTATTATTTCCCATATTTTCCATCCAGGAAAGTGCTCCCACCAAATTCCCAAATTCACAGACCACGTAATCCTGTCTGCCGTCGTTGTTCAGGTCTACCGGAACGATTTGTACAGGTCTTCTCAGCTCCGAAAACAATGGAGTACTATCGATCTTTATCTTTCCATGGTCATCGTCGATGAATTGAGCTTTACCAAACTTTCCATTGTTAGGATTTAAAACACCTATGTCACACGCCAACATTTTGCCCTGCATAAAATCTATATCCACGACTGGTCCATAAAAAAGAGAATCTTTAATTTCTAATTGCTTATTTAGGAAATAGATGCGATGCCTTAAGGCATCGCTGATGATCAATGGATGCAAAGAGTCACCATTTATTTTTACAAAAGAAGTCGTGGGGTTCGGGTAACTGAAATCCGCAAGCTGAACCGAGAAAACCGGAAGGCCCGGTTG
>Ga0068858_100007787_pt1 | contig 10341 bp, 13 predicted proteins | sample KBSSwiS12_FD_66589 | JGI IMG/M metagenome (GOLD analysis project Ga0068858, IMG submission 66589) | Switchgrass rhizosphere microbial communities from Kellogg Biological Station, Michigan, USA - KBS Switchgrass S1-2 | ecosystem: Host-associated > Plants > Roots > Rhizosphere > Soil ... | reverse complement strand
GGGCCGATAATCGGGTGCAGGGCGACACGATCGATCACATGCGTGAAGCGGCGCGCGCCATGTTCTTCAACGGTTGCGGCGGCGGCAATCGCGCGAGCCTTGCGCTGAAGCACGGTGAAATCCGTTTCCGGAGGCAAGCCTGCCCGTACTGCCATGACGCTGCCAACGGCGGAAGAAAGCTGGGTGATGAGGGCATCGAGGCCCTTGCGGCGCACTGCCACGGTCGGAATGACCGGAACGCCAAGCTCGGCTGAGAGCTTCGCCACGTCGATCTTCAGTCCGTCGCGCTCGGCCATGTCGATCATGTTGAGCGCCACGATCACCGGCATGCCGAGCGCAATGAGCTGCAAGGTGAAGCGAAGGTGATTGTCCAGGTTGGTTGCGTCCACGACCACGATCAGCGCGGAGGGCAGTCGCTCGCCTTCCTGGGTACCGAGCACAACATCGCGCGTCACCGCTTCGTCCGGGCTGGCGGGATCGAGGCTATAGGTTCCCGGCAGGTCGACCACCTCGATCGGCCGCCCGTCAGGAAGTGCGATGCGGCCCGATTTGCGCTCGACGGTGACGCCCGGATAGTTGCCAACTTTTTGCCGCGCTCCGGTAAGGGCGTTGAACAAGGCGGACTTGCCGGCGTTGGGGTTGCCGACCAGCGCCACCAGCGGCATCGGGATCATCGTCTGGCGTCCGGAATCACTGAGATCGCGGCAGCATGCGCCCGCCGGAGAGCGACGGTCATCCTGCCCACGCGGCAGGCGATCGGGTCCCGCCCTACTGGCCCGTGATGCAACAGTTCCACGGAAACGCCTTCGTCAAACCCGAGCTCGCGCAGGCGCCGCGCCTCATGTTCCGCGAGCTGATCCCAATTGATGGCGACGATCTGTGCCGGTTGTCGCAACGGTAGATGCTCAAGGGACACGCGCTTCAAACCTTGCTTCCAGCTACTCTCTTATGCAACTCATTATCATTAAGCCGAGGCGGGCGAAAGCCCATTAACTATCGCGATAGCGTAATCGCCCGAGAAAGCGGGTCGGGCTAAAATGGCGGACTGGATCCGGCCTCAGCCGTGCCTTGGTCTTCTCGAACCTCATGACATCGTCGATCCTGCGGTCAAGGAATGCTTTCGTCTCCGCCTGACCCTCGCTCTCATCATCGAGCCAGACAATCAGGGTTGTTGCGTAGACTGCAGCCAGCGTGGCTCGCTTGGTGTAGTAGTTGAGATCGGTCGCGTTGTCTCCCGCCAGACGCCACATCCGATCCGCCGCGCGCCAGCCAAGCCGACTGGCGCGGATCAGATTCTGCGGCAATGCCAGCTTGTTGATCGCGCGCCGCACCGCCTCCCGCTGCGGGCGCGCGATCTGCAGCCTTGTCCATATCAATGTCGAGATCCGGTCGCGCACCTTGAGCCCGGCCAGCGCTTCGGGGCTGTGCCGTTCGGCCACAGCTGCATCGAGCCATTCGAACCAGGCGTCGATCATCTCGACTGCGCCGCCTTGATAAGCCAGTCGCGCCCGGTCAGCGGATATGCCCAGCGCTGCCGCGGCATCCGACAATGATCGCTCGCCCCATCCATCGAACACGGCATTGGCGGCAATTTTTGGTGCCAATGCCTCGCGAAGTTCGTCGAGAGTCATGTCTGCAAAAGATATGGTGCTCATGGCGATATGATAGGGCTGCTTGCCAGCGACGCCAAGCGATCACCGGCGCTCCTTGTCGGCGCGGATCATCAAGAGCGCCGAGCCGACAAAGACCATTCCCATGATATCCAGTCCGTCCAGCCGCTCGCCATATCGCATCCATCCGATCGAAGCGGCGATGACGGGCTGCAGCAGCAAGCCAAGGCCTATCACGATAGGCGACAAATGGCCGATGGCGTAGACCATCAGGCCCTGGCCGATCACCTGGCTGCCGATCGCCAAAAGGATCAGCGGGATCCAATGGGTGGGGACAATCGGCCCTTCCCAGAGCGCGATGAGCAACATCGGCAGCACTGCGCCGATTGTCGCAATCGTCAGCGCAGGCCAGGACTGCAATTGTCCGCGCACGCGCTCGATGGCGATCAGATAGCCGGTGTACATCAGGCCGGCAAACACGCTCAGCAAGTCTCCCATCACATAACGCGGCGAGAGTTCATAAGAACGGCCGAGCAAGAGGCCTATGCCCAGCATCGCGAGCAGGACCGAAACCCATTGCCGGGAATTCGGCAACCGTCGCATGGTGATGAAACCATAGGCCATGAAGAAGAAGCTGGCTGCGTTGCCGAACAAAGTGGCGTTGGCCAGCTTCGTCATCAAAATCCCGGCATGCCAAGTCGCCAGATCAGCGGCGAAGAAGATGCCGCCGATGGCTAGCACCACAAGCAACTTAGGATCACGCGGCAGGCGCTGGCCTGACCCGCGGGTAATCAGCAGCAATAGCGGAACGGCCAGGGCAACGCGCCAGAATGCTGATGCCGCCGGGCCGATCTGCGCCAGCCGCACCATCCAGGGCCCCAGGGATAATATGGCATTTCCTGAGACCATCGCCACGAAGGCCAAGGACATGCTTTTGCGCTGTGAAGTATAAGTTGCGCTGCTCGAATCGTGCATGCGGCTGCCTAACGCCCTATCTCCCCGCTGTCGTCCCTTGCAGGAGGCTGGAACAAATGCCCACGCTTTTCGACCCGATTGATCTCGGCGCCATCTCCGCGCCGAACCGTATCCTGATGGCTCCGCTCACCCGCGCGCGTGGCACGCGTGAGCATGTGCCGACGCCGCTGATGGCGCGCTATTATGCGCAGCGTGCCAGCGCGGGGCTCATCATTTCCGAAGCGACCGGGATCAGCCAGCAGGGGCTCGGCTGGCCTTATGCGCCCGGCATCTGGAACGATCAGCAGGTCGAGGCGTGGAAGCTGGTCGTGCAGGCTGTTCACGATGCCGGCGGGCGTATCGTTCTTCAGCTCTGGCATATGGGCAGGTTGGTGCATCCCAGTTTTCTCGATGGCCAACCGCCCGTTTCGTCGTCAGCCACGCAGGCGCCAGACCTGGGTTGGACCTATGACGGGAAGCAACCCTATGCCGTTGCAAGGCCGCTTGAGCCTTCGGAAATTTCGGGATTGCTGCAGGATTATCGCAATGCGACGGCGAACGCGATCGCCGCCGGTTTCGATGGCGTGCAGATCCACGCCGCCAACGGCTATCTCATCGATCAGTTTCTTCGCAACGGCGCCAATCATCGCACCGATGCCTATGGCGGCTCCGTGGAAAACAGGATCCGCTTGCTGCGCGAGGTGACCGAGGCGGTGGCCGGCGTCGCGGGAGCGGATCGGACCGCCGTCAGGCTCTCGCCCAATGGAGAAATCCAGGGGGTCAACGATAGCGATCCGGTGCCTCTGTTCACTGCCGCCGCTGCCGCGCTCGCGCAGATCGGCATCGCATTTTTGGAGCTTCGCGAGCCACCGGTCGATGGCTGGTTCGGCAGATCGGAAATTCCCCCGGTAGCGCCCGCCATTCGTGAGGTCTTCAGCGGGCCATTGGTTCTTAATTCGGACTATGATCAGCGCAGGGCGCAAGCCCATATCGCGACCGGTGTGGCGGATGCGGTCAGCTTTGGTCGCCCTTTCATCACCAACCCGGATCTGCCGCGCCGCTTTGCCGAGCATCTCCCGCTTAACACCGAGGCGGACCCGTCCCGCTGGTACCGCCAGGATGCAGAAGGATATGTCGATTATGCGGCGGCGGCCTAAGCAGCGAACCGCTCTTTGAGCGCGAGCATGGCGATGGCGGCCTTGGCCGCCTCGCCGCCTTTGTCCTTTTCCGTCGGGCGGGCGCGGGCAAGCGCTTGTGCCTCATTCTCGACCGTCAAGATCCCGTTGCCGACCGGGATGCCGTCGAGCGCCAGCGCCATAATCCCTCGCGCGCTCTCGCCGGCGACTATCTCGAAATGATAAGTCTCTCCCCGAATGACGACGCCGATCGCGACAAAGCCGTCATAGCGCCCAGTTTCGGCCGCCAGCGCGATTGCTCCGGGCACCTCGAGCGCGCCCGGCACGGCGATTGTCTCGTGCTGGTGCCCGTCAGCCTCGATGGCTGCCCGCGCCCCCTGGAGCAGCAGGTCGTTCAGATGTTCGTAGAAGCGGGCCTCGACGATGAGAAGGCGTGCCATCAATGGGTCTCCGGATCAGGAATCGGGCGCTCGCCGACGATCGAGAGGCCATAGCCTTCCAGCGCCACCAGCGTATGTTGCGTATTTGTGAGCAATATCATGTCATGCACGCCCAGGTCCGCGAGAATTTGAGCGCCGATGCCGTAAGCGCGCAGATCCATCTCCTCGGATTGTTCCTGGATCATGCGAGAAAGCGGATCGTCGGTCGCGGATGGGCGCAGCAGCACGATTACGCCACTGCCCGACCGCCCGACTTCCTCCATGCCGCGTTGGAGCAGGCGCTTTCGCTTGCCCGGCTTGCCGAGCATGTCGGAAAATAGTGAGATATTGTGCATGCGCACGAGCGTTGGCTGATCGGGAGAGATCTTCCCCTTTTGAAGAACAAGCGATTCGACCCCATCCAGCTTGCTGCGATAGACGATGGCGCGCCAGTCGCCGCCATAGTCCGAATCGAGATGGCGCTCGAAGACGCGTTCGACCAGATGGTCATGTCGGCGGCGATAGGCGATCAGATCGCGGATCGTTCCGATCTTGAGATTGTGTAGCTGGGCGAAGGTGATCAGATCATCGAGCCGGGCCATTGTCCCGTCCTCGTTCATGATCTCGCAGATCACGCCCGACGGGTTGAGCCCTGCCAAGCGCGCGACGTCCACCGCCGCTTCGGTATGCCCGGCCCGGATCAGCACGCCGCCTTCCCGGGCCACCAGCGGGAAAACATGACCTGGCGTCACAATCTCCTCCGGTCCCTGGGCGGCGTCGATGGCCACGGCGATGGTGCGCGCGCGGTCCGCAGCTGAAATGCCGGTGGTCACGCCGGTTCTCGCCTCGATCGAAACGGTGAAGGCGGTCTCGTGGCGCGTGCCGTTATTGCGGCTCATCAGCCCAAGCCCAAGCTGATTCACCCGCTCCTTGGTGAGCGCGAGGCAAATCAGCCCGCGGCCATAGCGTGCCATGAAGTTGATCGCATCGGGCGTCGCCATCTGTGCCGGGATGACGAGATCGCCCTCATTCTCCCTATCCTCGTCATCGACGAGAATGAACATGCGGCCGTTGCGGGCTTCGTTGATAACTTCTTCAGGCGTGGCAAGCGCCGTCTGGCCGAGGCCGCGTGCAAGCAGCTTCTCCAGCTTCAGCAAGGTATCGGCGGTCGGGTTCCAATCATCCTCATCCAGCCGCCGCAATGAGTTTGCATGAAGGCCTGCGGCCTTGGCCAAGCCGGCTTTGGTCACATCTCCGCTCGCCACCAGAGCGCGGACGCGTTCGATCAATGGAGTGCTCATGATAAAACGCTATCACATCAAAGAATGGCAGGAAAAGAGCGAATCACATTTCTATGTGATTTTTTGAAAATCCTTCATTCTGAAAAGATAGCGAGCGAGCACGTCGATCTCGATGTTGACCTCAGCCCCTGTCGCAAGCTCTCCCAGCGTCGTCACTTCCGCTGTATGGGGAATGACGTTCACACCGAATTGCGTGAAGCCCTGGTGGTCCTCGACCTCGTTAACGGTCAGCGACACGCCATCTACCGTGATCGACCCCTTCGGCGCGAGATAGCCGCCGAGTTCCTTGGGCACCGTAATGATAATCCGCCGGGAATCGCCCTGCAATTCGATTGTGGCAACGGTGCCCACCCCATCGACATGGCCGGTCACGATATGGCCGCCGAGTTCATCGCCGACCTTGAGCGCGCGTTCAAGGTTCAAGCGCTGGCCTTTATCCCATCGGCCCCGCGGCGTGCGCGAAAGGCTTTCAGCAGAAATGTCGACAGCAAAGGAGCTCGGCCCCTTCTGGACGACGGTGAGGCAGGCGCCGGAACATGCAATCGACGCGCCAATATCGATCGTTTCCGTATCGTAGCTGGTGGCGATGCGGACCCGCAGGTCCCCGCGCCGCTCCACATCTACTATGGTGCCAATGTCGGTGATGATGCCAGTGAACATATCAGTCTCGCACACGCTCGTAGACGGCGAGGCTGTCAATGCCAAGCATGCGCGTGTCCACCACGCGCCAGCGGCCATGCGCGTCAGCGAGAGTGTTCACATCGACGCCCTCGATTGCATCGCGTCCTTCGCCGATCAGGATCGGCGCGCGGTAGATCATGAGCCGGTCGACCAGGTCAGACGCGAGGAATGCTCCGGCGGCTCCGGCGCCGCCCTCCACCAGCACCGTATCGACCCCCTCCACGCCGCCGACATCATGGGGCGACTCCAACGCGATCCAACCATCCGGGGCAGCATTGCGCGTCAGCACCGCGCGGCGCGGCGAACGGTCCTCCAGTCCCGGCAAGCGAACGTCCAGGCGGGGCTGATCGGCCTGCAGCGTGCCCCGCCCGACAATGATCAGATCGCAGCGTGCGCGCTCGAGATGGGCATGCGCACGGGCGGCCTCGCCTGTGATCCAGCGGCTCCCTCCATTGGCGGCAGCAATCTTGCCGTCAAGCGAGGTCGCAAGCTTGAGCGTGACGTAGGGCCGCCCGAGCCGTTGACGCGTCAGGAACCCCGCCATGATTCGGGCGGCTTCGATTGGCCGCACCGGCACGCTCGTCGCGACGCCGGCACTAGCCGCGCGGGCAATTCCAACGCCATTGGTGCGCGGATCGGGATCCTGCATCGCGACCACCAACCGCGCCACGCCGGCCGCGATCAGGCTATCGGCGCAGGCCGGGCCGCGCGTTGAGACATGCGCACAGGGCTCAAGCGTCACATAGGCAGTTGCGCCACGCGCATTTGCGCCGGCTTGGGCAAGCGCCATCGCTTCCGCGTGTGGGCGCCCGCCGGGCTGCGTCCAACCCCGGCCAATCACTTTGCCGCTTTTCACGAGAACGCAGCCTACCGGCGGATTGGGCGCGGTTTGCCCCACCCCGCGAGATGCGAGCGCCAGCGCGGCCCCCATCCAGCGCGCGTCGGAGCTCAGATCCCCAGCCGTTTTGCCAACTCCTGATATTGCCTGCGCTTTTCCGCGGCCGCCTTATCGCGCTTTGCCTGGTCGATCTTCTGTTCCGCCTTGATCTGTTTGTCGCTGCGACTAGCAGGCCAGCTTTGAACGTAAATGATTTGCGGCTCCGGCTGGATGTTCGCGTCGACATAGAAGCCGAGCACGATCAGGCCGGGAATGATCAACGCGATCACGGCGAAAAAAAACTTGTGGCGCTCCTGCTGGCCCAGAAAGGCCTTCAGGTCGCGCCAGGCGGCCGCGGGCGAAGAGGGACGGGGTAGCGCCATCGCCCCGCTAGATAAGCGTGGCGGGCTGATGGCGCTAGCCCGGCTGTCTGCTAGGCCTGCAACTTGAAGCGCACGGTCAACTCCCGCCAGCTTTCGAACGGCACACCATCGCGCAGGGCAGGGTTGAAGCGCCAATGCCGCAACGCCTGCCGGCGCGTGGCTTCGAAGAATTCCGGCGCGCTGGCCAACACCTGCTGGACATCCTTCACCCGGCCGTCGGTGCCGATCAGCACGCGCACGGTGACGACGCCTTCAATGTCCTGGCGCGCAAGGGCGGGCGGATAATCGGGCTGGATCTCCACGCCTCTGACGAAGCTGGCGTCGGTGATCACGGGCAGGGCTTTGGCCGGGATGACCGGCGGCTCGACCGGGCGGATCGCGATGTCGTCGCGCTTATCGAAAATGGTGAGTTGAGATGTGTCGCTCTGCGTTGGAACGATGGTCGTTGGCTGATCTATCGCCTGCTTTTCGGTTTTTACCGGAGGTTTTTCCGGGAGGGACTTGGGCGGCGGCGGCGTGTCAGGCACGTCGTAGATCGTGGTGGTGATCCACCTCGGAGCCGGTATGAATTCTGGCGGCGCAAGCATCAACGCGGCGATGGCCACGCCGTGCAGCGCCGCGATGATAGCAACGCGGGAAGGGCTGTGATTGTTTATCGAACGGTCGAGATAGCCTCCTGCATGCATGACATTCTCCATCTCCTCTGCCGCGGCCCGTCAGACCGGGCAGAGCGAGAATACATGCTTTGGCACGAGCGATGAAGCGGTGTTTTAAAGCGACGAGCTCATGGCGTGTTTCATTGCGCTTGCGCGGTCATGCCCGGCACGAACCGATTGAAATGCGCGTTCGATCACCGATCTGCTCGAGGATGATAGCTGATCGTCCCGCAGCGCCTCTTCATATTTTCCCTTGATATAGTCCTCGCCGCGCTCGACCTCGGCGATGATCGCCTTGTCGTCGCGGGCGGTGAAGAGTTCGCGCAGGTTCATGAAGGTGCGGTGCGCGGCCGCGATGAAGCTGCTGTCATCTTCGGGGTTGCCGCCGAGCCTGCGCACTTCAGCTTGCAGCAGCGCGGCCGTGTCTGCGCGATCCTGCGCAAAATCGCTGAAAAGCGTTTTGAAGCGCGTAGTCTCCGCATCTTCAGCCGCATCGATAAATCCCTTGCGGCTGTCGAGCGTCGTCTTGATCAGGCTGTTGAGCACGTGAATGTCATGGTCATTGCCGGCCATTTGAAATCTCCAGAATATGTGTGGTGCTAGAACGCTCCGGCGGCACAAAAGAGGCGAGGGTCGCGATAAAATGAACTGGCGTTGCGACAATCGCAGCGATGCCTTGACTTAGCGGCTGCCGCCGACCGGAGCGTCTCCTCCCTCGATGGGCTTGGGATCAACATGCTTGGTGCGCACGGCGCCGCCGCCCGCCACCGGATCGGGATCGAAATCTTCGTCACCGCCACCGCCACCGGCGCCCGCGCCGCTGCCGATCACCGCGCCGCTTCCGCTGTTCGGTGCCTTGGCTCCGCGATTTTCCGAGCCGGTTCGGGCCTTTTTGTTGATGGGCGGCCCGACATCGCTGAGCCGGTCGGCCTCCAGATCGCCACTATAGCCGGTGCGTCGCTCGGGGTTGCGAAAATCATTGCGGTCCATCGTCCGTTCCTTCCAACCATAGGCGACCAACGCGGCGGCGAAGGAGAAGTGCCGCTCTTCGGACGGGCAGAAGGAACCCGGGCGATATGCCGGCGCGTTGCCTGCACATGAGCGCGTCGACGCAGAAGATCGAAGCTGGCGTTGCGCCGATGGAGGCAAAGCTCGTCGAGCAGCTGCCCTCAGGCGCAGAATGGCAGTTCGAGCCCAAATGGGATGGGTTCCGCTGCATCGCCTTTCGCGACAACGATGGCGTTGAGCTCATGTCCAAGTCCGGCAAATCGCTCGCCCGCTTTTTTCCGGAAGTGGTCGCCATGTTCCAAAACCTCACGACGCCGCGCTTCGTGATCGACGGGGAGCTGGTGATATCGGTGGGTGAGATATTGTCGTTCGATGCGCTGCAGGCGCGTCTTCATCCGGCCGAAAGCCGCATAAGGCGCCTTGCGGTCGAGACGCCTGCCCAGTTCATTGCGTTCGATTGCCTGGCGAACGACGAAACGGCACTGATCGATCAGCCACTCGTCGCGCGCCGCGCTGCGCTTGAAGCGATCTTCGCACGCGAGAATCATCACGCCTTGCTGCTCTCGCCAGCGACGCGGGACGCAGATCTCGCCAAAAGCTGGCTCGATCACAGCGGCGGCGCATTGGACGGCGTGGTGGCTAAACGGCTGGATCTTGAATACCGGCCGGGCGAGCGCGCCATGCTCAAGGTCAAGCAGCGCCGCTCCGCCGACTGCGTGATCGGCGGCTTCCGCTACGATCGGGCGGGAAAGCTCGTCGGCTCGCTTCTGCTCGGATTATATGACGATAAGGAGAAGCTGAATCATGTCGGCTTCACTTCGGGCATGTCCGCTGCGGAACGGGCGCGTATCACCCCCATGTTGAGCGCGATGATCGCGCCGCCCGGCTTTACTGGCGACGCGCCGGGCGGCCCGAGCCGGTGGAGCACGGAGCGATCGGCCCAGTGGCAACCCGTGCGGCCGGAGCTGGTGGTGGAGGTGCTATACGATCAGGTCACCGCGCGCCGCTTCCGTCACGGAACGAGGCTGCTGCGCTGGCGGCCCGACAAGGCGCCCCGGCAGTGCCGCATGGACCAGCTCCAGCACGAGCTTCGTCCCGCTGAGCTCCTGCCGCTGATGGAGGCAGATAATATGCACCGCCCGGGATAGGGCTCCCGGGCGGTACGGATCACTCAAGATGCAGAGTGCGGGTTAATCGCGTTACCAGCGATCGTAGCGATCACGCCACCCGCGATCGTCCCGATCACGCCACCCGCGATCATCGCCGTAGTGTTGACGGTCATATTCGCGGTTGAGCATCCAGGCTTCGCGAGCGCT
>Ga0068858_100007775_pt1 | contig 10350 bp, 9 predicted proteins | sample KBSSwiS12_FD_66589 | JGI IMG/M metagenome (GOLD analysis project Ga0068858, IMG submission 66589) | Switchgrass rhizosphere microbial communities from Kellogg Biological Station, Michigan, USA - KBS Switchgrass S1-2 | ecosystem: Host-associated > Plants > Roots > Rhizosphere > Soil ... | reverse complement strand
ACGACGAGCCCGTTCCAGACGATCGAGCGCAAGGACGTCGGCATCACGCTGCGCATCCGGCCGCAGATCGGCGAGAACGGCACGATCCGGATGACGATCTTCCAGGAGGCGTCGAGCCTGTCGCAGCAGGTCGCGCCAGGAACCTCGAACGCCGGGCCGTCGACCAACAAGCGCTCGATCGAGTCGAACGTCGTCGTCGACGACGGCCAGATCATCGTCCTCGGCGGCCTGATCGAGGACCGCTACACCGACAACAAGTCGAAGGTGCCGCTGCTCGGCGACATCCCCTACCTCGGCGCGCTGTTCAGGAGCGAGAGCCGGACGAAGACGCGGACCAACCTGATGGTCTTCCTGCGCCCGGTGGTGATGCGCGACGCCGACACCACCAACCGCATCTCGCTCGAGCGCTACGAGCAGATCCGCAGCTTCCAGCGCGAGATGCAGCCGAAGTCGAGCGTGCTCGTGCCGATCAACGAGTCGCCGGTGATCGCGCCGATCCGTCCGGCAGGCGACACCGGCCAGATCTCGGCGCCGCAGAGCTCGCCGGGAACGACCAGGCCGGTCGCGCCGAAGCCGGCGGACGATGCGACGGTGCCGGTCGTCGTTCCGGTGATCGTGCCATCGGCGGCACCGGCATCGGCGCCGGCGTCGGCGCCCGGCGGCTGAGGGCGACGCGATGCGCCACCCGCTGCCGTACGCCTACGCGAAGGCGCACACGCTGCTGCTCGAGGACGACGGCGCGCGCATGGTGCTGTGGGCGCCGGAGTCGGTCGGCCTGCCGGCGCTCTCGGAGGTGCTGCGCATGTACGACGTCGACGCCTTCGAGCGCGAGCCGGCGTCGACGCTCGCCGGCCGCATCGCCGCCGCCTACGCAGGCGGCGAGTCGAGCGCCGCGGTCGTCATCGGCGAGGTCGAGAGCGCGGTCGACCTGTCGCGGATGATGCAGGAGCTGCCCGCGATCGAGGACCTGCTCGAGGCGAGCAACGACGCGCCGATCATCCGCATGCTGAACGCACTGCTGACGCAGGCCGCGAAGGACGGCGCGAGCGACATCCACATCGAGCCGTACGAGCGCTCGAGCTCGGTGCGCTTTCGCGTCGACGGCACGCTGCGCGAGGTCGTGCAGCCCAATCGCGCGCTGCACGCGGCGCTGATCTCTCGCCTGAAGATCATGGCCGAGCTCGACATCGCCGAGCGCCGGCTGCCGCAGGACGGCCGCATCTCGCTCAGGATCGGCGGCCGCGCCGTCGACGTCCGCGTCTCGACACTGCCGTCGGCGCACGGCGAGCGCGCGGTGCTGCGCCTGCTCGACAAGGCGGAATCGAAGTTCACCCTCGAAGGCCTCGGCATGAGCGGCGACGTGCTGCGCCGCTTCGACCGCCTGATCCAGCAGCCGCACGGCATCCTGCTCGTCACCGGCCCGACCGGCTCGGGCAAGACGACGACGCTCTACGCGTCGCTCGGCCGCGTCGACACCGCGGGAACGAACGTGCTGACGGTCGAGGACCCGGTCGAGTACGAGCTTGCCGGCATCGGCCAGACGCAGGTCAACGCCAAGATCGAGCTGACGTTCGCGAAGGCGCTGCGCGCGATCCTGCGCCAGGATCCCGACGTCATCATGATCGGCGAGATCCGCGACTACGAGACGGCGCAGATCGCGATCCAGGCGTCGCTCACCGGCCACCTGGTGCTCGCGACCGTCCACACCAACGACGCGCCGAGCTCGGTGACGCGGATGATCGACATGGGCGTCGAGCCGTTCCTGCTCTCGTCGAGCCTGATCGGCGTGCTCGCGCAGCGCCTGGTGCGCAAGCTCTGCACCGCATGCCGCAAGGTCGACCAGAACGGCCACTGGCACCCGGTCGGCTGCGCGCAGTGCGGCATGAGCGGGTACAAGGGCCGCACCGGCGTCTACGAGCTGATGGACGTCAACGACGAGATCCAGGCGCTGATCCACGGCCGCGCCGCCGAGGCCGCCATCCTGGCCGCGGCGCAGCGCAACGGTCTGCAGTCGATGCGCGAGGACGGCGAGCGTCTCGTCGCCGAGGGCATCACGTCGGCCGAGGAAGTGCTGCGCGTCACGCGCGAATGAACAAAGCCGCCACGCTTGTCGCTTCGCTCCGGCGCTGCCCCCCGAGGGGGCGCAGCCGGGCCTGGGGCGGCCCGGCGCCCGGCTGACCGCCTTGCCTGCCTACCGCTTCGAGGCGCTCGACGCCGCCGGCAAGTCGCAGAGCGGCCTCGTCGAGGCCGACAACACGCGCGCAGCGCGCTCTCAGCTGCGCGCGCAGGCGCTGGTGCCGCTCGCCGTCACGCAGGTCGCGACCGAACGCGCCGCGGCGGCCGGCTTCAGTCTGGCGCGCAAGGTGTTCACGGCGACCGCGCTCGCAGTCTGGACACGCCAGCTCGCCGGCCTCGTCGGCTCCGGGCTGCCGCTCGAGCGTGCGCTGACCGCGCTCGCCGACGAGGCCGAGGACGCGCGTCAGCGCGAGCTCGTCGCCCATCTGCGCAGCGAGGTCAACGCCGGCGCACCGTTCGCGCGTGCGCTCGCCACCGTGCCGCGCGAGTTCGACGACGTCTACCGCGGCGTCGTCGCCGCCGGCGAGCAGAGCGGCGCGCTCGGCCTCGTCCTCGAGCGGCTCGCGGGCGACCTCGAGGCGCGCCAGGAGCTGAAGGGCCGGCTGATCGGCGCGACGCTCTATCCGGCGATCGTCTCGGTCATCGCCGTCGTCATCGTCATCTTCCTCGTCACCTACGTCGTGCCGCAGGTGGCGACCGTGTTCACGAGCACGAAGCGGGCGCTGCCGCTGCTGACCGTCGCGATGATCGCGTTCAGCGATTTCCTGCGCGGCTGGGGGTGGCTCCTCGTGCTCGCGATCGCCGGCGGCGTCGCCGGCCTCGTCGCGATGCTGCGCAACGAGGCGTTCCACGAGCGCTTCGACGCCGGCGTGCTGCGCCTGCCGCTCGTCGGCAGGCTCGCGCGCGGCTACAACGCGGCGCGCTTCGCCGGCACGCTGGCGATGCTCGCCGCCGCCGGCGTGCCGATCCTGAAGGCGCTGCAGGCGGCCGCAGAGACGCTCTCGAACCGGGCGATGCGCGCCGACGCGATGGACGCGCTCGTCCAGGTCCGCGAAGGCGCGCCGCTCGCCTCCGCGCTCGCCGGCAAGAAGCGCTTCCCCGGCATCCTCGCGATGTTCTCGCGCCTCGGCGAGCAGACCGGCCAGCTGCCCGAGATGCTCGATCGCGCCGCCCGCCAGCTCGGCGGCGAGGTGCAGCGGCGTGCCCTGCAGATGGCCACCGTCCTCGAGCCGCTGCTGATCGTCGGCATGGGCGGCGTGGTGATGCTCATCGTGCTCGCCGTGCTCCTGCCGATCATCCAGCTCAACAGCTTCGTCAAGTGAAGCGACGAACCGCAACGATCGCGCTCCTGCTCTGCCCGGTTGCAGCGTTCACGCAGAGCGCGACCGACTGGGTCATCGTTCCCGGCAAGCGCGCCGGCCCCGTCGACGCCGGCGCGAGCGAGGCGAAGCTCGTCGAGCTGTTCGGCGCCCGCAATGCCGCGCGCGAGGAGTTCGAGGTCGAGCCCGGTGTCCCCGTGCCGGCGACGATCCTGTTCGCGGACGATCCGACGCGCCGCGCGATCGTCCTCTGGCGCGACGAGAAACGGATCGGGCCGGAGTCGGTGCTGATCCGCGGCGAGCGCAGCGTGTGGCGCACCGACAAGGGCATCACGCTCGGCACGGCGCTCGCGACGCTGCGCCGCATCAACGGCAGGCCGCTGACGCTGATCGGCTTCGGCTCGGACGTCGGCGGGACCGTGCTCGACCACAACGGTGGCGCGCTCAAGGAGCTCGGCACGGCGGACCAGGGCGAGCGCACCGGCCGCACGCTGGTGCTGCGCGTCGAGCCGGATCCGGCGCAGCGCGATTCGCCGGCCTACCAGCAGGCGATCGGCGACGTCGAGCTGTCGTCGGAGAGCGACGCGATGCGCGTGCTGAACCCGCGCGTCTTCCAGCTGATGGTCGACATCGCGACCAAGTGAGCGGCGCCGGATGCACAGCGCATCCGCACGCCGCCTATGATCGTTCGATGCCCGCCACGCTCGCCGGCCAGCTCGTCGTCGCGATCTCGTCGCGTGCGCTCTTCGACTTCGAGGAGGAGAACGAGCACTTCGAGGCGAACGACGACCGCGCCTACATGCAGCTGCAGCTCGAGCGGATCGACACGGCGGCCAAGCCGGGCGTCGCGTTTTCGCTGGTGCAGAAGCTGCTCGCCTTCAACGACGCCAGCGCGCAGCGCGTCGAGGTCGTCATCCTGTCGCGCAACGACCCGGTCTCCGGGATGCGCGTCTTCCGCTCGGCGCAGGCGTACGGGATGCCGATCCAGCGCGGCGTCTTCACGCGCGGCGGCACGCCCTGGCGCTACCTGAAGCCGCTGGCGGCCAACCTCTTCCTCTCGGCGAACGAGGCCGACGTCCGCTCCGCGCTCGAGGCCGGCGTGCCGGCGGCGCGCGTCTATCCGCGCTCGGCGCGCGCCTCCGACGCGCATCCGCAAGAGGTGCGGATCGCGTTCGACGGCGACGCGGTGCTGTTCTCCGACGAGGCCGAGCGCGTGTTCCAGGAGAGCGGTCTCGACGCCTTCCAGGCGCACGAGCTCGAGCAGGCGACGACGCCGCTCGCCGCCGGCCCGTTCCAGCCGCTGCTGCTCGCGCTGCACCGCCTGCAGCACGAGCCCGCGCACGGCATGCGCATCCGCACCGCGCTCGTCACCGCGCGCAGCGCGCCGGCGCACGAGCGCGCGATCCGCACGCTGATGGACTGGAGGGTCGAGATCGACGAGGCGATGTTCCTCGGCGGCTTGAGCAAGGGCGAGTTCCTGCGCGAGTTCGAGCCCGACTTCTTCTTCGACGACCAGACCGGCCACATCGAGAACGCGGCGCTGCACGTGCCGGCGGGCCACGTCGCCTCGGGCGTGCGCAACGACTGAGGCACCGGCGATGGGCGCGGCCGGCGGCGGAGGCAAGCGCGCTGCGGGCAAGCGCACTGCCGGCGCCGTCGCGCGGGCGCCGCGCTTCTGGATCGGCATCGCGTCGCGCGACCACGTGCGGCGCGGCGTCGCCGGCGGCTTCTGCCAGCTCGGTCACGGCAAGGCGGCGCCGATCCGGCGGCTGTCGCCCGGCGACTGGATCGCGTACTACTCGCCGCGAGAGAGCTTTCCCGACGGCGCGCCGCTGCAGGCGTTCACCGCGATCGGCGAGGTCCAGGCCGGCGAGCCGTACGCGGCCGACATGGGCGACGGCTTCATGCCGACTCGCCGCGACGTGCGCTTTCGCACCGGCGCGAAAGAAGCGCCGATCCGGCCTCTGCTCGAGGCGCTGGAGCTGACGCGCGGCAAGGCGGGCTGGGGCGCGCTCTTTCGCCGCGGCCTCGTCGAGGTCAGCGCTGCCGACTTCGCCCGCATCGCAGCGGCCATGGCGATCCGGTTCGCCGGTCCTTGACCAAACAAGCGTTTGTCTGTTGAATGACGTGGTGGTCGCCGCCTCGTCGCCTTCTGCCACCGCGCCCCGCCCGGCGCGGCGGGCGAGCAGCCGTCTGCCGCACCTGCTCGACGCCGCGGCCCACGCCTTCGCGGAGCGCGGCTTCGCCGCCGCCTCCGTGCGCGAGATCGTCGGCGCGATCGGCATGCTGCCGGGATCGCTCTACTGCCACTTCGAGACCAAGGAGGCGCTGCTCACCGCCGTCTACCGCGAAGGCGTCGAGCGGATCGGCGCCGCGGTCGACGCCGCCGTCGCACCCGTCGCCGATCCCTGGCGCCGGCTCGAGGCGGCATGCGTCGCCCACCTGACGTCGCTGCTCGACCAGACGGATTACTCGCAGGTCGTGATCCGCGTCCACCCGAACGACGCGCCCGCCGCCGCGGCCGAGCTGATCGCGCTGCGCGATGCCTACGAGAAGCGGTTCGTCCGCCTCGTCGCCGCGCTGCCGCTCGCGCGCCGCAGCGACCGCACGATGCTGCGCCTGCTGCTCGTCGGTGCGCTCAACTGGAGCCAGACCTGGTACCGCGACGGCGGCGGCGCGACCCCGGAGCAGATCGCGCGCCGCTTCGTCGGCGTGCTGCGATCGGGGCTCGCCGCGACCACCAAGGAGCTCGCATGAACGACCCAGCGCCGGCCGGCTTTCGCCCGCGCGTCCTCGTCACCAAGATCGGCCTCGACGGCCACGACCGCGGCAGCCGGATCGTCGCCGCCGCCTGCCGCGACGCCGGCATGGAGGTGATCTACACGCCGCCGTGGCAGAGCATCGCCGCCGTCGTCAAGCTCGCGCTCGAGGAGGACGTCGACGTCATCGGCATCTCGTCGCTCGCCACCGACCACCTGATCGTGCCGAAGCTGGTGGCGGCGCTGCGCGACGCCGGCCTCGGCGAGGTCCGCGTCGTCGTCGGCGGCATCGTCCCCGAGGACGAAGCCCGGGCGCTCGTCGCCGACGGAGTGCGCGCCGTCTTCCATCCGGGCAGCACGCTCGACGACATCACGACGCGAATCCGCGATTACGCCGGCGAGACGCGGCGCGCGCGCGCCGGCGCAGAGGACGGACGATGAACGCGCCGACCGATCGCCATGTCGTCGACGTCGCCGATGCGGCGCGCGAGCGCTGGCAGCGCGAGTACTCCGCCGGTGTCGCCGACCAGGGCGACGTCGTCAACGTCTCCGGCATCGCGATCGCGCCGCTCTACACCGCAGCCGACCGACCGGTCGGCGGCGACGCCGCGCTCGGCTATCCGGGCCAGCCCGACTACACGCGCGGCATCTACGCGACGATGCACCGCGGCCGCACATGGACGCAGCGCCAGCTCGTCGGCCTCGGCACCCCGGCCGACTACAACGCGCGGCTGCTGGCGCTGCTCGACCGCGGCGCGAGCGCGGTCTCGCTGATCCCGTGCAACTCGGTCTACCGCGGCCTCGACGCCGATTCGGTCGACGTCGAGCTGCTCGGCACCTGCGGCACCGTCGTCAACGACGCCGCCCACATGGCGCGCTGCCTGGAAGGCGTCGATCTCGCCCGGGTCTCATGCGCGATGAACGACCCGTCGCCGTTCACGCTGCTGGCGTTCATGCTGGTCGTCGCGGAGCGGCGCGGCGTCGACTGGAGTCGGATCACCGGGACGTCGAACCAGAGCGACTACCTGTCGCACTTCGTCGCCAACCACATGTTCTATCGGCTCGCGCTGCCCGGCGCGCGCCGCGTCCTCGTCGACCACATCGCGTGGTGCCGCACCCACCTGCCGCGCTGGAACCCGATGTCGGTCGTCGGCCAGCACATGCAGCAGGCCGGGGCGACTCCGGCCGAGGCGATGGCGTTCACGCTCGCGACCGCGGTGCAGAACGCCGAGGACTGCATCGCGCGCGGGCTCGATCCCGACGAGTTCCTGCCGCGCTTCACCTTCTTCTTCGACGTCTCGATGTCGTTCTTCGAGGAGATCGCCAAGTTCCGCGCTGGCCGGCGCATCTGGGCGCGGCTCGCGCGCGAGCGCCTCGGCGCGAAGGACGAGCGCTCGTGGCGGTTCAAGTTCCACGCCCAGACCTCCGGAGTCGACCTGACGCGCGAGCAGCCGCTCAACAACATCGCCCGCGTCACCGCGCAGGCGATGGCCGGAATCTTCGGCGGCCTGCAGTCGCTGCACACCGATGCCTACGACGAGGCGTACGCGACCCCGAGCGAAGCGGGCGCGCGGATCGCGATCGCGACGCAGAACATCCTGCGCGAGGAAGCGCGCCTCACCGACGTCATCGACCCGCTCGGCGGCTCCTACTACGTCGAGTCGCTTACCGACGCGATGGAGGAAAGGATCGTCGCGATCATGAAGACCGTCGACGACGCCGGCGGCATGTACAAGGCGGTCGAATCCGGGCTCGTGCAGCGAATGATCGGCGCTTCGGCGATGCGCTTCCAGCGACGCGTCGAGTCCGGCGAGCAGGTCGTCGTCGGCGTCAACAAGTACCGCGACGACGACGCGGCAGAGCAGCGCCCGCCGGTCGAGCGTCCCGACCGCGCCGCGATCGAGCAGCTTCGCGACGCGTTGGTCGCCGCCAAGGCGGCGCGCCCGGCAGCGGCCGTCGCGCGCGCGCTCGACGGCCTCACGCGCGCCAGCGAAGGCGACGACGGCAACGTCTTCGCCGCCGTCGTCGACGCCGCCCGCGCCGGCTGCAGCCACGAGGAGATCTGCTCGCGCCTGCGCCGCGACCTCGGCTTCGGCCAGCCGCTGGTCATCGTGTGACGACAGCCGCCCGTCCGCTGGCGAGCGCGCTCGCCGACCGCGCAGTCGCGGGCGACCGCCGCGCGCTCGCGCGCCTGCTGACGCTGATCGACGACGAGGCTGCCGGCGCCGACGACGCCGCCACGCGGCTCGCGCAGCGCGCCGGTCGCGCCTGGGTCGTCGGCGTCACCGGCGTTCCCGGCAGCGGCAAGTCGACCCTGGTCGACGCGCTGCTCGGCGCGTGGCTCGCCGAAGGACACACGGTCGCCGTCGTCGCGATCGACCCGTCGAGCCCGGTGAGCGGCGGCGCCGTCCTCGGCGACCGCATCCGCATGACCGCCAACGCCGCCGACGAACGCGTGTTCATCCGCTCGTTCTCGGCGCGCGGCGAGCTCGGCGGGCTGTCGCGCGCAGCGCGTGCCGCGGTCGACTGCTTCGACGCGTGCGGCTTCGATCGCATCGTCGTCGAGACGGTCGGCACCGGCCAGTCGGAGACGGCGATCGTCGCCCTCGCCGATACCCGCGTCGTCGTCTGTCCGCCGGGCCTCGGCGACGAGGTGCAGGCGATCAAGGCCGGCACGCTCGAGATCGCCGACGTTCTCGCCGTCAGCAAGGGCGACCTGCCGCTCGCGGCGCAGACCGCGCGCGAGCTGCGCGACATGCTGCTGCTGCGACCGCGGGCGAGCGGCGAATGGCGGCCGCAGGCGGTCGTCGTCTGTGCGCTCGACGGGTCGGGGCTCGACGAGCTGGGCGCAGCGATGGCGCAGCACCGCGCGACGTTCGGCGTCGGCCGGCGCAGGACGGCGGCGCGCGATCCGGTCCGAGCGATGGCGACGATCGGCAACGTCGTCGCCTCGCCGACGCCGCACGACGACGGCTGGCGCGGGCGCATCGCCGCCCTCGCCGCGCGCGACGGCCTGTGCGCGACGCTCGGCATCGCGGTGCGCGGCGGCGGCGCGGGCAGCGCCGTCGTGGCGATGACCGTCGACGCGCGCCACCTCAACTTCAACGGCGGCTGCCACGGCGGCGCGATCTTCGCGCTCGCCGACTCGGCGTTCGGACTGGCGTCGAATTCGCACGGACCGGTGGCATCGGGAATCGACGCGCACATCACCTTCCAGACGGCAGTCGCGGCCGGCGACACGCTGGTCGCGCGTGCGGTCGAGGTGCAGCGCAGCCGCAGGATCGGCGTCTACCGCATCGACGTCGTCCGCGAGCACGGCGGCGGCGAGACGCCGGTGTCGAGCTTCACCGGCACCGTGTACATCCAGGGCTGACGCGAGCTCGCGGTCGCCGGCGCGACCGACGGTCGCGCGGCAGGGATAGCCCGGAGGGTCGCCGACCCGGTTTTTCCTACAGTCGGCGGAACGCGCCGGCACCGTCTGCCCGCGCGGCGACCGCCCGTGCAGACGACCTTCCCGCGCCTCCTCCTCGACCACGCCGCGCAGCGGCCCGACGCTGCGGCGCTGCGCGAGAAGGAATTCGGCATCTGGCAGACGCTGACGTGGCGCGGCCTCGCCGAGCTCGTCGAGGCGCTCGCCGGCGGCCTCGCCGAGGCGGGGCTGCAGCGCGGCGACCACCTCGTCGTCGTCGGCGAGAACCGGCCGCGGCTGTACGCGTCGATGCTCGCCGCGCAAGCGCTCGGCGCGATCCCGGTGCCGCTCTACCAGGACGCGGCCGCCGCCGAGTTCGTCTTCCCGATCGTCAACGCCGACGTCGCGTTCGCCGTCGTCGAGGATCAGGAACAGGTCGACAAGCTGCTCGAGATCCGGCCGCAGTGCCCGAAGCTCGCCCGCGTCTGGTTCGACGACGGCCGCGGCCTTCGCCACTACGACGATGCCGGGCTCGCGTCGCTCGACGCGCTCGTCGACGCCGGTCGGGCGCATGCTGCCGCGCATCCGGGCTTCTTCGCCGCCGCGATCGACCAGGCAAAGCCCGACGACGTGGCCGCGATGTTCTTCACGTCGGGCACGACCGGGAAGCCGAAGGGCGTCGTCCACAGCCACGACACGCTGATCGACCGCGCCCGTGCCGGCGCGCGCTTCGACAAGTTGAGCGAACGCGACGAGGTGCTCGCGTACCTGCCGCCGGCGTGGATCG
>Ga0068858_100007773_pt1 | contig 10350 bp, 13 predicted proteins | sample KBSSwiS12_FD_66589 | JGI IMG/M metagenome (GOLD analysis project Ga0068858, IMG submission 66589) | Switchgrass rhizosphere microbial communities from Kellogg Biological Station, Michigan, USA - KBS Switchgrass S1-2 | ecosystem: Host-associated > Plants > Roots > Rhizosphere > Soil ... | reverse complement strand
ACATCGCCATTCACGGCGTTGACTTCCGCTTGAAACTGAGTCTGTAAGTCCGTCTCGTGCGCACTGCCAGCGACTGCAAAAGCTGGCACGTCGGTGTTTCCTTCGACTTGCAGGTGTTCCAGCGTCCCACGATATTTTCCTGAAGAAGACAGAATCCCACTAATGCCCGGAAATGTTTCCAGTTTGGCGTCCTTGAAATGGTATTCGCCCGACACTGGAGTCTCACCAACACTTTCCGAGTGCCACGGACCAAACTTTCCAGTGGTGGTGACCTCTCCGGGTGGTTCTGCGTTGGTGAGCGTCGCCTTGAATGTCGCCGGTCCCGATCCGCCAATGTGGGTCATGGTGAAACCATGCAAGGTAAACCGGAGGGCCGGATTCCCATCCGCGCGTTGCATTTCCACAATGGCTCCGTCTGCAACCAGGTCGTCGATTACGACTGATGACCTTTGTGGTGTCTCAAACTGTTCGCTGCCGAGGGATGGAATGTTTACCCGCATTCCCTCCGCACGAATCAACTTGACGTGCCGTTGAAATAAGCCAGCAAAGCTGCCTTCAATCCGCACGCTCTGAATCGTAATCAAAGGCGGTGTTTCGCGTTTAGGGCTGTGCCGGAACACAACTTGTTCAAGAACGCACCCGGGATGAGGAAAATAGGTCCGGTGAAAAGTGCCCACGCTGACCTTGCTGAAGCTTTCGTCTTCCAATTCCTTGATGACTGCAGCTTCCCGGAAGGGCCAGGCAAAAACGAGAATAGCAAGACCTCCAACACAAAGAGCCAGGACGCCACCGACCCATTGCATGATCCGTGATTTTTTGGACTGACTAGTTGTGAGGGTCATGTCGAGTATCGAGTCCTCAAGCTTCTTTGGAGGCAGGACCAGGTCCGCGGGTTGTTGCGGAAAGCAATACATATGCAGAAAACCTGGCGAAATGAGCTGGATACCCCCAATCCGCGATTCTGCATCCTACTTTGGCCTTATGAAAACATGGCAAAGCATCGGCCTTCGCTGTCTCGCAATACTGCTCTGTATTGCTGCTTGCCCGAATTCTTCTTCGGCTTATTCGGTGTTAACCCATGAACAGGTGGTTGATCTTCTATGGAATGATCAGATTCAACCGCTGCTGCTGCGGCGCTTCCCTCATGCAACAGCAGACGAGCTTCGCCAGGCCCACGCCTACGCTTACGGCGGGTGCGTGATTCAGGACATGGGCTATTACCCATTCGGGAACAAATTCTTCAGCGATCTGGTTCACTACGTCCGCAGCGGAGATTTTGTTGAGCAGCTCCTCAAAGACTCCTCTGATCTCGACGAGTATGCCTTCGCGCTGGGCGCATTGACTCACTATGCTGCTGACAACAGCGGACACCCGGCCATCAATCACATCGTGGCCATAGAATTTCCCAAGCTGAAGAAGAAATATGGCGACACAGTCACCTATGCGCAGGATCCGAAAGCGCACATTCGTACTGAATTTGGATTTGATATGGTCCAAGTTGCCAAGAATCGCTACACATCCGACCGCTACCACGACATGATTGGTTTCGAAATCTCCAAGCCGCTTTTGCAGCGTGCTTTTGCTGAGACCTATGGTCTGAAACTCGAGGACGTATTCGGAAACGTAGATCTGGCCATCGGCAGCTTTCGCCGCGCCATTAGCATTGTGATTCCGGAAATGACTCGTGTCGCCTTGCTAACACGGCATGATGTGATGGTGAAAGATACTCCCAACTTCGACAAGCAGAAATTCCTTTATCACTTGTCACGCAGCAATTATGAACACGCCTGGGGGACGGTCTATCGTAAACCCGGTCTCGGCACAAGAATCCTGGCATTTTTCCTTAAAATCGTTCCGAAAGTCGGGCCTTTCAAAGCAGTCAACTTCAAGATTCCCACCCAGCAGACCGAAGACATGTACATCAAGAGCGTAAACGCCACCATCGACGATTGCGAGGGTTTGCTCCACGACGTCCGCAGCAAAAAACTCGACTTGGCAAATACCGACTACGACACCGGCAAGCCGACCAAGCCCGGAGAATATCCCCTTAGCGACAGCACCTACGCCAAGCTTGTGGATGAACTTTCCAGCAAAGCCGAAACTGGACCGGATCGCGATCTGCGCGCAAATTTACTGAGCTTTTATGCAGATCCGAATGCCCCGCTTACCACCCGCAAGAATGCCAAGGCATGGAAGAAGCTGCAAGAACAGTTAGACAAGTTGAGAGAGAGTAGATCGGCAGCATCTGTTGAGCTTAGAGCGCCGAACGATCAGTAGCGAGTGTTCTAGCCCGGCCCATTCAGCCCGGTTTTGTGTTCACGGTTTTGGTTTGAGTGGGGCATTTTGCGGGGCTGGCCCATACTTTGCGCCTTTCCGCCGTGTTGCCATTCCGCAAATAAGTTGCCACGATCTACGATAGATTGGACGGAGGCTCGAACAGATTCAGAAGCGCATTGTGAAAACGACGGTTATCTCATTACGGCAGTGAACTTGTGAAGAAATACATCATCAGCTTCGTGCTCGCGTTAGTGGTCGTGGTTCTCGTTCTGGTTGTCATTGTGTTGGCTTCAAACATGACTGCGCGGGCAACCCCGGGCACGAGTGAAACATGGATCGCGACGAGATTGCGCTCCTTGGCAATGCCAAGAGACGAACGAAGGCAACTCAATCCCTTTGTCGCGAATGAGTCGATCCTCAAGGAAGCGCGGGAACACTTTGCTGATCACTGTGCTAGTTGTCACGCGAACGATGGCAGCGGCGATACTACGTTGGGCCGGAACCTCAGCCCCCGAGCGCCCGATATGAGACTTGCAGCAACTCAGTCGAAAAGCGGCGCAGAACTTTACTACGTGATCCACAATGGCATTCGCTTCTCTGGAATGCCTGCATGGGGCGCTGAAGGGAAAGATGATGACAGCTGGAAACTGGTTTTGTTCATCCGCCATTTGCCTCAGCTAACTACGGACGAGATCAAAGAAATGCAGAAGTACAACCCGAAAAGCGACGCGGAACGGACCGAAGAGCAGGAGGAAGAAGACTTCCTGCAAGGTAAGCCCGTCGGTCCATCGTCAGCCCAACGTTCACATCAACATTGAGGAGGATTTATGAAATCGGTTGTCTCAGCAATTTGCATTCTGTTGTTCCTGTCAACGCTAGTCTTTGCTCACGGCGATGAAAAACACGTCATGGGAACGGTCACAGAGATTAAGGAAGGCTCAATCGTCGTGAAGACCAAAGAAGGCGATAAGACCGTCATGGTCATGCCCAGCACGAAATTTGTGAGGGGAACGGCCGAGGCAACCCAGAAGGATTTAAAAGTCGGCGACCGCGTAGTGATCCACGCGATGCCCATGGGGGACATGCTGCACGCCACAGAAGTGAAGATTGGCGTATCTGCCGCGGCAAAACCGCAGCATTGAGAACGGCAAACAGTTTCTAATTTCGCGGGCCACTCACCCATTACCAGCGTAGCTGGCGCCTTTCGAGGTCCTAGTACACTCGCCACTACGCCGGGATGTTTCTGCCGGGGGCTGATTTTGTGGGTCGGTCCTAGCAGACGATTTTCGAACTTTTCTGCTCAACGTCGACATTTTTGAATTAAGGTTGTCAGCAACTTAGGACGGAATTGCGAGGAATGGCTACTCTCCAGCGGACAATTTTCGAACCTAAAACCGAGCGGTGGTCCGGGAAGAATTCTTGTGGACGAGTTTGGAACTGTTTTACTTCCCCAATGCTTCTTTCAAAGCCCGTGTGGGAATATCGATGTTGAAATATGCAGTTACTTCGCGCCTATTGTCGCTCATCTCGTTGCAAACCAGGATGTCATAGGTATGGCCGTCCTTGGGGTGCAAGCTTTGCTTTGCCACCTGCATATTGCTGAACCGAAGGAAGGTATATTCCTCATGAACATTAATGACCACGAAAGCATCTTCTTCTGACTGGCCACGTTTATTCTCCTGGATCGAATCCAGGATACCGCGTATGACCGCCTTGTGGAATTCTGCCTTCTCTTTGTTTCCGGATTCCGAGTTAGCTCTGAAAGCGATGTAGTGCAACTCGGCGTCAACAAAGACATTTTCCAAGGTTTGATTCACCTTTTTCAATGCCTGGTCAAATTTCTTGTCGTTGAGAAGCGAAAACAGCAGCTTGATGTCATCAAGGTCAGCCTGGCACTCGTACTTGCTCGCAGCACAGTTGACCCGCAACGCCTTGAAGTCAACCGTTAAATCGCCTGATTTTAGCTGCTGCAGTGCTTTTTCGTATGTAGCCGTTGCGGCTGGATTGTCCTTGCCATAAGCAAGAGTCGTACACAACGCCACGATCGCAAATTTCCACCTCAGCCTTCGTGTCCTCACTTATGCCCTCTCTCAGCCATCTCTCGCGTTTCAGTCCAACAATTTACGCCAAACCGGATGTCCTACGCACTTTAGTAATGTCTCATTCATAGGTGGGAAAGAGTAATGTTTCATCCACAGGCGGGAAAGCTGCTGGCATGTTTCGCCCGCCCTGCCTTTGCAGTTTACAAGGTTGCTCTGAGAATTGTGGAAGGAGTTTGGCATATCTGACGCAATTCTTAGGATAGGGTGTGCGCTGCCTTACCAATCACACCTCGCAACAAAAACCGCTCTAAAGTGTTTTTACATCTGCGGCCCCAGCTTCTTTCGAGAATCAACGGAGGTAATTCCCGGGGCGCTACAGGAACGCGGGAGAGGCATGAACATGAAACTCAATTACAAAACGTGGATAGGAATGCTGCTGCTCGCAGGGACACTTTTTGCCGGCGCGCCCCTCGCGCTCAGCCAGGTCTCAATCGGAATTCAGATCGGCGCACCTCCCCCGCCGCGAGTGATCGCCGTTCGCCCGCCGTGCCCCAATCCGGAAGATGACGACTACGTGTGGATCGACGGCTACTGGTATCCGGTGGAGGGTCATTATTACTGGCATCGAGGCTACTGGACACGTCCGCCGTATGTTGGCTCGGTCTGGGTCGCCCCATACTATGAACAGAGCCGCTACTACGGTGGCTACTGGCGCGGTCCGCACGGACACTTCGAGCACGACCATCACTGGGATCATGACCGGGAGCGCGACCGCGGTCGCTGGCACGAAGACAACGGCAAGCACAAAGGCTGGTATAAAAAACATCACGACGACGATCGCGACTAAAGAATTGAATTAATTTCGGCGGGCGTTTGCGAGCGTTGCTCATACGAAAAGGTCCTCTCCTCGCCAGCAAACCACAGGAATTGTGCCTTGTTTCTCCTCGGCGTGCTAGCCGATAGGTCGCCCGCATGACGAGCAATCCGGAAGGAACACACATACAAGGGAGAACGGCCACCAACAGTGGATTCTCGAACTCACAGTTTCAAGTCTTTGCGGTACTATCGAGAAGATCGGTCGGCCCTAGCAGACGATTTTCGAACTTTTACGCTGAACCGCGAAATTTTTGAACTGGCGCTTTCAATAACTTAGGATTGAATTGCGCCGAATGGTTACACTCCAGCAGACGGCTTTTGAACACTTCTACGGTACTCGGCAGTGACTGGGGACAGTCAATTTCCCTAAACTTTGAGAAGGGGTTGCATAATGATTGGGAGACAAGTTCTGATCCTCGGGGCATCGTTGGTTGCATCATTGTTATTTTTGGATCAGCGATGTGCCGCTGCCGAATCGGTCGGAGGCCCGATTGTGCGGATAGCAGAACTGGAGATTGATCCGGTGCAGCTGGAAGCTTACAAGCTCGCTCTCAAAGAAGAAATTGAAACGTCGATTAGGGTCGAGCCGGGAGTGTTGGCTCTTTACGCCGTTTCGGTCAAAGAGCATCCTGAACAGATCAGATTGTTCGAAACCTATAGGGATGCATCTTCATACCAATCGCATCTGCAAAGCCCGCATTTCAAAACATACAAGGATCGCACGCGGCAGATGGTGAAATCTCTTAGGCTCCTCGAAACCGAGCCTATTCTACTCGGCACAAAATCGAAATGAACTCGCGAACGAATTCTTAAGAGTGGCAGCTGGCGGATTGTTCAGTTTGCCGCTCCGCAACACGCGTGGAGTATTCCACGTTCCCTCTTCCTCCCATCAGTTTTCGCGTGTTTGGAGGCCCCCGGGAGGTACTTCGGTGGTAGAACACCCTATTGTCGCAACCGGTCACCGAGCAACTCAGATAAGGTTCACTCCATCGCGTACATCACCGCTCGCCGGGAAACGGCTTCCGCCTCATCTTTTTGGCCCCCTTGCTTTCGACCTGATGTGGGCGTTCCGCCCCCTGCCGCTGGTGCACCAACATCTGAATCGGTCTGGCGTCAGCCGTGTCGGTAAGCCTTTTGTATCTGCCTTTCTCGCAAAGAACCTGATTCGCATGGGTGCAGAGACGCTTGAGGCACAGCCCGAGACTATGTGTCCGAGTAAGTTGATGACGGGCAAGGTGTTGACGGTTGATATCGAAGTGAGCGGCAAGTGATTCGCAATGCATTGCCGACACTGCGCGAGCCACTCATAGTCACTCTCGACCCGGACCTGTTCACGCAGTTCCAATGGGTTGGCGGAGAAGTACTCGTTAGGTTTGAGCTGACCCAATCGGCCACTCAGGAACACTTCCAGGCAAGGAGATAGTCATGCACATACAAGACAGAATCTTGACGGCCATGACGTTGTGCGCGGTGATGGCGACGCTTGTCGGCTGCGGCGGCGGTGGCAGCTACAACGGTAGCGGCAATCAGCAATTGGCCAGGAACTTCGTCTACGCTGCAAGTTCGCAGGCGAACAACATCAACGCTTGGGAGATCGATGGCACAACCGGGAGATTGACCGCGATCGCCGGATCACCCTTCCCGGGACTGGACGCGCCGATGACAATCGCGATCGATCCCGCGTTCAAACACATCGCTGTCACCAACCTAAATTACGGAAAGCTGAATATGTTCGACGTGAATAAATCCACCGGTGCGTTGTCGCAGGTGGCAGGTTCTCCCTTCAACCTGCAGGGAGGTGGGTACCAGCTTTCCAGCGTCTTCGATCCTCACGGGGACTACCTGTACGTCGGCAACTCGGTATACGCGAACTCGATCTCCGTATACCCAGTGAACACGTCGACCGGCGCGGTCGACACGCCCGAGGTCATAGATAGCATAGGGCTCATCCACTATCTGGCCATCCATCCCTCAGGCAGCTACCTGTACTCGGCGGGTTCCGGCATTGCCGCCTTCAATATCAACGTCGGCGGTTTAGCGGAATTACCTGGATCTCCGTTTTCACCGTCCCTGTTTCTCGGCGATTCCCGCTCAGTCGTCCATCCGAGCGGAAACCTGCTGCTCGTGGCTGATCGCGACTCGGGTCAGCTTCGTGTGATGGCTCTGAACGCTGATGGCTCCGTCGGGGCGGAAGTGCCGGGATCACCGCTGGCGTTGGGTGCGGTGCCCGTCGCGATCGCCATTGGGCCGTCGTTGGGAACGACGGTTTTTGTCACCACGGAATCGGACACTCTGATTGCTATTCCCATAAATCCGGTTTCGGGCCAGACCGGGACTCCCAGCGCGCCGGCTGCGACCGGGCATCGGCCCATGGGCATCACCACGGACTCCTCGGGCACCTTCGTGTACGTCGCATGTCAGACTGGCGGAGTCTTTGGCTTCGCCTTGGGTTCAGGACCGGCAACGACGCTAAAGCCGCTGCCCGGATCTCCCTATGTTGCAAATGCCGATCTGGTCGGAGTCGTTGCCACGCATTTCACTGCGCCGTAGGTGTCAAGAATAACTAACCCACACCTCCAACGAGCCGAGGGGGAAACCTGGCCCGATGAAGTCGGGTCGATCCCCCTCAATGCAAGCGACCGCCAGAAAGACTATGCCATGGGGACCGTGGTCAAGTCTCTGAAACTTGTGGGGCCAATTTTATCGGTCGGCCCTAGCAGACGATTTTCGAACTTCCCTGTTGAATCCCGAAGGTTTTGAACTAGAAGTTTCAGAAGTTTAGGATTTAATTGAGACGTATCGGTACACCCTAGCAGATGATACTTGAGCTCTTTTCCGCTTTCGGGCACGCCCAATGGCCACAGCTCCATTGTTCGGTCCCGGGCGTGTACTACCTGTCACAATTGCGATCTTGAGCATGTTCATCTCCTGATCACTTCGATACTGGCCGAATGAAGCGACGTTTTAGCGCGAGCGGCGCGCGTCAAGACTCATCGGCCCCGCACCGAACTGCGAGATAATGAGTGCGCCACCGAGAATGGCAGCGTTCTTCATGAACATGACCATCTGCATTTGCACCATCACGGAATCATGCACGGTCCAGAACTTATGCATCATAAGGGTCACAGGGATGAGAAACAACGCGATCAATGACGCGCCGATCTTTGCGCGAAAGCCAAGCAAAACGCTCAAGCCGCCTGCGAGCGCCAGCACTCCTGACAACGGAACTGTAAACGAAGCAAAAGGCACGCCTTGCGATGCCGCGAACGCGATTGTTTGTTTCGAGAAGTGATTGGGTCCGGCCATAAAGAAGATCAGCACGAAAAGCAATCGTCCCAAGAGCAGGACCGCGCCGTGCTGGATTTTTCCGTTCATTTTTCCAGCACCATCTTCAGCCTGTCGAGGTCGCGCTGTACGAATCCCGCATCAGAGGCGAACTGCGTGTCGGACATCTTGGATTCGCGAAAAAGCGTAAACAGCAGTTCGCAACCGCTGCCGTTGACAATCAATCGCATGGGAACATAAACGCGCTGCCCGGAAGGGCGAATGACCGTGTGATCCACTACGCCGAGGCCGTTCCGCGGCGTGAAGAGAACTCTCGCTATGCCTCCGTCTGAATCGGCAATCCAGCCATCCTCCGACCGCCGAATGTTCTTGCCCAGCCCAAAGGCCCACTGGTTCCAATTGGCGGGGTCGGACAGGAAGTCAAAGACGGTGTCGAACGGGCGATCGATACGGACCGTGATCGTCCGAGACTCGACCGTTTCCGGCCGGGCCGCCGGATCATTTTGGGCCCTTGCGTCAACCGCGTACGTTCCGAAAAATGCGGAGCCTAGCACTCCTGCAGCCAGACCAACGACGATCGTCTGAAGTTTCAACATGCCTGTGACGCTACAGCTCCGCGGCGCAGGCTGTATTGAACAAATCGGCCAAATTATCCTGGCAGTTGCGCAACCAGCTGCCCCGGGCTAATCCCGCTCATGCGCTGCACTTCTCGAGTCATGTGTGCCTGGTCGGCGTAACCTGCGCGCGCAGCGACCTCTGCCAAGGAACCTTTGAACGATTGAGTCCCCAGCCCCATGAATCTCTGAAAACGAAGTACGCGATTCAGCGTCTTAAAGCCGTAACCAAACGCGTCCAAACATAGGCGCCGTAGTGTCCGCTCGCTCATACCCATGTGGGCAGCTAGCCGGTCCAGCCGTATACCGGCTGGATGGCAATTGTCCCCGGCGGCTCGGCGAAGAAATGCGATCTGCCTGTCGGCAAGCCCAACCTCGGCCAGCCTGCTCAGCAAAAAGGCTTCGAGTGCGACCGCAATTTCTTGCGCGCTGCAGTTCCCCGTAACTTTGTCGAAAAGGCGACTTGCATCGCTTCGCCACAACTCGGCGAGCGGTACCCGGCTATTTACGATCTCGCTGAGAGGAAGGCCGAACCATGCGGAAGCCGTCCCAGGATGAAAGCGAACACCGACAACCACGGCTCCCCGCGGAAGGCGATCAAGAATACAGTTGGTGTCGGGTCCGGCCACGATCAAGCTTGTGCCGGTCCACATAATATCGGCGCAACCGTCGGGCACAACCCGTACCCATTCGATCTGCGATTCGCTGAGGTCGTTCACCCAGACACAGCGAACATGCTCTCGCAATGCCGCATCCGGCGGCCGCTCGCGGTAAATGCCAGCGAATTGTGAAACGGTATTATCCATTTACGTTGACGAGACGCGAGCCGCTTCTCCTGCAGGTCAGTGTAGGAGGGTTGCCTTCGGCGGGCAAGCACCGTATATGAGCGAGGTCAGTGCAACCCGCACCAGCGGCGGCGGTTTGGTGTAAACCTATCCGACGGCGCATTGAGATGTCTACTTGGAGTACTACGGGGCCAATGGCAAAAGGTTCCCCTCAGCCTTCGACTCCAGTTAGGATTGAGCGAAATCCCAGTCCACACACCGGCGAACCGACTAGTCCCGACGTGTCGGGTTGTGTGAATCGATCACAGAAACTCCCGCATATCGGGCAATGCGGAAGCCAATGGTTGAAATCAAACGCTTACACTCACAACCACTGCTGGGTTCAAAAGTGCTGGATGGGTATGTCTGCAAGCCCTGAAATCAGGGCACGATTTTATTGGTCGGCTCTAGCAGACGATTTTCGAACTTTTC
>Ga0068858_100007772_pt1 | contig 10350 bp, 8 predicted proteins | sample KBSSwiS12_FD_66589 | JGI IMG/M metagenome (GOLD analysis project Ga0068858, IMG submission 66589) | Switchgrass rhizosphere microbial communities from Kellogg Biological Station, Michigan, USA - KBS Switchgrass S1-2 | ecosystem: Host-associated > Plants > Roots > Rhizosphere > Soil ... | reverse complement strand
TACCGACAGCAGAAAATAGATCATGCCGATGCCAACGCCATTCAAAACCTGAAACAGGAGAAGCTGGGCTGACATCGGTTGATCTTATGTTCGGCTCAGAGCGAGGCCGCCATCTGGCAGCCGGTCTTCTCCGGCGGCGGAAGCGCCTTGGTGGCCGCGATGACGTCGCAGAGATCGTTCTTGTCCTTCATCGCGCTCTTCGCCTTTCCGAGCATCAGATAATAGTCTTTCACAACCTGGTGGTCTTCGGAACGAATCGTCTCCGTACCGGTCGGACCCTCGTAGCTCAGACCTTCGAGCGCCTTGACGACGGCGGGAACATCCGTCGAATTCGCCTTGTTGATGCCTTCAATGAGAATTTGCGAGACCGCATATCCGCACGCCTGCAGATAATTCGGTACATCGCCGGTCTTCTGCTTGACGATTTCGGCCACGCGCCGGCTGCCCGGCGTGTCGACGCCGTGCCAGAAGTTCGCGCCGAAATAGATGTCCTCGCAATTTTCCGGCCCGAGCGCCTGGAATTGATCGAGGCCAGTGGACCACACCGCGAGAATCTTGGTGTTGCGTTTCATGCCATAGCTGATCGCCTGTCGTACGACGTCGACAGTCTGGTTGCCGAAATTGCAAATCGCCAGGACGTCGGGACTCTGCGCCATCGCGGTAGCGATGTAGCCGGAATATTCGCGGTCAGAGAGCGAGTGATAGCTGTTGCCGACGTGCTCGATGCCCTTCTCCTTGAACACATCCTTGCAGTTCGACAGCAGGCTGTCGCCGAACACGTATTGGCCTGTTATCGTGTACCAGCGCTTGGCCTTCGGGAATTTGTCGATCAGCGGCCGTACGGTAGCATTGACCGCGCTGTAGCAGGCGACGGGCCAGCGAAAGCTCGATTTGTTGCAGTCCTTGCCGGTTACTTCGTCGGCACCCGCCTCATTGATGTAGATGCCCTTGCGGGCGTAGACTTCCTTCTGGACCGCCAGAGCGATCGCCGAATTCGTACAACCGATGACGTGCTTGATACCACGCTGGGTCATCGCCTCCTGAACCTTGCGAACCGCCTCGCCGGCATCGCCGCGATCGTCGAGCAGAACGTAGTTCAGCTTGTTGCCGGCGGCGCTGCCGTATTGCTCGATGGCCCACTTGCTTCCATCGTTCAGGCCGGATCCGACATTCGCGAAAGTTCCCGACAGGGAGTAAACACCGGCCACGTCGACAACGCTTTGCGCGTTGGCGCGCCGGATGAAAGCGGGCGCCGCGAGAACCAGCGGAGCTGCCGCCGCTCCGGTCAGAACACGTCTGCGATCCATCATACGTTTACCCTCCAGTCGCATCGGTTGAAGTTTCAGCCAGGGCCGCGGCCCGTGCTCGTTTCTCGAGCCACCAACCCCACGATGGAGGCCAGCGTTCGAAACGTTCATCCCGGCCCAGGGCGCGGGCAGCATGTAACGGCCAATGCGGGTTGTGCAGCGCCTCGCGGCCGATCGCCACCAGATCGGCGCGGCCTTCGCGCACCACCGAATCTGCGAAAGCCGGCGTCGTGATGAGTCCGACCGCCATCGTCGGCACGCTTGCCTCGGTGCGGATCCGCGAGGCATAGGGGACCTGATAGCCTTCGGGCCGGCGGACCATCTTGGTCGTGGTCCGTTCTCCGAGTCCGCCTGAAGAGCAATCCACGACATCGGCGCCTGCTTCTTTCAGAAGCGACGCCAAGGCCACGGAATCGTCGAGCGTCCAGCCTGCCGGCTCATCATCGACGCAGGAGAGGCGCACCATCAGTGGCCGGTCCGATGGCCAGGTCGAGCGAACCGCGCCCACCACCTGCAGGAGCAGGCGTGTACGTCCGGCGAAATCGCCACCCCAATTGTCGCTACGGTGATTGGCGAGGGGCGAGAGGAAGCTGTGAATCAGGTAACCGTGCGCGGCATGAATGTTGAGGACACGGAAGCCCGCTTGCGCGGCGCGCGCTGCCGCCGCCGCGTAGTCGTCGAGCAGGCACTTGATGCCGTCTTCATCGAGCGCCTCCGGCACATGCCAGCCGCGATTGGCCGGAATGGCGCTCGCCGAGAACGTTGTCCAGGGAGCGTTGCCCTTCGCGGCCGTTGCCGCATCAAGCGGCGAATAACCTTCCCAGGGTCGCGAGACGCTGCCCTTGCGGCCCGCATGAATCAGTTGCGTCGCCGGGATCGCACCGAAGCCCTCGATTTCGGCGACCAGCCCGGCAAGTGCCGGCACATGGTCGTTCGACCAGATCCCGAGATCGGAATGCGTGACCCGGCCCGCGGCCGTCACAGCAAGCGCTTCCGTGAATAGAAGCCCCGGCCCGCCGAGCGACAGACGGCCATAATGCTGGCGGTGAAACGCGTTCGGCAAGCCGTCCGGTTCTGCACGGTATTGTTGCATCGGCGAGATGACAATCCGGTTCGGAAGCGTCACGCCACGAAGCGTCAGCGGACTAAACAGGTCGGTGAGTGGTTGGGTCATCCTGCCAATCCTACGCGGCCAGCGGCTACACCGGGTATCGTCGGCACCTCGGATGGATTGCATGGACCGGGAATGACTTGCCCGCCATTGCGCCCCGACTCGCTTGCGGCGGAAGCGACCATGGGACCGTCACTCCGCCGCAATTTTGGAAGCGGCCCAGCTTGCGGCGCGCTCAGCCGAGATAATCCCATCGGCCTGATCCTCACGCAGACGTTCGAGCGAACGCTTGGAGGGATCGCCGAAGCCGCCACCGCCACCAACGGCAAGGGTAACAATATCGCCGGGCAACAGATCGACCGCATATTTTGATTTCAGCGGAATGGTTTTTCCGCCGCGCTTGATTTCGCAATAGCCCGTGGTGCCCTCGCCGCCTCCAAACAGCCCTTCGGGAGGGCGCTTGAACCGGTCGCTGTAGAGCGAAAAGCGGACCCCCTCCTTCAGAATTTCATAGCGGCGCAGGAAGCCGAGGCCTCCGCGGCTCTGGCCGACGCCGCAACTATCCTGCGTCATGGCATATTCAATGACGCGGAAGAATGGAAAGTCCTGGTCGAGCGCTTCGATCGGCGTGTTCGAACAGTTTGACAGCGGCGAGTCGACCGCGTCGCATCCGTCCGAGTCGATTGCCGCACCGTAGCCACCGCCGAAAATCTCAAGATACACCGACCAGCCGTTGTCACCGAGTTGCGAAAGCACGCCCACCGTGGTCGTATCGTAACCGCAGGCGATAACCTTGTCGGGCACGGCCTGAGACAACGCCTTCATGACCGCGTTCCACGCCCGGAAGCTTGCTTCCATTCGCGCACGGACCGGCGCCGGATGATGCGGGTTGAGCAAACTGCCCTTTGGCGCCTTCACCGTGATCGGCCGCGCGGCTCCGGCATTGAACGGTATGTCAGGGCTTGTCAGAACGCCCTTCACACAGGACAGCGCAGCGGAGATCGTGGCGGCGAATGGCGCATTCAGGTTGCGACGAACCTGGGCGGCGGTGCCGGCAAAATCGATCTCGATGCTGTCGCCCTTTACGGTGACCTTCGCTTTCACCGGCAGTGGCGCGTCAGTAATGCCGTCGTCGTCGATGGCATCCTCGCCGTAATAGACGCCGTCCGGTACCTCCCCGATCGCAGCCCGCATCCGGGTCTCGGAGTAGTCGAGCAACGCCGCCATGACGGCCTTCAACTTGTTCGCGCCGTAGCGCTCGGCGAGTTCGACGATGCGCGCCGCGCCAATGGCGTTCGCAGCGACCTGCGCGTCGAAATCGCCCATGGTCTGATGCGGAACCCGAACGTTAGCGCGCAGAATGCGCTGGAACGCGCCGCCGTTCCAATCGCGCGCCATGTTGAGCTTCACCGGCGGGATGATGAGCCCTTCGGAATAAACGTCAGTGGCAGCCGTGTTGAGGCCGGGATCGCCGCCCGATATGTCGAGATGATGCGCGACCGAAGCCGAAAAACCCAGAACCTTGCCTTCGAAGAAGATCGGATGAAAGAAAAAAACGTCCTGAAGGTGCTGGCCACCCGAATACGGATCATTCATCACGAAGAAATCGCCCTCGGAGAGGGTTTCCTTCGGATACAGCGCAAGCGCGGGCTGGAAGACCTGCCCGATCGTGCCAAGCTGCATGGGAATCAATTCAGCCTGGGCGATGGTGTTGCCGCCATCATCAAGCAGCGCCGCCGAGCCATCGCGCGCCTCTCGCAAGACAGTTGAGTAGGCTGAGCGAATCAGCTTCGCGCCCATCTCGCGCGCCGCCGCGATCAACGATTGGCTGATGACCGCGTAGTCGACGGGATCAAGGGTTTCGACAGGAACACTCATGCGGAAATCCGGTTCACGATGACATTGCCGGCCTTGTCGCGGACAGCACGCCAGGCCGGGGGAAGCCACAAGGTCGAACTGTAACCTTCGACAAGCGCGCCGCCATCAACGGACTGACCGGGGGCGATTGACGCGGCATCGACCAACTTCGCCTTGATGGCTCCGGCGGGGGTCCACACCTCGATGCTGCCCGGGCCGGCAAGTCGGGCGGGACGCTCACGAAACTCGGGCAACGTCTCAAGCCGACGACGCACACCGAAACGAAGGCTGACGATCTCGACCTTGCGGCCGGGCTCGCCGCCATGAAAATAGATCCGCCGATGCGCGGCGTCGAAATCGGCAGCAAGATCGGATGCACTGAGCCCAGACAGCGTCGCGGTGTCGATCGGCACCGGAATTTCAAAGGCCTGGCCAACGAAGCGCATGTCGGCGGTGAGGTCGAAATCCAGATCGCCGTTCAGCCCGAGCTGACGAAACTCGGCCTCTGCGCCCTTTCGGAAGCGACCAAATTCGTCAGCCAGCATGTGGGGAGCGGCCTCGCCAAGACCGGTGCGGCGGGTCACGCCCGACACCTTCACGTAATCCGCCGAGAGCAGGCCGAGGGCGGAGATGACGCCTGGATTAGGAGGAACGAGAATCTCCGTGATGCCCAGCTCCTCGGCGATCTCCGCCGCGAGCAGAGGACCCGCACCGCCAAAGGGCAACAGAGCATAACTGCGCGGATCATGGCCGCGCTCCGTGGAGACCAACTGAATCGCGCGAACGATGTTGGCAACGGCCAGTCGGATCGCGGCGGCGGCGGCATCGCGAACCGAAAGCCCAAGCTGACTTGCGATCGGCTCAAATGCCTTGTGCGCCTTGTCGGCGTCGAGATGCATGGTTCCGCCAAGAAACGCTTCAGGCCGGATCGTGCCACGCACAAGATGCGCGTCGGTCACGGTCGGCTCCGTGCCGCCACGGCCATAGCAGGCCGGCCCCGGCATCGCGCCCGCACTCCGTGGACCAACCCGCAGCATGCCGCCGTCGTCGATCCACACCAGCGAACCGCCACCGGCGCCAACGCTCACAATGTCGAGCACCGGAGTCCTGATCGGCAGGCCATCAACCTCGGTTTCAGGCGAAACAGACGGAACGCCGTCCACCACAAGACAGACGTCCGTCGACGTGCCGCCCATATCGAAGGTAATCAAATTCTTGCGCCCGGAGCGTTCGGCCTGCCTGATCGCCCCCACGACACCCGCGGCCGGGCCGCTGAACAGCGCCGCAATCGAGTTCTTTCGCATCGCGGCGGCCGGCATACGTCCACCGTTCGATTGCATGACGCTGAAGGCGCCCTTGAAACCGGCGGCGGCCAACGTCGCTTCGAACCGATCGAGATAGCCGTCGATTACGGGCTGCACGTAAGCCGACAGAACCGTCGTCGAAGCGCGCTCGAACTCGCGGAATTCGCGCGCAATGTCATGCGAGCAGGCGACCCGAAGCCCCGGCAACCCGGTCGAGATGAGTTGCCTCAGCCGCGCCTCGTGGACCGGCGAGGTGTAGGCGGAGAGCAGGCAGATCGCGACGGCTTCATACCCACCGGCCTTGAGCGCGGGCACAAGCGACGACGCAACCTCGGCTTCATCGAGGGGTGTAACGACCGCACCTGCGGAATCGAGCCGCTCGGTGATCTCGAAGCAATCCCTGCGCCGAACCGGCGGCAACGGCTTGGCGTAACGCAGATCATAAATGTTGCGGCGATCGTGACGCTGGAAAAACAGAATGTCGCGAAATCCACGCGTCGTCACGAATGCAACGCGGGCACCTTTACGCTCCAGAATGGCGTTGGTTGCTACCGTCGAGCCGTGAACGAGATCCGTAACGACGGCGGGATCGAGGCCGGCGGCTTCGAGCGAAGCAAAGGCGCCCTTGTCCGGACTGGCCGGCGTGCTCGGCACCTTGATGACTTCGACTCTGCTCCCATCCACCGCGACCAGATCGGTGAATGTACCCCCGACTTCGATACCAACGCGCATAGGAACCTCGTTTATGTACTATTTGTAAACACAACAGGCAGATCCTTGCAACCCTGCTAAAAAAAATTATTGAAATTTTCAATCTAAGCATAGATGCGGTATAATCGTTGTCGGGAGGACGAAATGTCAGATCATGCAGAAATTGCGCCGACCTCGGATACGGACCGCGACGAGGGTCTCGGACGGAAGCTGAGGCTCAGGCGAACCATCAAACGGTTCTCACTGCAGTACGTGGCGGAGCGCGCCGATATATCCGTCGGGCTCCTCAGTCAGATCGAACGCGGGCTTACGACACCGTCGCTTCGTTCGCTGCGCCAGATCTGTACGGCGCTGGACATGCCGGTCGGTTGGCTGTTCGACGTTCCGACGTCCAGGCAGGAAGACGCCGTGGTGCGCGCGAGCGCCCGCCGCACGCTCGATCTCGGGCCGAAAGGAATGCGCAAGGAGCTTCTTTCGCCTGATGAAGTCACGGGCATCCAGATGATGCGTATCGAAATCAGGCCGGGCGGCGCATGGGGCGAGGCAAGCCGCAACGAGAGCGGCGCGAAATGCGGCATCGTGATGTCAGGCACGCTGGCGCTCGAGCTTGATGGGATCGTGCATATGATTGGGCCCGGCGACTCGTTTGCGTTCGAGGCGACGAGACTGCATCGCGCCTGGTGCGAGGGTCAGGAAACCGTCGATTTGCTTTGGGTCGTCGCACCTGCGGTTTATTGAGAGGAGCATACTTGGGGAAAGCCGTGCCACCGATGCTGATCGTCAGCGCGACATCAATCCTCGGGGGCGCCTTCTCGCCTGCATGAAACAGAATTGATCCATTATCCGAGAAAAGTACCGAAGCGCGACCAAAGGTCTTCGCCGCGCTTCAACGTGGCGTAAAGCTCGTTCCTTCGCAGACGCGCCACTACGCCGGCGATGGCGCCCGCGACGCTCACCATCGCGGTGTAGGAATCGAAGACCGAAACACTGGCGGTCTGAACCAGCAATCGGAACGTGGCGTGGGGCATCAACGGTGACAACGCGTTGTCGGTCAAAACCGCGACGTCGGCGCCGATCGAGCGAAAATATTGCGCCGCCCGCAAGCCGTTCGGTGAATAGCGGCGAACGCTCACGCAGATCAAAAGATCCCCCGCCTTTGCCCACAGCAGCCTGTCTGCCACCATCGCCTCCCCGGTGTCGACGAGCACGACATTGTCGAGGCAAATATTGAGATGCGCCCACATCAGGAACGCGACCGGATGGCTGTTTTTCTCGCCGAGAATGTAGATCTTGCCCTTGGTTGCCAGAATGCAATCGATCAGCGCTTCGAAGTTGCCGGTATCGATCTGCTGGAATGTCGCCTTGATGTTATCCACTTCCAGGGCGTGGAAGCGCGCGAGAAACGCCTCCGTCGAGGTAGCGTTGGTGTCCACAATGGCCATGCGGTCTATGGGCGAATTAAGCTTCAACGCCACCTCGCGGCGGATCTCCTCCTGCGCTTCAGCGAAGCTCTCGTAGCCGAGCTTGGCAAAGAAGCGCACAACGGTTGCCGCGCTGATCTTGGTCGCCCGTCCGATCGACGAGGCGGACCCCAGGATCGCCTGCGGATAATGCGAGATCAGGTATTGCGCAATCTGACGCTCGCTCGCCGTCAGATGGGCCTGTTCGACTTCCAGCCGCTCCAGAAGAGCCATCGCAACTTTCCCGCTTCGATTTAAGCCTCCGCACGCGGCGCTCTGCTGCTCATGAAATGTCTTTGCGGAGCTTATGAAATGATCTTTACAGAAATCACCAGACACGCAACACTAATTGCAGAGAGGTCCCAAGAAGCCACAGCGCGGTGGCCGGTGGAATCCTGCTCGGGAATAAGGAGGGTCTGACCATCATGGCACAGGACCTGCCGGTGGCGATCGTCACCGGGGCCGCGCGCGGCATCGGACTTGCATCCGCGACCGAAATGGCGAAGCGCGGCTTTCGCGTGGCACTTTCGGATCTCGACAGCGCAGAACTTGAAGACGCGATTTCGGCACTGGCAGCGCTCGGCGTCGCTACCATGAGCGTGCCGGGCGATGTCAGCGACCACGCCGCTGTCCAGGGACTTGCCGCTGCCGTGATCGCGCGCTGGGGCCGGGTCGACGTGCTGGTCAACAACGCCGGCGTGTCGGCGCCGAAACCCATCCTCGAGATTTCCGAGGCGGAGTGGGACCGCACCATGGCGATCAACCTCAAGGGCTGCTTCAACTGGTGCAAGGCTGTCGCCCCCGGCATGGTCGAGCGCCGGCGCGGCCGTATCATCAACATCTCGTCCGTGAGTGCGACGACAGGTGGCGCGCCGTCGGCAGTGAGCAAGTTCGCCTATTGCGCCTCCAAGGCCGGCATCCTCGGGCTGACGCGCGGCCTGGCCAAGGAGCTGGCGCCTTACGTGTCGGTCAACGCGGTTTGTCCGGGCTCGATCGAAACACGTCTGACCCAGGCGCTGATCACGGCGCATCGCGAGGCAATTACGGCGACGATTCCGCTGGCCCGGATCGGTACGCCGGAGGACATCGCCGTGGTGGTGGCCTTCCTGGCCACGGTCGAGCCGAACTTCATCACTGGCGAGGTGGTGGATGTCGATGGCGGCCAATGGATCAATTGAACATCGGGCTTCGCAGCCCGCAGACGAGGGACACATGAACGAGACTGCCGATATGCAACCATGGGAATGGCCGGAGCCGCATTGGCGCGGGCTTGTGAATCAGGTGCGCGCAGGGCGCCCATTGCGTCCCGCCACCTGGAAGAACGGCGCGCGCTGTGCGGTCGCGTTCTCGTTTGACAGCGACCATGAGACCAATGAGCTGCGGGAGGGCGGCAAATCCATCGGCCGCATGGCGTGGGGCGAATATGGCGCCCGCGTCGGCGTCCCCCGTATCCTGGCGATGCTGAAAAAGTACGACGTGCCAGCGACATTTTACGTGCCGGCCGTCGCGGCGCTGCTGCATCCCGATGAGCAGCGCCGCGTCGTGGCCGAAGGCCACGAGATCGGTATCCATGGCTGGATTCACGAGCTCAATTCGGTACTACCTTATACCGCCGAACGCGACTTGATGTTCCGTGCCACCGACACGCTCGAAAAAATAACCGGCGTGCGGCCGGTCGGCCTGCGCACTCCCTCGTGGGATTTCAGTCCCTCGACGCTGAAGATCGAAAAAGAACTCGGCCTGCTCTATGATTCGTCCCTGATGGCGGACGAGGATTGCTACGAACTCCTGCTCGAAGGTGAGCCGTCCGGCGTCATCGAATTTCCGGTCGAGTGGGTACGTGACGACGCGGTCTATTTCATGATGCACCGCTTCCAGTCGCTGCGGCCCCACACCCCGCCGACCGACGTGTTCGACATCTTCCGCCGCGAATTGGACGCCGCCTGGGAAGATGGCGGCGTGTTCCAGCTGACGATGCATCCGCATATTTCGGGCTATCGCTCGCGCATCTGGATTCTGGAGGAGTTGATCCGGCACGCCAAAGCCAAGGGCGACGTCTGGTTCGCGACCCATGCACAGGTCGTCGAATGGGCGCGCGACCATGCGGCCTGACACCACGCGCAACGTCCTTCGGGACAGGGCGATTGACCGGAACGAAAACGAGGCGAGCGAATGGCGGTTGCGATTGCGGGCATGACGGACGGGATCGAGCGGCGCCCGCGGGCGCGCGCCGATCTCGCGCGCGTGGCCGCGCTCGTCGCCTTGCTGGCGCCGGCCGTTGCGCTGCTCGGGATCGGGCTGGTCTGGCCGTTCCTGAAGATGCTGGCCATCTCGTTCCAGGACCGCTTTCCCGATCCGACCGCCCTCACCTTCGCCAATTACGCAACCGCGCTGACCGATCCGTATTTCCTGCGGATCACCCTGCGTACCTTTTCGTTGGCGCTGGTCGTGACGCTGATCACAGCGGTGCTGAGCTATCCGGTCGCCTGGTTCCTGGCGCGGTCCAACTCACGTTGGAAGCACCTGGTGTTCCTGGCGGTGATCTCGCCCCTGATGGTCAGCATCATCGTGCGCACGATCGGCTGGACCATCATCCTGGG
>Ga0068858_100007769_pt1 | contig 10353 bp, 9 predicted proteins | sample KBSSwiS12_FD_66589 | JGI IMG/M metagenome (GOLD analysis project Ga0068858, IMG submission 66589) | Switchgrass rhizosphere microbial communities from Kellogg Biological Station, Michigan, USA - KBS Switchgrass S1-2 | ecosystem: Host-associated > Plants > Roots > Rhizosphere > Soil ... | reverse complement strand
ACGACGTTGGCAATCTGCTCGACCAGCTGCGACTTGTTCACCGTGTAGGGCACGCTGTCGATGTAGATCGTCTTGGTCGAGCGCGTCTCCGGTCCGATGTCCCAGGTGCCGCGCAGCCTGACGGATCCTGATCCCGTCTTGTAGATTTCTTTGAGCTCTTCTTGCGAATTGAGTATCTGTCCTCCGGTCGGAAAGTCCGGCCCTTTGACCCAGCGGCACAACTGGGCGGTGCTCAGCTCGTCGTTGTCCAGGAGCTTGACCAGCGCCGTGCAGATTTCCGCCAGGTTGTGCGGCGGGATGTTGGTCGCCATCCCGACCGCAATGCCGGTCGCGCCGTTGACGAGCAGGTTCGGCACCCGCGCCGGCAGGACGACCGGCTCGGTCTTGGTGCCGTCGTAGTTGGGTCTGAAGTGCACCGTCGATTGCTCGATCTCGGTGAGCATCTCGTCGCTGATGCGCGTGAGACGGCATTCGGTGTAGCGCATCGCCGCCGCGCTGTCGCCGTCGAGCGATCCGAAATTGCCCGAGCCGTCCACCAGCGGATAGCGCAGCGAAAACGGCTGCGCCATGCGCACGAGCGTCTCGTAGAGCGCCATGTCGCCGTGCGGGTGGTAGCTGCCCATCACGTCGCCGACCACCTTGGCGCACTTGCGATGCTTGGCGTCGGCGGTGAGGTTCTGCTCCCACATGGCGTAGAGGATGCGCCGCTGCACCGGCTTCAGGCCGTCGCGCACGTCGGGCAGCGCGCGCGCCGTGATCACCGAGAGCGCGTAATTCAGGTAGCGCGACTGCGCCGCCTCATGAAGCGAGACGTTCGCCGTACTTCCCGGGCCCCCGCCGGGGGGCGGAGGCGGCGCGCTGCCGGCGCCGGACGGTTCGAGATTGTCGAAAAGATCAGGTGATTTGCGTTTCGCCATTGTGCGCAGTGAAAGGAGGCCGGCGGCTAGAGTACCGCGAATTTGTGCCGACCTGCGCCTTGACATCTGATGCGTGATGCGTGATGATCGCCGCATGAGGACGACCTTGGACCTCGACGACGATGTACTTCAGGCCGTGAAGGAGCTGGGTGTCCTGCAGAAAAAGACCGCCGGCCAGATGCTGTCGGAACTCGCGCGAAAAGCGCTGTTGCCGTCGGCCCCCTCTCGAGCCCGCGTGCGGAATGGCGTGCCACTACTGCCCAGCCCGCCCGGCGCGCCGATCATGACGATGGCCGACGTCAATCGGCTGCGCGACGAGATGTGAATCGCCCCGCGCTGCTCGACGTCAACATCCTCATCGCGCTCTTCAACGAGCACCACGTTCATCACGAACCCGCGCACGACTGGTTTGCCGATCATCAGGGACAGCCCTGGGCCACATGTCCGCTCACGGAGAATGCCTTTCTGCGCATCCTCAGCGATCCGTCGCAACGGGCCGGCCTGTTCCCGCTGCCAACCCTCGCCGACCATCTCGCCCGCTTCTGCCGCGACGAGGCCCATGAATTCTGGTCCGACGCCGTCTCATTGCACGACGACACCCTCTTCGACCTCACCGCGGTTCGTGGCCATCGCCAGGTGACCGACGTCTACCTGCTCGGCCTCGCCGTCAAACGCGGCGGACGCCTTGTCACATTTGATCAGTCGATTCCGATCTCGTCGGTGAAGGGCGCGGCGCGATGGTCGCTGGAAGTCATCGCCGCCGCCGGATAAAGTTCGAATCATGAGAACCGCCGCATTACTCCTGATGCTGGCCGTGCCATGCGCGGTGGCGGCGCAGGCGCCGCCGAACAAGCTCGAAGCCGACCTGGCCAAGGCGAAGGCCGACTACGATCGCGATCCGTCGAGCCCCGACAATGCGATCTGGCTCGGCCGGCGGCTCGGGTATCTGGGCCGGTTCTCCGAAGCGATCGACATCTTCACGCAGGGGATCCTGAAACATCCCGGCGACGCGCGGCTGTACCGTCATCGCGGGCATCGCTACATCACCACGCGCCGCTTCGATCTGGCAACTGAGGATCTGAAGAAAGCGTCGCAGCTGATCGCCGGGAAGGCGGACGAGGTCGAGCCAGACGGCGCGCCGAACAAGGCGGGGATTCCGCGCAGCACCCTTCAGTCCAACATCTGGTATCACCTCGGGCTCGCGCAATACTTGTCGGGTGACTTCACGTCCGCCGTCGCGAGTTACCGCGAGGGCATGAAGGTGTCGCGCGTGAACGACGACATGCTCGTCGCCACCAGCGACTGGCTCTACATGACGCTGCGCCGCCTGAAGCGCGACGTCGAGGCGCGCCAGGTGCTCGAGCCGATCCGGGAGCAGATGGATGTGATCGAGAACGGCGCCTATCACGCGCGGTTGCTGATGTACAAGGGGCTGCGCACGCCGGAGTCGGTCCTGAATCTCAACACCGCCGACGACATCCAGATCGCGACGCAAGGCTACGGCGTCGGCCACTGGTATCTCGTCAACGGCGATCGCGCGAAGGCCAGGAGCATGTTCGACCGCGTGCTTGCCGGGAAAGCGACGACGGCGTTCGGGTTCATTGCGGCGGAAGTGGATGTGAAACGTGGTTTCTGAGTCGATTACCGAATCGGTCCTGCACGCGATCGGACGGACGCCCCTCGTCCGCCTCCGCCGCATCGTCGAGCCCGGCAGCGCCGACGTGCTCGTGAAGCTCGAGTACTACAACCCGACCGGATCCTATAAAGACCGTATGGCGCTGGCGATGATCGAAGGCGCCGAGACGCGCGGTGCCCTGCGTCCGGGCATGCGCGTCGTCGAGTTCACGGGCGGCAGCACCGGCTCGTCGCTCGCGCTCGTCTGCGCGGTGAAAGGCTACCGGTTCGCGCCGGTTTCGTCCGACGCGTTTGCGAAGGAGAAGCTGGACACGATGCGCGCGTTCGGCGCCGATCTCCACATCGTCGCCAGCGACGGCGGGAAGATCACGCCAGGGCTCTTCGATCGCATGCGCGCGGAAGTGACGCGGATGTGCCAAGACTCCGACACGTTCTGGACCGATCAGTTCCACAACGAGGATGCGATCCGCGGCTACATGGGCATTGGACGCGAACTGGTCGAGCAGACCGGCGGCGTGCTGCACGCGTTCTGCGGCGCCGTCGGCACCGCCGGGATGCTCTCCGGCGTCTCGCAAGCGCTGAAAGCCGGCGGCTGCGCGGCGCGGATCGTCGCACTGGAGCCGGTGTCGGCGCCGATGCTCACGCAGGGGCACGGCGGGACGCATCGCGTGGAAGGGATCGCGCCAGGGTTCGTGCCGCCTCACCTGAAGGCCGGTGTGTACGACGAGGCGCGCGCGGTGGACGAGACCGAGGCGCGCACGATGGCGCGCCGGCTGGCGAAGGAGGAAGGCGTTTTCGCCGGCACCTCCTCGGCGCTCAACGTCGTCGCCGCGCTGAAGCTCGCGCGTGAGCTGGGTCCCGGCAAGGTCGTCGCCACAGTCGCGGTCGACACCGGGCTCAAGTACCTCGCCGGCGATCTGTTTTCCGGCTAAGCGACGATCAACGCAGAACTCGCGGAAACCGCAGAACAATTGCCGGCTCTGCGAGTTCAGCGTGTTCTGCGTTTGACGTCGTCTTCGTCGTGATCACTTGACGATTGGGTTGCCCGAGTCGCGCTGCCAGTCCTGCCACGATCCGACGTAGACCCGTGCGTTGATGCCGGCCGTCCGTGCGGCCCAATACATCAGGCTCGCGCGCATGCCGACGGCGCAGTAGGTGACGACGCTCTGGTTCGGCGCCACGCCCGCCTTCGTCAGCAGCGCGCGGATCTCGTCGATCGACTTGAACTTCAGCATCCGCTGATCCGCGTACAGGTCCTGCCACAGAATCAGTGTCGCGCCCGGCAGGTGGCCGTTGTTCCATTCCATCGTCGTCCGCACGTCGAGAACCTTGACCGCCGGCGACTGCAGCCGCTCCTTGACGTAGGCGGCGTCGACGATGACGTCGGGTGCGGGGCGCACGGTGAGCGTGCCGGCAACCGGCGGCGGCACGTCGGTGGACACCGGACGCTCCTCCGCGCGCCACAGGTTCATGCCGCCGTCGAGCATCGAGACGTCGGCGGCGTGTCCCACCGCGGCCAGCGTCATGTAGATCCAGCCGGTCTGCATCGGGCTGTCGCCCAGCAGCACGATGTGGGCGCCGTCGGCGGCTCCGGCCTTCGCGGCCAGCACCTTCGCGAGATCCGGGAGCGGCAGCATGCGATGGTCCATGTTCGCGCCGGCCATCTGGCTGCCGAGCGTGTCCATGTGATCGATGAAGCGCGCGCCGGGGATGTGGCCGCGGTCGTAGACGCCGCGGTCGCCGGTGTAGACGATGCGGACCTGGGGGTCGGTGAGGTGGGCGTGAAGCCAGGCGGTCGAGACGATGGGCTCGACGCTGGTGGCGGCAAGCAGCGCAAGAATATGCAGCACGGGCAGCTCCTTGGCTCCTTTAGACGGTCGACAGGACTGCGAAGTTGCAGAGGCCCTGCTGTCCTCCAGGATTGCGATGGGCAATCCCGGAGGACGATGGCTTTTGTAGCGGCGGCTTAGAGATCCAGCGCGAACTTGATCAGGCCGCCCATGTCCGTGAAGCGATCCGGATGCCAGTTCGGCGCCTGACGCAGATACGACTGCCCGTCGCCCCACAGCAGTCCGACCAGCGTCTCGGCCACGATGCGCCCGCCCACCGTGCCGAGTCGCAGCGGCTCCTTGTCACCTTTGCCGCCGAAGCCCTTCGCGCGCTTGCTCCATTCGAACTGCGCTTCAGCGAGGATGTAGTACCAGAGCGGCGCATTTTCCGTGAAAGCCGGATGGATTGAGGCCAGCGTCGGATTCGTATCGATGTCGTCCATCACCGCCTTACCGACCCGCAGATCCTTGTCTTCGATGGGATCCACGCCCATGGCGAGCGCCACGTTCTGGCCGGACGGAAGACCCATCGCCAGGCCGCGCAGCAGATTGCGTTTGGCCAGGTTGGAGGGATTGAGGTCCGGGTTGAGGGGATCGGCTGGTTTCGACTGGAGTTGATCGACGGTGAGCGGGGGATTCGGCGCCAGCGGCGGCATCGAGAACTCCGGCAGGAACCCAAGCGGGTTTACGAGGGACGTGTCGATCTTGTACGCCGGCTGGACACGCTTCTTGCCGACATGGCCGCCCGAGCCGTCGATGTCGAAGAAGAGACTCCAGTCAATCGCCCACTGCTCGGGGAAGGCGTCGAATCCATTGAGACCGCGGGCCTGAACGCCGGCAAAGATGAAGAACCGGCCGGCGAGTCCCCGGGACTCCTCGTCCGGCGACGCATTGTTCGGATCGTCGCCGCCGTGCAGCTCCGTGTTGAGCCGATAGACGGGGCGGACCATCGAGTGACCGAAGCGATAGGCCGCGGCCGAAAACTCGATCGGCATGAAGGGATCGTTCTTCCACTTGTAAATGGACAGGTTCGGCCTGAGCTTCCAGATCGGCTTGTTCTTGCCGAAGTCGGGAAGAATGTCCTCGACGACCTGTTCGCCGCAGATGGTCTTGAGGAAGTCGTTGACGACGATCCACTGGTAGTGCCAACGGACCTGCCGCTGGACTTCCTCGAACGAGGCGTTCGGGAGCTCGTCGACGAGCCGGTTGTGAAAGCGCAGCAGCGTGGCGTGCAGTTGCGAGACGATGACGTTTTCGTCGTTGCGCTTGTCACCGATCAGTGCGCGCTTGGCGCCGGGATTGAACGGATCGTCGAAGCGGGGCAGGTCGAGCGATGGGCTCGGCTGCGCGTTGGCGAACAGCGGACGTCCGAGCCGGAACTTGTTGCCCACGTACATGTACGGCACATCGGCGGGGCCGCGCCCGTACAGCGAATCCAGATCCAGGCGCGGGGTACGGAAGTCGACGAGCGCATCCGGATCGTTTTGCTTCATCAGGCTCGACGCCGGGTCGAACGTGATGTCGTGATCGATGAACTGGCCGAGATAGGTATAACCCGCCGCAATCCCGGCGTTCTCCTCGTCGTCCTGAATCCGCTCGTTCGGATCCTCGAAGGCGGCCGCTGGCTTCGTTGGGTCGTTCTCGTCACGCTCCGGCTCGGCGGTCATCGCGAGGCCGAGCTGCAGCAGCGATTCCCTGGGCCAGTCGCCCGGCGGCAAAGAGCGGAACATTCGTCCAAAACGTCCCTCGAACAGGACGGAACGGGGAGCCGAGTTGTCGCCGCGGACGCCGCCGCCGTGGCCTGACGACCGTTTCTTCTTGGCGCTGATCACTGCGTTGATCATGAGATCCTCCAATCGAGAACAGTTGGTACTCGCGGCGCAGATGCGCTGGCGAGGTGACAATCATCCCGGCGAAAGATCGCAGCGTCGACGCTGGGGGAGCGCGGCGGAGACCGCAGGTAACCTCGCGCCGGATGCGACGGAGGTAAGTTCGCCGAAGGGATGCGCTAACGCCCGTAGTCTGCTGGCGGCCGCGTCACCAAGTCAAATCAAAAAGCGCGTGCGATCGAAGATGTTACAGGCGGCCAACGGATTGGCCGCACCAGTCAGCGATTAGCTCATCCAGATCAGCGGACTCGTGCGGCCTTCACGATCTTGATCGGCGGCGTCAGACGCTGGGCGTCGGTGTTTGGCGCGCGCTGAATCCTGCGCACGACGTCCATCCCCTGAACGACGTGCCCGAACGCGGCGAACCCCTGACCATCGGGATTGCGCGCGCCGCCGAAATCGAGCGACGGCTGATCGTTGATGCAGACGAACCAGCCGGACGTGGCGCTGTCGGGCTGCCCGCGCGCCATCGAGATCGTGCCGTCGGTATGGCGAAGCCCGGTCACGCTGGTGCGCTCGATCGGAATCGGCGGAAAGCCGTCTCTGGTCCGTTCCGCGCTCACGCCCGCCTGGATCACTTCGATCTTCACCGGACTGTCGGGCTGATTGTCCATCTTGACGGTGCGATGGAACGAGCCGCCGTCGTAGTGGCCCGCGTCGAGATAGCGGAGAAAATTCGCTGCCGTGTTCGGCGCGTGCTTCGTGTCGATCTCGAGCACGATGTCGCCGAGCTCGGTCTGCACGAGCACCCGGACAGGGGTCTGCGCGGCAGCGCGCGCCATCAGGGCGGCGCCCACGAGCACGAGGACCGTCGCAATCGAGCCAAGGGATCGCAGCCGCAAACCTCCGGTTTTCGCCGAGATGATACATCGCCGAAAGAACGGCCATGTCGAGATCGTCAAGAGCCTGGCCCATCGGTTGTGCGATCATGCGGACGCAGCAGGAGCTCCGCAGATCATCATGCGCGAGAAGCGATGGAGTACAGCCGCACGGCGGCTTAGGCAGGGCGTGTTCGCGCTGGCGTGCCTCTGGTGCGCGAGGGCTGTCCATGTCCCCGGGCTCGCCGCCGCTGTCGACGAATCCGCGCTGGTGACACTGTCGATTGTCGGGACCAGCGATCTCCACGGCGCAGCGTCGCCAAGAAACGGAATCGGCGGTCTGTCCCTCCTCGCCGGCTACGTGAACAATCTGCGCGCGGCCCGCGCGTCAGACCGCGGAGCGGTCCTGCTGATCGACTCCGGCGACACGTTTCAGGGCGATGTCGAGTCGAATCTCAGCGAGGGCGCGTCCATCGTCGACGCCTACAACGCCATGGGCTACACCGCGGAGGCGATCGGCAACCACGACTTCGATTTCGGGTCGGTCGACTCGCCGGGCGCGCGGCAGTTGCCGGGCGACCTGCGCGGCGCGCTCAAGGCCCGCGCGGCCCAGGCGCGGTATCCGTTCCTCGCGGCGAACCTCATGGACGCAGCGACGCGCCGGGTCGTCGACTGGCCGAATGTGCGGCCGTCGGTGCTCGTCGACGCAGCCGGGATCAAGGTCGGCATCGTCGGCGTCATGACGATCGATGCGCTTCGGTCGACGCTCGCCGCCAACGTCCAGGGCCTGCAGATCGCGCCGCTGGCGCCCACGATCGCCGAGCATGCCTCAAAGCTTCGAGCGGCCGGCGCCGGCATCGTCGTCGTCGCGTCGCATGCGGGCGGGCGCTGCGAGCGATTCGATCAGCCCGCGGACCTGTCGTCCTGCGACGACGAGTCGGAGATCTTCCGCGTGGCGAGAAGCCTGCCGCACGGGCTGGTCGACGTCATCGTCGCCGGTCACACGCACGGCGGGCTCGGGCATCTGGTCGACGGCATCGGCATCATCCAGCCGTTCTCCCGCGGCCAGTCGTTCGGCCGCGTCGACCTTGTGGTCGATCGGCGGACGAGACGGGCCGTGCGGATGCAGCTCTTCGCACCGCATCAGATCGCGCCGGGACAGTACGAAGGGAAGGCGGTCGTCAGCGACCCCGCCATCGACACGGCGATGGCGCCGGCCCTCGAGCGCGTTCATCAGCTTCAGACCACAGCGCTTGGCGTGTCCCTCGACGTTCCGGTTCCTCGAGTGGGCACGATCGGATCGCCGCTGGGAAACCTTTTTGCGGAGGCGCTCCGCGCAGCGGTGCCCGGCGCGGATGTGGCGGCGATCAACAATGCGGCGCGCGGTCTCCGGGCGGATCTTGCCGCAGGTCTGCTGACCATTGGGCGCCTCTACGACGTGTTTCCCTTCGACAATCGCATCGCGCGGATTACGCTGACTGGAGCCGAGCTTGGCCGGTGGATCGCCGGGGAGATCTCGCAAGGCCGCCGGGGCTCACTTGGCATTTCAGGCGTCGATGTTCGAACGAGTTGCCGGGACGGCCTGCTTGTCGAGCTATTCCGCCGTTCAGGGCCGATTCACGATGACGATCGGCTGCTTGCCGTGACGATCGGCGGCCCCACGCTCAGCGGCAATCTGGCTTCGTCTGATCCGGTCGCAGGGATCGGGCCGATCGGGAATGCGCCGGTCGTTCGGGAAGTAGTAGAGGACTGGTTTCGGCGGCTCGGGCGCTCGGCGCGAAGCCAGGTCGAAGATGCGACGCATCGAAGTCCAGCCTTCGCCGATGCGCCAATCAGCAACTGCGTCGCCCGGTAAGAACTCAATCTCGACCGATCGACGCCACGAGAGCGACCAATCAGAACCTGAACAGTGGTCGTGCGTGCGCCAGCCCGGGCCACGGCACTCCGGCCACCATCGCGAGCATCGCGATCCCGAAACAGATGCAGCGTCCGCTCCGACGTGCGGGTGACGTCGGTTCGCCCATCGCGAACACCCGGCCCACGCGTACCGCAACAACCGCGACGACCATCGTCGCCGCGTGCGTGAAGGCCCAGAAGCGCAGGCCCGGATTGCGCAGGGCCAATCCGATATTGCTCATCGCCGCGCTGGTGGATGGGCTGAGGCCGAAGTAGAGCAGCAGGCCGCACAGGACCTCGAGATCGACGGCCAGCATGAACACCCAGTCCCATCGCTGGCCTCGTGGCCGCTCGTCGGTATCCGCGCGACGGCGGAACGCGTTCAACGTCGCGGTCGCGCCGAACGCCAGCGCCGCCCACCGTAGCCAGGAATGCACTGTCAACACGGCCAAATACACGTGGTTCCTTTCATCGTCGACATGGAGTGCAGACTGCCTCAAGAAGTGCTTCCGCCCTGGCCACCAACCCCGAACCGGGAAGCGCGCCACAACCGGAGCATCGGGGTGACGACATTCGAACCGGATCGCCACGTGAACAGGATCGGCGCGGACAGCAGCATCAGCAGCGACAGGATCAACGCATCAATGGTGACCGTCCACCGCCGGATGGCCTGAGAAAGCGGCGCGCATCCGATCGCCCCCGCCAGCAACACCAGCCACACCGCGAGCTCAATCGTCGGGACGCCGCGCGACGACGACGACGGATTGAGGCCTGCCAGCGCCTTCAGGAACAGCAGGCCGCCGCCAAGCGTCTGGCTGCGCAAGATCACCCATCCCACCATGACCACGAGGATGAGATAGACGTGACGCACGAGCACCGGCAACCGCTTCACGGCCGCGTCCATGCCGGCGCGCTCCGCGGCGATCAGTGCCGCGTGGTACAGGCCCCAGGCCACGAACGTCCACTCCGCGCCGTACCAAATCCCGCACAGCAAAACGACGAGCGCTTCGCGGCTAGCAGAGGGCGGAGGGACACGGTCACCGTCCGGCGATTGGACGGTGTACTCACGAAACCAGGTGGACAGTCCGAGATGCCAGCGCCGCCAAAACTCCCCGACCGTTTGCCCGACGTAGGGCCACCGGAAGTTTTCAGGCAGCCGCAGACCGAGCATCCGCCCGAACCCGATCCCCATATCGGAGAACCCTGAGAACCCGTAGTAGATCTGCAGCGTAAAGCTAGCCAGGCCGACCCACGCCACGAACGCACTCAACTGGTCTGGTCGTAGTGCGAACACCACATCGGCCTGACGGCCGGCCACATCGGCGACGACGAATGCTTTCCAGACGCCGATGACGAGCCGCCGCACACC
>Ga0068858_100007768_pt1 | contig 10354 bp, 12 predicted proteins | sample KBSSwiS12_FD_66589 | JGI IMG/M metagenome (GOLD analysis project Ga0068858, IMG submission 66589) | Switchgrass rhizosphere microbial communities from Kellogg Biological Station, Michigan, USA - KBS Switchgrass S1-2 | ecosystem: Host-associated > Plants > Roots > Rhizosphere > Soil ... | reverse complement strand
AGAAACGCGACGTAGGAGCTGTAGCTGCTGACCTGCACTTCGACCGTCAACGCGCCACTGCGAGCGGCGCTCTTCAGTGCCTGGCGGACCAGCGACGATTTGCCGTAGCGCCGCGGCGAGATGAGGAACACCTTCTGGCCGGCGGCGAGATCGCTGATCAGCCGGTCGAGCTCGACTTCGCGATCGACGAAAGCCTCGCCGGGGACGACCTCGCCGTAGACGAACGGATTTGGCATCGCGTTACGCTGGATGACGTAATGATTACGCCGCTCAACGTAACAGAGTCGGCGGGCCGGGCGCAACGGCGGCGCCGGCGCCCTGCAGACGGGCGAGCCACGCGTCGCGCTGCGGCACCCGGGCGGGATCGAAATCCAGGTCGAAGAACAGCGCGCGGATGACGGCGATCTGCGCCGCCGGCGGCACCGCGGCGGCAAGCCGCTCGCTCCGCGCGTCGTCGTCGAAGGCACGCGCGAACAGCGCGTAGACCGCGTTGCGCACCGCCGGCTCGACCGGCTCCTGGTTCTTCGCCATGTCGACGACCGCGGCGAGAAAGGCCGCGTCGCTGGCGCCGCTGCCGGCGAGCTGCAGCGCGGCCAGCTGGAGGCCGCGGACGTAGGCCCTGGCCCGGCCCGAGGCCAAGGCGGCGTCGAACTGCGTCGTGGCCGCGGCGAGCGGGCGGCGCTTCCACGCGAGCCAGTGCCCCCAGTGAGCGTGCGCGTACGGATTCGATGGATCCGCTTCGATCGCCTCGCGGTAGAAGCGCTCGGGGTCGCCTCCGTCGGTGCCGTCGCGCGACTTCAGGAACTGCGCCCAGCCGATGTGCGCCAACAGATCGCCTTTGCGCCGGCCGACCGCCGTTTCGGCGCCGCGCGTCAGGGCGGGCAGGAGCGGATCGACGGTGTCCGAGAAACGTGCGACCCCCGTGGCCGATGCGCGCTCGAGCCACGCCATGGCCAGATCCTCCTGCGCAACCCGGACCGCCTGACGTTCGGGTTCGGGAGAGCGTGCGAGCCGCGCCAGATAGCTGCCTTGCCCGGCTGTCGCGTCAGCACGTTCGAGGCTCGCCCACGCGTCCTGGAAGGCGCCGGAACGCTGTTGACGATCGGCCATCGCCTGCAGCTCGCCGACTTGACGCTGGCGGTCGCGGACCTCGGCCAAGACATACGAGGCCTGGTTGAGCAGGAGCAGCAGGAACAGCAGGATCGTGACCACCCCGACCCACTTGAGCGGTGTGTCGACGAACCGGCCCGTCGATCCTGGCGAGGTGCGCATGCGCTGGCTCGGGGGAGAGCCACCTGCATTCTAGAACCATCTCGCCATGTCCTCGGGGTCTGTGCTGTTGAGAACACGACACGCCAGCGGCTGGCGGTAGCGTAGTCCCGTGGAGACGACAACGCTGCGCGGCCCGGTTCTGGTGGGTACGAATCTGACGCGCGGAGCCGAAGGCGCGATTCGGCAGGGGGCCACGCTGGCGCTCGATCTGGGCGGCCCGCTGATCGTGTGCCACGTCATGCCGGAATTGCTCCGGATCGGCATGCTGTTCCCGCAGTGGCGCGGCATCGATCCAGGGCTGGTGGATTCGATGACGATCAAGGCACGCGACGCCGTCGGCCGCGAGCTGAACTCGGTCCTGGGCGACCAGCCGGTGTCGACCGAGATCGTGCTCGATTCGGGTACGCCCCATACGGGCGTGCTGGCGCAGGCCGCGCGAGCCGGTGCGGGCGTGATCGTGATCGGACCAGGCGAGGTCGCGGCGCAGATCGCGCGGCACGCTCCGGTGCCTGTGCTGGTGGCGAGGCCCTCACCCGATGGATGCGTCGTTGGCGCGACGGATTTCTCCGATCCCTCACTGCAGACCTTGCGGCTGGCGGCGGCAGAAGCCCGTCGCCGGGAGGTGCCGCTCCACCTCGTTTACGCTCTCGATCTCGGCCTTCACTCTCCGGGCACACCTCCTGCGGCGCAGCCCTATCTCGAAGGGCTGGCGGGTCTCGCGCTCGACGGTTTCGATGAGTTGCAGACCGCCGCGGAACAGCGGCTCGCGGCTCTCCTGCGCGAGTTCAACATCGAGGGGCACACCGCGGTCGTGTCCGGGCATGCCGACAGCGCGATCGTCGGATACGCCGAGCGCGTGGGCGCTGGATTGGTGGTGGTTGGACGGCACGGCGGCAGCGGCTTCGCACAGCTCACTCTCGGCGGCACCGCCACGCGGCTGATCGAGTCGGCCCCATGTTCAGTTCTGGTCAGCCGCGTCAGCGCGCCTCCGTCACTCACCGTGGCAGCAGTCACCGACCGGACATTTGATCCCGTCACGACGATCTAAGCGGTGGTGTGTTACACAGGACAGACGCGAACGGCCCAACGCCGTACGATGATCTGGTAACTGGGTATCTCCCACTTACGCGGGACTCCAAGACGGATTCCCGACCCATCTCAGCGCGGAAGTCGTCGCGGGCTACCGCCCGTCAGCCGGGCGCTCCATTCCATCCATCGCGACGCGTAGAAGGATTCCATGTCTAGACGCCTCACCGTTTTGTCCACGTTCGCGATGCTGACGCTGGCTGCCGCCACGGCCCAGGCACAGCCATCGGACTACCGTACGTTCTTCACGTTCAGTGGGTCGGTGACGCTTCCCGGCGTGACTCTTCCTGCCGGCACGTATCTCTTCCGGCTGGCCGATCCCGACAGCAGCCGCAAGGTCATCAACGTCCTGAGCGCAGATGGCAAACGGTCGCTGGCCATGCTCCACACGATTCCGAACCAGCTGCTCAGAGCGCCGCAGAATCCCGAGATCAGGTTCATGGAAGCCGGCGCGAACATGCCGCCGCCGATCAAGACCTGGTGGTACCCCGGCAAGGCGATCGGCTATGAATTCATCTATCCGCGCGCGCAGGCGCTGGCGCTGGCGAAAGTGACGTCGGAACCGGTGCTGACCACGGCCACCGAGACGCGAGACGTCGAGACGGCCGAACTGGCGCGAGTCACGGCCGCTGGCCCTCCAATTCAAGTGGTCGTCGACGAGAATCCTGCTCCCGTCGAGCTCGCGAGCGGGCGCGTGCAGCAGGGTGAGGTGGTCACGGACGCGACCATAGCGCCCGTCACACAGCAGGCACGCGTCGATCAAGGCGCGCGCACGCGACTGCCGCAGACCGCCGGTTCGGTACCCGTCTTCGCCGTTTTCGGTGGCGCGGCGCTGGTTGCCGGTCTCGCGCTGCTCCTCTGGCGGCGCCCGCAGTTCAGGATCGGCTCGTAGCAAGGTGGCGGAGTGTGGCGTCGCCACGCTTCGCTTCATTCATGCGCGCCCGGCTTCTCGTCTTCGCTGTCTGCGCGCTCCTGCCGCACGCGGGAGCCGCGCGGGAGCAGGCTCCGCCAGCGTTCTCGACCCGGTCGGAGCTGGTGGTCTTGCAGGTCACCGTGCGAGAGAAGAGCGGTGCCTACGTCGAAGGTCTGCGACAGGACGCCTTCAGCGTCGTCGAGGACGGACAGGCGCAAACCGTGCGGCTGTTCTCCGACGCGGACACACCCGTGACCGTCGGCCTGCTCGTCGACAGCAGCGCGAGCATGCACGCATCCCGGTCACTGGTGATCGAAGGCGCGGCGACATTCGCCGACACCAGTCACCCGCGCGACGAGCTCTTCGCGCTGGCGTTCAATGAGAACGTGCGTCCCGCGCTGGATCCGAGCGCGCCGTTCACGCGAGACGGTGCGGTGCTTCGGGACGCGCTCGAGCGCTCCGTGACGGCACGGGGTCGCACCGCTCTCTACGACGCCATCTCCGCCGGCGTCGACTACCTGGCGCACGGCCGTCGCGATCGGAAGGCGCTCATCGTGCTGAGCGACGGCGGCGACAACGCCAGCCATTCCACCCAGAGCGAGGCGGTCCGCAAAGCGCAAGCGTCCAACGCGGTCATCTACACCGTGGCGCCGGTGGACAACCTCTCGCGCGACGCCAATCCACGGCTGCTCAAGGATCTGGCCGACTCCAGCGGGGGCGTGGCGTTCCGGCCACGCGACGCCCGCGAATTCAACGAGGCGCTGCGCGATGTCGCCCAGGCCATCCGTCACACGTACGCGGTGGCCTACACGCCGACCAACACCGCGAGTGACGGCGGCTTCCGCACGGTGCGCGTCGTGGTGGCCGGGCCCCGAGGGCAGCCGCTCCAGGTTCGCACGCGCGCCGGCTATACGGGAGCGAGCCCACGATGATCGGCGTCCGGCGATGGACCGCCCGGCTGCTGATCGCTGCAGGCGCCGGGCTCCTGCTCTGGGTGGGAGCGCAGCCGCTCGTGACGGCTTCGTATCGACATCAATACGAGGCGACGCTCGAGAGCCTGCGCGCGTCGGCGCGCGCAGAACCGCGGCGAACCGCTCCAGCCTCGCTCCTCTCGGGCGAAGCCGTTGGCGTCCTGGAGATCGTGCGCATCGGACTCTCGGGGGTCGTGGCCGAAGGCGACGGTACTGGAGTCCTGGCCCACGCCATTGGGCACCTGCCGGATACTCCGCTTCCGTGGCAGAGCGGAAACAGCGCGCTCGCCGCGCATCGGGATGCGCTGTTCAGGCCGCTCAAGGACGTGCGTTCGGGAGACCTGCTCCGGCTCAGCACGCCGTACGGCGATTTCGACTATCGCGTTCGAGAGACGCTGATCGTGGCGCCGGAAGATCTGTGGGTGCTGGATCCCACGCCGGTGACGATGCTCACCCTGATCAGCTGCTATCCCTTCGACTACATCGGGCCGGCACCGGAGCGGTTCATCGTCCGGGCCGAGCGGATACCAACCTCATGACACCCCAGTCGTCGATGGTCGACCGCGCCGGTGCCGGCCTCCTCGGCGCCTTCGAGTTCGTGGGATCCGTGTCGGCGTTCGGGGCGCGCGCGGTCGTGGAAGCGGCGAGGCCGCCCTACGAGCCGCGGGAAATCATCCGGCACGTCTATCAGTTCGGCTATCGCTCGACCCCGCTGATCGTTGCCGCCGGATTCGCGGTCGGCGTCGTGTTGTCGATGCACACTCGCGCGTCGCTCGAACGCTTCGGGGCCGAGGCGATGATTCCGGCCGGGCTCGCCATCGCGCTCATCCGCGAAACCGGCCCCCTCATCGCCGCGCTCCTGGTTGCCGGCCGCGTCGGCGCCGGGATCGGCGCCGAGATCGGCGCCATGAAGGTGACGGAACAGATCGATGCGCTCGAAGCCGGCGCCGTCGACGCGTTCAAGTACCTGGCCGTCACCCGCGTCATCGCACTGATGATTGCGATGCCGCTGCTCACGATCATGATGGACTTCGCCGGCATTCTCGGCGGCTACGTGGCCGAAGCCGCGGTGTCCGGCATGTCCTGGCAGCAGTACTTCGAGCGTTCCTTCACCTACATCACCTACGCGGACATCTTCCCGGCCACGCTGAAGACCGTGGTGTTTGGCTTTCTGATTGCGGCCGTGTCGAGTTATCTCGGCTTCACGACCACCCGGGGCACCGAGGGTGTCGGCGAGGCGTCGACGCGCAGCGTCGTCGTGTCGTCGATGCTGATCATCCTGAGCGACGTCGTCCTCGTGAAGCTGATCTTCTTCTTTTATCCGCAGGTGGCGTGATGAACGCCGTGCGATTCGATCACGTCTCCAAGACCTTCGGGACGCAGACGATCCTGGACGACCTCTCGTTCGAGGTTCCCGCAGGGAGCGCCTTCTGCCTGCTGGGCCGCAGCGGAACAGGCAAAAGCGTCGCGCTGCGCCATATCGTCGGGCTGGTACATCCCGACAGCGGCCACGTCTTCGTCGAGGACCGCGACGTCACGGCGCTGGCGGGCCGCGATCTGGCGGCGGCGCGCCGGCATATGGGATTCCTGTTTCAGAACGCCGCGCTGTTCGATTCGATGTCGGTCGGCGACAACGTCGCCTTTCCGATGCGCCGCCACACCGACTGGTCCGACGCCGACATTCGCGACCGCGCGATGCGCAAGCTCGCCGATGTCGGCCTCGAGCGGGAGTTCGACAAGATGCCGGCAGACCTTTCGGGCGGCATGAAGAAGCGGGCCGGGCTGGCCCGGGCGTTGGCACTCGACCCGTCGATCTTGCTGGTCGACGAGCCCAGCGCCGGGCTCGACCCGATCACTGCGGGTGAGATTGACGCTCTGCTGGTCAAGACGAAACAGGCGGGTACCACCCTGGTGGTGGTGACACACAACATCCCGAGCGCCCGCGTCATCGGCGACACGTTCGGCGTCCTGCATGGGGGCCGCCTACTCGCGGCCGGCCCCATTGAGACGCTCGACGCCAGCGAGGAACCGATGGTCCAGGCGTTCATGCGTTCCCACGGAGGCGGCTGATGGCGACACCGGCAAGACTCGCAGGCGTCGGCGTATTCGTTGCGGGCGGCCTCGTGCTGTTCGCACTCGGGCTGTTCATGATTGGCGATCGGCAGATGGCATTCGCCAAGAAGTTCACGGTCTACACCGAGTTCACGAAGGTCACGGGACTGCAGCCCGGTGCGGTCGTCCGGATCCTTGGAGCCAAGGCCGGATCGATCAGCCAGATTCTGCCGCCCAACAGGCCGAGTGAGAAGTTCCGCGTCAGGCTCGAGATCGCCGAGAGCCTGCACCAACTGGTGCGCGTCGACTCGATCGCGACCATCGAGACCGAGGGACTCGTGGGAGGCAGCTACCTTGGGATCGGCAGCGGCACCGACGCCGCATCGCCGGTGGGGCCCAACGCGACGATTGGTAGCAAGGAACCCTTCGAGATTTCCGATCTGATGCAGCAGATGGGAGACACGATCACCAAGGTGAACCAGACGATTGACGAGATGAAGGGCGACGTGTCGAACGCCGTCGTGGCGGTGGCGGACACCATGGGCAACGCCAACGCTCTCATCACCGACGTCAGCGGTGACGTGAAGAGGATGGCGGCGTCAGGCGCGCGGATTTCCGACGATGCGGCTCACATCACCGAGGGACTTCGAGGCGGCAAGGGCGTGATCGGCAAGCTGATGACCGACGACGCGCTCTATACCCGCGCCACGGCGATCGCACAGCAGACCGAGGAGGCCGCCGCCGGTGCGCGCCAGGTTGTCGACCTTGCGAAGAAAGCCCTCGAAGGAATCCAAGCCAAGGATGGTCCGGTCCAGGGGATTACCACCGACATCAAGCAGACCCTGGATGGCGCGCGCACCGCCATGGTGGGTTTCGCCGAGAGCATGGATGCCCTCAAGCACAACTTCCTGTTTCGCGGCTACTTCAATGGCCGCGGCTACTTCGATCTGGACGATATTTCGCCCGCCGCGTACCGGCAGGGCGCGCTGACCACCGGTGGGAAGCGTCAGGCGACGCGAGTCTGGTTGCGCGCCGAGTCCCTCTTCGAACAAGAGTCGGGGCAACCCATCGACGAGCGGCTGACGGACGCCGGCAAAGCGAATATCGATGCGGCGATCGGACCTCTCTTGAAGTACGTGGCGTCTGGAATCGTCATGGTCGAAGGCTACTCTCAGCAAGGCCCCGCTGATCAGCAGTACTTGCGCTCGCGAGCGCGAGCCTCGCTGATACGGACATATCTGCTCGCCACATTCCACTTCGACCCGGAGACGACCGGCGTGATGCCGCTTGGCGCCGACTCGAGCGACAGTTCGGAACGGCGGCCCTGGGATGGCGTCGCCCTGGCCGTCATCCTTCCCAAGGGCACGATACCCGTTACAAGCAGATGACGAAATCGCGGCATCGAATCACCCGGCCACGGCGCGCGTGCAATGCGGCACAGACGAATCGCGACCAGCGCGCTATGGTGGTTCATGAAGAAAATCATTCGAACGTTGGTCGTCTCGAGCGTGCTCCTGGTTCCGGCTGTGGCCGTTCAGGCGCAAGTATCGTTCGGCATCCACATTGGCGAACCGCCGGCTCCGCGCGCCTACCGTGTACCGAACCGCCCCGGCCCGGATTACGTGTGGGTCGAGGGATACCAGTATCCGCAGGGGTCGCGCTATCAGTGGCATGACGGCTATTGGACTCGGCCGCCCTATGAGGGTGCGTATTGGGTCGCCCCGTACTACTCCGACGGCATGTACTACTCCGGTCAGTGGGAAGGCAGCCGCGGCAACTTCGGTCACAACCACGGCTGGGACCGTGGCAAGCAGCGGGACGACCGTCGCTTTCGCGGCAACGATCGCAACGACCGCGACAACCGCGACAACCGCAACGGGCGCGACGATCGGCGCCGCTGAGCCGCTAAGTAACGTGGCGGGGGAGCGTTACGTAAAGCTCCTCACCGCCTCGTCTTCAGAGTCGAAGGTGTCGAAGATCGTGACCAGGCGTGTAATCGCCAGCAGGTCGTGATTCCTCTTGTTCACGTGCAGCAGCTTCAGGCCGCCCGCGGTCTTCGCGAGCGAGCCATAACTGGCCACGAGCTGGCCGAGTCCACCGCTGTCGATGTAGACGACATCGCCGAGGTTCAACACGACCGCCACGCGGTCTTGCTGAATCAGGCTGTTGATCTTGTCCTTCAGGCGCTGCGCATCCTGATCGATCGTCAGGTTGCCCGCCAGATCCAGAACCGTCACCTTCCCGACCTGTCGTTCCGCGATTTCAAGACGCATGTGCGAAGTATGCGCCCCAAAGGCCCTCCCGTTTGTGCCATTGTGCACACCTGATGTGCGCACCATGACCGATGCGGAGACTCGACCCGAGCACGAGCTGGTGCCGTTTGCCGTCTTTCTCGACTACCGGGCCCGGCGCATGCGCTCGCCGGTCGTCGGGGGGCCGGTGACGATGCCGGCGCCTGCCGATCCTCCCCCGCCAAAGGGCAAACCCGCTGCGCGTGTCGTGCCGATTCCCGATAGCGAATGAGGTGACAGCCGTGGTCGGCGTTCATCGCTCGAGCGGCAGTTGCCCGGTGTAGATCGCCATCCCGACCACGGCATCGCAGCCGGCGGCGTCCAGCTCGTCGATCTCCTGCCACGTCGTGATGCCGCCAGCGGCGGTGACGCGCCGCGACGTGGCGTTCCGGACCGCCATGATCGCCGGCATGCTGGTGCCCTGCATCAACCCCTCGAGGTCGACGTGGGTGTAGAGGAATTCGCCGCAGTATGGCTCGAGCGCCTTCACCGCCTCGACGGCGGTGAGGGGCAGCGCGGTCTTCCATCCGTGAATCACCACGTGCCCCCCTTTGCTATCCACGGCGGCGATCACGCGCTCGGGTCCGACCGCGTCGGCCAGCGTCTTCGCGAAGGCGACGTCCACGCCGCCGTCGCGGAAGAGCGCGGAGCTCGCGATCACCGCGTGCGCGCCGGCGCCGAGCACCGCCTGCGCCCGCTCCACCGAGCGGATGCCGCCACCAACACGGCAGGGCAGTCGGCCGCAGATCGACGACACGATGCCGGCGTTGTCGCCTTTGCCCATCGCGGCGTCGAGATCGATCAGCTGCACGCGCGGGAAGCGGGAGAACTTCTGGATCCAGGGCTCGGCATCGGCGGCGCGAATGGCGAGCTTCTCGCCCTGTACGAGCTGGACGACGGATCCGTTCTGAAGATCGATGGACGGAATGAGCATCAGAGACGAACCGGGATGCCGTTCCGGCGCAGGTGCCGCTTGAGGTCGGTCACGCTCGACTCGGCGTAGTGGAAGATCGACGCGGCCAGCGCCGCGTCCGCGTGCCCCTGGGTGAACACGTCGGTGAAGTGGTCGAAGGTGCCGGCGCCGCCGGACGCGATGACTGGAATGTTGACGGCGTCCGACACCGCGGCGGTCATCTCGTTGTCGAAGCCGGCGCGCGTGCCGTCGCGGTCCATCGACGTGAGCAGGATCTCGCCGGCGCCGTACCCTTCGGCCTGCCGCGCCCATTCGACGGCGTCGCGATCGGCATCGGAGGTGCCGCTGCGCACGAACACCGCGAAGTGGTCGCCGCGGCGCTTGGCGTCGATCGCGACGATCACCGCCTGGCTGCCGTAGCGCTTCGCGAGCGTCGTGATGAGCGACGGATTCTTCAGCGCCGCGGTGTTGAGGCTGACCTTGTCGGCCCCGGCTTCCACCGCCGCATCAGCGTCCTCTTCGGAGCGGATGCCGCCGCCGACCGTGAGCGGCAGGAAGATCTCTTTGGCCACCGCGCCGATGGTGCGCGCCAGCGCCTGGCGCTTCTCGAGCGTCGCAGTGATGTCGAGGATGACCACCTCGTCGATCCCCTCGACGTTGTAGCGGCGCGCCAGCTCGCCCGGATCGCCGGCGTGGCGCAGCTCCTGGAACTGCACGCCCTTGACGACCTGTCCGTCGCGGACGTCGAGGCAGGCGATGATGCGCTTGGTCAGCATAGGGCCAGGAAGTTCCGCAGGATCTGCAGGCCCGCGTCGCTCGACTTCTCGGGGTGGAACTGCACGCCGAAGACGTTCCC
>Ga0068858_100007767_pt1 | contig 10357 bp, 9 predicted proteins | sample KBSSwiS12_FD_66589 | JGI IMG/M metagenome (GOLD analysis project Ga0068858, IMG submission 66589) | Switchgrass rhizosphere microbial communities from Kellogg Biological Station, Michigan, USA - KBS Switchgrass S1-2 | ecosystem: Host-associated > Plants > Roots > Rhizosphere > Soil ... | reverse complement strand
GCTGATTTACTGTCAAATTTGAATGACCAGATCAGACAACAGGCTGAACACATTGCAGCAGTGCAACACACTATAACAAAAAACTTAACAAAATTTGGATATCCATTTAATTTACCTGAACTAACAGAGACTTTTCCAGTTGGTTCAAGCGATAAATTTACTAAGACATTAGAAGAATGGTTAACGTGTTTACCGAATGAGTTCAGTAGCGACACATCGTCATCAGTCACAGAAATTTACCAAGCGGCAGCTGCTGCCAGCAAATCAGGGAAAGCAAATGAACTGTATTCATATCAAGTCGAAGCTTTAGCGAAAGCTTATCGTATAACAGCAGTTAACGCTTATTTTCAAACTGAAATGGCAAAATTTTTTGCTGATAAAGAAGCGATTTTCCAGCGTTTAGCGCTGTCGACAGAAAATGCCAAGTGGTTTGAGGATAATCAACGCGTCATTGTCGAGCGCATGCAACGTTTAATAAGATTGTTGCACGAGTTTCGAGTTGGCGTACAAATTTTAAAAAATGCTCTGCAGCCATTAAGTTGTTTAATCAATTTAAAACAAGAAGAGGTCATTGCATATCAGGAAATGAGTAGAAGTTATGGAAAATTTTATAATAGTTTTACGGTACACGCTGCAGCGGTAAAAGAGTTTAATGAAAATTTAGCCGCATTAACTAAACATAAAAAAAGTAAAACTAGCAAGCAAGCAGCGTTAAGTAATCAACTTGCAAGTGCTAAAAATTGTTTAGCAGAAGCTAGTCAAACATTAACCCGAATAACAACAACATACGAGGAGATAGCACAATTTAAGCCGCAAATTTCCGTGGGCCAGCATCTAAAAAATAACTGGAAAATATCTACCCTAATTGGTGGTGTAGCGCTTGGTTCATTAAGCGCATTAGGTTATTTTTATTTGGCGCTAAATGTAACTGCATTAGTTGCAATGGCTACTGGTGCAGGAGTTTGTGGTTTATTGTTGGGTCTTGCTATTGGTTTGTGCTTTGATCATCTGACAAGAAAAAAGCTACCAGATCCTGCCATCATCGTTGATGAATATTTCCCTGAACCCTTACCCTCTGATCCAAACAAAGATTCATACGTTGTATTGTTTGCATCGGGCTTAAAACCTATTCCTGCTCCTAAACCGCAACCTGCAAAAGTAATCATCCCCTTCAGTAAACCAACTATTCCCTTCCCTAACAAGCAAGAAGTTATCCCTATTCATTCATTTTCATTTAAAAAATAAGGAAAAATTATATGTTACGTAGACGTCAACCATCACAAGCTTTTTTTCAATCGTTAGAGGATACCGATGCTTACCAGCTAAGACAGCAATTACCCAAAATTGTATATATGTCTGATGATGAAGCTGAAGTGGTACATATTAAGCAAGAGAAAGTTAACGAACCAAAATTAAGTTTAAACAATTTAACTAAATACCAACGCGCTTTACGCGATTTAGAATTTAAACTACAAAATATATATGGCAAAGCTGAAAAACAAGATTTGTTTTTTTTTGGGTTTGGTGTTTATCGTCAAGTGGTAAGCTTGATGGCCAACAAAAAACACAAACTTGCTGAGCAAACGCTAATTGATGTATTAGACGGCACGCGCTTGATTGTTGGCGGCAAAAAGCTTCATCCCACTGGTAATACGGGTTATAAAAATGAGTTACATAATTATATAAAATTAGCAAAAAAAGTTGGGACATCTTCTTTTGGCAAAGTGTTACTTAATCTTATGCTAGCCCTGATAGGCGCTGCCATTATTGCCGCTAGCGGCGTAATGACATTTGCCTCCTTTGGTATTTTAACACCTGTTAATGCAGTTGGTTTTTTGTTTGGTTACTCCCTTCTGACTGGGGTATCTGCAAGTATCACCACTGGCGCAATTGGGTTAGGCACTGTAATGACAAGCAGTATTATGTTTTACAAATCCCTACAAAAAGGCACGTTGGCTAAAGAAATGTGTTTGGCTGCTAGCGCTGCGCGTAAGACATTTTTATAGGAGAAGATCATGTCACTAACAAATAATTTAAAAAACGCGGCAGAAGTTGCGCTAAAGATAGTTTATCCAGAAGATGCTAAGCCTAACGTAAAACCTGATCGCTTAAATCAATTAGCCGCGTTTCTGGCGATTCCCAATCAAAAGCCTATGGTTTTACATGTACAAACAATAAAAAATTTGGCTAAAAATTTTTTGGGCTTGCGTGATGATATTCTCAAGCAAAAAAATTGGCTGAAGAAATCTCTGATTTTGCCTTTCATTTTTTGGAATATGATACGTTTGCCATTTAATTTACTAATAAACACAGTAAGAATATTTACCGAGTTTCTACCTTTACTATTCTCGGAATTTTTCTACCGACAAGCAAAAAGTTTATTATTGTTTAGTAAAGACCAACAGTTAAAACATCCTTGGCGTACGGCAGCTACTGATGCATTAAACGTTTTGGGATGGTTTTTTAACAGTATATATATTTATGGTAGATGTATTACTTCACCTATATTAAGTGTGCAATTCGCATGGCAATACGGACATAGGTTTAATACGGGTGAAATTGCTGGTGGATTGCTAGGCGCTGGTTTTGCTGTATTAAGTATTGGCGTAACAGCGGCAATATTTGCGCTGCTTATGCCTTGGCTATTAACTATCTTTTTTGGTCAAGCGGGTGTTGCATTACTTAATCAGAGCGCCGGATTTTTTGCTGCAATCGGAAAAATGGTGGCTTCCATCGTAAGCCCTTATTTAACGATGACAGCTCAACCGGTTTTGATTGGTTTTAGTGTTACGCTTAGTTTAGTTATTACTATACCTGGAACATTGCTACACACTTTTCTTATTGAGCCATTTAAGACATGGTGGAATCATGCAATTTTCATTTTTAGCAAGAACACGGTTCCTAGCAACAGCCAGCCAAAAAATGAAAATACTTACCCTAATATATTAAAAAAATTAGCCATCATCCCCACCGTGGATAAACATCAATTTGATCAAACAGAGAACGATTGGCTCACACCAATTGATTTCTCTGAGGAAGACGATACTGAATTGAACAAAGAATTTTTAGAGTCATTAAATGAAGATGAGGCCTTTGTTGAAGAAATGATTCTATCCATGCTACCCTTGCGGCAAAAATTTTAACCAAATTTAGCCAGATGAGGAGAAAAAAATGGAAGGTAGAAAATCATCCCAATTAGATAACGGATTTGTCCCTACACCAATAGAAGTTCCACCTAGTGTGCCATTACTGTTCGATGGTTTAAGCAAGCTGTTACTTTCTGCAGAATGGTTAGAGGCGAAAGCAGAATGGCCGGAAGCATTAACTCCGGCTGTACAAGATGAGATTACCCTGAATTTGTTTAAAATGGGAATTTTACTCTCCGTTGTACATTCAGACAAATTAAATGGTTTGGTGAATGATGGGCTTACGCAGCTAGCAGAATTGTATGCTCCTTTTTTTCTGTGCAATGACTTAACTGTTTTCGAGACGGGTTATGATCAAGTAGCAGCAAACGGTAAGACTTTTAACAAAGGTAATTTACTACAACTTTGCGCTTTTCAGGGTAGTGAAGAAGTTTTTACTAAATTGTGCGCGCTTATGAATATTGAAATTGGTTCAGCAGAATATGTTGAGTTAATTTCTAAGCCTGACCTAAATACTTTGTTTATTGCTTCCCCTCTGCACATTGCGGCCTACAGTAATAATGTAAAATTATTACGTTTTCTTCACCAATCAACTGGCGCAAAAAAACATGATGACTACATATATGCTGATATTGAACTAGAGCACTATTCATTTATGCATTTTGCTGCCATGGGCGGAGCTGTTGAAGCAATGGAATATTGTCTTAAGGAGTTTGGTTTGTCTCTTAGCGCCAATATTAGTCCTTTTTCGCTTACTGCTTTCAGTAATAACGTAGCAGCAATTAAGCAAATATTTGCATGGGGTTACTCTCCATCTGAAATCGACTTTATTTTATTTAATAATTTTTTTAACGAAATGAAAAACGTAAGAATGTGTGCGAGAATTTATATGCCAATTATCCCGGCGCAAATTGATTTGATAAGCGCATTGGAGTTGCTTCCTGAATATAAAGCGATAGAAGAAAAACGCCTGGCCGATATAGAAGAACGCAGAGTTGAAAAAGAAAAAGCAGATAAGGTGTTAGAAGTTTGCCTTACGATAAATAAAATCCGTGATGATTTTACAAATGCCATATCTGATTTATCTGCAATGCAAATTGGGCAAACCATAGATATGGATGCGTTGAGCTTTTTAGTGAAGGAAATGCTAGAAGATGCTAATAAGCAACTTTCAAGCTATGAAGAAGCTGCAAAATCTGACTCAAATATAGACGAGTTACTTAGTTGGACAATGTCAGCTATCAAGCATAAAGCCGAAACTGCAACAATAGCACCAACTTCTCAAACAAGTATTTCAGCATCTTTAGTGGCATCACAATCAAGGCCAGTGAGAAGATCACCATGGTCTGATGCATATTCTAACGATGAGAGCTTAGTAGAAAGACAAAGCTTAGCATCGCAAATACTTACTTTATCGGGTGATGAGGAAAACGAAAAGAAAAGTGATGCGAAAGAGAAAACAGAGAAAGTATTAGAAGTGCGCGTTGCTATTAAAAAAGTCAGTGATGATTTCATAAGTGCTATAACTGATTTATCAATAACGATAGCTGGACAATCAATAGATAGGGACGTGCTGACTCAGCTAGTGATGGACATGGTAGAAGAAGCCAATAGGCAACTTTCAAGCTATGAAGAAGTCGCAAAACGCGACTCTAGTATCAGTGAAATGCTTAGTCGAACGTCCGCAAGCATTCGATTAAAAGCCGAAAGTGTAACGGCCTCGGCTGCATTACAAACAAGGTTTCCAACTCCCGATGCGCCACCATCAAGTCCAGAGAGAAAATCGCGTTGGTCTGGAGAGTTTTCTAGGTTTGACAGCTCGGCAGAAAGGAAAAGTCCACCGCCGCGAATGCTTTCTTCATCAAGCTCTGCAACTATGTTTGCGCCACCATCACTGCCACCATATTCACCAAGTTTACCGGGTTTATCGGCACCGCCACGCATTGATGGAATATATTCAGGTGGCAGCACAGATAATTTATCTTCTAGAAGTAGCACATCTATTTATACCTCTAACCCACAACCGGTGCGAAGAAGAATTGATTTTGATTCTGTCGCAACCAAGGGCGCACTTCACTCTGGTGAAGGCAGTCCTATCATTTCTTCATCTAACCGTTGGACGCATCCGGATATTGAGTTAGAAGACGAGAAAGCTGAAAAGAGGAGTGAAGAAGAAAAAGAAGATAAAAAAATTAATAGTAAGGTACTTGATTTCGGATTTAAACGCAGATGAGCTGTTTATTTAGTCATTTGTCGTAGGGCTACACGTTTTTGTGCGGGGGGCAGTGTTGGTAGAGACTCTGTCCCCGCACACAAAAAACGTGTACGGGCTACTTATTTTCTGTAACTAACCATCCCATATTGTTTATCAAACTCCCTTTGTAATTTATCATCATAGCCTTTGTTTTTTGTAATAAAAGTATCAGCAAATTTTCGAAATAAACTATAGTTGTTTAACAAAGTTTGTTGTTCATTGGCATAATACATTTGCAAAAATGTCTTTATTTTTTTGGTAAAAAACACTTCATCACCAAGCGATGCTTTTACTAACGCCATAACCTGTTTTTTAGCAGTAAGTGTTGCCGTCGTTTTTTTAGCGACAATTAAATTAGGTGTTACTTGATCTAACCAAACATTATTAACCCCAAAGACAACCGCAATTTCTTTTAGAAAGCGTGCGGCATGCGCATTGGCTTGATAATAAGTTGCCGTTTGCGTGGGAAAATAGCTGCCGCTAAAAGGAGCTTCTCCAGCCCAGACTTTAAAATAAGCATAACCACCGTCGCGTAAAGCCGTTTTCAAGGTAGTAATATGCGCTATTCTTGCTTCTACTTCTGGTATCACATTTAACACTGACATAGAAGTTGCCGCATCAACTTGCTCGCAGCTTATTTGCTCACGTACGCTTTCGTTATGTTGCGTTGAACGATTAAACGGGTCCCATACTAATAAATCAATGTGACGTTTTTTCATATAATCGCGATTACAGTCAAATCTTCCGCCGCCAACATCAAGTATGCGTTTAACGGGAGCAAGAAAGGGGATATCACAAAACGCATTTGGCCCTGCAGTGTTTTCGCCAATTTCTTGGTAGTGTTGATCAGGCAGAGGTAAAAAATTATCATTAGTGATGGCAGATGTAATACTTTGGTTTTCTGTTTGCCAAGCAGAAGACGCTAATAATTGCAGTATTGTTTTAACACTAAGGTTGTGAAGGTAATAATTGTTTCCAGATCGCATCGTCATCTCCAAGAGTAAATTCTTGGAGATACAATAAGTTTTCATGCATGACGGGAAGATGACAAACAGATTACAGTTTTGTCATTATCCGTTGGGGAGAGAGACAAGAATAGTTGTGCCTATGCTTGGCTGGCTTTGAATTTCTATCGTTCCCTTATGCAACAAAACGATTGATTTGACTATGGCTAAGCCTAAACCTAAGCCACCAGATTGCGAAGAGCGTGAAGGATCTACGCGGTAAAAGCGATCAAAAATATGCGGTAAATGTTCTTTGGCAATGCCTATACCCGTGTCTTTGACAGATAATTGAACGTGAAAATTATCAATGTTATTGACCACAATGTTAATACGCCCATTTTCAGTCGTGTATTTTAGCGAATTAGCTAATAAATTATTTAGTATGCGTTTAAACAAAGTACGGTCAGCTAATATTTCTGCCTCGCCTGAATGCTGAATACTAATGTTTTTTTCCTCTGCCAATGCTTGATAAAAATCACACACTTTATTAATTTCTGTATGGGCGGCAAAACTTTCTTTGTTTAGCAGCATTTGACCGTGATCACTTTGGGCGAGAAATAATAAATTTTCAATTAGCCGCGTTAAATAAGCATATTCTTCTTGATTTGATTCTAAAATACCCTGGTATTCTTGTACTGATTTTTCATTGTTAAGGGCGATTTCAGTTATAACTTTTAAGTTATGTAAAGGGTTACGCAATTCATGGGCGATATCGGAAGAAAATTGAGAAAGCTGTTGAAAAGATCGTTCTAGTCTATTCAACATATCATTGAATTTTTCACCAACCAACTGCAATTCTTTAGGCCATTCATGCGGATTAATTCGGTTGTGTAAAGAAGTGGCGGTGATTTCTTGCATTTTTTCAGCTAATTCATCGATTCGCTTTAAGCTGCGTTTAGCAATAAAATAACCTAAAAATATGGCTCCTAATGATCCTAATAATAAGGCAAGGCTGATATGTTGATAACATAAGGTCATTAAGTAAGATGAAATGTCTTTATCAACATGCAACATGACATTAATAAAAGTTGGATAAAGAAAAAAGCCAATGGAAGTTAGTATCCCTAAAGTGGATAAGGTGTACAAAGCCATTAATTTGGTAACTAAGGATTTATCTTTTTTCCAAAACATAGCCAGCTCCGCGTATGGTATGAATTAATTTGTGTTCGGTGTTGCCATCAACTTTAGCGCGTAAACGTTTAATTGCAACGTCAATAGCGTTTGTTTCTGAATCAAAATTAATGTCCCACACTTGTTCAGCAATGAATGTTCTTGATAGCACTTCACCGCTGCGTTTAGCTAGCAGCAATAACAACATAAATTCTTTAGCAGAAAGATGTAATCGAGTTTGCCCACGCATGGCAATATGTTTTTGAATATCTATATTAAGATCGGCAACCTGTAATACATCAGATTGTTGTATTTGCGCGCGGCGCAGTAAAGAGCGTATTCGAACTAATAATTCGGAAAAAGCAAAAGGTTTAACCAGATAATCATCCGCTCCCCACTCAATACCTTGAACTTTCTCTTCGACTTTATCGCGTGCGGTAAGAAAAATTACCGGCGTTTTTTGATTTGTTTCTCGAAATTTTTTTATAAACGTCCAGCCATCCATTTGCGGCATCATGACATCTAAGACAATAAGATCATAACTATGTTGGCAAGCTAAGAATAAGCCCTCTTGACCATTACTAGCAGATTCGGCGATGAAAAAATTTTCATTCAAACCGGCGCAAACATAATCCGCCGTTTTTTGATTATCTTCGATCACTAAAATACGCACGCCTAGCATCTCTTATCGATTGAGTGCGCAACAATAGCACATTAAGGTAAATATGAACAGTTTTTAGGAGATATTTGACCAATAAATATTCAATGACATGGGTTACTTTGTTGAATGTAAGTAAATGGCTTTTAAAAAAGTCTGGCTAATTAATTTCGCACAAGCCGGGTTTTTTAAGGGGCCATTATGTTTATCCCACAAAGGAAAAGTTATCTCATGGGATTGATGTCCGAGAGGAAGCTTAGTGGTTAAATCTTCTATGCGGTGCACGTATGATTGGTAATACCAATGCTTAAAAAACCCAGCGACTGCTGAAAAAATAGCTAGTGAATAAAGCGAACGTTGACCTAAATCAATTTCACTTTGCATGAGTAGCGCTCCGTAGCGCGCCTTAACATCTTTTTTATGATAAAAATGCTGCCAGGTTTTAACATTTGTTGGCATTAATAAAAGTGGATTACGACTAAGTGGTGTTTGAATAGTAGCAATGTAAAGAAAAATGTTTTGATGCGCTGCTAATTTGTGGGCTAGCAAGCGAGCAATTTGTCCGCCGTGACTATGAGCTACTATATATACATTCAAGAGTTGCTCATTGGGGTGCAATTTAAAAATTTCATGATAAATAAATGCTGCGGTATGTTCCCAAGCTGTCATACCAATATCACCACTCCATTGCACATAATATCGATTTTCGCTATTTGGCACGAGGTTTTCAAAAATATCGCGAAAATGATAGCACGCAGACGGGATGATAATATCATTTAACGATAATAATTTTAATTCTGTGCCACTCGTCTGCAAAGAAGGATGTGAAAATTTAGCCTTTATTTTACAAATTTTCGTGAGCGCTTTTGAAACCACATTGTTATAAGTAGGATTAAACAATGCGGTGCCATGAATATGAAAATATATACTAGTCGGTGAGCTCATTGGCCACTCCTTCTATTTAAGTATAGAAGAGGTTTGTTATATTTCTATGCCAAGCGCTGTGGCGTTTAAGACAGCGGCAATTCGTATCGAAGATTGAATCGCAAGCTTGCTAATCCCGCTATTAATTAACACCTTAGTATGTGCATCTATGCACATGCCGCAGCCATTAATGGCGGAAATAGCTAAGCAAATTAACTCAAAATCAATCTTATCTATGCCAGGGTTCGCTAAGACATTCATACGTAGTTTTGCCGGCATAGTTGCAAAAGATTTATCTGAAGTTAAATGAACAAAACGATAGTAAATGTTATTCATTGCCATAATCACTGCTGCCGATTTTATGGCTTTAATTTCACTTTCTAATAAATTTGAATTGTTTGCTTCTAATTCTGCAATAAGCGGCGAATTTTTAATAGCATAAGCTACTCCCAATGCAATAAAAGCTATTTGTTTTTGTGATAAATCAGGTGCACCTTCTTCGCTCAAGACCTGGCCAAAATTTAATTTAATATCTTTAGCAAATTCAGGTAATTTATTTGCAACATTTTCTATATGCATAAGGTAATCTCCTTAAAGAGTTAAGCAACTTCTAATGTTTTATCGCCTTTTTGCCAGTTGCAAGGGCATAGTTCGTCGGTTTGTAAAGCATCCAATACGCGTAATACTTCTTTTGGATTTCTACCTACATTTAAATCGGTGACCATGACAAAGCGAATAATATTTTGTGGATCGACGATAAAAGTAGCACGCTGCGCAACACCTTCGGCTTCATCTAAAATGCCAAGATCTTGGGATAGCTGACGTTTGATATCAGCAAGCATAGGAAAAGGTAAATCATATAATTCTGGTTTTTGCTGCTTCCAAGCTAAATGGACAAATTCAGAATCCGTACTGACACCAAAAAGTTGTGCATCGCGATCGGAAAAGTCTTGATGCAACTTTCCAAATTCTGCAATTTCAGTTGGGCATACAAAAGTGAAATCTTTTGGCCAAAAGAAAAATACGCGCCATTTATCTTGCTGAGTTGTATGGTCTATTTGGGTAAATGCATTTTCTATGTTTGCAGAAACCACACCTTTTAAATTAAATTGCGGGAAAGTTTTACCAATAGTTAACATGTTTGTTTGCTCCTATATTCAATAGTCACTAAGATAGCGAAAAAGGGTTGATAAACATAATATATTGATATTATAATAACCATCAATTTAACTTATTGGTTAACTACATGAATATTAAAGAT
>Ga0068858_100007766_pt1 | contig 10357 bp, 10 predicted proteins | sample KBSSwiS12_FD_66589 | JGI IMG/M metagenome (GOLD analysis project Ga0068858, IMG submission 66589) | Switchgrass rhizosphere microbial communities from Kellogg Biological Station, Michigan, USA - KBS Switchgrass S1-2 | ecosystem: Host-associated > Plants > Roots > Rhizosphere > Soil ... | reverse complement strand
ACCGAGAAGAAGCAGGCCATGGAGGACGCCAAGACCGACATCGGCTGGGGCCACCAGATCCGCTCCTACGTCCTCGACCAGTCCCGCATCAAGGACCTGCGCACCAACGTCGAGATCGGCAACACCCAATCGGTCCTCGACGGCGACCTCGATCCGTTCATCAACGCAAGCCTCAAGCAAGGCGTCTAGGCACGTGGGTCATCTTTCTTTACCGACGAGCGTTAGAAGTGGGCAAGCATCGGGGAGCGCCCATCGTCATGGAACGGGAAGGAAAGCGAAGGCACGGCGAAGGGATGGCGAAGGTAGCTCGGTGCGAAACCAGCGAGAAGGTGATCGGCTGCGCAATGAACGTGCACAGTCAACTGGGACCTGGATTGCTGGAATCGGCGTACGAGGAGTGCCTTTGCCATTCAATGTCAAAGGCGGGAATCAGGTTCCAGCGGCAGGTTCCGATCCCGGTGACGTTCGAGGGCGTCAGGCTCGACTGCGGATTCAGGATGGACCTGCTCGTCGAGGAATCGGTGATCGTGGAGGTCAAGGCCGTAGAACACCTGCTGCCCGTACACCAGGCACAACTCATCACCTACCTGAGATTGTCCGGCGTTACCACCGGACTTCTCCTGAACTTCAACGTGCTCCACATGCGAGACGGGATTCGCCGCCGCGTCGTCACAGCCTCCTGACCCGTTTCCTTCGCCGTCCCTTCGCCCTGCCTTCGCCTTCCTTCCCGTTGAACCACATACCAGCCCTCCCCGCCGCACCCACTTCCGAGGCGCCCAATGTCAGAAAAACCAATGGCGCCTGAGGCGCCCCAGGACGAGAACCAGATCATCGCGGAGCGCAGGGCGAAGCTCGCGAAGCTGCGCGAATCCGGTCCTGCGTTCCCGAACGATTTCCGCAGGAAGGACCTCTCGTCCGACCTGCACGCGAAGTACGGCGCGAAGACCAAGGAAGAGCTCGAGGCCGAGAAGCCGGGGCCGTTCGTCGTCGCGGGCCGCATGCTCCTCAAGCGCGTCATGGGGAAGGCGTCGTTCGCCACGCTGCAGGACATGGGCGGGCGCATCCAGATCTACGTGAACAACGACGGCGTGGGCGCGGACGTCCACGACACGTTCAAGCACTGGGACCTGGGCGACATCCTCGGCGCCGAGGGCGTGCTCTTCAAGACGAAGACCGGCGAGCTCACGCTGCTGGTCTCGAAGATCCGCCTGCTCTCCAAGTCCCTGCGGCCGCTGCCGGAGAAGTTCCACGGCCTCACCGACATGGAGCAGCGCTACCGCCAGCGCTACGTGGACCTCATCGTGAATCCCGAGTCGCGCGACACGTTCGTCAAGCGCTCGCGCATCGTCCAGGGCATCCGCGAGTTCTTCGTGGCGCGCGGCTATCTCGAGGTCGAGACGCCGATGCTGCAGTCGATCCCGGGCGGTGCCGCGGCGAAGCCCTTCAAGACGCACCACAATGCGCTCGACCAGGACATGTTCCTGCGGATCGCGCCCGAGCTCTTCCTCAAGCGCCTCACCGTGGGCGGGCTCGAGAAGGTGTTCGAGATCAACCGCAACTTCAGGAACGAGGGCATCAGCACGCGCCACAACCCCGAGTTCACGATGCTCGAGTTCTACGAGGCCTACCAGGACTACCACTACCTGATGGACCTCACCGAGACGCTGCTGAAGGAGCTCGCGCAGAAGATCCTCGGCTCCGACACGCTCACCTACCAGGGCCAGGAAGTGCACCTCGGCAGGAAGTTCGACCGCCTCACCATGGCCGAGGCGATCGCGAAGTACAACCCGCAGTACGCCGCCGCGCAGCTCGCCGACATCGCCTTCCTCAAGAAGGCGCTGGAAGGCAAGGCCGAGGTGTTCCCCACCGACGGCCTCGGCATCCTGCAGCTCAAGCTCTTCGAGGCGACGACGGAAGAGAAGCTCGTCGATCCCACGTTCATCATCGCGCACCCGGTGGACGTGTCGCCGCTCGCGCGCGCCAACGACAAGAACCCGGCGATCACCGACCGCTTCGAGCTCTTCATCACCGGGCGCGAGATCGCCAACGGCTTCTCGGAGCTCAACGATCCCGAGGACCAGGCCGCGCGCTTCGCGGCCCAGGCGAAGGCCAAGGACGCGGGCGACGAGGAGGCGATGTACTACGACGCCGACTACGTGCGCGCGCTGGAGTACGGCCTGCCGCCCACCGCCGGCGAAGGCATCGGCATCGACCGGCTCGTCATGCTCTTCACCGACAGCCCGTCGATCCGCGACGTGATCCTCTTCCCGCAGCTCAAGTCGGGTACGGCCGAAGCCTAGTACCATCCATCATCGTGAGAACCTGAAAACCGGAGGAAACCATGAACAAGTCCATCGCCATCCTGGGCGCCATGCTGTCGCTCGCCGCGGCTCCCGCATTCGCCGCATGCGACAACTGCGGCACCGTCACCGCCGTGAAGACGACGAAGCACGAAGGCCAGGGCTCGGGCGGCGGCGCGGTTGCCGGCGGGATCATCGGCGGCGTCCTGGGCCACCAGGTCGGCAGCGGCCGCGGCAACACCGCCGCGACGATCGTGGGCGCGGGCGCCGGCGCGTACGCCGGCAACGAGATCGAGAAGAACAAGAAGTCCTATACCACCCACGACGTGGTGGTGAAGCTCGAGACCGGCACGACGCGGACCTTCAGCTTCCCGAGCGCCACCAGCTACAAGATCGGCGACAAGATCAAGGTCGTCGACGACAAGCTCGTCCGCCAGTAACCCTCCCCGTGTCCGACGGGCCCAAGCCTCCCAAGCTCGAGGACCTCGACTTCACCGAGCTCCTCGGGCCCTCCGGCCCGAGCGTGAAGCCGAAGCCCGCGACCCCCGAGGTCGAGGGCGAGGGGCTCATCGGCGAGAAGGCGCTGAAGGCCGAGGGCTACCACGTGGTGCTGGCGCGCGAGCGCGGCACCGCGCGCGAGGGAAAGGCCGTGGTCCTCGTCGTGGAGGACGACGACGACACCGCGGCGCTCGCGATGCGCGCCCTGGAACGTGGCGGCTACGCCGTCGGCCGTGCCAAGGACTCCAAGGAGACCGCCACCTACCTCCAGCGCCTGGTGATCCCGGAGCTCATCCTGCTCGACGTGGAGCTTCCCGGCATCGACGGATTCAAGATGCTCTCGCACCTGCGCGCCCACCCGAAGCTCGCTGCCGTGCCCGTGGTGATGTTCACGTCCCGCAGCTCGCGCGAGGACGTGGTGCGAGGCATCACCCTGGGCGCCGACGGCTACATCGCCAAGCCGATCGCGCCGAAGACGCTGCTGGAGATCGTCAACAAGGTGCTCGGGCGATAGCCCGACGCTACAATGCCCGCCATGCCCACGCCGCGTCCCGCCATCGTGGTGAAGGTGGACCCCGAGATCGCCGACATGGTGCCGCGCTTCCTCGAGAACCGCTCCCGCGACGTCGCGCGCCTGCGCGAGGCGCTGGGCCGCGCCGACGCCGAGGCGGTGCGCGCGATCGGCCACACGCTGAACGGCGTGGGCGGCGGATACGGTTTCCCGGCGATCTCCGAATTCGGCGCGCGCATCGAGGAAGCGGGTGCGGCGCAACGGACGGACACGGCCGCCGGCGTCGTGGACGAGCTCGCGGACTATCTCGAGCGCGTGCAGGTCGAACCGGGAGAGCCCTCGTGAGCACGCCGGGGGCGCGCGAGGCCGTGGTCGTCGAGGACGACGAGGATATCGGGCGCCTCCTCAAGTTCATCCTCGAGCGCGAGGGCTATCGCGTCACGCTCTATGCCGACGGGCGCAAGGCTTCCGAGCGCTTCCAGGCGCAGGAAGTCCCGGCGCTCGTGGTGCTGGACGTGATGCTGCCGTACGTGAACGGGCACCAGCTCCTGGAGATGATCCGCGGCTCGACCACCTGGAAGCCGGTGCCGGTGCTGATGCTCACCGCGAAATCCGGCGAGACCGACGTGGTTCGCGCGCTCGATGGCGGCGCCAGCGACTACCTCACCAAGCCCTTCGTACCCGCGGAGCTCAAGGCGCGCGTGCGCCGGTTGGTTCCGAAGCCATGAAGCTGAAGCGACTCTTCCCCGCGCTCCTCGCTTGCGTTTGCGCGTGCGCCTTGGCGCAGGATCGCCCTTCCCCCTGGGAATTCCGCCTCGAAGGCCAGCACGACAATCTCGACAACGGCTACGCCGACTGGAAGGAAGTGTTCGGCCAGGTCGCGTGGAGCCCGCGCCGCGGGCTCGCCGCATTCGGCGGCGCGCGGCGCACCGAGCGTTTCGACCTCACCGACACCGAGGGCTTCGGCGGCGCCTATCTTCCGCTGGGCGAGCGCACGACGTTTCACCTCGAGGGCAGCGCGAGCGGCACGCACCGCGTGCTGCCGGAGCACGCCTTCCTGGGCGAGGTCTCGCAGCAGCTGGGCGACGGCTGGGTGGCGAGCGTCGCCGGCAAGAAGACGCGCTTCACCGAGTCCGACGTCACGACCGCCTACACGACGATCGAGAAGTACCTGGGCGACTGGCGCCTCGCCTATACCGGCTACATCTCGCGCCTCGAGGGCGGGTCGTGGAGCCCCACCCATCGCGCAACGGTCGCGTGGTACCACGGCGACCTCACGTACGTGACGCTCAACGCCTCGCGCGGACGCGAGGTGGAGAACGTCGTCCCCGTGGGCCTGGTGACGAGCGACGTCACCGCCTACTCGATCGGTGCGGGCCTCGAGCTCGCACCCCGCTGGGGCCTCACGTTCGAGCTGGCCCACCAGAGGCAGGGCGACTTCTACACCCGTCGCTCCGCGCGCCTTGGCACTCGCCTCGCCTTCTGAGAACGAGATCGCGTTCGCGATCGACGTGGCGCTGGGAGCGCTCGCCATCGCGCTCGTGTTGCTGGTCGCCATCGCCGCCATGCGCCACCTGCGCCGCTGGCGCGACGGCCGCATCGCGCGCTCCGAAAACGCCTGGCGCAACGCGCTGAACGAGGCGACCGAGGATCCGCACGCGGCGCGGTTGCCGCCGATCGGGCGCCTCGAGCTCGCCGCGTTCCTGGTCCTGTGGAACCACTTCGCGGAATCCCTCAAGGGCGACGCCTCGGAGCGGCTGGGCATGCTGCTCAGCCTGAACGGCATCGACCATCGCGTGATGCAGATGATGCGCCGGCATTCGCTGCGCCACCGGCTCATCGCGATCACCGCCGCGGGGCACCTGCGCGAGCAACGCGCCTGGACGTACCTCGAGAACCTGGCGCTGCACGGCGGATCGATCGAATCCTTCGCCGCCGCCCGCGCGCTGCTTCGCATCGAGCCGCGCCGCGCGCTCGACGTGCTCGGCCCCGCGCTCTCCGCGCGCGAGGACTGGTCGCTCGCCCGGATCGGCAGCATCTTCCAGGAGCTGGGCCCGCAGGTGGTCACCGGCCCGATCGTCACGATGCTGCTCAAGCGCCCGAAGCGGGGCCTCAACCGCATCGTGAAGCTCGCGCGCTTCGGCCATCGCGACCGCATCGCAGCCATCGTGCGCGGCTGGCTCGGCTCGAGCGACGAGATGGAGGTGCTGATCGCGGGACTGGACTACGTGGAGGACGACTCGGACCTGCCGTGGGCGAAAGGCGCCGCGAAGCATGCCGAGTGGCGCGTGCGCATGGCGGCGGCGAAAGCGCTCGGGCGCATCGGCGGGCGCGGCGAGCTGGCGGTCCTGCTGGAGCTGCTGCGCGATCCCATCTGGTGGGTGCGCTACCACGCGGCCCAGGCCCTCACGCACCTGCACGGCCTCGAGCCCCACGAGCTCGACACCCTGCGCGAAAACGCCCGCGACGCGTTCGCCGCCGACATGTTGAGCCAGGCGCTCGCCGAGCGGCGCTGGCAGCCGGTGCGCATCGCATGAAGACCCTCGTCCTCGGGCTGGAGTGGTTCTTCCTCCTCTACTTCGTGCTCATCAACCTGGGCTACATCACGCTCAACCTGCTCGCGATCCCGTCGCTCCGGCGCAAGACGGCGATCCGGCCGCTCGAGGACCTGCCGCCGGTCTACTCCGGCTTCGAGCCGCCGGTGTCGCTGCTGGTGCCGGCCTACAACGAGGAGGCCACGATCGCGAGCTCGGTGCGCTCGCTGCTGCAGCTCGACTATCCCGAGTTCGAGATCGTCGTCATCAACGACGGCTCCAAGGACGGCACGCTCGAGGCGCTGAAGCAGGCGTTCCAGCTCGAGGGGTTCCCGGAGGTGTACTGGCGCCGGATCAACGCGCAGCCGATCCGGACGATCTACCACTCGCGCACCCACGCCAACCTGCGCGTCATCGACAAGGTGAACGGCGGCAAGGCGGACGCGCTCAACGTCGGCATCAACGCCTCGCGCTATCCGCTCTTCTGCGCCATCGACGCCGACTCGATCCTGCAGCGCGATGCGCTGCGCCGCGTGATCGAGCCGTTCCTCGACGATCCGACCGCCATCGCGAGCGGCGGCACCGTGCGCATCGCCAACGGCTGCACCGTCTCCGGCGGCAACCTCGAGAAGGTGGAGCTGCCGCGCAACCTGCTGGCGATGCTGCAGATCGTGGAGTACCTGCGCGCATTCCTCTTCGGCCGCATGGGCTGGGCGACCGTCGACGCGGTGCTGATCATCTCGGGCGCATTCGGCGTCTTCCGCAAGGACGCGGTGGTGGAGGCCGGCGGCTACAAGGCCAACACCATCGGCGAGGACATGGAGCTCATCGTGCGCCTGCATCGCGTGCTGCGGACCCGCGGCGAGCGCTACAAGATCCACTTCGTGCCCGACCCGATCTGCTGGACCGAGGCGCCCGAAGACCTCTCCATCCTCAAGAACCAGCGCATCCGGTGGCAGCGAGGCCTGTGCGAGAGCCTGCACCAGAACCGCGACCTGCTGAAGGCGAAGAACATGGGCGGTACGCCGGGATTCCTCGCCTACCCGTTCTTCATGGTGTTCGAGTGCTACGGCCCGCTGATCGAGGTCGCGGGCTATGTCTTCATGGCCTTCATGTTCGCGATCGGGCAGGTCTCGGGCGCCGCGTTCCTCGCATTCCTCGCCCTCGCGTTCTCGCTCGGCTTCCTCCTCTCGGTGAGCGCGCTCATGCTGGAGGAGCTCTCGTTCCACCTCTACCCGCGCTTCTCGCAGATGGGCGCGCTCATCTGCACCGCCATCGTCGAGAACCTCGGCTACCGGCAGCTCGTGACGGTGTGGCGCCTCATCGGCCTCACGCGCTGGCTGCGCGGCGCCAAGTCGTCGTGGGGCGCGATGAAGCGCAAGGGTTCGTGGCAAAAGTAGCGCGCGCCTGGGGGCCGGTGTTCGCGATCGGCGGGCCGGCGCTGGTGGCGATCGCGATCGGGTTGCTCGGGTGGATGGACGAGTTGCCGGTCACGCGTGCCGTGGCGACCGCGCTCATGACGGCCGCCGCGGGAATCCTCGCCTCCATCGGCACCGATGCCCGGCTGCGCCGGATCCGCTATGCATGCGCCACCGCGGTGGGCGCCTTCGGCGTTTATGCCTTCCTCCAGGCGATCGTCAAGGTGGAGGTCGCGCCCTGGATGCGGGTCTCGCCGCCGTCGGCCATCGCCTTCGCCATCACGGGCATCCTCCTCGTCGCGTTCGACCGCGCGCAGGACCGCGCCCGCGCGCTGGCCATCCAGCTGATCGCGGGCGCGCTGGTGGCGCTGGCGCTGCTCTCGCTCATCGTGAGGGAAGTCCCCGCCGAGGGCCTCATGCCGTGGTATCGCTACAGCCGCATGGCGGCGGGCACGGCCGTAGGATTCATCGCCATCGGGCTCGCCCTCATGGCGCTCATCGTGCGGGCGCACTGGTACGAGAGCCTCTACCGCGACCGCGCCGACGAGAAGATCCTGATCGTGGGGGTCGGCATCCTCACCCTCGTGCTGCTCGGCACCGCCGCCGCGGGTTTCGTGATGATGCAGCGCAACCTCGACGAGGCGGTCCACGACACGCTGCTCCAGAGCGTGCGCGACCGGGTCACGATCCTCGACCGCATCTTCGACAACCGGATCACGCGTGCGTCGATACTGGCCTCACGCCCCCTCGTCTCCGACATTCTCGAGGCTTGGGAGCCGCGGCGGCCGGACGCCGCGAAGGCGCGCCTCAAGCGCGAGGCCGAGAGCTACCTCGACGCGGGCTTCACGAGCGTGCGCTACTTCGGGGCGAACGGAGACGAGGTCGCATCGGCGGGCGAGCCGGCGAACGCGCCCCTGGTGGAGGCGGCGCTTACGAGCCAGCGGGCGCCGGCGAGCCTGCTGTGGACGGGCAAGACCTTCCTGCTGCGCGTCGTGAGCTCGGTGACGCACGAGGGGCGCCGCCTCGGCGGAGTCGTAAGCGAGCAGGAGATCGAGCTGCTGCCGCGCCTGCAGTTCGACGCGAGCGAGCTCGGCGAGACGGCCGAGTGGGTGATCTGCGCCGCGCGCAGCGAGCGGATGTCCTGCTTCCCGACGCGGCTCAACCGCAGGCCGTTCGAGGCGCCACGCCGGCGCGGGGAGCGGCTTCCCATGGATTTCGCGTTGTCCGGCGAGGAAGGCGTCACCAACGCCTACGACTACAACGACGACCGCGTGATCGCCGGCTACGCCCCGCTCAGCAATACCGGCCTGGGCCTGGTCCTCAAGATCACCTCCGAGGAGGTGTACGCGCCGCTGAGGGCGCAGTTCGTGACGTGGATCCAGTGGTTCGCCGCCATGGCGCTGCTGGGAACGCTGCTCATCGTGTCGCAGGTGCGGCCCGTCGCGCAGCGCCTCATGCGCTCCGAGCACCTCGCGCGCGACCGTGCGGAGGCGCTCGCGCGCAGCGAGTCGGGCCTGCGCAGCCTCTACGCGAGCCTTGCCGACGGCATCGTGGTCCTGCGCCCGGACGGCGTGATCGAGTTCCTCAATCCTGCCGCCGAACGCCTCTTCGGCTATCCGCCCGGCGGGCTCGTCGGCAAGCCCGTGTCGCTGCTCATCCCGGAAGGAAAGCTGCGCGAGGCCAACGCGCTCGCCACCTCGCTCTACGCGGAGGGCGAGTCCTCGAAGGTGATCGGCAAGACGGACATGGTCTACCCGGCCCTGCGCCGCGACGGCACGCGCTTCGACCTCGAGTTCTCGCTCGCGGAGATGCGCACCGCCGAAGGGCCGCGGTTGGTCGCCGTCGCGCGCGACATCTCGGAGCGCACGGAGCTGGAGAGGATGAAGGGCGAGTTCGTCGCCACCGTGAGCCACGAGCTGCGCACGCCGCTCACCTCGATCCTGGGGTCGCTGGAGATCCTGCGCGAGGAGTCCGGGACCATGCCCGAGACCGAGCGCGGCTTCGTCGACATGGCATGGCGCAACAGCCAGCGGCTGGCGGCATTGGTGAACGACGTCATCGACTCGCAGCGGCTCGACGCCAACACGCTCACGTTCGACGACACCGACTTCGCGCTCGGCGAGCTCCTGCGCGAGTCGGTCGCCATGAACCAGCCTTACGGGCAGGCGCGCGGGATCACGATGCGGGTCGACGAGCCCGTGCCCGCCGCGTCGCTGCACGCCGACCGCGGGCGCCTCATGCAGGTGATGGCGAACCTGCTGTCGAACGCCGCCAAGTTCTCGCCCGACGGCGGCGAGGTCCGCGTGCGCGCGACGCGCGCGGGCGACCGCGTGCGCGTGGAGGTCATCGACCGCGGCCGCGGCATCCCCGACGAGTTCCGCGCGCGCGTGTTCGAGAAGTTCGCGCAGGCCGATGCCGGCGACTCGCGCGAGAAGGGCGGCACGGGACTGGGGCTCGCGATCTGCAAGTCGCTCATCGAGCGCATGGGCGGCACGATCGGCTTCGACAGCCGCCTGGGCGAGGCAACGACCTTCTGGTTCGAGATGCCCGCTAGCGGATGACGGTGGCGGCGAGGTCGTGCTCGCCGGCGGCGGTGATCTTCACCTTCAGGAACTCGCCCACCTTCACGCCGCGCGCCCCCTTCACCTTCACGAGGCCGTCGATCTCCGGCGCATCGGCGCGGCTGCGCGCCACGGCATTCGATCCCTGGACCTCGTCGACGATCACCTGCTGCACGGTGCCCACCTTGCGCGCGAGCTTCGCGCGGCTGATCTCTTCCTGCACCTTCATGAAGCGCGCGCGGCGCTCCTCGCGTACTTCGTCGGGCAGCGCACCGGGAAGCTCGTTGGCCTTCGCGCCCTCGACGGGCGAGTAGGCGAAGCAGCCCACGCGATCGAGCTGCGCCTCGCTCAGGAACTGCAGCAGCTCCTCGAACTCGGCCTCGGTCTCGCCGGGGAAGCCCGCGATGAAAGTGGAGCGGATGGTGAGGTCGGTGCACGACGAACGCCAGCCGCGGATGCGCTCCAGGTTCTTCTCGGAGGACGCCGGGCGCTTCATGAGCTTGAGGATGCGCGGGCTCGCGTGCTGGAACGGCAC
>Ga0068858_100007765_pt1 | contig 10357 bp, 11 predicted proteins | sample KBSSwiS12_FD_66589 | JGI IMG/M metagenome (GOLD analysis project Ga0068858, IMG submission 66589) | Switchgrass rhizosphere microbial communities from Kellogg Biological Station, Michigan, USA - KBS Switchgrass S1-2 | ecosystem: Host-associated > Plants > Roots > Rhizosphere > Soil ... | reverse complement strand
AAGCGCTCGTACGACTTCCGCTGGATCTCGATCAGGTTCGGGATCGGAACGGTCGTCTTGATTTTCGAGAAGTCCTTGCGCTCGCGATAGACGTTCTTGGGAAGGCTGTACATGCTTTAGACCTCGAAGAGAGAGCGCGGAATACCGATCGCTGACACGAATCGGAATCTAAGGATGTGAGGATCTAGGGATGTGAGGATCTAGGGATGATCGAATCTGGTGAAATCCAGATCCTCACATCCTCACATCCAAAGATTCTTAGATTCACAGACTCACGAAATGGTGACCTTCGCGCCGACCTCTTCGAACTTCTTCTTGATGGCCTCGGCCTCCTCCTTGGGGATCCCTTCCTTGATCGCTTTGGGCGCCCCCTCGACGAGGTCCTTGGCTTCCTTCAGCCCCAGGCTGGTCACTTCGCGGACCACCTTGATCACGTTGATCTTGGCGGTGCCGATCTCAGTCAGCGTGGCCGTGAACTCGGTCTTCTCTTCGGCCGGCGCCGCCGCCGCCGCGCCGCCGCCCGCCGGCATCGCCATCGGCATTGCCGACGCGGCGGAGACACCGAGCTCCGCTTCGAGCGTCTTCACGAGCTGCGACAGCTCGAGGACGCTGATCCCCTTGATGTATTCGACGACCTGCTGCTGGGTGACTTCGGACATGTTCTGTTCTCCTGCAACTAGGAATCCGGAATTAGCAATTCTGAATTCGTGCGAATTCAGAATTCCGAATTCTCAATTCTGAATGGCCGACTACGACGACTGTTTCTTTTCATATTGAACGAGCACACTCATCAAATCGCGTGGCGCCGCGTTCAGCACGCTGACGATCTGGACCATCGGCGCCTGCAGCACGAAGAGGAGCTTGGCGAGCAGCTCGGGGCGGCCCGGCATGGTTGCGAGCTCGGCCACCTCGGCCGGCTTGATCGCGCGGCCCTGTACGACCGCCGCCTTGATCGTGATGGTCGGCGCGGTCTTCGAGACCGTCGCGAGGGTCCTGGCAAACGTCGTCAGCGTCTTGGCAAGCGCGACCGGATCGGTCGAGGTGTAAGCGACGGCCGTCGTTCCCACGAGGAACGCAGACAGCGGCTCGAAGCTCGTGCCCTTGAGCGCACGCTTCGCGATCGTGTTCTTGACGACCTTGTAACTCGCCTTCGCCGCCCGCAGCTGCCGCCGCAGATCGGTCACCTGCGGGACGTTCAGCCCCTTGTAGTCGATGAGGATCGCGCTGTCCGACCCCTGAAATGCCGATTCCAGGGCCTGAAGCTCGGTCTCTTTGTCCGCTCGCGTGACTGCCATGTCTGATCCCTAGTCCTTGCTAATGCTTCACCACGAGGTCGATATGCGTCGTATCGATCCTGATCCCTGGACCCATGGTCGACGACACGGTGACGCTCTTGAGGTACTTGCCCTTGGCCGCCGACGGCTTCGCCTTCACGATGCTCTCGACGAGCGCGTGGGCGTTGGCCACGAGCGAGTCCGCAGCAAACGACGTCTTGCCCACCGGCGCGTGAATGATGCCGGTCTTGTCGACGCGGAATTCCACCTTCCCGGCCTTGATCTCCTTCACCGCTTTCGCGATGTCGGCGGTGACGGTCCCGGTCTTCGGGTTCGGCATCAGGCCGCGAGGCCCGAGCACCTTGCCGAGCCGGCCGACGGCGCGCATCATGTCGGGCGTGGCGACGACGGCATCGAAATCCATGAAACCGCCCTGGATCCGCTCGACCATTTCCTCGCCGCCGACGATGTCCGCGCCGGCCTCTTCGGCTTCCTTCTGCTTCTCTCCGCCGGCAATGGCGAGCACGCGCTTGCTCCTGCCGAGGCCGTGGGGCAGCACGACGGTGCCCCGCACCATCTGATCCGCGTGCTTCGGATCGACGCCCAGCCGCAGCGAGACTTCGACGGTCTCGTCGAACTTCGCGAACTTCACTTTCTGGACGAGCGGGATCGCGTCTTCAATCGAATAGCTTCGATCGGCGGCGATCTGCGCGCGAGCCGCGGTGAATTTCTTGCCGTGCTTCTTCATCTGTTCCCTCCGTGGTGCTATCGCGCCGGTGAAGGCGCTCCCACTCGTTCTCACCCGCTATCCGATCACGTCCAGTCCCATCGAACGCGCCGTGCCCGACACCGTCCTGATCGCAGCATCGAGCGACTCGGCGTTCAGATCCGGCATCTTCAGCTTCGCGATCTCCTCGACCTGCTTGGCGGTGACGGTGCCGACCTTCGTCTTGTTCGGCTCGGCGGATCCCTTGGCGATGTTCGCCGCGCGCTTCAACAGCACGGCGGCCGGCGGCGTCTTGGTGATGAAGGTATAGGACCGGTCCGCATACACCGTGACGACGACCGGAATGATCAGGCCCTCGTCTTTCGCCGTCCGCGCGTTGAAGTTCTTGCAGAAGTCCATGATGTTGACGCCCTGCGGACCGAGCGCGGTCCCCACCGGCGGGGCCGGCGTCGCCTTGCCGGCGGCAATCTGGAGCTTCACCATTGCTTGTACTTTTTTCGCCATATACCTTCATCAACCGCCGAGATCACCGGTGGTTAGATCTTTTCCACCTGCAGGAAATCCAGCTCCACGGGCGTCGATCGCCCGAAGATCGTCACCATCACCTTCAACGTGTTCTTGTCGAGGTTCACCTCGTCGACCACGCCGTTGAAGCTGGTGAAGGGCCCCTCGTTGATCCGCACCTGTTCACCCTTCTCGAACATGTACTTCGGCTTCGGCTTCTCGGCCGCCGTCTTGACCTGCGTCAGAATCTGCTCGACCTCGTCCTTGCTGAGCGGGGTCGGTTTGGCGCCGGCGCCGACAAACCCGGTCACTTTCGGCGTGTTCTTCACCACGTGCCAGGCATGGTCGGACATATTCATCTCGACCAGGATGTAGCCGGGGAAAAACCGCTTCGCGGTGACCACCTTCTTGCCGCCGCGCATCTCGACGACGTCCTCGGTCGGGATGAGGACCTCGCCGATGTCCTGCTGCAGCCCGTACGCCTTGACGCGTTCGGTGAGCGATTCGGCGACCTTTTTCTCGAAGCCCGAGTAGGTGTGCACGATGTACCAGTTCTTGGTGGCGACGTCGGTCATACGCCACCGAACTTCCGGAAGACCCAGGTCACCAGCGTGTTCAACCCGTAGTCGACCGCGAACAGGTAGATGCCGAAGAACAGCGAGGTCAGAATCACGACCACCGTCGTCGCGTAGACTTCCTTTTGCGAGGGCCAGGTGACGCGCTTCAGCTCGTTGCGCACTTCGCTCAGGAACAGGCGCGCCCGCTCGATGCGCCCCCCTGCCGCTTCCTTGACAGTGTCCAGCTTTGTCGGTTCGCTCGCAGCCATGTGATTGACTTCTGCCTTGCTTTTCCTAACCTCGAACTTCTGACTTCTGACTTCGCACTTCAAACTTCAAGGGCTGGCAGGCCAGGAGGGAATCGAACCCCCAACCCCCGGTTTTGGAGACCGGTGCTCTGCCAATTGAGCTACTGGCCTACATCACGTCTTACGCTCGAAGGGATTGGGGATTTACTCCCGACTCCCTAAGCCCTACGCCCTACTTCTGTTCCTTGTGAGCCGTATGTTTCCGGCAGAACCGGCAGAACTTGCTCAACTCGATCCGCTCGGTCGTCTTCTTTTTGTTCTTCGTCGTGGCGTAGTTGCGCCGCTTACACTCCGGGCACGCGAGCGAGATGATGTCTCTCATGGCTCCTACTCGATGATCTCGGTAACCGTACCGGCCCCGACCGTGCGCCCGCCTTCGCGAATCGCGAAGCGCGCGCCCTTTTCCAGCGCCACGGGCGCCATCAACTCGCCGCTGATCGTGGTGTTGTCACCCGGCATCACCATTTCGACCCCCTCCGGCAGATTGAGCGTGCCGGTGACGTCAGTCGTCCGGAGATAGAACTGGGGCCGGTATCCGTTGAAGAACGGCGTATGACGGCCGCCCTCTTCCTTCGACAGGATGTACACCTCGCCCTTGAACTTGGTGTGCGGCTTGATGCTGCCCGGCTTCGCCAGCACCTGGCCGCGCTCCACATCGTCTTTTTCCACGCCGCGCAGCAGCACGCCGATGTTGTCGCCGGCCTCGCCTGCGTCGAGCAGCTTCCGGAACATTTCGACGCCGGTGACGACCTTCTTCTCGGTCGGCTTGAAGCCGACGATCTCGACGTCCTCGCCGACCTTCACCCTGCCGCGCTCGACGCGGCCGGTCACGACGGTGCCGCGGCCCGAGATCGAGAACACGTCTTCGATCGGCATCAGGAACGGCTTGTCGACCTCCCGCTGCGGGATCGGGATGTAGTTGTCGAGCGCTTCCATCAGCTTCGTCACGCCGGCGATGCCTTCGGGATCGCCCTGGAGCGCCTTCAGCGCCGAGAGGCGGATCACCGGGATGTCGTTGCCCGGAAACTTGTAGGCCGTGAGCAGCTCGCGCACTTCGAGCTCGACCAGATCGACCAGCTCGGGGTCGTCGATCGCGTCCACCTTGTTCAGCGCCACGACCAGGTACGGCACGTTGACCTGATACGCCAGCAGCACGTGCTCGCGCGTCTGCGGCATCGGGCCGTCCACGGCGCTGACGACGAGAATGGCGCCGTCCATCTGCGCGGCGCCGGTGATCATGTTCTTGATGTAGTCGGCGTGGCCCGGGCAGTCGACGTGCGCGTAATGGCGTGTCGCGGTCGAGTACTCGACGTGGCTCGTCGCAATCGTCATCACCTTCGACTCGTCGCGCCGGCCCTGCGACTCGGAGGCCTTGGCCACTTCGTCGTACGAAACGAACTTTGCCCAGCCCTTGTCAGCGGCGACCTTGGTCAGTGCCGCCGTCAGAGTCGTCTTGCCGTGGTCGATGTGCCCGATGGTGCCCACGTTCACGTGCGGTTTGCTGCGATCGAATTTTTCTTTGGCCATGTCGTCTGCGTCCTCTTTGTTCTAACTGACCTCGTTGTCGTCCACGTCCGCCTTCGCGTCTGGCTGCGGCGGACAGGTCGCGCGCTCACGCGCCGGAAACCATCAGGCCGGCCCGCCAGTCCAAGCCCGCCTTCGAGTGGACGGCAAGCGAGGCTGGAGCCGATGACCAGAATCGAACTGGTGACCTCGTCCTTACCAAGGACGCGCTCTGCCAACTGAGCTACATCGGCCTTCGCGCCTTCGGCGCTTCGGCCGACAAGTCGGCCGCATTTCGATCACGCGCTTCGGCCGGCACGCCGGCCGCATTCTGATCACGTATACCTTCGCTGGCTTGCCAGCCACAGCGCGCGCGTAGTTCATGCGAGCGAAGGCTGGAGCGGGAGACGGGGATCGAACCCGCGACCAACAGCTTGGAAGGCTGTGACTCTACCACTGAGTTACTCCCGCCTTCGCGCCGCGCACTTCGCTCCGGCGCTTCGGCGCGCACGCCCGGTTTCGCGCTTTCGCGCCCGTTCTGCTCGCGCCTGGGCGGGCACGCCCGCCGCGTTCGCATCTTGTAGCCGACGCCCGCCTGGCGCGTCGGCGGGACAAGCCCGCGCGCCTTCAACATCCGACTCGAACGACCCTCTGCAAAACGTCCAACGCTCGGCTTGCCGGCCGCCAACCCGAGGTCCGCCTTCGCGCTACGGCGGACAACCTCCGCATACCAGCTGACTCGCCAACCGTAGCTCGCTCGCGTGTCAGCCGAGCGCAGGTTGGTGGCGAGGGAAGGACTCGAACCTTCGAAGCCACTAGGGCGACAGATTTACAGTCTGCTGCGTTTGACCGCTCCGCAACCTCGCCAGTTGTTTGCGTTGGATTCGTCGACGTCGATGCTTGCCCTGCGGACCGGACTGTTTCCCACTCGTTTTTCACGCGCCCGCCTGGGGCGCGTGAGCTGCTCCACCCGACATCCACTCGGGAACGAGCCGGTGGAGCTGGCGAAGGGATTCGAACCCCCGACCTGCTGATTACAAATCAGCTGCTCTACCGGACTGAGCTACGCCAGCCAGACAAAACGTGAACTTTAGCACGTCTCGTGCCACCTGCGCAAGCCGTGCACACAGGCTCGACGAGTGGACAGGGACGAGCCGGTGACCCGTGCCGCAACCCGTTATTGTACACGGGGAAGACCGCGCTGCCTAATGGCCTCGAACAGAGCCACCCCAGCCGCGACCGACACGTTCACGCTCTGAACATGGCCGTGCATTGGAATCGACACCAGCCAGTCGCACCGCTCTCGGACCAGCCGACGCAGTCCCACGCCTTCCGACCCGAGCACCAGCGCGCTCGGAAGCGTAAAGTCTATATCGTAGTATGGCTTAGCGGCGTCACCCGCCAGCCCTATCGTCCAGACGCCCGCCTCCTTCAGCATCTCGAGGGCGCGCGCGATGTTGACGACCTCGGCGATCTTCACGTGGGCGACCGCCCCGGCCGAGGCCTTGGCCGCGGCCCCGCCAAGCGGCGCAGCCCGGCGGGACTGGCGGACCAGACCGTCGGCCCCGACAGCGTCCACCGTGCGAAGAATCGCTCCGACGTTCTGCGGATCCTCCACGCCATCGAGAACGACGATGAGCGGCGCGGCTTTCGCCTGCAGGACAAGGTCCTCGATGCTCGTCACTGCTGCATCGTCGACATCCGCGACGATGCCTTGGTGTGCCGCTCCCCGGGCCATCCGATCGAGCTCTGCCGGTTGGACGCGGCGCACCGGGACGCCGTGCTCTTCCGCCAGGCGGACCGCCGCGCCGACGCGCTGGTCGGCGCGCGACGACACACGAAGCGCCGTCACGCGCCTCGCGCGCAACGCTTCGAGAACTGGATTGATACCGTAGATCACCATGCCGCCGCGCCTACAACCCCAACGCCCGCACGAACGCGGACGCGCGCTCCCGGTTGCCTGAAATCGGCGGTATGCCCGCCGACGCAGGCAGATCGGCTCCTCGATCGATTGCCGGGATGAGCAGATCGAGCTCCGGGCCTTCGGGGAGGCCGGTCAGCGCGACGCGAATCGGATGAAAGAGCGGCTTCCCTTTGTAGCCGGTGCGCGCCTTCAACCCGTTGGCGACCTCTCGGAAGCGTTCGCGATCGAGCCGCGGCGCCTTCTCGAGGGCCTCCGCCAGCGCGCGCACCACGCGCTGCGCTCCCTCGGCGCTCATCTCCTCGCGGACGCCGGGATTGCTGAGCGCGCGCCCGGCGTCGAACTGAAACAGCGTCGAGAGTCGCGCGGGAACCTGCTCCAGTCGATCGACCGACGAGGTCGCGATCGGCATGACCGAAGCGAGAAACGCGAGCCCTCGAGCATCGGGCGTCATCGCGACTCCGTCCCGTTGGAAGTACGGCAGCGACAACTCCGCGATTCGTCCCGGATCGGCCAGCTTCAGATAGTGCCGGTTCACCCACGCGAGCTTCTCTTCGTCGAACACGCCAGCGCTGTGGCCGACACGCCCCAGCGAAAAGCGCCGCGCGAGCTCCAGAATCGGCAGCAGTTCGTCATCGCCTCCAGGCGACCACCCGATGAGGGCGAGGTAGTTCACCAGCGCTTCGGGGAGATACCCTTTCGCGCGAAACTCCGCGACCGAGGTGGCGCCGTGCCGTTTCGAGAGCGGGCTGTGGTCGGGACCGAGTACCAGCGCGAGGTGCGCGAACTCCGGCGGTGTGAACCCGAGAGCCTCGTACATCAGAATCTGCCGCGGTGTGTTCGAGATGTGATCCTCGCCGCGCACCACGTGCGTCACCTCCATCAGCGCATCGTCGATCACGACCGCGAAATTGTAGGCCGGCGTGCCCTCCGTGCGCAGGATGATCGGATCGCCGATGGTGTCCACGTGAAAGCGGACGTCGCCGCGAACAAGGTCGTGAAAGACGACGTCGCGATCCTCCCGGACCCGAAAACGGATCGCCGGACGCTCACCCGCCGCGATGCGCGCCTGCGCCTGATCGGCCGAGAGTCGACGGCAGGTGCCGGCGTAGACCGCGGGACGGCCCTCCGCAATCGCCGCCTGCCGATCCGCCTCGAGCTGTGCCATCGAGCAGAAGCAGTAATAGGCGCGCCCGGAGGTCAGCAACTCCTTGGCGTACGACTGATAGAGATGCAGCCGCTCGGACTGCCGGTACGGTCCGCCGGCGCCGCCGACGTCCGGTCCCTCGTCCCAGTCGAGTCCGAGCCATTGGAGATCCCGGAGAATCGCGTCCTCGGCCTCCCGCGTCGAGCGCTCGATGTCGGTGTCTTCGATGCGGAGAATGAACGTGGCGCCCTGGCCGCGCGCAAGCAACCAGTTGAAGAGCGCGGTGCGGGCGTTTCCGACGTGCAGATGGCCGGTCGGACTGGGGGCGAAGCGAACTCTCATGGTGCGATCGTGAGTCTACGAATCTGAGAATCTGAGAATCTGAGAATCTAAGAATCTGAACATCGGAGCATCGAAGAACCCGAAAGGCTGATTTGCGAACTAAGATCCGTAGATCCTTAGATCCTTACATCCTCAGATTCTGACATCCCCAGATCGCGCCTCGTCCACATCCTTAGCCTCGTGATCGGAGCAGGGCGACGGCGTGAGCGGCAATCGCTTCTCCGCGCCCGACGGCGTCGACGCCCTCGTTCGTCTTCGCTTTGATGCTGACTCGAGAGGCATCAACGCCCACCGCCGCCGCCACAGCCGCGCGCATCGCGCCCACGTGATCGCGCAGCTTGGGAGCCTCGAGAATCACCGTCACGTCGACGTTCCCCACCTCGAGCCCCTGCGCCTCGACAAGAGCGACCGCGCGGGTCAGGAGATCCAGGCTCGAGGCGTCCTTCCACTGTGGATCGGAATCCGGAAAATGGCGGCCGATGTCACCCAGACACGCAGCGCCGAGCACGGCATCGGTGACGGCGTGGCAAATGACGTCGGCGTCGGAATGCCCGAACGCGCCGCGGTCGGAAGGAATCGTCACGCCACCGAGCACAAGCGGCCGCCCCGGAACCAGCCGGTGCAGATCGTAGCCGGTACCGGCCCGGCCGGTTCGCGCCGGCGCCGTCCTCCCGACGCCGTCACTCTCTCTGGCGATCGCATCGGCGATCGCGAGGTCGTCGGGCGTGGTGATCTTGATGTTCGACGCCTCGCCCTCCACCAGCCTGACGGGATGTCCCGCACGTTCAACCAGGGCCGCCTCGTCGGTCGCGTCCCCTGACAGCAAGAGCGCCTCGCCAAGAATGGCGCGCCGGAAGGCCTGCGGCGTCTGCGCGAGGAAAATGGACTCCCGGGCCAGCGTTTCCACCACCAGGTGGTGCCCGGCAACGAGCGGGCCGGCCCGCTTCACTGTGTCCCGCGCGGGCAGCGCGGCCAGCGCCGCGCCCGATTCCGCCGCAGCGCCGATCGTTCTGGTAATCAGATGGGCGCTCGCGAAGGGGCGGGCGGCGTCGTGAATGACCACCACCTCCGCCCGCGCCTCCACGTGTTGAAACGCGTTCGCGATTGAATCCTGCCGTCGCCGTCCGCCGGCGATCACACGCAGCGGTTTGGCCGAGTGTTGGAGATACGCTGGCGGCGCTTTGGCGAGATCGTCAGGAAGCGCGACGATCACCTCGTTGACGAGCGGATGCGCGAGAAACAGCGAGACGCTGCGCTCGAGCATGGCTCGGCCGCCGATCGACACCAGTTGCTTGGGTTGCGCGCCGCCCAGTCGCAGACCACGTCCGCCGGCCGCAATGATGGCTGTGACGAACATAAGGGGAAACAGTGATTATACGTTCTCCGGCAGCTCGCACCTTCAAGACGCGCGGGCGGCCTCGAACTGCCGTGCGTCGACCGCACGGGTCACAATCGTCTGCACACGTTCGGCAAGCTGCCTGGCGTCGTGAATCGTCGGCACATCCAGCGCGGGCGCCGGGATCGGGTCGTGCACGATCAGGCGAACGTTCGCAGGCTCGGTGCGCAGGCGTCCTTTCGGCATCACCGCACGAGTGCCGATGACCGCGAGTGGCACGATCGGCAGCCCCGCCTCGATGGCCAGGAGAAAGCTGCCGGCCTTGAAACGGGCAACGTGTCCATCACGGCTGCGCGTTCCCTCTGCGTAGACCAACAGCGACGCCTCGGCCACGAGCGCGCGCCACCGCTTGAAAATGCCGGCGCGATCCGGGTTCTGGCGATCCACGAAGAGATGCTTTCCCAGCTTCAGGTGCCAGCCGAGCACCGGGAATCTCGCCAGCGATTCCTTTGCGATGATCCGCAACTGATAGGGCAGCGAAGAAAAGATCACCGGCGTGTCGTAAATGCTCTGATGGTTCGACACGAAGATGTAGGTCGTGCCAGGCGTGATCCGATCGAGACCCTCGACGGTGACGCGAACGCCTGTGGTCCTGAGAATCAGCCACGACCAGGCCCGTGCGCAGCGATGCGCGAAGTAGCCGCGGCGATCGAACAGGCTCGAGACGATCGATGCCGC
>Ga0068858_100007763_pt1 | contig 10358 bp, 10 predicted proteins | sample KBSSwiS12_FD_66589 | JGI IMG/M metagenome (GOLD analysis project Ga0068858, IMG submission 66589) | Switchgrass rhizosphere microbial communities from Kellogg Biological Station, Michigan, USA - KBS Switchgrass S1-2 | ecosystem: Host-associated > Plants > Roots > Rhizosphere > Soil ... | reverse complement strand
GGCTGGCGGACATTGTACCGTCGGGACTGGTGATGCGGTACCGTTTTACGTTCGGGATGGACATAACGTAATCAGGATAACACGGCTATTACTGCTGCTGCGCCGGTCGTTCCTTGAAGTGCTGGGGTTCGCGGTCGTTGTATTGGTATGGCGGGTTGTCCTGGTTCGCCAGCCGCGCTTTGGCCGCTTGCCGATGCTGCACGATCTGATCGATCACGAAAGCGCCCGCAGTGCCGGCCACCGCCCCGATCAGGGCGCCCTTCTGGCTGCCCGTCATGCCGCCCACGGCTAGGCCCACGCCTGCGCCGGCACCCAGCACAGCCGCTGTGTGCTTGGTGTTATCCGATGTCACGCCAGATTCATGGAGCGTCTGCTTCAAGTTCAGGTTCTGCACCATACCGTTGAAGATCACCGCGCTGCGCATCAGGTCGTTGAGGAACTCGGTGTTCAACTGAACGGTCACCTGCGGTTTGGGCGCGGTGGTCTGCGGCTCGGCGGCCGCTATCATCGTCAAGCCTAACAATGCCATTCCGACGCGTGCGAAGGATTTCATGAATGAGAGGATGGTTTACATAAGAAAATGGTTGCACGTAGAAAGATTAAGTTTCATAAATGTCTGGCCGGGGTTGATTCTTGAGAGCAGCCGCCGTCATCCTAAGTTCTGTGAACCTGTTTACACCTTTGAAAATTCGCGACATAACCTTACGGAACCGCATCGCCGTTTCGCCCATGTGCCAGTATTCCTGCGATGACGGCTTCGCCACGGACTGGCATCTAGTGCATTTGGGCAGCCGGGCGGTGGGCGGCGCGGGATTGGTGATGGCGGAAGCGACGGGCGTCACCGCTCGCGGACGTATCACGCCGGGCGACCTGGGCATCTACCACGATCAGCACAGCGAAATGCTGGCGCGCATCGCGGCCTTCATCAAGCAGCACGGCGCGGTGCCGGGAATCCAGATCGCCCACGCGGGGCGCAAGGGGAGCTGCTACGTGCCGTGGGAAAACAATGGCGCTCCGATTGCGATCGAGGCCGGCGGGTGGCTGACCGAAGCTCCCAGTGCCTTGGCGTTTCGCGAGGGGGAGGCGGCGCCCGAGGCGTTAAGTAAAGCCGGGATCGACGCGGTTGTGAAAGCGTTCGCGGCGGCTGCGCGGCGGGCGCTCGCGGCGGGATTCGAAGTTCTCGAGATCCACGGCGCGCACGGCTATCTGATCAATGAGTTTCTTTCGCCGCTCTCCAACCGGCGCACTGATGAATACGGAGGGACATTTGAAAATCGAATCCGGTTCTTAGTGGAAACAGTCGCGGCGGTGCGCGCTGTTTGGCCCGAACGTTTCCCGTTGTGGCTGCGCATTTCGGCGACTGACTGGAAAGAAGGCGGCTGGACCATCGACGACTCCGTCAAGCTGGCTGCGGAACTGCGCACGCGCGGCGTGGACTTGATCGATTGCTCTTCGGGCGGTCTCACACCCGATGCGAAGATCCAGCTCGGCCCAGGGTATCAAGTGCCTTTCTCGGAACGGATTCGCAAGGAGACCGGAATCCTCACCGGAGCCGTGGGCATGATCACCGACCCGCAGCAGGGCGAGCAGATTATCGCGTCGGGCCAGGCGGATGTGATTTCGCTGGCGCGTGAGTTCCTGCGCGATCCCTACTGGCCGCTGCACGCGGCGCGCGTTCTGGGCACAGAGCAGGCGCCTCCGGTGCAATATTCGCGGGCGTTCGCGAGGTAGGGTTCTACAACCGATGAGTCGCGATACGGTCCTCTTGATCGCTATCGCGCTCGTCCGCCTGCTGGTGCACCTGCTCACTAACGGGCACTACGGATTTCATCGCGATGAACTGGCGACTCTGGATGACGCGCGCTATCTGGCTTGGGGCTACGTCGCCTACCCGCCGCTGACGCCGTTCCTCGCGCGGGTGGCGCTCGAGTTGTCCGGGGTGTCAGTCGCGGGCCTGCGCTTCTTCGGTGCTCTGGCACAATGCGCAGCGATGGTGTTCACCGGCTTGATGGCCCGCGAAATGGGCGGCCGGCGATGGGCGCAAGTGGCGGCGGCGCTGGCGGTGGCGATCGCACCGGTGTCGATTCTGTGGGGCGCGCTGTTTCAGTACAGCGGTTTCGATTGCCTGTGGTGGGTGCTGGCGGCGTATTGCGCGGCGCGCCTGCTGCGCACGGAAGATGCGCGCTGGTGGCTGGGGATCGGCGCGGCGATCGGCCTGGGAATGATGACGCGCTACACCATGGGGTTTCTGGCGCTGGGGATCACGGGCGGCGTGCTGCTTACCCCGGCGCGCCGGGACCTGCGCAGCAAGTGGTTGTGGATGGGCGTCGCGGCGTCGGTACTCATCTTCCTGCCGAATCTGGTGTGGCAAGCCCAGCACGATTTAATCTCGCTAGATTTTCTGCGCTTCCTCCATGCGCGCGACGTGCGGATCGGGCGGGCTGACGGCTTTCTTCTCCAGCAACTGTTTGTGCCGGCGAATCCTTTCACAGTGCCGTTGTGGGCGGCGGGGCTGTGGTTTTACTTTGCGAAGCCAACCGGGAAGCGCTACCGTCTGCTGGGCTGGATGTTCGTGATCCCTTTCGTGCTGTTTGTGATTGCTCAGGGACGCGAATATTACACCGCAGGAAGCTATCCGCTGCTGTGCGCGGGCGGCGCGGTGGGGGGCGAGCAATGGATCGCAGCGCGGCGTTGGCTTGCCGCAAGTGCGCTGGTGTTGGGCGCGGCGTTCGGCGCCTTGCTAGTGCCGATCGGTTCCGTCAACTCGTGGTGGTGGAATCACGTGGCATCGCGGGTCGACGATTTTCGCGAGGAAGTAGGCTGGCCGGAACTGGTCGAGACTATCGCGGGCATTCGCGACACGCTGCCGGCGAAGGAACGGCCGGGGTTGGGACTCCTAGCGGGCAACTACGGCGAGGCCGGGGCCATTAACTTGTATGGTCCGGAGCATGGTTTACCGAAAGCGATCAGCGGAGTGAATTCGTATTGGCTGCGCGGGTATGGCGATCCGCCGCCGCAGACGCTGATCGTAGTGGGACTATCGCACGCCGCACTCGACCGGTATTTCGAAAGCTGCGAAGTCGCAGGGCACGTGAGCAATCGCTACGGCGTCAAGAACCAAGAGACGCGGGAGCATCCGGACATCTTCCTGTGCCGGGGGCTGCGTCAACCCTGGCCGGAGTTCTGGAAACGGTTCCGGCGCTATGGTTAGGCAGTAGGGACAGTATCCTCAATTCCCGCAATACCGCCGCAGGGGCTCTTCGACGGCTTGGCCGGGGATTGAGGATATCCCTACTGCGCGAGCAAGCCTCCGTCGACTGGGAGAGCGACACCGGTGATGAACGAGGCGCGATCCGAGCACAGCCACACCACGGCATCGGCGACTTCTTCCGGCTTTCCGACTCGGCCGACGGGGTGCATGTTGACGACCACGTCCCACATTTCGCTGAAGCCGCGCTGCGCCATGTCGGTGTCGATGACCGCGGGGCACACGGCGTTAACGCGGATGCCGGATTTGGCATACTCGATGGCGGCGGCTTTCGTCAGGCCGACCACCCCATGTTTGGTGGCGAAGTAGGGAGAACCGATGCCACCGCCCGTCAGTCCGGCGATCGAGGACATGTTCACGATCGTGCCGCTGCCGTGCTTCAGCATTTGCTGGAGCTCGTACTTCATGGACAGAAACACGCCGGTCAGGTTGATGGCGATGATTTTGTCCCAGGTGTCCTCGGAGTAGTCGGCCGTGAGCACGAAAGCGTCTCCTTCAATGCCGGCGTTGTTGAACGCGCAATCGAGGCATCCCCAGCGTTCGACAGCGGCTTGGATGAGGCGCTGGACCTGATCGGCCTGGCTCACGTCAGTCTGCACGAAGAGGGCTTGGCCTCCGGCTTCGCGCACCAGGCGCGCGGTTTCTTCACCTTCCTGCCGGCGGCGCGCTCCGATGGCGACGTGCGCTCCTTCGCGCGCGAACGCGAGTGCCGCGGCGCGGCCGATGCCAGAGCTGCCTCCGGTGATGACGGCGACTTTCCCTTCGAGCAGTGGGTTCATACTTTTTGTCCTTTCCATTTACCGCGGCGAAACATGAGGAACGCCAGCACGGCGAAGGTTGAATAAGAGATGGCGATAGCGGAGAAGACACCGATCGGTCCGCGGTGCGCCGGAAACGCCAGGAACCAGGCCAGCGGCAACTGCCAGGCCCAGAAGCAAATCAGATTGAGCACGGTGGGGGTGATGGTGTCGCCCGCGCCATTGAAGGCTTGCACCAGCACCATGCCCCAGGCATAGAAAATGAACCCGTAGGACACGGTGCGCAAGGCGGTGGCAGCCATGGGAACCACCAGCGTGTCGCGCGTGAACACGCGGATGATGGGATTGGCAAAGGCGATGAAGAGTAGCGCGACCAACCCCAGGAACACCATGTTGTAGAACCCTGCACGCCAAACGGCAATTTCTGCGCGATGCGGTTTCTTCGCGCCCAGGTTCTGGCCGACCATGGTGGCGGCGGCGTTGGCCATACCCCAGCTCGGCAGCAGCGCGAAGATCATGATGCGGATCGCGAGCGTATAACTCGCCACTGCGGCGCTGCCGAATGTGGCGATGGTGCGGACCAGCACGATCCAACTCGCCATGCCGATCAGGTTTTGGAACATGCCTCCTAGCGATAGGCGCACGAGGCGCAGCATTAGTGCGGGGTTCACGTGGAAATGGCTGAGGCGCACCACTACGCGGCTCTTGCCGCCGAATAGAAACCACAGCTGCATCAGCACGCCGCAGCCGCGGCCGATGGTGGTTCCGATGCCGGAGCCGGCGACGCCCAGTTTGGGGAAAGGGCCGAGTCCGAAGATCAGGCAGGGGTTGAGCAGGATGTTGATGATATTGGCGGTCCACAGCACGCGCATGGCAAGCGAGGCGTCGCCGGCTCCGCGAAAGACCGCGTTGATCAGAAACAACAAGAGGACCGTGCCGCTGCCACCATAAATCGCGCGCGCGTAGTTCGAACCCGTTGCGATGACCGTGGGAGACGCTCCCATCGCACGCAGCAGTTGCGGAGCGAAGATGCCGCCGACAAGGCCGAGGACCACGGCGATCAGCAGCGCCATGAGAATGGATTGCACCGCGACGTCGGCGGCGGCATCCGGATTCTTTTCGCCGACGCGGCGCGCGACGGTGGCGGCGGCCGAGATGCTCAGGCCCATGGCCACGGCGTAGAGCAGGGTGAGCAGAGATTCGGTAAAGCCGACGGTGGCCACGGCGTCTGAACCCAGGTGCGCGACCCAGAAGACATCTACCACGGCGAAGAGCGACTCCATCATCATCTCGAGGACCATGGGAATCGCGAGCAGAGTGATGGCGCGCGGGATGGAGCCCTCGGTGAAGTCGCGATGCGGGTCGCCGAGGATGGCGTCCTTGATCGCGACCCAGAGGCTGGGGTGCTGATGCGGCGTCGCTACCGCTTGAGGGGATCTTCGATCCATGGCGGGGTGGCTTCCATCAGGCGTCCGAGTTCGGGTTCGAGTTGCTCCATCTTCTGCTTCATTGCCCAGGCTACTTGACGATAGCTGAAGTGGCCTTTGACGCCGCTGCGCAAGCGCGCGATGTATTCGGCTTCCGCGAAATCCATCTTGAAGAGGAAGCGCGAGCGGGCTCCGAAGGGCAACAGGTAGTGAGCAGAGGGCTCGGGAAGCGTCTGGATCGTAGCTAGCGTTTCCGACATTACTGTCTTGTAGCCATCTGCGATGCCGGCATCGGTCAACGCCTGCGGAGTGTCGAAACCGAGTCGACCGGAATATGCTTGGCGGTACTGCTGGCAGCGCCGGTGGCGGTGCATATCACGATACGCTCCGATGTCCATGACGATGTCGTATGCATAGAGGCCGCTGCGGAATCCGCGCATCAGTTCGTCGCGGCGGGTGCGGGAGCGAAGCGCTACTTCAATCACTTCGTTGCGCTGCGCCGGCGACCAGGAAGCCGCGAGTTCATAGAGATCGCGGAAGGGCAGATCCGTCACCGGGTAAAGCAGCGTCGCGGCGATCTCGGCGTGCGTGTGCGTAGGACGCAGCAAGTCGACGGCGTCGACTGCTGACGGCGTGATAGATATATTGGCGCGGGCCCAGGCTGCGAGATCGCGGCGCGAATCGAGCGCGTGCTGGTCGGCATCGACGTGGCGCGCTAGAGTGGGCGCTAGCGGTTCGGCGGCGGTCTTTTCGTCCCAGGCGCAAGTGGGCGGCTCGGCACAGGCGGCGGCAATTTCTTCTGCTAGATCGCGGATCTCGGCATACTCGGAGGCTTTCAGGCGGCGGATCTGGCGCTCCAGAGTGCGGATGCTGGTGACTTGGCCGACGCCGGTGGGGATGCCGAAGAACAGCGTATAGCGGGCTACATCGAAGGCGCGCGCGGCCAGGTTGCGCTGATAGGCGTCGGGCTTCATGTCGTCGGGGCGCGGAAGCTTTTCGGTCAGGTGCTGCAGAATGTGCTGGTGGATGTCGTGATAGGTGTCGAGCAGCTTCTGCGCGGCGGTTGGGTAAGCGGTGGCGGCGAGTTCCGGTGGCGTGACGAAGCCGGAGCGTGAGAAATCCTGATAGCGCGAGGAGCGGGCCTGTCCATCCCACAGTTGCTCATCTTCGATCTCGGTGGCGGCGAGTTCGGAGACGCCTTCAAAGCACAACACCACGTGACCGAGGTCTGCGATCGACGCGTGGCCGTATTGGAAATAAAAGCTTTCCAGAAACTTGGTGGAATCGTGGGTACGCACCCATTCGACGGAATCGCGAATGGAATCGGCAGAGCGCGAGTAGCGCGCCAGCGCATACGCGATCTTTTCAGGAGGCATGGGCGCGACGGCCAGGACGCGTGGAGGTTTCATGGAGGCTAACTTCGTTATGATAACGGTTCATGCGAATCCTTGTAAAAAAATTACACGCGGACGCGGAGCTGCCGCACTACGCGCACGGGCCCGCGGAAGACGCCGGGATGGATTTGCGGGCGGTCGAGCGTGTCGTTCTGTCGCCGGGCGTGGCGCAGGGGGTTCCGACGGGCATCGCCATCGAACTGCCCGCGGGTTACGAAGCGCAGGTGCGGCCGCGCAGCGGGATGGCGTTGAAGCATTCGGTCACCGTGAATTTCGGGACCATTGACCCCGGGTATCGGGGGGAGATTCGCGTGGTGATGTTCAACCTGAGCGCAGGCGATTACGTGATCGAGAAGGGCGACCGCATCGCGCAGCTGGTGGTGGCCCGGTACGAGGCGGTGGAGTGGCAAGAGGGCGGCGAACTGGGCGAATCGCGGCGCGGCGCGGGCGGCTTTGGAAGCTCAGGACGGTAGAATTACAGACATGAGCGGCGACACCCTCACTTTATTCCCGGAACTATCGCTGCCGGAAAGCGACTCGCTCAGCAAAGGCATTTTACCGGTCCAGCGTTTGGAAGAATTGGTTCGCAACGGCAACATTTGCGCCGTCACTCCCATTTCAGGAGACCAAATTCAGCCCTCCAGCGTTGATCTGCGCTTAGGCAAGATTGGCTATCGGGTTTCCGCTAGCTTCTTGCCCACACAGTTCTCAACCGTGCAGCAAAAATTGCAGGAGATGGTGGTGGAGGAGATCGATCTCGCGGACTCGGCGCTGCTCAAGAAGGGCTCTGTCTATATCGTTCCTCTGCAGGAGGAGCTGTTTCTTCCGGATTTCATTTCAGGAAGGGCAAATCCCAAAAGCAGCACGGGACGCCTGGATATTTTCACGCGGCTGATCACGGATTACGCCGCCCGGTTTGAGGATGTGCGGGCGGGCTACAAAGGGAAGCTCTACGCAGAGATTGCGCCGCTCACCTTCGACGTGATCGTGCGCGAAGGTTCGAAGCTGAATCAACTGCGCCTGAGCCGCGGTGCGCCGCGTTCTTCGGACACCATGCTCAAGGAAATGCGCGAAACGGAATCGATTGTATTCTCGCCGGACGCCTCGCCGATCGCGCCGATGATTGCGGAGGGTCTGCAACTCTCGATTGACCTTGAAGGCACGGAGACTAGCGACGTCATTGGCTATCGAGCGCTCCACGACACGGCACCCATTGATCTGGCGAATATCGGCTACTACGATCCCGAGGAGTTCTGGGAACCGATTCGCCGAAACGCCAAGAAGACGATTGTTCTGGAGGCGGGAGAGTTCTACATTCTGGCGTCGAAACAAAAAGTCAGCATACCGCCGGGGTACGCGGCCGAGATGATTCCTTACGATCCTTCGGTGGGTGAGTTTCGCATTCATTACGCGGGATTCTTCGATCCGGGATTCGGGTGGGGTCCGGCGGAACGCCGGGGAACGCATGCGGTGCTCGAAGTGCGATCGCATGATGTTCCGTCCTTGCTTGAAGACGGACAAATCGTTTGCCGTTTGGTTTACGAACAACTGCTCGCTCCACCGGACAGACTGTATGGGCAAGCAATCGGGTCTTCGTACTCAGCGCAGCGATTGGCTCTGAGCAAGCACTTCAAGCGGAGCTAAAGAATATTCACGGCGCGAGCGGCGAGCAGCGCAATGGTCGCCAGCGAGATGATGGCCTGCACCATCATCAGTCCCTTGGCCCAGCGCGAGAGCACCGGTACGTCGGTAGGCGAAAACGCGGTGCTGGTGTTGAAGGCCAGGAACAAGTAGTCCATGAAGCCGGGCTTCCAATCGTCCTCTTCCATTTCGATGCGCAGCTCGCGGCTCAGCGTCATCTGCGGAAACAGGAAAGCGCCGTCGGTGTGGCAGACGCTGAGGTCACGCTGATGCGGGCCGCCGGCGTCCAGGCGCCAGTACCACGACGCGAAGATCAGGACGTTGCAGATCCACAGGGCGGTGGCGGCGCGCAGCAGTTCACTGGGCGATTCCTTGTGCAGCGGCAGGCGCGAGACCAACAGCCCCAAGGAGCCGACCATGGCCAGGGTCAAGATGCTCGACGCGGCGTGGCCGCAGACGCGGGTGAGCTGAAGGTGCCGGACGGAGTGGAACACGCCTCCGGGCACGGTCAGTACGACGACCAACGCCACAAATACCCAATCGGGACCGACCTTCAGTGCGGGCGGGAGTGCATAGAACAACGCGCTGACCGCGAGCAGCGCAACCATAGCGGGCCAGCGCGGTTCGCCTTGACGGAGGTCGGGTGACGTCGGCACTGTCAAATGTTCGCATGACGAAGGCGAATATTCAAATCTTCTCTGCTTTCGTGCGCTCCTTAAACAAAATTTGGGGCCCCGCCCGCTGAATTTATCCCCAACGGCAGGAGTCCGCTTCATAACCCGCAACGGTTTGGGACCGGTCAGGAACCGGCAACCCCCCAACGCACGCAGGCCCTCGCGACAGGATCTAGAATGCCGCTCTTCGCTTTCGCTGGACCGGTCCAAGCTCTCCGTTGGAAGAACGCTCGAACTCCTGGGTACACGATTACACGGTGGAGTGGCGCGCCCCGGTGGAGGGGAACGCGAAGTGGTGGAGGCGGCGCGGAATAGAAGCGCGAGGCGGTGTGTCAACGCACATTTTGCGGGATAATCGGTGACTATGAAAGCCTTGGTGATGGTGTTCGCTAGCGCCGTGACGCTGTGCGCGCAGTGGCCGCTGCATCCTACTCCAGGGGTTCCGAAGACCGCTGACGGGAAACCGAATCTGAACGCGCCGGCGCCGCGGACTGCCGATGGCAAGCCGGATCTCTCGGGGATCTGGGAGAATTTTCGGGCGGTGGCGGGGCCTCCGACGACCGGACTGGGGCCGACGTTGGGGTCGAACCAGTTTTGGGACATCGGTTATGGGATGAAGGACGGGCTGCCGTACCAGCCGTGGGCCAAGGACCTGCTCGCGAAGCGCATGCGAGAAAACAGCAAGGACAACCCGGACGCACACTGTCTGCCCATGGGACTGATGCAACTGCACACGCATCCGCAACCCAGGAAAATCATTCAGACTCCCGGCGTGATCGTCATTTTGTATGAAGGGAACAGCGGAATCCGGCAAGTCTTCACGGACGGGCGCGCCTTGCCGCCTCGCGATGTGCAGCCTTGGTGGTATGGGTATTCCGTGGGCAAGTGGGATGGCGACACTTTGGTGGTCGAGACCACAGGCTTCCGCGATGACGGATGGCTGGATGTGAATGGGAGTCCGCTGACGGAGGCCGGGAAAATGACGGAGCGCTTCCGGCGAGTGAACTACGGGAATCTGGAGCTGGAAGTCACTGTAGACGATCCGAAGGCTTACACCAAACCTTGGACGGCGACGATGACGCAGCGCATCATGCTCGATACGGAGTTGATCGAGTTTGTTTGCAACGAGAACGAAAAATCCGTCACGCACTTGGTGGGCAAGTGATTCTGGAGGGCAGGCAGGTGCGGCTGGAGCC
>Ga0068858_100007761_pt1 | contig 10360 bp, 7 predicted proteins | sample KBSSwiS12_FD_66589 | JGI IMG/M metagenome (GOLD analysis project Ga0068858, IMG submission 66589) | Switchgrass rhizosphere microbial communities from Kellogg Biological Station, Michigan, USA - KBS Switchgrass S1-2 | ecosystem: Host-associated > Plants > Roots > Rhizosphere > Soil ... | reverse complement strand
CGGGCACCTTGAAATCGAGCGCGCTCGACGGCAGGTAGATGAGCGCGCTGGCCAGCGTGTTCTCGATGATCTCCTTGATCTTCGGATAGGCGAGGCTCGCCATCACGCGATAGGCCAGGCCGTAGTCGAGATTTGGCAGCACGTGGCCCGGCGTCCACGGCATCGACGTTCGCGCCATGGCGTCGGTGAGCGCCCAGAAGAGATTGCGCCACGCGAGCACTTCGCCGACCTGCGCCTGCACACCGCGGAAGTCCTTCGCGCCGGTGGCTTCCACGGCTTTCAGCAGCAGGCCGGCAAGAAAATCCATCTTGACCGCCAGGCGTGTGCAGCCCTGAAACATGAATCGCGGCAGGAAGCCGGAGCGCGGGAAGAAGTTGTTGACCTTGTCGATGTCGCCGTACGCAAACACGTTCTCCCACGGCACCAGCACCCGGTCGAACACGAGAATCGAATCGTTCTCGTCCATCCGGCTCGAGAGCGGATAGTCGAACGGCGTCCCCATCACGGCCGCGGTCATCTCGTACGACGGCCGGCAGAACAGCTTCACACCGGGCGCACCGGTCGGCACCATGCACACGAAGGCGAACGGCTTGGTCTTGATCGGCAGCGCGCCGTTGTTGGCGATGAAGTTGTAGTGCGTGAGGCTCGAGGTGGTGGCCACCACCTTGGCGCCGCTGACGATCAGGCCGGCGTCCGTCTCGTCCACGACGTGCATGTACACGTCCTTCACCTCGTCGAGCGGCTTGTCGCGATCGACGGGCGGATTGACGATGGCGTGGTTGACGAAGGAGACCTCGTCGTTCACCTTCTTGTACCAGCGCCGCGCGTTGTCGGCATACGGCGCGTAGTAGTCGGCATTGGCGCCGAGCGTGGCGAGGAAGGCGGCCTTGTAGTCGGGGCTGCGGCCGATCCATCCATAGGTGAGGCGGGCCCATTCGGCGATGGCGTCGCGCGCGGCCACGAGCTCTTCGGCGTTTTTCGTGGCCTTGTAGAACCGGTGCGTGAAGCCACCCGTGCCGGTGTCGGTGGCGATCGTCAGCACGTCCTTCTTGGCCGGGTCGTGGAGCGCGTCGTAGAGGCGGGCCAGCATCCGCGCCGTGTTGCGGAACGCCGGATGGGTGGTGACGTCCTTGACCTTCTCGCCGTAGATCCAGATCTCGCGCCCATCGCGAAGGCTCTCGAGGTACTCGGCGCCCGTATAGGGACGAGTCCGGCTGGATGCCTGTGTCGTTGTCGTCATTCCCCTACCCCTCCAACTCTCGCGCCTTGGTTTCCCATTCCGCCATGAAGCGGAAAGCGTTCTCTTTCGGCGGCTGCGGCGCAAACGTTTCGAGCCACAGCACCGGCGCGGTGCCGACGTTGCGAAACGCGTGGACGCACCCCACTCCCGTCCACAGCACGTTGCCCGGCTTCGCGCGATAGACCTTGCCGTCGATCGTGGCTTCGACCTCGCCACTCAGGATGAAATAGCCCTCTTCGAACGTGTGGTCGTGCAGCCCGATGCCCACACCCGGCTGGTACTCGATGAACAGCAGCCGGTGATGGGCGGCGCCGACGTTCTCGTCGATCAGCCACTTCAGAAAGACGCCTTCGAGCCCCTTCAGGACGTTCTGTCGCTCGCCGACGGGCGGAATGTCCGCGGCTTCGAAGTGCCCGAGGATGGCGCCCGGCGGCACCTGCGCGCCGAGGGCAGCGGCGCTGCCCGGGACGGTGGCGCCTTTCGGGAAGAACGTATCGCGTTCGGCGCCCGCGGGCTTGGGCTGCGGCGCCTGCATCTGCAGCCAGCGCAACCGGCCACTGCCAACATTGCGCCAGCCGTGAACGGTGCCGACCTTCAGCGCGCCGTAATCGCCGGGGCGCAATTGCACCGCGGTGTCGCCAATGGCGAGCACCGCCTGGCCTTCGAGGACGTAGAACCCTTCTTCGAACGAGTGGACGTGCGGCGCCAGCGCCCCGCCGGGGTCGAGCTGCGCGAGGCTGAGGCCGGTGTGCACCGACCCGGTGTGCGGGCCGATCAGCGCCGCCTGACGATAGCCCTCGCCACGGCCGGCGTACACCGCGTGCGGCACGAGCGCGCTGTCATCAAAAGTGCCGAAGTAGTGCATCGGGTCGGCATTCTGACACCGCCCCTACGCCGCCACAAGACGGAGGTGATGCGAATAGCGGATATTGCGGGAGTTGATGAGAGAAGGCTCCCGGCTCCCGGCTTCCGGCTCCCGGCTGCAATGGATGGCCGTGTTCTACCGGGAGCCGAGAGCCGAGAGCCGAGGGCCTACGTCAGAGGCTTGCCGTCCGGACCGGTCGGCATCGGAACCTTGTTCTGAATCGCGGGGATCGATTTCAGATAGGCATAAATCGCCTTCAGGTCGTCGTCCGGCAGCAGCCCGTACCAGTTCCACGGCATCGGCGGAAGGATCTGCCGGCCGGCGCCCATGTGCTTGCCGGTCTTCAGCGCCTTCACGAACGAGTCCTCGGACCAGAGCCCGATGCCGGTGGTTTCATCCGGCGTCAGGTTCGCCGCGTACGACACGCCCCACGCTCCGCTCCACGCGGTGAGGTCGTCGGTCGTGTGCGTCGAGTACTTGCTCCCCTTCGCATCGACGAACTTCGCGACCGGACCCACCTTCTCCGGGTGTCCCGACAGCGCGCGGTCGAGATCGGCCTCGGGTCCGTTCGGGCCAAGCTTCTTGGGCGTGTGGCAGTCGTGGCAGCCGCCGCCGGTCACGAGCATTTTTCCGCGCTCCACCGGCGACACCGCCGGAGCGGCAGGCGCTGCCGGTGCCGGCTGCGAGGCCGGCTGGCTGCAGCCCGCAAGCGCAACCGCTACCGGCACGAACATCGACAGCAGGGTTGCGCGACGTGTGAAGAAGCCCATGGGCTTCACCTCCTGAAAATAGACGCTGGCCCGAGCACCGGCTCGGAGCGGGGAGAACTATAGCATCGCGGCTTCGGCCGGGAGATTGGCGTCCGCTCGGGGGAGTTTGTTCCGACTAGTGGATCGTGTGGGCGAAGGTAAGGAATAATTGGCGGCTGCGGTAGCTGGGCCGCGCGCTGCTGGCCCCGCCTCTTTCGTCTGGGCGTCCGATGACGCACGGGCATCTGCCGCGACATCGACACGCCTATCTGCAGAGGACTACATGGCACTAAAGAAGGTTGTAGACAAGCTCCTCCCGACGACCATGGTCGGGTCGTATCCGCGGCCAGCCTGGTTCAAGCATCAGCTGCTCGGCCGTGACGTTCGGGTCGCGTTCAAGGAAGTGCAACACGAAGAGGCCTACACCGACGCCGTCGCGACGGTGATTCGAGACCAGGAAGAGGCGGGGCTCGACATCGTGACCGACGGCAACATGTGGTACGACGACTACGTCGGCGTCATCGGCTCGTTCTGCTGGTATCTGTACGAGCGCATTCCAGGGTTCGAGCACACGCGCAATCCGCACCCGTCGGTGATCGGCGCTGGCCCTAGTGTGGGCAAGACGTTCCTCGACGACTGGGGCGGTGTGATCAACAACGGCCCGGTGGACAAGGGGGGCAACCAGCTGCGCTGGACCGATCTCTTCCAGGTCGCGCAAACACACGCGCACAAGCCGGTGAAGGTCTCAATCGGCGCCGGTCCGGCCAACCTGGCGTGGCACGTGTACTTCAACGACAAATCGCACTACAAGAGCCCGAAGGACCTCACCTTCGCACTGTGTCCGCTCTTCAATCAGGAGATGAAGGACCTGGTGAAGCAGGGCGCCAAGTACTTCCAGATCGAGGACCTCGGCGCGTGGCTGCCGCTCTTCACCGGCAACGCCGACGACTACAAGTGGATCCGCGAGAGCATCGAGCGGATGACCGACGGCGTGGATGCCAAGATCGGCTGGCACTTCTGCTTCGGCAATGCGTGGGGCAACGACATCCTGAGCGCCAACTTCCCGGAGGGTTACCAGACGGTGCTGCCGCACTTCTTCGGCACCGCCGGTGTCGATGAGTTCGTCCTCGACTACGCCAACCGGCACATGAGCGGGGTGGACTTCCTGAAAAACCTGCCGGCCAACCAGGGCATCCAGCTCGGCGTGCTCGATATCCGCACCAACGCCGTGGAGACGCCCACCCAGATCGCCGAGCGCATTCGCCTCGCGCTGAAGCACATCCCGGCGGAGAAGATCACGCTGAGCAGCGACTGCGGCATGAAGCCGCTGGCGCGCATGGTGGCGAAACTGAAGCTGGGTGCGCTGGTCGAAGGCGCCAACATCGTCCGCAAGGAAATTGCGGGCAAGTAAGCGAGGACCGATATATGGCAAAAGTGATTGCAGTACTCGGATCGACGGGCACGCAGGGCGGTGGCCTGTGCCGCGCGATCCTCGCAGACAAGTCGGGCGGCTTTTCGTGCCGCGCCATCACGCGTGACGCCAGCAAGGACAAGGCGCAGGCGCTCAAGGCCGCCGGGGCCGAAGTCGTCGAAGCCAACATGGACGACGTCGAAAGCCTGAAGAAGGCGTTCGCCGGCGCGTATGGCGTGTACGGCGTGACCAATTTCTGGGAGCACTTCTCGGGCCAGAAAGAGAAGGACCAGGCGAAGAACATCGCCGAGGCCGCCAAGGCTGCCGGCGTGCAGCACGTGGTCTGGTCGACGCTCGAGGACACGCGGCAGTGGATGCCGGCAGGCGACACGCGGATGCCGATGCTCCAGGACAAGTACCGGGTGCCGCACTTCGACGCCAAGGCCGAAGCCGACGCGTACTTCGCCGGCCTGCCGACCACGTTCCTGCGCACCTCGTTCTACTGGGACAACCTCTACATGTTCGGGCTGGCGCCGAAGAAGAACGACGCCGGTCAGTACGAGTGGACGTTCCCGCTGGGCACCGCCAAGATGGCCGGTATCGGCGCCGAGGACATCGGCAAGACCGCCTACGGCGTCTTCAAGGCGGGCAACCAGTACATCGGGAAGACCGTCGGCATTGCCGGCGAGTTCATCTCGGTCGAGGAGATGGGTCAGAAGCTGACCAAGCACCTCGGCATCGGACCGGTGAAGTACAACGCGGTGGACGCCAACCTCTATCGCAGCTTCGGCTTCCCCGGCGCCGACGAGATGGGCAACATGTTCCAGGTGTACCGGGACTTCGAGGGTCCGTTCAACGCCAACCGCAACATCGACGTGGCGCGCCAGCTCAATCCGGCGCTCATGAACTTCGATCAGTGGGTGGCGGCGAACAAGAGCAAGATTCCGCTCTAACTGAATCTTGTGGCCTTGGGCCTTGGACCTTTGGGCCTTGGGATCGTGGGGGCCGGCTTGAGCCGGCCCATGAAACGCGAACGGCCGGCGAGCAATCGCCGGCCGTTGTCTTTTAGGGCGCGAGGACCGCGAACACGAACCGGGCTCCATCAGGGCTGCTGATGTTGCTCAACTGCGCCGGCGCCGCCACGCCCGGCGGCAGCTGAAAGAGCTTCTGCGGCGCCGACGGGTCCGCTCCGGCGAGATCGACCGCCATCATCACCGCTCCAGGCGGTTGCGACAGGAAGAAAAGCTCCTTGCCGTCGCCGCGCCAGGCGACGCCGCCCAGCGCATTCGACTGCGACACCTGCCGGGCCGAGGCCGGTGCGCCCGGAGCGACGGCGGACGCGTCGAACGGGCGCACGAAGGTATGAAAGCGTCCGGGCTGACTGGCCTCGGCTGCACTGTAGGCGAGCGTTCGCCCGTCCGGCGAGAAGCGGCCACCGCGTCCGCTGCCGACCGCAATCGGCTCGCGGCTACCGGCCAGCGGCAGGACGAAAAGTCCGTCGCCGGCCCAGAACGTCAGGAAGCGTCCGTCGCGCGACCAGTCGGTCAGGACCACCGCAGTGCCGTTGTCGTGGCGATAGATCTGCTCCTCGGCGCCGCTCCCGTCCGCGGCCCGGCGGAACACCGTCGGAGTGTTGTCTCGCACCGATGCGTAGACGATGGCCTTGCCGTCCGGGGACCACAACGGGGCCGAGTCCACCGCCTTGTCTGACGTGAGGGCGCGACCACGGCCGCTCGCCACGTCGAAGGTCCAGACATCCTGTTCGCCGCTGTCGATGTCGGTGCGGATGACGGCGATCTGGCTGGCGTCGGGCGAAAACGCCGCCTGCGAATACAGCCCGGGCTCGCCGACACGCGCCACCACCGTGCCGGCGCGATCGAACACCGTCAGCCGCTGCCGTGGTCCCCGCTGCCGCTGCAGCTTCCGTGCTTCATCATCCAGACGCGCCGCGGAGAGGCCGTTGCGCATGCTGTAGTTGCCTTCGTGGCAGGCAACCTCGTAGATCTGTGCACCGACCCGAGCCATCGGGAACGACAACTCGATCCGGTCCTGGAACGTCCGCGAGTCGACGACGGTAGCGGCGTACTCGATCCGATTGTTCGCCGTTCGTGTGAAGCGCTCCGTCACCACCTTCTCGAGGGAGTTGCCCGTCCCCGCCAAGCTGGGCATGCGATCCGAGAAGTTCCTGGTATCGACGACGAGCGTCTCGCCCTCCCAGCGGCCCGTGGATACGCCAGTCCACTGGCGCGGCGCCGGGCCGGCCGGCGGGCGGGCCCCCAGGGTCACGACCCGGCGACTGGTGTCGGTGACGATCACGACGCTATCCCGCCCCTGGATGATCTGGAGGACGTTGGCGTCCAACTGCGGCACGAAAGGCACGTCAGCGTCGTAGAGACACCGCTCCGACGGCGTAAAGTCGGTGTAACTGTCCTTGCTCGCGCTGTTGAGCGCGGCGAACTGCGCGAACAGCGCCTGTGGCGCCCCCTGGGGGTTGCCGAGCGCCGCGATGATGTCGTCGAAGGTGGGAACACGCCGAACCGCTTTGACCAGGCCCGGCAGGCGGCCGTTTGCCGGGTAGCTGATCAGCGACGTGCGAAGGTCCTCAATGAGAGGCGCGTTGTCGATCCACTCGAGGCCGATCGCCTCGACGGGCGCGAACTTGCCGAGCGCGGCCAGCCCGTCCCGGATCGTGGCGCGCTGCTTGTCGGATTCTTCCTTGGTGAAGAACTTCTTGTCGGCGAACGCGGCGGGCCGCTGGAGCGGCACCCCCGAGCTGAAGTTCCACACGCCTTGAAGATCGGGCTGGCCGTTTTCGGTCCGCGGTGCCCGGTATTTCGCGTCCTGGGCCGAAACCGACGCGGCACCCGCCGTTGCGGCCACGACCAGGACCCACAGAAGCCTTCGGTGCATAAGACGCCCTCCGCAGCAGCCGCCTACTGAGCGTCTTTGACGCAACCGTTCCGGAAAAGTTCGAGGCCTGACGTTACCGTGGGCGCTCGGCGTCGCGCAGCGGCGGCAGCGAGTATTCCGTCCTGGATACGATCGTGAGACCAGGCCTCGACGTCCGCACCTCGAGCTTCCGCCTGCGCTTCAACGGGTCGGGATTGTTCGAGTAGTAGCCGAGCACGTAGTAGTCGCTCGTCTCGGCGTCGATCTTCTTCAACGCCTTGGTGAAGTCGTTCTGGTTCACCACCGCCCTCCCGCCGGTCTCCTCCGCGATCACCCTCAGACTGTCCTGCGTCTCCCGCAGATACGCGTTCCAGTCCCGTTGATCGACCTCCTGGTCGAGGTCCTGACCGGCCACCAGCCCGCGCGGGTCGATCGTGTAGATCGTCGCGTTGGCGCGGTTGGCCGCGCGCGTGAGCTCGGCGAGCTCCCGCGTGAGATCGGTGGCGGCCAGCGCCTGCTGGCTCTGCTCGTTGCGATAGAACGGGTCGCTCTGCAGATCGTCGGCATTGTCCACGTGCCAACGGCGGGCCGTCTCCTCGAGGCGCCCGCGCTCGAACGGATTGAAGTCGTAGCCGCTGCTGATGTAGATGACCGCCTTGCGCCGGTTCTGCAGCTTCTCGAGGTTCTTCATCAGGTCGTAGGCCGTGGAAAAGGCGACGTGCGCGCGATGCCGGAGCTCGGTGGGGCCATTCGATCCCTGGGCGCCCTCGATGATCTCCTTCGGTTTCAGCGCGCCGCCCGAGACCTTTTCGATGGCGGCGTCGAGGACCTGGCGATCGTAGGTGAGCTGGATCGACAGCGACGACGTCCCGGTGCTGACGATGCCGAACATGTCGCCATCGTGAATCAGGAGCTTCAGCACGTCCTTCATCAACGCCCGGGTCTTCTGGGTCTGCTGGAAGTCCAGATGCAGGTCGTCGATGAACAGCAGGAACACGCGGCCGGCCGTATCGCTCGTCGGCGTGCTGCGCGGCAGGATGATCCCCTCGGCAACGGGGGCCGCCGTCAGCCCGAGCACGCTATACGCGCGTCCCCCATGGATCAGTTCGATGGTGGCGAGCCTCTGCTTGACGCCATCCTCGTAGGCGTCGATTTCGCTCGGCTTGAGGTCGGCCACGAACTGCCCGGTCCGCGCGTCGCGCGGGATCATGTCGGTCGTGATCAGCTCGACCCGCGACGTGAACGTCGGCCGCTCCTGCCCGTCCACCGCTCCAGCGGTCAGGACGAACGCCAGGGCCGCGGTCTTCCACATGCGGCAGGTTAGACGCGCGGCTGCTTCTTTTGGCCGCGAGCGTCACTGCGGATTCGCGAACCGCTTCCGGCGCGCGAGCATCTCCTCGATCTGATACAGGCGGCCCTTGATCTCGCCGTTGTCGGGGTCGAGCTCGAGCGCCTTTTTCAGCGTCGCCACCGCCGCTTCGTCGTCGTGCCCGCCCTGCGCAATCGCCTTGGTGACCAGCGTGTTCACCGACTTGGGGAAGAATTCCATGTTGAGGTCGGCAAGCGGGATCGCCACTTCGGGGCGCGCGTTGGCGAGCCGGCGCGCGACGTTCAGCAGCGTGTCCTCGCCGAAGTCGTAGGCGCCGCGCCCGTAGTACTGCGCCCGCAGATCGCGGTACTGCTTGACGGCGGCGTCGGCGCCCTCGCGCACACCGGTGAGCAGCAGGATGTCGGTGAGCGGGCGCGGGATCGCCACGCCGCGATGGCAGGTGGCACAGGTCACGGTCGTCGCCTCGCGGGCGGTCTTGCCCGTCGCCGACTGCACCGTGGCGTTGAGCGACGCGGTCATGGCGATCATCTCGCGCCCCACCTCGAGCCGCGGCTTGCCGTTGGCGGTCTGCCTCGGCTCGGAGCCGCGGCCGGCGTGGCAGTAGTCGCACGTCACCCCCAGCGCCGCGGCCACCGTCGCCATGTCGGGCAGCGGCGGCCGAGCGGGCGCCGGAGTCTGCGCGAAGGCACGCGGCGCCACCACGAGGAGCGCGAGGAAGCACAGGGCCGGCAGTTTCATGGGTGGCAGTTTACAATCCTGTCCCCATGAACACACGTGTTGCCGCAGTCCTGGGGGCAGCGGGCCTTGCGGCGTTTGCCGCGGCGTTCCTCTCCCCCACCCTCTCGGGCCAGACGCCTGCGGCCGCCTGCGCCGGCGCCCGCGATCTCCGCTTGATCAACGGCAACATCGTCACCATGGACGCGCGCGGCCGCACCGTCCGCGAGGTGACGATCCAGGACGGGCGTTTCACGGCGGTGGGGCCCCGCGGCAGCGGGCAGCGCCTCAGCGCCTGCACGCAAACCATCAATTTGAACGGCCGCACGGTCGTGCCCGGCCTCATCGACAACCACAATCACATCGTCCTGATGGGCATCCGTCCCGGCTATCACACGCCGCTCGAGAGCGCGACGTCGATCGCCGACGTGCAGGCGACGATCCGGGCGCGCGCGCAGAACGTTCCCGCGGGCGCGTTCATCACGTCGATGGGCGGGTGGAACGCGGTGCAGTTTGCCGAGAAGCGGTTGCCAACGCTGGCCGAGCTCGATGCGGCCACGAACCGCCACCCGGTGCTCGTGTTCCAAGGCTTCACCGGCCCGGCGGCCACCAACACGCTGGGCCGCACGTTCTTCGCGTCGAAGAACATCGCCGTGAGCGACACCGGGCAGATTGCGGTCAATGCACCGTCGATGGCCGCGCTCAACGCCCTTCGCGCCGCGCAGACGTTCGAAGACCGCAAGCGCGGCACCGAATACGCCATGGCCTACTCGGCCAGCGTGGGCGTGACGACCAACACCGACATGGGGGCCTTCAACCTGCCGGGCACCCCGGATCTACAGGGGTCGTTCGAGGCCGACACGCTGGCAAGCGCGAATCAGTTCCGCATGTACGACCCGGTGCTGTCGCTCGCGCGCGAAGGCAAGATGACCACGCGGCTGCGCATCTTCTTCCTCACGATGGACACGCGGCCCGACGTGCCGGTGCTGTCCGAGCGCCTGCGCAACAGCTTCGGCGAGTTCGGCGACGGCATGGTGCGGGTGTCGGGCATCGGCGAGTTCGCGTCGCAGTGGCCGCTCTTCGGCCAGGCCACACCCACCAACTACACCGCCGCACTCCAGGCAGTGGCCAAGGCGGGCTGGGCGTTCCAGCAGCACAGCCT
>Ga0068858_100007759_pt1 | contig 10361 bp, 10 predicted proteins | sample KBSSwiS12_FD_66589 | JGI IMG/M metagenome (GOLD analysis project Ga0068858, IMG submission 66589) | Switchgrass rhizosphere microbial communities from Kellogg Biological Station, Michigan, USA - KBS Switchgrass S1-2 | ecosystem: Host-associated > Plants > Roots > Rhizosphere > Soil ... | reverse complement strand
GTCCGCTCGGCGGGGCTGCCGCCCGAGCTCGGCATCGCCGCCGGCGTCGGCGCCTCGGCGCTGCTTGGCCTCGTCGTCGGCTTCATCGCGATCCGCCGCCAGGGGATCTACTTCGCGATGACGACGCTCGCCCTCGCCGAGATGGCGTACTTCGTCTTCCTGCAGTGGCGCTCGGTGACCGGCGGCGAGGACGGCCTGCAGGGCGTGCCGCGCGGCAAGCTCCTCGGCACGATCCCGCTCGCCGGGGTCCCGCACGACAAGCTCTTCGGCGTCCTCGCGATCCCCGACGACGTCGTCATGTACTTCGTCGTCCTCGCCGTCTTCGTCGCCGTCTTCCTCTTCATCCGCAGGATCGTGCACTCGCCGTACGGCCAGGTGCTGAAGGCGATCCGCGAGAACGAGCCACGCGCCGTCTCGCTCGGCTACGACGTCGACCGCTACAAGCTGCTCGCGTTCGTCCTCTCGACGGCGATCGCCGGCCTCGGCGGCGCGATGAAGTCGATCGTGCTCGGCTTCGCATCGCTGTCGGATGCGCACTGGTCGGTCTCGGGCGAGGTCGTGCTGATGACGCTGCTCGGCGGCATGGGCACGTTCGCCGGGCCGGTGATCGGCGCGTTCACGATCATCGGGCTGCAGAACCTGCTCTCCGACCGCGTCGGCGAATGGGTGACGGTGATCATCGGCGCGATCTTCGTCGTCTGCGTCATCGCCTTCAGGCGCGGCTTCGTCGGCGAGCTGCTCGCCTGGCTGCAGCGGCGCAAGAGACAATGACGACGATCTCCGGCGGCGCGCCGGGTTAGGCTCGCGGAGACACCGCAGGAGGACGCCATGACCGCGAAACGCTTGACCAAGGAAGACATCCGCAACTCGGCCATCCTGAACCCGGTCGACCACGTCATCCTCGCGTTCGACAACGACGACGTCACCGCGCAGGCCGTCCAGGCGCTGCGCGACGGCGGCTTCAGCGAACAGGACATCCTCGCCTACACCGCCGCCGAGGCGACGCCGCGGCTGCAGGAGCGCGTCCGCGCCGCGAGCGGCGCGGCCGGATTCGGCTACGAGATCGTCCTGATGCGCCGCTATCTGTCGTACGCCGAGCAAGGCGCCGGCTGGCTGATCGTCTACGCCCCCGACGACGCCGCGGTGCAGCGCGTCGTCGACGTCGCCAAGCGGTTCAACGCCAAGTGCGCGGTGCGCTACCACCGGTTCGCCAACGAAGACCTGATCTGAGCGCGGCGGCTGCGCTCCTCGCCTAGAAGTTCTCCGCCCATGGGCGGAGATCGAGCTCGTGCGTCCAGGCGCTGCGGTGCTGGTGGTGCAGCATCCAGTACGCCTCGGCGATGGCGTCGATCTGCAGCAGGCCGTCGGGCCCGCGCTGCTCGGCGAGTCCCGGCACGCGCGAGAGCAGCCGCTGGCCTGCGATGCCGCCATCGATGACGACGTGGCCGACGTGGATGTTGCGCGGCCCGAACTCGCGGGCGAGGCTTTGCGCCAGCGCACGCGACGCCGCCTTGGCCGCTGCGAACGGCGCGTACTTCGCCTTGCCGCGCAGGCTGCCGGACGCCCCCGTGAAGATCAGCGTGCCGCCGCCGCGCGCCAAGAGCGCAGGGAGCACGGCCTGCGCGGTCTGGAAGCCGCCGAGCGCGTGCTCGCGCCAGTGACGCGTGAAGCGCTCCTCGCTGAGCTCGAGAAACGGCGCAGGCTCGTTGCTGCCGGCGTTGTGCACCGCCATTGCCAGCGGCGCCAGCGCCTGCGCCGCCGCCACGAAGCGCTCGGCGTCGTCGCGCCGGCTCGCATCGCCGACGACGGCCGCGACCGTCGCACCGCAAGCGCGCAGCTCGCTCGCGGTCTGCTCGATCTTCTCGGCGTTGCGCCCCGCGATCGCCACCGGGTGCCCGCCCGCGGCGAAGCGCCTTGCGATCGCCGCCCCGAGTCCCGCCGAGGCGCCGACGCCCACCACCAGCACCGATCCGTCGCCTGTGCCCATCCGAGGCTCCCCGCAGGTCTCGCCTGCATGCGAACGCCGACTGTAGAGCGCCGGTCTGCGCGTCGCCTACAGGGACAGCGACGACTACACGCGCTACGTCCGCGAGCAGTTCGCGCGCGAGAGGGTCATCGTCGAGCGGCTCGGCCTGCTGAAGAGCTGATCCCGGACGGCGCCGCGCCCGGCAGGACGCGACGAGCGGCGCGGCGCGTGCATCCGATCGCACCGCCGCGGCGTAACTCGAGCGCACCCGGCCCCGCGATCGCAACGCGAGCGCGGCAACCGGGACAGTCCAACCAGGAGTCCAGCGATGAATCTGCTTCGCGCCGCGACGCTCGCCGTCGTCGTCTCTCTTTCTGCCTGCTCGACGCCGATGAAGCCGATGCAGGACCAGAGCCTGTACCAGCGCCTCGGCGGCAAGGAGGCGATCACCGCGGTCGTCGACGACTTCGTCGGCAACGTCGCCGCCGACGCCAGGATCAACAAGCGCTTCGCCAACGCCAACATCCCGCGCCTGAAGACGCTCCTCGTCGAGCAGATCTGCGCCGCGAGCGGCGGGCCGTGCACGTACAGCGGCCGCGACATGGTGACGGCGCACACCGGCATGAACATCCAGCCGGCCGAGTTCGACGCGCTCGTCGACGACCTCGTCAAGTCGCTCGACAAGTTCAAGGTGCCGGCGCGCGAGAAGGGCGAGCTGCTCGGCGCGCTCGGCGGCATGAAGCCGGCGATCGTCGGCAAGTAGCGCGCGACGTCACTCGGCGAAGAGGCCGCCGCTCTTCGCCGGCGGCGCGACGCCGAGGTGGCGGTACGCGGCGAGCGTCGCGACGCGGCCGCGCGGCGTGCGCTGCAGGAAGCCCTGCTGGATCAGGAACGGCTCGATGACGTCCTCGATCGTGTCGCGCTCCTCGCCGATCGCCGTGGCGACGTTGTCGAGGCCGACCGGGCCGCCGTCGAAGCGGTGGACGACGGCGTCGAGGAGCTTGCGGTCCATGACGTCGAGGCCGTGCAGGTCGACGTCGAGCATCACCAGCGCGCGGTCGGCGAGCGTCTTCGTGATCTTGCCGTCGCCCTTCATGTCGGCGAAGTCGCGCACGCGCCGCAGCAGGCGGTTGGCGATGCGCGGCGTGCCGCGTGAGCGCCGCGCGATCTCGGTGGCGCCGTCGTCGTCGAGCGCGACGTCGAGCAGGCGCGCCGAGCGGCGGACGATCTGCGCCAGCTCGTCGGCGCTGTAGAACTCGAGCCGGGCGACGATGCCGAAGCGGTCGCGCAGCGGGTTGGTCAGCATGCCGGCGCGCGTCGTCGCGCCGATCAGCGTGAACGGCTGCAGCTCGAGCTTGATCGAGCGCGCCGCCGGGCCGTCGCCGATCATGATGTCGATCTGGTAGTCCTCGAGCGCGGGGTAGAGGATCTCCTCGACGACCGGCGACAGGCGGTGGATCTCGTCGATGAAGAGGACGTCGTTCTTCTCGAGGTTGGTGAGGATCGCGGCGAGGTCCTTCGGCTTCTCGAGCACCGGCCCCGACGTTTGCCGAAGCCCGACCCCGAGCTCGTGGGCGATGATGTGCGAGAGCGTCGTCTTGCCGAGCCCCGGCGGGCCGAACAGGAGGACGTGGTCCATCGCCTCGCCGCGGCGCTTCGCCGCACCGATGAAGATCTCGAGCTGCTCGCGCGCCTTCGCCTGGCCGACGTACTCGGCGAGCGCCTTCGGCCTGAGCGCGCGCTCGACCGCCTCCTCGGCGGGCGAGCCGGGAACGCCGCTGACGATCCGCGCGTCCAACGGCGAGCGGCCCGCTGCAGGCTGGTGCGGCGCGAAGTCGTCGGTCTGGATGCTCATGCGGCATTATCGAACCCGCGCCGCCGCTTCCTCGACAATCGCACCGTGCCTCGCGACCGCACCTCGTCACGGCTGGCCGTCTGGCTCTTCGCCGCCCTGCTGCTGGCCAAGAGCGCCGTGCCGTTTTTCGCGAGCGCGGCGGCGCAGCTGCACGGCAAGGGCGTCGCCGAGGTGTGCCCGATCTACGGGGTCGCGCTCCCAGTCACACCGGCCGTCGATCCGCATGCCGCGCACCATCACCACGCCGCCCACCCCGTCGATGCGGCGGCCGCGCCGCACGACGGCGCCACGCCCGGCTCGGGCGACGGACCGGCGCGCCACGACGCGCGCGGCGGCGACCATTGCGTGCTCACCGCGCTCGCGACGTTCGCCGCCGACACCGCTGCGGCGGCGGCCGCGCCGCCTTCGTCCGCTGCGACGACGCTGCCCGGCGTGGCCTCGGGCGAGATCCGGCCCGTCGCCGACGCCGCGGCGCGCTGGGCCTCGCTCCTCGGCCACGGCCCCCCGCTCCGCTCCTGAGCCCCGCTCCGTACCGCCGACCGTGCGCCGAGCGCCGGCCGGTCGTCTTCGCGTCCCGCTCGAGGAGCCACCATGTCCGATCGGCCGGCGCCGCGGCGCCGTGCGATGCTGCCGTGCGCGAGCGCGCTCGCCGTGCTCGCGTGCGTGCCGCTGGCGTCGCATGCGCAGACGCCGGCACCCGCGATCGCCGCCGACAGCGCCGATCCGCTCGGCGGTGGCGACGCGCCGACGCGAACGCTCGGCGTCGTCCGCGTCACTGCGGCGCGGCCGACGTCGCTGCCGACGCAGATCCCGACGACGACCGAGAGCATCACGCGCGAGCAGATCGAGCGCTCGGTGAACGCGACCGACGCCGAGGACGCGCTCAAGTACTTCCCGAGCCTGCTGGTGCGCAAGCGCTATCCCGGCGACTACAACCACGCGATCCTGTCGAGCCGCGCGTCGGGCACCGGCAACAGCGCGCGCTCTGCCGTCTACGCCGACGGCATCCTGCTCTCGAACTTCCTCGGCAACGGCGTCGGCGGCCTGTCGTTCCCGCCGCGCTGGGGCATGGTCACGCCCGAGGAGATCGACCGCGTCGACGTCATGTACGGGCCGTTCTCCGCGGCGTATCCAGGCAACTCGGTCGGCGCCGTCGTCGACTACGTGACGCGGATGCCGACGAAGCTCGAGGCGCACGCGAAGGTCGGCTACGTGTCGCAGCCGTTCGAGCTCTACCAGACCGACGCGCACTACCGCGCGTGGGAAGAGAGCGCGTCGATCGGCAACCGCCATGGTGCGTGGTCGTGGTGGGTCAACGTCAACCACCTCGACAGCACGAGCCAGCCGCTGACGTTCGCGACACGGCTCGTCAATGCCACCGTCGCGACGCCCGGAGTTCCGGTGACGGGAGCGGTGCTCGACGCCAACAACGCGGGTCAGCCGTGGTGGATCGTCGGCAGCGGCACGCAATACCGCTCGCACCAGGACCATCTCAAGGTCAAGCTCGCGTACGACGTCACGCCGGCGCTGCGCGCGAGCTATCTGTTCGGCCTCTGGCGCAACCGTTCCGACGGCGATTCGCAGTCCTACCTGCGCGACGCCGCCGGCGCGCCGGTCGAGTCCGGCCAGATCTCGATCGGCGGGCAGAACTACGCGGCGCTCACCGGTGCCGACTTCGCGCTGACGCGCGAGCAGCTGCAGCACACGATGCACGGCCTTTCGTTGAAGAGCCACGGCGGCGGCGAATGGGACGGCGAGATCGCCGCGAGCGTCTACGACTACGGCCGCGACGACAAGCGGCAGAACAGCGCCGCCAACGTGCTGCCCGGCGCGCGCTCGGGCGGACCCGGCACGCTCGCCGACGGCAGCGGCACCGGCTGGAGCACCCTCGCGCTGAAGGGAACGTGGCGGCCGCCCGCGTCGAACGGAGCGCACGTCGTCGACTTCGGCGTCCAGCAGGAGCGCTACGAGCTTCGCTACCTGACCTCGAGCATCGCCGGCAACTACCTGAGCGACGATCCCGGCGCGCTCGCGAGCAACGTGCACGGCCGCACGTCGCTGCAGAGCGCGTGGGCGCAGGACGTCTGGCGCTTCGCCGAGCGCTGGCTCGCGGTCGTCGGCGGCCGCTACGAGCACTGGCGGGCGTCGGAAGGCCGCACCGACTTCTCGGCGACGAGCTCGCTGACGCATCCGGAGCGCCGCGAGGACCACTTCTCGCCGAAGGCGGCGCTGTCGTGGCAATGGCGCGACGACACGCTGCTGAAGGCATCGCTCGGCCGCGCGATCCGCAACCCGACCGTCGCCGAGCTGTACGGCGCGACGTCGACCGCCAACTCGCAGTTCATCAACGATCCCAACCTGCGCCCCGAGCGCTCGTGGACCGCGGAGCTGAGCGCCGAGCACGACCTCGGCCGTGGCAGCGCACGGCTGACGTTCTTCGCCGAAAACACCCGCGACGCGCTCTACTCGCAGACGACGCTCGATCCGAACGCCAACCGCAACATCACCCGGGTGCAGAACGTCGATCGCATCGCGACCACCGGAATCGAAGGCGCGCTGCAGACGAGCGGCTGGCTGGTCGCCGGTCTCGACCTCGCCGCGTCGGTCACCTACACCGATTCGAAGATCAAGGAGAACTCGGGCTTCGTCGCGGTGCCTGGGGACACGATCGGCAAGTGGCAGCCGAACATCCCGCGCTGGCGCGCGACCGCGCTCGCGAGCTACCGCTTCGACCAGCGCTGGAGCGCGAGCGTCGGGGCGCGCTTGAGCGGCCGACAATACCGGACGCTCAACAACGCCGACGTCAACGGCTTCACCTACCAGGGCGTCAGCAAGTTCGCCACGGTCGACGTCCGCGTCGTCCACCGCTTCGACCGGAACTGGAGCGCGGCGGTCGGGATCGACAACCTCAACGACTACCACTACTGGAACTTCCACCCGTACCCGCAACGCACGTATGCGGCCGAGCTGAAGTTCGACTACTGAACGAGGACCCGCCATGAAGAGCCCGTTCGCTATCCTCGCCGCCGCGCTGCGCGCCGCGTTGCTCGCGCTCGCGATCGTCGCGACCGGCGCCTTCGCGCACGGCGCGACGGTCGGCGACATCGAGATCGGCCATCCGTACGCGACGCCTTCGCTGCCGGGGACGACGAACGGAGCCGCCTACTTCGCGATGCTCGAGAACACCGGCAACGCCGCCGACCGGCTGCTCCGCGCAGCGACGCCGGTGGCGGCGCGCGTCGAGCTGCACACGATGGCGGTCGATGCCCAGGGCGTGATGCGGATGCGCGAGCTCGACGGCATCGCGCTCGCGCCGCACGAGAAGATCCGGATGCGTCCCGGCATGGGAATGCACCTGATGCTGATCGGGCTGAAGGAACCGCTGAAGGACGGCGCCCGCTTCCCGATGACGCTCGAGTTCGCGCGCGCCGGCAAGGTCGAGGTCACCGTCGTCGTGCAGAGCGCGATCCCCGGCGGCGCCCCCGCGTCGCACGCGCACTGAGGCGCCGAGCGCCGACTACTTGGCGAGCGCGCGCAACGCGAGCTTGATGCCGGCGGCGACCTCGACGTCGGGCGGCAGCGTCTTCAGCGTCGCCGTCGCCTCGCGCTCGCTGTAGCCGAGGGCGACGAGCGCCTGCAGGATGTCGCCCTGCGCGCTGCTCGCGACGCTCGCGGGCTGCGCGACCGCGTCGCCGAGCTTGCCCTTGAGCTCGAGGAGCAGCCGCTCGGCGGTCTTCTTGCCGATCCCGGGCACCTTGACCAGGCGCCCGCTTTCCTGCAGCCCGACCGCGCGCGCGAGCTCGTCGACCGACATCCCGGAGAGGATCGCCAGCGCAGTGCGCGGCCCGACGCCCGAGATGCGGATCAGCAGCCGGAAGGTCGCGCGCTCCTCGTGGGTGAGGAAGCCGAACAGCACCTGCGCGTCCTCGCGGACGACGAAGTGCGTCAGCAGCGTGACGCGCTCGCCCGTTGCCGGCAGGTTGTAGAAGCTCGACATCGGCACGTCGACTTCGTAGCCGACGCCGCCGACGTCGACGAGCACCTGCGGCGGCGCTTTCGCCGCGAGCGTCCCGGTGAGGCGGCCGATCATGGCGGCGATTATCGATGGCCCTTCGCGCGACAATCGCCCGACACCCCTTCGCCACGGACCGTGATCCTTCGCCACGCCTTCATTCCGCCCGACAACAACCGCCTCGCCAACCTCGCCGGCAACCTCGACGAGCACCTGCGAACGATCGAGGCGGCGTTCGACGTCAAGATCCAGCGCCGCAACGAGTCGTTCAAGGTCGAGGGGGCGAAGGGACGCGCCGAGCGCGCGGTCGTCCTCCTGCAGCAGCTCTACGGCCGCGCCGTGCGGCCGATCGGCGCCGAGGACGTCGAGCTCGCGATCCTCGAGTCGATGAGCGAGACGCCGACGCACATCGACGGCGAGCGTGGCGACGCCGACCTGAAGCTGCGCACGCGCCGCGCCGACCTCGCCGGCCGGACACCGAACCAGGTCCAGTACCTGCGCAACATCCTCGGCCACGACGTCACGTTCGGGATCGGCCCGGCGGGCACGGGCAAGACGTACCTCGCCGTCGCGTGCGCGGTCGATGCGCTCGAGCGCAACGCGGTGCAGCGCGTGATCCTGACGCGTCCCGCCGTCGAGGCCGGCGAGCGGCTCGGCTTCCTGCCCGGCGACCTTGCGCAGAAGGTCGATCCGTACCTGCGTCCGCTCTACGACGCGCTCTACGAGCTGATGGGGCTCGAGCGCGTCGGCAAGGCGTTCGAGAAGGCGACGCTCGAGGTCGCGCCGCTCGCGTTCATGCGCGGCCGCACGCTCAACCACGCGTTCGTCATCCTCGACGAGGCGCAGAACACGACGCCCGAGCAGATGAAGATGTTCCTGACGCGGATCGGCTTCGGCGCGAAGGCGGTCGTCACCGGCGACACCAGCCAGATCGACCTGCCGCGCGGCACGGTCTCCGGGCTCGTCCACGCCGAGCAGGTGCTGCGCAACGTCAAGGGCATCGCGACGACGCGGTTCACGTCGGCCGACGTCGTCCGCCATCCGCTCGTGGCGCGCATCGTCGAGGCGTATGACGCGGCCGACGAAGACCGCCGCTAGCGCGGGCGCACCGCGCCTGCGCCTCGCGCTGCAGCTCGCCGACGGCAGACATCGCCGTGTCCTCGGTCGCGCCGCGGTCGCGCGCTGGATCCGTGCCGCGCTCGCGGTGCCCGCCGCCGAGATCACGGTGCGCGTCGTCGACGTCGAGGAAGGGCTTGCGCTCAACCGCGGCTACCGCGGCCAGGACCACGCGACCAACGTCCTCACGTTCCCGTATTCGAGCGCGCCGGTGCTGGCTGCCGACCTCGTCCTCTGCGCGCCGGTCGTCGAGCGCGAAGCCGAGGCGCAGGGTGTCGCGCTCGACGCCCACTACGCGCACCTCGTCGTTCACGGCACGCTGCACGCGCAAGGGTTCGACCACGAGCGTCGCGCAGACGCGAAGCGGATGGAGGCGCGTGAGCGCGAGATCCTCGCGGCGCTCGGCTTTGCCGATCCGTACCCGGTCTGAGCAGCGTCGATCGAGCGCGCTGCCGAGGCCGCCGGATGACCGGCTCCGTTCATGTCCCCCGCTGCGTGCCTGAAGGCACGCACCTTCCTCCTAATACTTCACTGCGCCGGTCACCCGACGGCCTCGGCAGCGGCCAGCACCGAGCGGCGCGTGGCGTCAAAGGTTGCCGACTTCCGCTGCCTGCGCGGGCGCGCGCCGCGAGCGCGTCGGCCACATCACCGATGCGATCGCGACGAGGACGAGGACGATCGCGGCGCCGTCCTGCCAGTGCAGCGCCTCGCCGAGCCACCACGCTCCGGAGACGGTGCCGAGGACGGGGATCAGCATCACCGACATGCTCGACGCGATCGGCGGCAGGTTGCGCGCGAGGATCAGCCACACCGGTTGCGCGAGGCCGAAGATGAGGACCGCGTTGTAGGCGATCGCCGCAGTCGTCCAGCCGCCGGGAAACTGCCAGCGATCCCGCTCGAAGAGAAGGGTCGCCACGCTCATGACGAGCGTCGACAGTGCCGTCATCCAGAACACGATCGCGAGCGTCGGTGCGGCGATCTTGGTCCGCCGCATCTGCTGCGTGCCGAGACCCCAGAGCGCTGCGGCGACGAGCATGCCGAGCGCGGCGAGCGGCCGGCCGACGATCGACGCGAACTCATGCCAGAGCAGCAGCGAGACGCCGATCCCGGCGGCGACGATGCCGGCGATGTGGCGCGCTCGCAGCCGCTCGCCGAACATCGCGACGCCCCAGAGCGCCGAGAAGATCGGCATCGTGTAGCCGAGGATCGCGGCGCGTCCCGACGACAGTGCCTGCACGGCGAGGATCGCGAGGACGTGCCAGACGATCATGTTGGTGACCGAAAGCTTGACGAGCTCGGGCCAGTCGGCGCGCGCGATCGCGAACGGCACGCGCCGCATCGCGAGCACGGCGGCGAGGACGGGCAGCCCGAGCCACATCGAGAGCGTGCGGAAGAAGAGGGGCGGAAAGCCG
>Ga0068858_100007757_pt1 | contig 10361 bp, 7 predicted proteins | sample KBSSwiS12_FD_66589 | JGI IMG/M metagenome (GOLD analysis project Ga0068858, IMG submission 66589) | Switchgrass rhizosphere microbial communities from Kellogg Biological Station, Michigan, USA - KBS Switchgrass S1-2 | ecosystem: Host-associated > Plants > Roots > Rhizosphere > Soil ... | reverse complement strand
TCGTACCCGCCGATGTTCTCGCTCACGTAGCTCTCGACGTAGGAGGCGAAGCCCTCCCGGAGCCACACGGAACGGTTGGGCGACGGCACCAGGACGTGCACCGTCTCGTGGAGATACGGCGCGGAGTCCGTGCGCACGCGTTCCACCATCAGGGACACCGTGCGCCCGCGTGTCATCGAGTAGGGAAGGTCGGCCCCGACACGGTACGTGATGCGGCCTTCGCGCAGGCCGTCCGGAGCCGCCGGGCGCAGGTACGATTCCACGTCGGCGATGCCCTGGTCGAGGAGGTTCGCGAAGCGCGCGGCCTCCGGAGGCGTGAGCGCGCTCTCCTCGTAGACGAGCGTCGCGCGGGTCTTCTCGATGGTCAGCCATTCCGCCATCGCCGGCCTCCCCGCTCCGGCCACGACGGCCACGAGCACTGCGGACAGGGGCTTCAGCATGCCGGCCTCACGCGCCGAAGATCTCCCCGAGCTCCGCGGGAGGTGTGACCTCGAGCTGATCGTAGCGGCAATCCTGCGGGCGTTTGTCGGGACGCCAGCGCTCGAAGACGGCCGCGTGCCGGAAACGGTCGCCCTGGAGATGGTCGTATCTGACCTCGCATACCCGCTCCACGCGCAGGGGCTCCCAGGAGAGATCCTTGCCCTGGCTCCAGCGGCTCTGTCCGCCGGGCATGCGCGTCGATCCCCCGCCCTCCGCCACCGCCCACTCGCGCCAGGGATGGGCCCCGAGCGCGTCCTTGCGCAGCGGCTCGAGCTCGCGCGCGAGCTCGCGTCGCGTGGACGCGGTGAAAGACGACGTCACGCCGACGTGATGCAGCCGCCCCTGCGCGTCGTAGAGGCCGAGCAGGAGCGAACCCACCAGCTCCCCCGGGCCGTTCTTGTGCCAGCGGAAGCCGGCCACCACGCAGTCCGCGGTGCGGGCGTGCTTCACCTTGATCATCGCCCGTTTTCCCGGCTGGTACGTCGTCGCCTCGTGTTTGGCGATCACGCCGTCGAGGCCGGCGCCCTCGAAACGATGGAACCACTCCCCCGCCACCTTCCGGTCGCGGCTGCACGGCGTCACGTGGACGGAGCCGGACGCGCGGCCCATGGCCTTCTCGAGGGCGGCGCGGCGCTGCGCCTGGGGCTGGTCGCGCAGGTCGCGGTCGCCCTCGGCGAGGAGGTCGAAGGCCACGAACGAGGAGGGCGTCTCCTCGGCCAGCCTGGCCACGCGCGAGGCGGCCGGGTGCAGGCGGAGCTGCAGGAGGTCGAAGTCCAGGCCGTGGTCGGTCGCGATCACGATCTCGCCGTCCACCACCGCGCGCGGGGGCAGGCTGGCCAGCAGCGCGGGCTTGAGCTCGGGGAAGTAGCGATCGAGAGGCTTGAGGTCGCGGCTCTGGATGTACACGTCGCTTCCGTCGCGGAACACGATGGCCCGGAACCCGTCCCACTTCGGCTCGAAGAGCCAGCCGTCGCCTTCGGGCAGGGCGGTGGCCAGCTTGGCCAGCATGGGATCGACGGGCGGCGCGATGGGAAAGGCCATCCCGGATCAGGCGCGGCCGCGGCGCACCGCGATCCGTCCCTCCGCCGATGCCCAGCCCGCGTCGAAAGCGGTCCCGGGCTCGTCGATGTCGATGACCAGCGGGGCGTGGTCGGAGGGAATGGGCTTGCCTTTGCGGGCCTCGCGGTCGATCTCGGCCCACACGACGCGGCCGGCGAGCGGTGCCGACACCAGCAGGTGGTCGATGCGCATGCCGAAGTTCTTGTGGAAGTTGCCCGCGCGGTAGTCCCACCAGGTGTAGCGGCCCGGCTCGGGGTGGTGCTGCCGGTAGGCGTCGCGCAGGCCCCAGCCGGCCAGCCGCGCGAAGGCTTCGCGCTCGCGGTCCGAGACGTGGGTGCCGCCGTGGCAGGCGCGCGGGTCCCAGACGTCGGCGTCGGTGGGCGCGACGTTCATGTCGCCGCCGAGGACGAGCGGATCCGTGGGCCGCCCCGCGCGCGCGAGCCACTGCGCGAGGCGCTCGTACCAGGCGAGCTTGGCCTCGTAGAACGGTGAGCCCACGACGCGCCCGTTCGGCGCGTACACGCAGACGACGCGCACGCCGCCGCAGGAGGCGGAGATCATCCGGGCCTCGGCCAGGGGCTCGTCATCACCGACGTCGGGAGTCGCGCCCGGCCGCAAGGGCTCGCCGAAGTTCGTCACGACGTCCTCGAGACCGAAGCGGCTCGCGATGGCGACGCCGTTCCATCGTCCTTCCCCGTGATGAGCCAGCGTGTAGCCGGCGTCCCGGAACGTCTTCACCGGGACCTCGGCGTCCGCGAGCTTGGTCTCCTGCATCATCAACACGTCCGGCCGCGCGCGGCCCAGCCACCAGGCCACCTTCTCCAGGCGGGCCTTCAACGAGTTGACGTTCCAGGTCGCGATGCGCACGACCCTAGCGTATGCTCTTTTCACTCCAGGCTCAGGGACGTGGCCGCGCGGGCCGGTCGTGAGACGGTTCTGCCGGTTTCCACGCGTCTCTGGTGGGATTCTGCGGCCCACGACCGATCCGCGCCGCGCGGCGCGGAGGCGGTGCGTCCTCGATCCGGTCACGGGAGCCACGTCCATGCCGACACCATTGCGGAGAATTGCGTCCCTGGTCTTGACCCTGTCCCTCGCCGCCGGCGGCAGCGGGGCCGATTCGGTGCGGGTGGAGGGCGCCCGCGTGAACGTCCGCAAGGACCCCAACACGGCCAGCGCGATCGTGACCACGGTGGGCCGCGGTGAAGCGCTCGAGGTGATCGAGCGGACGGGCGACTGGTACCACGTCAAGACCGCGGCGGGGGTGGAAGGCTACGTGAGCGCGCGCCTCGTAGCCCCGGTGACGCCGGCCACCGCCGTGCCGTCCGCCCGCGCCGCCACTCCTGCGGCCGCCGCCCCCGCGCCCGCTCCGTCTCCGTGGAAGGGCGACCGTCCGGTCATCGTGCACCAGGACGTCGGCTGCGTGGTGGCCGGCGAGTTCCCGAAGCTCGAGGCGTGTTTCACCCCGCCGGAGTCCGTGGGCAAGGCGCAGGTGCAGTTCCGGGCCGACGAGAAGGGACCCTGGTACTACGTGGACATGAAGGAGGAAGGTGGCTGCCGCTCGGCCCTGCTGCCCAAGCCCAAGAAGGACATCGGCACGTTCCACTACTTCATCGAGGTGGTGGACCGTTCGTTCACGGCCGTGCAGAAGCCGGAAGCCGCTCCCAGCCAGTCCTATGCCCCCCGCGTGGTGGCGAACCGCCGTGACTGCGGCCAGGGCATGATGATGGCCACCGGCACCCCGACCGGCTCGATCGTCATGGGCGTGGCCCGCGACGCGGGCGGCAAGGTGTTGCAGGCGGCCGCCGCCCACAGCGCGGAGGCGAGCGCGTCGATCAGCGGCTTCAGCGTGGACGGGGTGTCGATGGCGAGCACGGGGGCGGCTCCGGGCAGCGCCGGGGCAAGCTCCTCCAGCACCGCGCAGTCCGCGGGCGGTCTCAGCACCAAGACCCTGGTCATCGCGGGCGGCGTGGTGGGAGCGGGAGCGCTAGTGGCGGTGGCCGCCGGCGGCGGTGGCGGGAGCTCGGGGAGCGGCGGGTCTTCGGGATCGGGCGGGAGCGGGGGCGGAGGCGGCTCGACCGCGCCGGGCGGCGGGACCACGACCAACACGCTCACCGGGCGGTGGGTCGGCAACGCCGCGAACGGCGGCGGCCTGACCGGGGTCGTCAGCCTCGAGGGCGTCACCTGCACGGTTCTATGGGACCTCACCACGGACCTCGTCCAGTCGGGCGCGACCTTGACCGGCACGGGGACGTCCGTCGGAAGGGGAGCGAGCTGCTCCATTCCCCTGCCGTCGGAGATCAACGCGGTCATCGCCGGGCAGACCGGCTCCGGGAGCCTGAGCGGAACCGCCAGCGGCGGATCGCTGAGCTTCCGGGTCGGCGAGCTCACCTTCACGGGGACCTACACGAGCACGCGGCTGGATGCGACCGCGCCCCTCGTGGTCGAGGGATTGACGATCAACTACACGTGGAGGCAGACGAAGCAATGACGTGGGTTTGACCGCCCGCGGACTCGACCCTATGCTGCCGGCCCGGCGTGCCGAGGCGACGGTGAAAGTGCGACGTGACGGCAGGGCGGACGCGGCCCGGCCGGGGGGCCGCCCGGCCACGGCGGCCGAAGACTGGTTTCGCATCCGCGAGCTCCTGCGCGCGGCCCTGGAGAAGGACTCCGGACAGCGGTCCGCGTTCCTCGACGACGCCTGCGCCGGGGACGCCGCCCTCCGCCAGAGCGTGGACGCGCTCCTCGCCGCGCACGAGGAGGCGGGCGATTTCCTCGAATCGCCGAACCAGGTCGACCGCATGGCGGCGCAGGTCCTCGGGGACGAGGGCGCACCCGCCCTGGCCGCGGGCAGCCGCGTGGGCCGCTACGAGATCCTGGATCTGCTCGACGCCGGGGGCATGGGTGAAGTGTACCGCGCGCGCGACACGGGCCTCGGCCGCGACGTGGCGGTGAAGGTGATGCGGCCGTGGATGACGGGCGACACCGCGCGCCTGCGCCTGTTCGAGAAGGAGGCGCGCGCGGCGGGCGCGATCAACGACCCCAATATCCTGGCCGTCTACGACGTGGGCGCCGCCAACGGCATGCCCTACGTGGTCTCCGAGCTGCTGGAAGGGGAAACGCTGGGGGCCCGCTTGAGGCGGGCGCCGCTCACGGTGCGGGAGAGCGTCGAATACGGCATCCAGATCGCGCAGGGCCTGTGCGCGGCGCACGAGAAAGGGATCGTCCACCGCGACCTCAAGCCCGACAACGTGTTCCTCACACGTCAGGGGCGGCTCAAGCTGCTCGACTTCGGCCTGGCCAAGCTCATCCACGACCCGCGCGACGATGGGTCGCCCACCCCTCCCCCCTCCAGCAGCGGGAGCGGCCTCATGGGCACGCCCGGCTACATCGCTCCGGAGAGGCTGGAAGGACAGCCGACGGACCGCCGCGTGGACATCTTCGCGCTGGGGGCGATCCTCTATCGGATGCTCGCGGGCCGGCCCGCCTTCGGCCGCGAGAACACGGTGGGCGAGCTGAGCGCGACGCTCACGGAGGAGCCCGCGCCGTTCGCCGTCGACGCGGGCGTACCCGTGCGGGTGCAACGTGTCGTGTGGCGATGCCTCGAGAAACGGCCGAACGATCGGTTCCAGACCGCGCACGACGTCCGCTCCGCCTTGCAGGGCCTGGCGCTCGAGAAGCCCACGGCCCGGCCGCGCTGGCCCCTGGCCGCGGCGGCGGCCCTGGCCGCCGTGCTCGGGGCCACCGCGTTCTTCGATCGCGTCCGCTCCGGGGGCACGGCGGCGGAAGCTCCCGCCCACCACCGCATCCGCTCCCTGGCCGTGCTCCCGCTCGCGAACGCGTCCAACGATCGCGAACAGCAGTACTTCGCGGACGGGATGACGGAGGCCCTGGTGGCGGAGATGGCGCGCACGGAAGGCCTGCGCGTGATGTCGCGCGCGTCCGCGGCCGCGTTGCAGGATGCCAAGGCGAACCGGGCCGAGATTGCGCGCCAGCTGCGCGTGGATGCCGTCGTCCAGGGCTCCGTCCGCCGCACGGGATCCCGTGTCCGCATCGCCGTGGAGCTCGTCCGCGCCGCCACCAACGAGCCGGTCTGGGCCGGGTCCTACGATCGCGACGTGCACGACGTCTTCGCCCTCCACCACGACGTGGCCGGCGCCATCTCCAGCGAGATCGCGCTGGCCGCCCATCCCGCCGCCGAACACGCCGTGCACGCGGAGACCCGCAGCGTGGAGGCCTACGAGGCCTACATGCGCGGGCGGTTCTACTGGAACCTGCGCTCGGCGGAAGCGGCGCCGCGTGCGGTCGCGCAGTTCAACCGCGCGCTGGAGCTCGATCCCCTGTATGCGGAGGCCTACGTGGGGCTGGCCGACACCTACGCGATGCTCGGGGACATGCTCTACCTGATGCCCAACGCGGACGCGTTCGAGCGCGCCGAGGCCGCGACCCGCCGCGCCCTCGACCTGGATCCCACGCGCGCGGAGGCCTATGCGTCCCTGGGCCACCTCCGCATGCACGCGTGGCGCTGGGAAGAAGCGGACCGCCTGTTCCAGCGCGCCCTCGAGCTCGACCCCGGCTACGCCCCCGCCCTGCAGTGGCGGGCCTACAACTTCGCCTCCCTGGGACGCACGGACGAGGCCGTGGCCGCGATCGAGCGCGCGCAGCAGCTCGACCCCCTGTCCCTCATCATCAACACGGACATGGCCCAGATCCTCTACTTCGCCGGCCGGCACGAGGAGGCGGTGGCGCAGTGCCAGAAGACGCTGCAGATGAACCCGTCGTTCGCGGAGGCCCGCCGCGTCTCGTTCCTCGCCCTCCAGCGCCTCCACCGCGACGCGGAAGCGCTGGCCGATCTCGAGACCTACCGGCATCTGCCCGACGGCGGTCTGGGCGGCAGCGTCGGCTATGGCTACGCCGTCCTGGGCCGGCCCCGCGAGGCGGCCGCGGTCCTTCGCGACCTGGCCGCGGACGTCCGCCCCCGTTCGGTGCCCCCGTACGACGTCGCGGTGATCCACGCCGGGCTCGGCGAGAGGGACCGGGCCCTGGCCGGGCTCGAGAAATCGCTGGCCGCGCACGACCCGGAGACCATGATCCTGCCCGTCGATCCCCGGCTGGACTCCCTGCGCGGCGACCCGCGCTTCGCCACGCTGCTCCGGAAGATGGGGCGGTGAGACGATTTCCCTCCGTTTTCCGCGTCTCAGCCGGGAGGGACTCCTTTGAAGTTGGGCCGCGCGGTCCTACACTGCCCGGCGTGCCGGCACCGACGCCGAATCTGGAGGCGGGCGAGGTGACGCGCCTCCTGCAGGCCTGGCGCAACGGCGACGACGTCGCCCGCGACCGCCTGATCCCGCTCGTCTACCAGGAGCTCCGGCGCCGGGCCGCCGGTTACCTCCGGCGGGAGCGGCGCGGCCACACGTTGCGCCCCACCGACCTCGTGCACGAGACCTACCTGCGCCTGTGCGCGCAGAACCCCCTCTGGCAGAACCGCGAGCAGCTCTTCGGGGTGGCCTCCCGCCTGATGCGGCGGATCCTCGTCGACCACGCGCGCGCGCGGGCCGCGGCCAAGCGGGGCGGCATCCGCGTGACCCTGGTCGAAGGGCTGGTGGCAAACTCGGCCGCCCCCCCCGACCTCCTCGATCTCGACGAGGCGCTGAGCGAGCTCGCCGAGCTGGACGAGCGCCAGGCCCATCTCGTCGAGCTCCGTTTCTTCGGAGGCCTCAACATCGAGGAGACGGCGCGTGCGCTCGACGTGTCGGTGGCCACCGCCAACCGCGATTGGGTCACGGCGAAGGCGTGGCTCTTCCGGCGCCTCAAGCAGAAGGACCGCGGCCCCTCCTAGTCCGCGATCAGAACAGGGGAAGCTGGCCGCGAGGCGCCGGCGGAGCCGGCCGGTCTTCCTCGCCCGGCGCGGGCGCCGGCACGCGAGCGTCGAGCACGGCCGTGACCGGCGCGTGATCGCTGGTGCCGAAGGTGCGCTCGACGGTGGTGCTCCGGGCCGTCGCGGCCAGGGGCGCGCTGGCCAGGATGTAATCGAGGCGCCAGCCGATGTTCTTCTCGCGCATCTGACGCCAGGGCGCCCACCAGGTGAACAGGCGATCGTTGTCGGGGTCGAAGCGGCGCGAGAGGTCCACGAGGCCGCGATCCAGGATGCGCGCGAGCATCCCCTGCTCCTCGGGGGTCTGCCCCGTTTCCGTGGGCTTGCGCAGCTTGGGGTGCACGTCGCGCGGCTCGCGCGCCACGTTGAGATCGCCGCACAGGAGGAGCTGTCTCCCGGAAGCGTGGACCTCGGCCACGAACGCGTCGAGGCCGTCGAGGAAGCGCACCTTGGTGGGAAAGTCGCGGTTGCCGTTCGGCACGTAGACGGAGGCGAGCACCCAGTCCCCGATGGCCGCGGTGGCGATGCGGGTCTCGATGTCGAAGGGCGGATGGACGAAGGCGGGGGGACGCGCGAACGTCTCCCGGCGAAGGTGAAGCGCGACTCCCGAATATCCCTTGTAGCCGTGCCAGTGGCACCAGTAGCCGGGGAGATCACAGACGAGCGAGGGCACCGCCTCCGGAGAAGCCTTGATCTCCTGCAGGCAGAGGACGTCCGGCTGCTCGCGCTCGACCCATTCGAGGACGGTCGCCGCGCGGGCCCGGATGCCGTTGACGTTCCAGGTCGTGATCTTCATGTCTTCCATCGGCCCACACCGCTGCGCGGCGCGGGCCTCGCTGGTCGGCTCTACCTCTTCTATTACGAAAGGGCCAACGCGAGGCGGAAACGCTTTCCGTTCGTGAGCTTCGGCACGGTGTGAGCACCGGCACTGGCTGTTTCCATCCTTCTTTATATAGTGGCCGCCTTCCCTCCAGTGATGATCGGGAGGGTGCGCATGGCGACGCAGACCACGCCGCGGACGGCGACCTCGGGCAGCGGCCAGTCCACGGTGACGGACACGCGGCGGGCGGTGGAGGAAGCCGTCCGCATGGCGCTCAAGCCGCTGGGCGGAAGCCCGCCGAGCTTCGGGTTCCTGTTCGTCGCTCCCCGCCACGATCTCGGCGTCGCCCTCGGCGTGGCCGAGCGTTGCGCGCCGGGCGCGTCCTTCATGGGATGCACCACCGCGGGCGAGATCACGGAGCGGGGGCTCACGCGCGGCGGAGTGGCGGCGCTCGTCATCTCCAGTCCGGATACCGCCTTCGAGCTGCGGACGGAGAAGGGCGTGAAGGCCGATCCCGCCTCGGCGGCGCGCCGGCTCTGCGACGGGTTCGCCGCGTCCGCGAAGGCGGCCGCGGGCCGCGGCCTCGGCGCCTCCACCACCATCGTGCTCGCGGACGGGCTCAACGGCGCGGGGGAGGAGCTGGTCAACCAGATCATGGCCGCCACCCGTCCGTTCCATCAGGTCGTGGGCGGAGCGGCGGGGGACGACGGCGCCTTCAAGGCCACGACCGTCGGGGGCGGCACCGAGGCCCACGGGGACGGCGCTTCCGTGCTGCACACGTTCTCGCGCACGCCGTGGGGAGTGGGGGTGGACCACGGCCTCAAGGCGACCACGCGGCCGATGCGCGTGACTCGCGCCGCTCGCAACGTGGTGCACGAGCTGGACGGGCGTCCGGCCTTCGACGTGTACCGCGAATACGCCGAGCAGAAGGGCGTACGCCTGGAGCCGGCGAGCGCCGGCCCCTTCCTCATCGGCAACGAGCTCGGCATCCTCGTCTTCGACGAGATCAAGCGCGCCCGGGCGCCCCTGTCCGTCGGCGCCGACGGTTCGCTCTCCTGCGCCGCGGACATCCCGGAAGGCGCCCACGTCGCCATCCTGGACGGGGAGCCGGACAGCATGGTCTCGGCGGCGAAGCGGGCGGCGGAAGAAGCGCAGAGGAACCTCAAGGGCGCGCGCGCCGCCGCCGTGCTCCTCTTCGACTGCGTGTGCCGCGGCATGATCCTCGACCAGGGGTTCGGCCGCGAGATCGACGCCGTCCAGAGCGTCTTCCCGGACGTGCCCGTCGCCGGCCTGCTCACCTATGGCGAGATCGCGCGATTCAAGGGGCGTCTAGACGGCTGGCACAACACGACGGCGGTGGTGGCGGCGATCCCCGCGTGAGGTCTCGCCCCTCGGCCCAGGCCGTGCCCGCCTGGTCGAGGCCCACTCCGAACGTCGCGCGGAAGATCTCGTCGCGCGGGGCGCCCGCGGATCCGGAGGCGCGGAAGAAGGCGGCCACGCGCGAGACGCCGTACGCCTTGATCAGGAAGGCCACGAACGAGCCGGCCACGGGATAGGCGGCCTCCGGGGAGAGCGTCTCGAATCGATCGGCCAGGGTCGAGAGCTTCTGCCGCCGCCAGGAGGCGGGCAGGCGCACGCGGGAGAGCGTCCGGCCGCGCCACGAAGGGCCGCTCAGCGCCACCGCGAGCCCTTCGTGGAAGAACGGGCCCGGATCACCGAGCTGCGCGGCCACGAGGTGGACGATCTCGTGGAGGTGGCACTCGCGGCGCACCGTATGGATCTGGCGCAGGCTGCCCAGGGTCACTCCCGTCGCGTATTCACCGAGGCTGGCCGCCACCTCCTGCGGCGTCCCGTACCGGTAGTACTCGGCCTGGCCCGGCAGCTCCTGTCCCAGCAGCCGTTGCACCTTCCACAGCGAGCGCTCGACCTCGTGGACGTCGATGGGCTCGCCGTTGCGGCTGTAGAAGAGGAAATGCGGGGTGGTGGCCGCGAGCTGGAAGCCGCGCGAGGGCTCTGCCCAGACGGGGGCCGATGCCAGCACTCCGCACAGGAGGCCGCACCCGGATCGCAACGCCGTGTGCACGGTGAACCCCTCTCCTTCGGACCCAGGGAGGGAACCTGGGCGCTGCG
>Ga0068858_100007751_pt1 | contig 10364 bp, 6 predicted proteins | sample KBSSwiS12_FD_66589 | JGI IMG/M metagenome (GOLD analysis project Ga0068858, IMG submission 66589) | Switchgrass rhizosphere microbial communities from Kellogg Biological Station, Michigan, USA - KBS Switchgrass S1-2 | ecosystem: Host-associated > Plants > Roots > Rhizosphere > Soil ... | reverse complement strand
CTTGGCGGCGCGTGTCACGTCGGCATCGGTGAAGAACGCGCCGAACTGCAGCGGCCACTCACGGATGTCCACGAGCGACGCGCCGGCGCCCTGCACCTGCGTGTTCCAGTTGGCGGCGGTGGTGACGACCTGCGCCCGCGTGTTGAGGCCGGGCGAGAGATAGCGGATGCCAGGCACCTGGGCCTGGATCGCGGCGGCGTCGTCGGCCACGAGCGTCGTCACCGCGCCCTGCCCTTGCCGCACCGGGCCGAAGCCGCCCGAGCCGGCCGTCACCATCACGATGTTCGAGCCGGCGCTCTTGATCTGGTTCTCGATCGACGTCCGTGCGCCGGTGCCGATGGCCACCATCACGATGACCGCCGCCACACCGATGATGAGCCCGAGCGCGGTGAGCGCCGTGCGCATGGCGTTCCGCGCCAGTGCCTTCGCCGCAATCATGCAGGTGACCGTGATCGACATCTGTGCCTCCAGGCGGACCTGAAGGTCCGCCTCTCCGTATGACTAAGCCGACTTCGCCAGTTCGAACGCCTCGAGCTCCTTCGCCGCGTTGCGCCGCGTGGTTACCGGGTGGTCGGCGGTCACCAAGCCATCTCGAAATGCCACCACCCGCGTGGCGTACTCGGCGATGTCAGGCTCGTGCGTCACGAGCACGATGGTCAGCCCCTCCCTGGCGTTGAGCCGCTGGAAGATGCCCAGCACCTCGATGCTCGTCTTCGTGTCCAGGTTGCCCGTCGGCTCGTCTGCCAGCAGGATTCGCGGCGTGTTCACGAGCGACCGGGCGATCGCCACCCGCTGCTGCTGGCCGCCCGACAACTGGTTCGGGTGGTGCCACAGCCGTTCGCCGAGCCCCACCGCCTGCAGCGCGCGAATGGCGCGCTCCCGCCGCTCCTTGGCGCCGACCTTGGGCGCGTAGAGGAGCGGCAGTTCCACGTTCTCCACCGCCGAGGTGCGGGGCAGCAGGTTGAACGCCTGGAACACGAAACCGATCTCGGTGTTCCGCAGCCGCGCCAGCGCTCGGCTGTCCACGCCGGAGACGTCGGTGCCGTCGAGGAACAGGTGTCCGCCCGTCGGTTGGTCGAGGCACCCGAGCAGATGCATGAACGTCGACTTGCCAGAACCCGACGGGCCGGTGAGGGCCACGAACTCGCCCGGCATCACGTCGAGCGAGACCCCGTGCAGCACCGGCACCGTCTGGTCGCCCATCACGTATGCCTTCGTCAGCTCGCGGACGCTGATGAGGGGGACCTTGGGCGCTGGGCCTTGGGCCGTGGGGGTCATCGCCCACCTCCGCCGCCACCCTGACGGAAGCCGCCGCCCCCACGACGGGCGGGCAGCAGAGGCGACGTCGTGGGAGACGATGACGCCCGCTGCGTCGCATCGGCCGTGCTGGTCACGACCTCGGCGCCTTCAACGAGGTCGCCGCCGGTCACCGCCGTCATCGTGCCGTTGCTCACGCCGGTTTCGATGCGGTGCGGCTGCATGACGCCGTCGGCCCACACCCACACGCGATGCATGTTGGGGTTTCGCGGCCCGCCGCGCCCTTGTCCTGGCGCCGCCCCTTGACCCTGGCCCTGGCCTTGCGCCTGGCGGCCACCGCCACCGCTCGCGTCATCGGTCTTCGGCCGGAAGCGCAGCGCCGCGGCCGGCACGCGCAGCACGTCGTCTGCGCGGGCGATTTCGATGCTGACGTTCGCGGTCATGCCCGGCTTGAGCTTCATCTCCTTGTTGGGTACCTCGATCACGGTGGTGTAGCTGACGACGTTCTGCTCCACGGTGGGCTGCAGCCGCACCTGCGACACGGTCCCGTTGAAGGTCTGGCCCGGATAGGCGTCCACGGTGAACGACACCTGCTGCCCCTGCTGTACTCGGCCGATGTCGGACTCGTCCACGCTCGCGAGCACCTGCATGCGGGTCAAGTCGCCGGCGATCACGAAGAGGGTCGGTGCCTGCATGCTGGCGGCGACGGTCTGGCCGACGTCGACGCTGCGTGCCACCACGATGCCGTCGATCGGCGCGGCGATGATGGTGTGGCCAAGGTTCACCTGCGCCTGCTGCAGCTGTGCCCGTGCCTGGATGATCTGCGCCTCGGCTGACTTGACCTGCGATTCAGCCTGGTTGGCGGCTGTCACCGCGGTGTCGAGATCAGACGAGGAGATGAGCTGCTTGTCACTCAGCTCGCGGGCGCGTTTCAGCTTGGCCTGCGTGTCGCGCACCTGCACGCGGGCGCCCTCGGCATCGGCCTGGAGCTTCGTCACCGTCGCTCTGGCCTGCTCGACCTGCGTCTGGAAGAGCGACGGGTCGAGCACCGCAATCACCTGGCCCTTGTGCACGATCGTGTTGAAATCGGCCGAGAGCGACTTGATCGTGCCGGACACCTGCGTGCCCACCTGGACCGTCGTCACCGGCTGCAGCGTGCCGGTCGCATCCACCGCGTCCACGATCGAGCCGCGCGTCACGCGTGCGGTGACCGGCTCTGGCGTCGAGTCGGATCGTCTGACCTGGGCGTACGCAATGATGCCCCCGACAATCGCAACCGTTATGCCGATGAGTCCGAGATGTCTCCTCATGGTGCCCCCTACCATGTGGGACGCAAGGAGCTGGCCGCGCGGTGTTAAGTGGGGGCTAAATTGCGGACAAGCTTGCAAAAAAAGCGACGGGCCCGGAGGGGAGGCACGCCTCCGAGCCCGTCCGTGCACGTTAGCCCGGCCGGCAGTTCCGGGCTGCGCGCAACATCAGGAGTGAACACCTCATTGGACGCCATGCCCCCTGAGGCGGACGTGAGCGCCGCATTAACTTTCGTTAAGAAAGGTGAGAAAGTTCCCTGACCTCTCTTAACTCCATTTAATCCATCGATCAGGACCTGCTCACCTCCAGCCCGCTTAATACGCACCAGGGACGATCGGGGGAATTCGATGGTGGTGCAGATCGAGGAACGGATGTCAGGGCAGGCAGCCATCCTGGCGGTGAGCGGCGACATCACGATGGGCGGCGGAAGCCGCGTGTCGGATGCGGTGCGGACGCTGCTGCGTGACGGCCGCTACCACTTCGTTCTCGACATGAGCCGCGTGCGCTACGTGGACAGCGTGGGCCTTGGCGAACTGGTCGAGGCGTATGCGGCGGTGAAGAACCGCGGCGGCGCGCTCAAGCTGGTACACGTCGGGCGGCGCCTCCGGGATCTCCTGGTCGTCTCGCGCATGCTCACCGTGTTCGACGCCTACGACAGCGAGGCTGACGCCCTCGCCAGCTTCACCCGGCATCCCCTGCCGAGATAGCGCGCGTTCGCGCGCCAAGTTATTTTTCGTCCCAGGTGTGAGCGCCCCGCAACTGCGTTAGAGGTCTGCCGATAACTACGGTGGGTCCGGGTTCTGCCGCCGCGCATGTTGGCTCACCGGTGCACGGACCTTCGCGTATTCACATGGACGAGAGATCGCAGAACACGGGTTCGCGTCGCGCCACGCCGCTGGTCGACGCCGTGATCTGCGCGGGCGCGGCGGTAGGGGCCTTCTCCCTGTGGGAAGTGGCCACCGAGCCGATCTCGTACGCCCTGATCGGCATGCTCGTGCTCACCGCCACGGCGGGATGGCTGGCGCTGCGCGTTCCGTCGATCGAGATCAGCTTCTCCATCTCGGACACGTTCAGCACCGCGGCGGCCCTGCTCGTCGGCCCCGCAGCGGGCGTCTTCACGGCGGCGCTCGACGGCCTGATGCTGTCGTTCCGGATGCAGAGCTCCACCCGCACTCTGCGGCGGGTGCTGTTCAATACCGCGGCGCCGGCCGTGGGCATCTGGATCGCCTCGCAGGCGTTCCTCGCGGTGGCCGGCACGCAGGTCCTCATCGACGGGCCGTTCCGCGTGCCGCGGCTCTTCGCGCTGCTCCTGGTCTTCAGCATTCTCAACTTCGGCGTCAGCACCGGCCTCGTCGCGGCGGCCATGGGGCTCGACGCGCAGAAGTCGCCGATCGCGATCTGGAAGGAGCACTTCCTCGGGCTGTGGCTCACGTATCTGGGCGCCACCTTCGCCTCGATGCTGATGCTCGTGCTCTCGCACGACTGGCACGGGAGGCCGATGCACCCGCTCGAGGTCCTGCTGCTCATCACGCCGCTGCCGGTCATCCTGTACGTGACGTTCAAGCACGCGGTCGGACGGGCCCAGGACCAGATCGAGCACCTCGGCGGCATGAATCGCGTCTACGTGGCCACCATCGAGGCGCTGGCGCAGACGATCGACGCCAAGGACCAGGTGACGCACGATCACATCCAGCGCGTCCAGGAGAACTCGATGCGGCTGGCCCGCCATCTGGGCGTTGCCGACGACGGCCAGATTCAGGCACTGAAGGCGGCGTCGCTGCTGCACGACGTCGGCAAGATCAGCGTGCCCGAGCACATCCTCAACAAGCCGGGGCGCCTGACGGCGTCCGAGCTCGAGATCATGCGGCGCCACGCGCCGGTGGGCGCCGATATTCTTTCCGTGATCGGTTTCCCGTATCCGGTCGTGCCGATCGTGCGGCACCACCACGAGAACTGGGACGGCACCGGCTACCCCGACGGCCTGGCCGGCGAGGCGATTCCGATCGGCGCGCGCATCCTGATGGTGGTCGACTGCTTCGACGCGCTCACGTCCGATCGCCCCTACCGTCCCCGATTCGAAACCGCGGCCGCGCTGCAGGTGCTCATCGATCGCAAGGGCACGATGTACGACCCGCAGGTCGTGGACGGCTTCCTGGCGTTGCACGAGGCGGGGCTGAACGAGGTGCCGCCCCCGGGGCGGGCCCCGGTGGCGGATCCACACGCGACGCCGGTAATCGAGGCGCCGGTGGAGCAGGACCTGACGCCGCGCGACCTGGCCGCGTTCTACGCGCTCGGGCGTGAGCTGGCCGTGCCCGGTGGCGTGTCGCACATCGGCGAAGCCGTGTGGAACACGCTGCGCGGCGAGCTCGGCGCCGCGGCGTGCGTGCTGTACATCTACGACGAGAGCGGCGACGCCCTGGCGCCCGCGTTCCGCGGCGGCGTGGAGACCGTGCCGCCCGATGCACGGGTCTCGCTTGGCGATCGTTTGAGCGGCTGGGTCGCGGCCACGCGCACGCCGATCGTCAACTCCGACGCGCGTCTCGACGTCGATCCGGACCTGCGGGATCTCAGCCCGTTGCAGAGCGCGCTGGCCGTCCCGATCGGCGACGGCGAACAGATCGGGGGCGTGCTCGCGTTCTACTCCGAGCGGCAGGGCGCCTTCACGCCGGTGCACCAGCGCATGGTCGAGGCCGTGGCGGCGCTCGTGGCCGAGCGCGTCTGCGCGGCGCGCGCCGAGCTCGTGGCGGTGCGTACCGGGGTGACTCGAAACAGCACCCCCGTGTCCCACGCCTAGACACGCGCGTAACCCCCGCGCGCGCAAGCACTCGCAGCCACCTCTCACAGCACTGCGCACGCCGGCGTGTCGCGCCGCGGCACACGCGATCGAAATCGTGATCCGTGATTCGGAACCGTAACTGTCTGAATGCGAATTACTTCACGCTCCCAGGCAAGTCCCCGGGGATATGGCCGGGCTCTTGCGCTAAGACAGCCGTGATGAAACTGCGTCTCCATGGTTCACGGTGGGTTCGCGGAGTGCTGGCAACGGCGCTCGCGCTGCTGGTGGTTGCCGACAATCGCACGCACGCCCAGGGTCTCAAGGTTGCCCAGCATCTGAAGAAGCTGGATGGGCTCTTGCGGTCGGATGTCGACCAGCAGGCCGGCGGTGCCCGCCGTGTGCTGATTCGGACGACGGCGGCCGACAAGGACGCGCTGCGCCAGCTGCTGGCGGCCCAGGGGCATCAGGTGCTGGCGGACCTCGATGGCGACGACACGCTGAACGTCGTGGTGCCGGCCGAGGCGCTCGAGGGGCTGGCCAAGTCGAGCAAGGTGCTCGGCATCTCCGCCGACGCGGTGGTGCGGCCGACCGGACTGCTCGACGGGCTCTTGGGCACCGTGACGAAGGTACTGGTCGGCACCGTCGACGGGCTGCTCGGCACGATCGGCAACGTGCTGGACCCCGCGCTCGATAACGGGACGACCGGTGAGCCGGTGCCGCCGGAAGTGCTGCGGGCGACGCTCGGCTTGCAGGACTCGTGGACCGGCAAGGGCGTGACCGTGGCGGTGATCGATTCCGGCCTCGAGATGTCGTCCGAGTTCACCGGGCGCGTGAAGGCGTTCTACGACTTCACCAACGGCCAGACGAAGTCCACCTCGGCCTTCGACGACTACGGCCACGGCACGCACGTGGCGGGCACCATTGCCGGGAGCGGCGCGCTCTCCACCAACAAGGCGTATCGCGGCCTGGCGCCGAACGTTCAGCTGGTGGTGCTGAAGGTGCTCGACGCCAACGGCGCCGGCTACACGAGCGACGTGGTGCGCGCCCTCGACTTCGCGACCGCGAACAAGAGCAAGTTCGGCATCGACGTCATCAATCTCTCGCTCGGCCATCCGATCTACGAGCCGGCATCCACCGATCCGCTGGTGCAGGCGGTGGAGCGTGCGTCGAGTGCGGGCATCGTCGTCCTGGCTGCGGCGGGCAACAACGGCATCAACCCGACGACGGGGCAGCCCGGCTACGCAGGGATCAACTCGCCCGGCAACGCGCCCTCGGCCATCACCGTGGGCGCGGTGTCGACTAGCAACACGGTGACGCGGAAGGACGATCGCATCCCGGACTACAGCTCGTCCGGTCCGACCTGGTACGACGCGCTGATGAAGCCGGACGTGCTGGCACCCGGCCATCGCATCATCGCGGTGGGCGCGAAGAAGAGCACGATCTACCAGCAGTATCCGCAGCTGCGCGCGCCGGACGCCGACTACATCCGGCTGAGCGGCACCAGCATGGCGACCGCGGTGGGGTCCGGTGTCGTGGCGCTGATGATCGAAGGCCATCGGACGGCACACCCGTACACGCCGGCGCTGTCGCCGAACGCGGTGAAGGCCATGATGCAGTACTCGGCCTTCGATGTCCGCAACGACCTGGGGATCGAGTACGACCCGCTGCGCCAGGGTGCCGGCGCGTTGAACGGCGCCGGGTCGGTGGCGCTGGCGCGCGCGGTGGACACCACCGCGAAGACCGGCAGCTACTGGCTCCAGCCGCAGCCGGTGCCGTGGACGGCCATCGGCGGCGAGAACATGTCGTGGGGGCAGGCGGTCATCTGGGGCAACGCCGTCATCTGGGGCAGCGGCACGATGCCGATGAGTCAGACGGCCTGGGGCACCGCGGTGATCTGGGGGTCGACCACCAACTGGTCGAACGCCAACGCGGTGATCTGGGGCAGCAACGTCGTGTGGGGCGATCCGCAGACGTGGGGCAACGCGGTCATCTGGGGCTCCGGCTCCATCGGCACGACCGACGGCACCGCGGTCATCTGGGGGAGCACCGGCGGGATGACCGCGCAGAACACCGCGTGGAAGGACATCGAGCCGACAGGGACCGCGGCACAGTAGGGCCGCGCCTTCGGCGTGGTAAGGCGGGTAGGGCGGTGGGGTGGGTGGGGAAGTTAATTTCCGTCCGCCCCTCCGCAAGGGAACCTAGGGGTTGTGCCGGTGGCGGGCCGGCACGGCCCCGCTCGCGTCTGCACGACACGACCCCGCCGTGCGGGCTCGTTTCGCCTGCAGCTCTGACAGGTCTGGCCGATTACTTCAACCAGTCATGGCCAGCCCGGAGCAGCCAACGGCGGTCCCGGCGCGCTCGACGCGCGCCCGCGCGCCGATCCTCCTGATCGACGATCAGCGGTTCGTCGGCCTGGCGCTCGCGCGCCTGCTCGACGGCGAGCCGGGGTTCGAGCTGCACTGCTGCGAACGTGGTTCCGAAGCGGACGCCGCGGTCGATCGCGTCAAGCCCGCGCTCATCCTGCAGGATCTCGTGATGCCGGACGTGGACGGCCTGGCGCTCGTGCGCGCCTTCCGCGCCCGGACGTCCACGGCCCGGACGCCGGTCATCGTGCTCTCGGGCAACGACGACGAGGGCACGCGCGCCCGCGCGCTGGCCGCGGGCGCCGACGACTACCTCGTGAAGCTGCCGACGAAGGACGTGCTGATCGCGTGTCTCGATCGTCACCTCTCCGCGCGCGACGCCGGACGCGTCGAGCCGCTCGACACCGAATTCCTGGCCGCCTACCGCGAGGAAGGCGCCGCCGACCCCGACGAGACGCTGCGCGAGCTCCTCGAGGTGTTCTTCCGCGACGCCGAGCGCCTCTCGAGCGACCTGCGGCGCGCCGCGGCCGCCGGTTTCGGCGCGGCGGTGCCGAAGCTGGCGCACGCGCTCAAAGGGTGCGCGCTCGCGGCCGGTGCCCGAGCGCTCGCAGACGTGTGCGCCCAGATTGAAACCGGAGCGATCGACGGCGTCGAGGGCGTGGCGCGGCTCGAAGTGGAACTTGCACGCGTGAAGGACGCGGCGGCTGGTGCGGTGAGGCAGCGATGCGGAATCTGAAAGTGTGGCAGAAGTTGGCGCTCTTGGGGGCGATCTTCCTGATCCCCTTTGCGCTCGTGACGATGAAGATGGTGTCCGCCATCGACACCCTCGGCGTCGATTTCGCGGAGCAGGAGCTGCGTGGCCTCGAGTTCACGCGACCCGCGCTGACGCTGGTCAAAGACCTGCAGCGGCACCGCGACGTCACGAGCATCGTGCTCAACGGGCAGTCCAGCTATCGCGGCCGGCTGGACGGCGTCCGCGCCGACGTCGAGAAGGATCTGGCAGCGATCGACGAGCTCGACAAGCGGCTTGGCACCGTGCTGCGTACGGCCACGCGGTGGAAGACGATGCGTGCCGCGAGCACGGATCTGCTGGCGAAATCGGCCGAGCTCTCGGCCGACGAAAGCTTTTCGCGCCACTCGCGCCTGATCGCCGACGTCATCGCCCTCGTCGGCGAGGTGGGTCGTACCTCGAACCTGACGCTCGACCCCGACGCCAACCGGGCGAACCTCGTCACGGTGCTCGTTGCCAGCGGGCCCGAGCTCGGCGAACTGCTGGCGCGGGCGCGCGGCATGGGGGCCGGCCTCGCGGCCAGTCAGGCGCGCCGTCCCGATCAGATCGAGCAGCTGAATCGCCAGTCGATCCTCATGGAGTCGGTCGGCGCCAAGCTCGATGAGTCGATGGCGGCCGCTCTCGAACGCACGCCAGGCCTGAAAGCGCAGCTCGAAGAGAGCGCCACGGCCAGTAGCGACGCCGTGCTCGATGCCCAGGGCGAAATCGTCAAGCTCACCGGCCGGGCGGTCCGCGCAGACGGCGCGCAGACGACGACGCCCGATGCCTACTTCGCCGCGATGAGCCGTGGCATCGAGTCGATCGATGGACTCGAGCGCAAGCTCGCCGGCTCGCTGCAGACGCTGCTGACCGCGCACGTGGCGGCGATGCAGGAGGACGTGCGTGAGACGCTGGGCTGGGCGCTCGTCGGTCTGCTGGTGGTCTCGCTCTTCGGCATCTACGTGATGCGCGACGTCACGGTCACCTTGAACGACGTGGTGATCGTCGCCAACCACATCGCGGCCGGGGACCTCTCGGTGCGCGTGCAGGCGCGCGAGCGCCGCGACGAGCTGGGCGTGCTCGGCCGCTCGTTCGATCAGATGGTGGTGTCGTTCACGGATCTGGTGGCGGCCGCCGAGCGGATTGCCGCTGGTGACCTGGCCGTCACGGTCACGCCGCGCAGCGATCGCGACGCGCTCGGCCACGCGCTTTCGAACATGGCGGGCCGCCTGTCGGGGCTGCTCTCGGACGTCCACCGGTCGGGAATCCAGGTGAACACGTCGGTGAACGAGATCGCCGCCTCCGCGCGCGAGCAGGAGGCCACGGCCACCGAGGTGGCGGCGGCCACGACCGAGATTGCGGCGACGTCCCGCGAGATTGCCGCCACGTCGCAGGAGCTCGTGCGGACGATGGGCGAGGTGTTCGCGGCGGCCGAAGACTCCGCCGCGCTGGCCAACCAGGGCCAGGCCGGTTTGACCCGCATGGAAGCCACCATGCGGCAGGTCATGGAAGCGTCGAGCTCGATCAACAACAAGCTCGCCGTGCTCAACGAGAAGGCGGGCAACATCAACCACGTCGTGACCACCATCACCAAGGTGGCGGACCAGACGAACCTGCTATCGCTGAACGCCGCGATCGAGGCGGAGAAGGCGGGCGACTACGGACGCGGCTTCGCCGTGGTGGCCACCGAGATCCGGCGGCTCGCCGATCAAACGGCGGTGGCGACCTACGACATCGACCGGATGGTCAAGGAGATCCAGTCGGCCGTCGCCGCCGGCGTCATGGGGATGGACAAATTCTCCGACGAAGTGCGACGCGGGATGCAGGAGATCGAGGCGGTGGGCGGCCAGCTCACGCAGATCATCCAGCAGGTGCAGGCGCTCGCGCCGCG
>Ga0068858_100007743_pt1 | contig 10367 bp, 7 predicted proteins | sample KBSSwiS12_FD_66589 | JGI IMG/M metagenome (GOLD analysis project Ga0068858, IMG submission 66589) | Switchgrass rhizosphere microbial communities from Kellogg Biological Station, Michigan, USA - KBS Switchgrass S1-2 | ecosystem: Host-associated > Plants > Roots > Rhizosphere > Soil ... | reverse complement strand
AGGCCACTCATGCCCGGCATCTGCACATCCAGGAGGCAAAGATCGTAGTGTTCCCCAGATTGAAGCGCCTTGATCGCCTCCGCGCCGGTCGCAACCTGGCGAGACTGCACGCCCCAGCGCTGCAGGTGAAAGAGCAGGATGCGGCGATTTGTCGGACTGTCGTCCACCACCAGCACCCGCCGGCCGGCCACATCGACGGGCGGAAGTGCCGCCACCGTTGACACCGGCCCGATCGCCGCGGGGACGCGGATGGTGAAGAAAAACGTCGTTCCCACGCGCTCTTCGCTCTCGACCCACATCCTTCCGCCCATCATCTCCGCCAGCCGCTTGCTGATGACGAGCCCCAGGCCCGTCCCACCGTAACGGCGCGAGGTGGAGGAATCGACCTGACTGAAGCTCTGGAAGAGGAGCGGCATCTTCTCGGCCGAAATGCCGATTCCTGAGTCGCGCACGGAGAAGGCGAGCTCCAACGGCTCGGTCGCACTCGCATTCGACATTTCCGGCATCCGCACCTGGATCTCGATTTCTCCCACGGCGGTAAATTTGATCGCGTTGGAAATGAGGTTGCTCAACACCTGTCGCAAACGCGTGGCATCTCCCACCACACGGGAGGGGATGGCCGGATCGACACAGAAGAGCAGATCGACGCCCTTGGTCGACGCCATGCGGCCGAACAAATCGACCACTTCCTCGACCACCTGGGCCACATCGAACGCCTGCGTCTCAAGTTCCATCTTCCCTGACTCGATCTTCGAAAAATCGAGGATGGCATTGATGATCTCCAGCAAGCTCTCTCCGGAACTGCGGATGGTCTCGGTGTATTCGAGTTGCTCCTTGGTCAGCGGTGTTTCGAGCAAGATGCCGGTCATGCCGATCACGCCGTTCATCGGCGTGCGAATTTCGTGGCTCATCATCGCGAGGAATTCGCTCTTCGCATGATTCGCATCTTCGGCCGCCCCCTTGGCCCGCTCCAGGTCCAGTTCCGCTTGTTTGCGCTCGGTGATGTCGAAGATCAAGCCCTGCAGCAACCCAAGTTCGCCATCCTTCGCCGGCAAAGAGCGGGCTTCATCCCGGCACCAAATCGTCCGTCCGTCGCGGGTGCGAAAGCGGTATTCCTGACGGAAGGTGCGTTGCTCAGCCACGGCGCTGAGCTCCTGCGCGAAGACCTCTCCGCGATCTTCCGGATGCAAACAATCGCGGTAGAGTTCTGGATTCGCTGTCCACTCCTCGGCCGTAAAGCCAAGCAACTTCTTGATCTGCGGACTGATGAACAGCCACCGGCCACTGGCGCCCGGCTCGGCGACATACGTTACGGCGGGCAATTGTTCGATCAGCATCTGGTGCCGGACCTCCACATCCTGCAGGGCAGTGTGGACCCGATAGCGATGGCGAAGAACCGCCACCGCGCCCAGCGGCAGGCCAAGGACAAAGAGCACTGCTCCGGCCGCTTCGAGGGCCGTCAACCAAAGAGTCGAATTCCAATTGGCCGCGGCCACATCGAGGCCGAGAATGTCCCTTACTCCACCACCCTCGCCGATTGGCGCGAAAGCACTGACCCACATGCCATATTCATCCGGCGACGGACCGCCAATCGAAGCCTGCCCGGTCTTCAGGGTATGTTGCAAAGCCTCGTCCTGGTCTGATTCCGTGTAGAGATGCCCGGGCTCCGAGTAGTAGCGAGAGTCGGGTGTTTCCGAGTCGGCAAGGTAAACGACCGCACCGCTCGGCAGCCGGCGCATAAGGTAAGTAAAACGAAGCCGGGTATCCGTCTCTCTCAAGGCCCGCAACCGCTGCACCATTTGTTCATGATCTGCCCCGCCAAGATCGGATGAGTTGCCGCGCAAACGCTGAACGGCGGCTCCATCGATAACCGCCGCACACGCCTTGACGCGGCGCGTCAGACTGGCGCGCAAGGTTTGATCGCGATCGCGCCAGGCCCAGGCCCCAGCCGCCACCGCCAGCGCGACAATCACCATTGCGCCAACCGTCAATCGCTTCCGCAGGGAACTCATACGCCCACCGCCGTCGTGAGCGACGCTTCGGCCTCCTGTTTCATGAGCTGGAAAATGTGCGGAATTGCGGTGACGTCTTCCGGGATGGACGGCTGATTCGTCATCAACGTCGCGTAGCTTTGCGGATCGGTCGGATGATAGCCGTGCATGGCGCGAATCGGCCGTTCGCCCATGTGGCTCGGCACGATGAGCACGCCTTCGCGCACCAGGAAGATCAGTTCGCCAAAGGAACGGTCCGGGAACAGCGCGTGCATCTCTTCCAGCTCGGCGTCCGGGATAATCCGGCCTTGCGGCACCTCTCCCAGGACACCGGCAATCTGATCGCGAACACCGTCCCGCAAAAACCAGAACCGCGCCATCGTCGAGTCATACACCACCGCGTAGTCCACTCCCATCTTCAGCCCCAGGGCATCGATCTTCACCCGCAAGTCGAGGTGCTCGTCGCAATTCGCCATGCCGTGGTCGCTGAAGACATAGAGCGCCACTTCGCGGTAATGCTCGCGGGCCGCGGCCATGACCTGGCCGATCCATTCGTCGTAGACGCGCAGCTTGGCCGGCACCGTGGGAGAATCGTTGCCCACGTGGTGGAGCAGGCCGTCCAGACCGGCCCAGTACTGAAAGGCAAAATCAATGCGCTCCGAGTTGATCTCGGCGATCAGCGCGTCGCGATTGGACTCTTCCGACTGCGCGGTGTCCGTCACGAAATACGGCACTTCGTTTTCCGTCAGGAAATCGAAAATGTTCGCTCCCGCGTTCATTCCCTTGGGCTGGAGCGGGCTCTTCTTTTCCGTGAAATCGAAGAGCGAGATGTATTTGAACGGAATGTTGTAGAGATCGAAATAGCCGCGGAAGCCGAGGCGCGCCTTGACCAGCTTGGTGAGAAGCCGCCGAACGATGCGCCGGCCGGTGAGCGCCGCCGGCAGCCACCGCAGATGGCGGAGCATGCGGAACGGCGAATTCTTGGGGTTGTAAACGAAGTAACACCAGTTGCGGTGCTCCACCGGCCAACGGCCGGAGAGAATCGACGGGACGCAGGTAGAGCTGTAGCCGAAGACGGAATCGAGGCGTTTGCGCAGCGGTGCGAAATCCCGCGCAAAGGGATTGTTGCGCACGATCTCCCAGCCGCAGGCATCGACCATGATGAAAAGAGCAAGGCGGTCTTTCATACCGTGGCGGCAGGTGTGGCGAGGAGGCGCTTGGTTTCCTCGAGCAGTTGGCTCGGGCTGAATGGCTTGGTCAAAAACACCTGGGCACCGCTTTCGCCCGCCTCCAGTTGGGCCAGTTGATGGCCCTTGGCGGTGAGCATGATCGCCGGGACATCGCGCAGCGCCGGGAGTTGCTTCAGATAGCGCAACGTCATTATCCCATCGAGACCGGGCATCATCAGGTCCAGGATGACGAGCATCGGGGGGTGTTCGGCGGCCCATTCGAGGGCCTGTTCGCCGCTGCGGCAGGCGACCACCGCAAAGCCGCCTTTCTTCAACGAAGCCTCAATGAGGCGGAGCATGAAGGGTTCGTCGTCGACAATGAGAATATGTGGGTTCATGGCGTATCGTGGGTGAGTAGAATGAAAGTCTGGTCGTCCCGGGGCGTCTGGCCGCGCTGGAAGCGCGCGAGTTCCTCGGCGAGCTGCCCCTTGAGCGAAGCGGCGTTGTGGCCCGCGTGGCGGCGGGCGGAGAACCATTTGGAGAGCCCTTCCTCGGTGAACATCGCGCCTTCCGGATTCGCCAGCTCAGTCACGCCATCGGTGTAGAGCAGCGCCCGGGCGCCGCGATCCAGTGGAGCCATCTCCGCGAAATAGCCCACTTCCGGCAGCACTCCCAAGGGCGGCCCGGAGGCTTCGATGCGTTGAATTTCCGCGCGGCCCGGCTGCGCAATGAGCAACGGGCAATGCCCCGCGCTGGCCGCCAGCAAGCGGCGCCCCGGCCGGTCGAGATAGGCCACGAGCGCGGTGGCAAACATGTCCACGCGCGAGAAATCATCATACAGGATCCGATTCACCGCCGAGAGGAGCAGCGCGGGATTGGAAAACTTTTGCGGCAGCGAACGCACCACGCTGCGCAGGATGGCCGCGAGCAGGGCCGCCGGAATCCCCTTGCCCATCACGTCGGCGATGACAAAGAGCACACCCGTATCGTCGACCGGGATGACATCGAGAAAATCGCCGCCCACGTCGCGCGCGCTCTCGCAGCAAATGGCGATGGAGAACGGCGAGGCGCTCGGGATCTTCGTCGGCAACAGCGAGCGCTGGATGCCCGCCGCGATATCGAGTTCGCGACGCATGACTTGCGTCTGCATGCGCTCCTCGAGAAAGCGCTCGTTGGCGATCTGGATGGCGAGGAAATCCGCGAAGGTGTGCAGCAGGTTGATCTGGGCGGCGCGGAAAGGTGTGTCGCTGGCCGTGCGCGCGAGGGTCAGCGTGCCGAGCAGTTGTTCGTTCAAGGCCAGCGGATGACAGATCCCGAGCTGCAAATCGCCGGCGGCGCGCAACGCGTCGTCACTGGCCAGCGGGTGCGCCTGGTCGAACCAAACGTCCTGCCGGGTGCGGGCAGCCTCGGCCTCGCGAGAAACCGTGTCCTCGAAGCGCACATCGGCCAGCGTCACGGCCGGCTCGGAACGCTGCGCGTGCAGCACCTTGCGCTCGCTGTCGAAGAGCCGCAGCACCGCGCAATCCGCCTCGAGATGCACCAGCGCATCGCGCAGCAGGCGGTCGGCAAAGCTGCCCAGATCCTGCGAGGAAGCCAGTTGGGCGCTGTAGCGAAAGATCGAAGTCAGCGTCTCGTAGCTGTAGCTTAGCTCCTCCGTCATCCCGTCGAGCATGTTCTCGAGATCGATGAGTTGCGCCTGCAGCGCCGGCTCGTTTCCGCTCTGCGCCAGGGCTGCCTGCGGAGCAACCTGGCAGGCCTTGGCAAGGACCAGGCAGTTTTCGCCTTTACCGCGCAGGTAGGAAGCGCGGTCGACCAACGATTGAATCAGAAAAAGTCCGCGTCCGCTTTCGCAGTCGTCGTCGGGCAGTTCCGCCTGTTCCGGCCAGTCGAAGCCGGCGGTGCGATCGCAAATGCGCAATTCGACTTCCTTCGACCCCACTGTCGCATCGATCCGGATCGGCAGCGCGCGCTCCTCTTCGGTGGAATGCTCCACCGCATTGTTCGCCGCCTCGACCAGCGCCAACTCCAGGGCGGCCACGACATCCTCAGCCAGACCACGCGCCACGAGAAAATCCCGCACCTGCAGCGAGGCGGTGCGCACCGCGGCGAGGTCGCAGGCGCATTCCAGTCGCAGGCTTGGCAGCACGCCGCCTTGGGATTCGATGTCGGACATCATCATCATGGCTCAGCGCTTGACGATTTCGAAGGTGCGATGCAGCCGGGTGAGCTCGAAGAGCTGCTGGCAGGTGGTGCTCGGGTTGATCAGCCGCAATTGCCCGCCCCGGGCGCGCAGTGCCTTGTGCAGAGAGATCAGCGCGCCCAGCCCGCTGCTGTCCACGAAGGTGGTCTCGGACAAATCCACGTCGAGATTGTGGTGCTTCGGCTCGAGTGCGTTCTTGATTTGATCGCGCACGCTGGTCGCAGCCGCGCCACTCAGCTCTTTCAAGCCGGTGATCTGCAGGGTTTCGGAACTGGTGTTCAGGTTCATGGTGTTGAGGAGTGGTTAGAGGAAAGGGAAAAGCTTGCGGCAAAAGAGCCGGCTCAGGATCTGGCGGTCGAGTTTCGGGCCGAGCTGCGCCGCGTAGAAACTGGCGTGCGCGCGGGCTTCGTCGTCGAACTCATCGACACAGCCCTCGGCGTCCGAAAGCGAAACGAGCCCGACCGGCGCGGCCAGCCAGAGCTGCTCGAATTCCCCGGTCAATTCCTCCGCTTGCTCGCGAGTGATGGGCCGGTTGCCGATCCAGGCAAAATCGCCGCGCACGATGCTCCAGATCTGCGGCCAGCGCCGCCACAGGCCGCTCATCCCCGGGAACTCGGCGTATTCCACTTCGCGAATGGTCGAGAGTGTCCCCGCGGACACCGGCACCACGGCCCGGCGCTTCGCGCAAAATGCCACCTTCTCCCGCGAGCTGCGCCACCAGGCGAGCAAGGCGACCGGGCTGGTCATCAGGCCCACGGCCAGCGCGAACAAGCGGCCGAGCAGCGAGCCGCGCGTCGCGGAGGTTTGCGCCGGGTGCAGTGGGCTCAGCAAAAAGGCGTCCGGCACGGCCAGGAAGGAATTCGATTCGTAGTTCAGCAATCCATCGCCCCAGGCCAGCGAGCGATGCACGTGCGTGAGCGCACCCACATAAGTGCGCGGGCCGATCCAGCTTTCGCTCACCACCGCGTCGTGATCGATCATCACTTCGTCCTCGATATACGCGCCCGGCCCGATCCTCGCGCCCGCGCGGACCCATGCGCCTTCGCCCAGCCAGCAGGGCCCTTCGAAAGTGACACCTTCCTCGATGCGGGCCCGCAGGCAGGTCCAAACCCCGGGAGCGATTTCCCGCACGCCCACCCGCTGGGCGGCCGCGCGCGGCAACCATTTACGCATCCCATCGAACCATTCCTGGGAGTTGGTCAGCGGGGAATTCCCAGCGATGGCGGGGCGATTGGCCACGAGCACATCATGAGGCTGCGGCAGCCAGCCCGTCGCGTCCGCCGGGCGATACTTCTGCCGCGCTTCCTCGACCGACAGTTCGCGGCTTTCCGCCACGACTAGCACGGCAATGCCCCAGCGTTCCCCGTGCCCCACGGCCCGGCGAATTTGCTCCGGCCGGTCGGTGGCGAGGATCATCACTTCCCGGGCTCCCGCCTCGGCGAGCGTGGTCAAAGCCTGGCTGAGCAGGGAAAGACCGAGCGCCGGGGTCAGCGCCACGGGGACGGTGCGCGAGAAAAAGGGCAGTGCGCTCGTCCGGTCTGGGCAAATGACGATCGCTTTCATCGGTCAGGCACCCTTTCCAAACAAAATGGCCGGCACGGTCTTGGCCAGCAGCCAGAGGTCTTTCCAAAAGGACTGGCTCTCGATGTAGCGCACGTCGAGCCCGACCTGTTCCTCGAAATCGATCCGGTTGCGATCGCCGATCTCCCACAGTCCACCCTCGCGTTCGCCCACCTGCCAGAGGCAGGTGATCCCCGGCTTCACATTGAACCGCTGCCGATGCCGCTGCTCGTACAGCTCCACCTCGCGCCGTACCGGCGGCCGGGGCCCCACGAGCGACATATCGCCGGTCAGCACGTTGAAAAACTGGGGCAACTCATCCAGCGATGTCTTGCGCAGCCATTTGCCGATCTTCGTGATCCGCGGGTCGTCCTTCATCTTGAAAGTGATCCCCTCGGACTTCTCGTTGAACTTCAGCAAATCCTTCAGCCGCGCCTCGGCGTCGGGCACCATCGAGCGAAACTTCAGCATCCCAAATTCGCTCCCGTTGAGCCCGTAGCGCGTCTGGCGGAACAGCACCGGTCCCCCATCCAGTTTGACCAGCACCGCCAGCACGGCGAACACCGGCGCAAACAGCACGATGACCACGACCGTGACCACGAGATCGAAGGCGCGCTTCAGGAAATAGGCAAAGCCGGTGACCGCCTTCCAGGAAGCCCGCTTCCAGTGCGCATGGAGGTTCAGCCGTAGCCGGCCCGCCGGAGTCTGGGCGGCCAGAAAACGGCCGAGCACACGCTCTTGCAGTTCGTTTTCATGGGTGGTGTTGGCTTTCACTGGGTTTTAAGAGAGCAATTTCTGCGCGCTGGCTTCAGGGAAGAGTCCGTATAGGCACGTAGGGATATTGCGGAGAGTTTCACACCCCGACCGGGCGCCGGACTCCCCGGCGCGCCGCCACCACCCGCCCGAACATGTCTTCCAGGCTCGCGATGTATTCCCGGAAGTCGTAGCGCTCGCTCACCAGTTCGAGGCCGGCTTCACCCATCTGGCGCGCCTTGGTCTTGTCCTGCAACAGTTCGTCCAGGCGACCGGCAAAGGCATCGCGGTCCATCCACGGCACGAGGTATCCATTCTGACCGTCGAGCAGCCAATCCTTGATTCCGCCGGCGTCGAAGGCCACCACCGGCAACGCGTAACGCATCACTTCCAGGCCGATCGTGGCGATCGGCTCCGCCCACACCGAGCTCAGGGCCACCACGCTGCATTCACGGTAGTAGGTCTTCAGTTCCTCCTGCGGCACAAACCCCTTGAAATGCACCCGGTCGGCCAGCCCGAGCTGTTGCGACAGCCGCTCGCATTCCCCCCGCTGGTTGCCGTCGCCGAGGATGATGCACTCGAAATTCGTTTTCACCCGGGTCAGCGCCTCCAGCAGGATGTCCACGCCCTTCCCGCGAATGATCTGGCCGGCATAAATGATCAGGTTCCGGTCGCTGAAGGTGCTGCGCAGGTTGGGGTCCCCCTCCCGCGGCACGGGCGCATGGATCTCGATCCGCGCCGGGTCAAAGCCATTGCGGACCAATTCCTCCTGCATGTAGTTCGTCACCACCACCATGCGGTCAAAGCACTGGTTCAGCGCGATCTCGCGCTTCTTCTCGCCGTAGCTGACAAACTTGAGAGGGAACCCGCTCCCGGTATTGCGCACCACCGAGGCCAGGCAGGGAAAAATGCAGTACGGGGAGGCCGCCCGCGTGCAAATCTTGCGGGTCAGATAGTTGTACTTGTAGCTGCGCATGCAGTAGATGTCGTGATCGTGCACCATGCGCACCAGCGGCCGCCGGCTCTCCACCAAGGCTTCCAGCACCGCGAGATCTGGCATTTTGTGGACGTAAATCACGTCGGGCGAGAAACTGGCCAGCGCCTCGGCCACCGCCGTCGCGCCGTCCTTGCCGGCGAGGGAGAACCGGGTCGGAAAGGTCTCATCCCACGCCGCCAGGTTGCGGTCCGTCGGGGTGCCGTGGAGAATGGCCATGTCGTGCCCGAGGTGCCCCAACTCAGTGGCGGTGATGTGCGCATTTGCCTCGGCACCAGCCAGTGCGCCGTAGCGTTCATGGACGTAGAGGATTTTCATACCTCTTCCATTGCGAGTTTCACACCGCACAACGCGGGGAAACCCTGTATTCCTACCTAGGTAATTTCCCTCGGCGGATTACGTGTCTTCACGCAGCGCCACCAGATTACTGGCGCGCCGATGGTTTTTACTGCGGCCTATTGAGACAACGCTGGCTTCAGCGTCGCCATCTACCAGAGATCTCGCTCGCCAAAAGTGATCGAAAACCCCATACCCCGGTTTGTGACCAAACCCCGGACGGACCAGTGGCAGCATGAATTGCAGGAGAGGCTCACATCTATTGGGTTGGAGGACACCAACTTAGATCACGTTCGCGCGGTCATCGAGGGCCTGGCAAACGAAATTGCCACTTCGCTGGACGGGGTGGCGCTGAAGGCGGATTTGGTCGCACTGAACTCGCAATTGAAGGACGCTGGCCCATCAAATCCAGCCATCTCAGCCCGCCTCTCGGGGGATTGCGGCAAGGATCAGTGGCACCGGATTTCCAGGAATTCGCGAATCTCTATGCGATGTGGCGAAATGCCCAAGCTCAGTGGGATTGACGAAAATCATTGAGCAAATTTCCGAACCAGATCCCAATGCCGCCGCCATCCGCATCGGCCTGTTGGCCCTTTTATCACGGATCGATACCAATCCGACTCCGCTCGCGTCGGCCCAAGCGTTCGCGAATCAATTGTCCGAAAGCTGAATTCAGCGGGGCATCGGCTGCGCCCGCTGCGCCTCCTGCCCGCGCTGACACGCTCACCGGAACGCCAAAACCCACCGCATGACCCCTGCTCCTGCTTCTCCGCCGGTTGAGTCCGGCGTTCCTTGGTGTCATCTTGAGGTGCTCCACGACTATTTCGACGGAGCCACATGCAGCTTTTGCGATCTGATTCCGACACCCCCGACAAAAGCTTTGATGGCGAAAGTCGGACTTCTGATCAGGAGCACCGATCATCGTTTCACGATCTACATTGAACCGGGACCATCGTGGAGTCGCCCCGCAACTCTTCTGGGCGACCATGAACTGGTTTTCCAACTCACGGTTCGAAATCCGGAATTCTTCGTCTTTACCGATCTTCCGCTCAAAGAGGGCGACGTCCTCTATTTCTCGACGGCCAGATCGAGCGAAAATCCCTCCGGTGGGCAGCTTACCGCCCGGGCTCGTGTGTCCATCGACGATCTCCTGCCGCTGACGATCAATTCCAAACGCGGCGACCCTGGTGCCTCTGTTGTGGGTCCGCCGCTCGTCGGAACGCCCACAGTTGGCCTGGTCTCGCTCTTGGGTGGGGATTTCGTTGCTGGTGAGACCCGCGGCAAAGAGTCGGGTGGCCCGGCGCGCGAAAAGGGTTCTCCGCCCACATTTACCATCTGTTTCGCGGCCCGCTCCACTATCTGGC
>Ga0068858_100007736_pt1 | contig 10370 bp, 10 predicted proteins | sample KBSSwiS12_FD_66589 | JGI IMG/M metagenome (GOLD analysis project Ga0068858, IMG submission 66589) | Switchgrass rhizosphere microbial communities from Kellogg Biological Station, Michigan, USA - KBS Switchgrass S1-2 | ecosystem: Host-associated > Plants > Roots > Rhizosphere > Soil ... | reverse complement strand
GATCGAGGTCGAACCGACTGCGTAGAGAAGCGTGACTCACACCGAGACGGTCCACTGAGGAACTCAACACCGGAGGAGTGCCCGACGCTTGACAAACACGCCCGATCAGAGAAGCGGTCGGTCGCGAACGGCAGCTATCCGCGCTCTGGCTTCGTCCCCCGGCTGAGCGGATCACGAATCCGTTCAGTTGAGGGCCCAGCATGCGCTCCCGCGCAACGACATCTACATTCGAATCGGGCTACACCACCGCGCGGATTGGGGTCGACGTCGATGGACCGGCAAGTGTCGTGAAGCGATGAAGGCGGTCCCTCAGGTCCTCCAGTTCGTCGACCGGAACGCTGAGGTAGCAATAGAACTCGCCGAGCATCTGCTTCGTTCGCGCGCGTAGCGCATGACCTCTCGCGGATAGCGAGACGACGACACGACGCTCGTCGTTCGGATCGCGCCCACGCACCACCAAGCCCTTCTTCTCCATGCGCTTGAGCATCGGCGAAATCGAGCCGAGGTCCATGAGCAAGGCCGCAGCCAACTCGCCGACGCTCATCGCGTCGCCTTGCCAGAGCACGACAAGAACCAGGTACTGCGGATACGTCACATCCAGCTTCCTCAGGAACGGCACGAAGAGGCGGGTCATATGGTTGCCGGCCGCATAGAGCGCGAAGCACAGATGCTCGTCGAGCTTCGGCAGCTCTTTCAGCGGTGCGGGCAGGGCGGGCTTGGGTTTGCTTCTCATCGGTTTGTGCGCAAAGGATCACCCGCAACCTACAAGAGCCCGCACCGTCTGTCAACGCGGGCTGCCGGGTGGTGACGGCTCGCAGCACGTCGACCCTTCAGGTGCCGTTGGCCGGCGCGCCGGTCAGCCCGTTGAGAAAGATCTGCGTAAACGGCTTGGCCAGCAGCGGCTCGACCTTGGGCACGATGGCCTTGATGGCCGGTGTGACCATGTGCGCTCCGAGCGCCGCCTTGTCGGTCCATCGTTCGAAGGTGAGGAACCGTCCGGGCTCGGAGATCACCTCCATCAGCGTGTAGATCAGGCATCCGGGCTCCTTACGCGATGACTTGGCGAACGGCACGAGCAGGTCGCGCAACGCGCTCTCGCTGCCCGCCTTTGCGTTGATCTCCGCGATGACGTAGTAGCCGGTGTCCTTCTTGGGGGGCGCTGCATGGCTGGAACCGCTGAACAGGACGGACACGGCGGCGCCGAGCATGACGGTACGGCGATCGAATGCGGGCATGGTGGCTTGTCTCCTGGTGTGTCAATCGACGATCGCAGCGCCGCTCGACGCTGCCCCATTGGATCCGTGTCGCTAGGCCGCGCGCCTTTGCTCCGCCGCGACGTCGAATCCGACGCGCGGAAAGTGGAGGTTGACGGCGCCGACCGATGGGTCTTCGTGACGGAGGACCACTTCCTCGGCATTCCAGGCGAGCAAGCGGCCGGCCACGGAATTGCCGTAGTCGTCGGGGGTCACGCTGACCCAGTCGCCCCGTCGGAGCCCGACGTTCTGCGCTTCGGCGGACCAGTCGTCCAGATCGGTGGGCGTTGCCGAGTGGGCCGCCGAGATCGCCTGTTCCGGCGTCATCTCGACGGGCTTGCCGTGGCCGATCGCCGCCACGCGCTCGTACCAGGGGCCGACGACGTCGGAGAAGGACAGCAGCTCCGTGATCTCGGGGCCGCCGTTCTGGCGCGCGAACCAGATCGGGTGGTAGGCCGACAAATCGGCCGCGGAGGGGTCTGCGCCGAGGATGAAGCGGCGACCATCGCCGAGCAGATCCGCCAGCCAAGCGATGTGCGCATTGAACCGTTGCAGATACACGCCTCGCTTGGGCAGAAGATCGGCCGGGTCGATGCTCACGCCGAAGAAGGGGCGCCGCTCGTCGATCAACTCCTGGGGCAGCTTGCCTCCGAGGCCACCCAGGGCCAGTGAGACGGCGTTCATGAACGAGCCCTTCTCGATCCACCAGCCGAATGCCCTGGCCATGCCCGCCTGGGCGCTCGGATACAGGCTGCCCGTGGTTCCCTGCCTGTCCAGCACCGAGAGGATCAGCAAGGTGTCGCAGTAGAAGTCGGCGCCGATCTGAAGAATCGGTGTGCGTCGATAGCCGCCGGTCATCGGCGTGAGCTTCGGTCTCGGTGTCCAAACGGGGATCTCGACCGAGTTCCAGCTCAGCCCCTTGAGGCCCATGGCGAGGCGCGCCTTCTCGGAGTACGGGGAGAGGGGGTAGTGATGCAGGATGACGGCTGACACGTTGTCTCCTTGGGAGGCGTTATTGCGCGGAATGCGCCGAGCTGTGCCCCCTCGCAACTCGGTACGGAGTCCCTCAGGGCGTGACGCCGTTTGCGGAATCGATGGATCGGCTCGTCTTGTTTACTTTGTGTATCAATGCTTTGGACGCAAAGTAAACTACGGAAATGCCTGTGTCAATTCAGGGTTCGTACCGATCCCGTCGGTGTAGGCGCGCCTACGTGTCGACCAGTGGCTGGCCGCTTAGGTCGAGAGCCGACGCTGGTCCGGAGGCCGCAATCGGCCTATTGTGTTGAAGAACTAGGCGTCTTTCTCGCTTGAGCTGCTCCCGTCGCAACGACGGGAGCTATGGCGATGATGGGTCAGCAAGGTGGCAGCCAAGACAGACTCTTCTACTCCTTCAATCTCGACGATCACGTCCCTCGCGAGCACCTGCTGCGCGGCATCGACCGCTTCTTCGGCCTGGGCGAGCTGCGCCGCCATCTCGCGCCGTACTACAGCCACACCGGCCGCCCTTCGATCGATCCGGAGCTGATGGTCCGCATGCTGATCGTCGGCTACTGCTTCGGCATCCGCTCCGAGCGGCGTCTGTGCGACGAGGTTCACCTGAACCTGGCGTATCGCTGGTTTTGCCGGCTCGACCTGGACGCCGCGGTGCCCGATCACTCGACGTTCTCCAAGAACCGCCACGGCCGCTTCCGCGAGAGCGACGCCTTCCGTCACGTGTTCGAGAGCGTGCTGCGTCGCTGCATGAGCGAGGGTCTGGTGGGCGGAGAAGGCTTCGCGGTCGACGCCAGCGTGATCAAGGCCGATGCCAGTCGCGCTCGAGGGGTGCCGCCGGGCACAGAGGTCATCGACTGGAGCAAGGTGGAGGGTCCGAGTCGCGCGGTCCGTGAGTACCTCGCAGCACTCGAGGAGCGCAATCCCGTCAGCGAAGACCCGAGCGAGCCAGCCGATGCACCGACCGCTCCGAAGAACGTCTCCCTCACCGACCCCGCCGCTCGCTGGACCGCGGCGCCGGGAGGGCCGGCCTTCTTCGCCTATTCGACGAACTACCTGATCGACCTGCAGGCCGGGATCATCGTCGACGTCGAGGCCACGCCTGCGCACCGCACGCAGGAGGTCAACTCGACCAGGAAGATGATCGATCGTGTCGAGGAGCGGTTTGATCTCAAGCCGAAGCGCCTGGTCGGCGATACCGCCTATGGCACCGCGCCGATGCTGGGCTGGATGGTCGAGGACAAGCAGATCGATCCGCACGTACCGGTCTGGGACAAGAGCGAGCGCAAGGACGACACACTCTCGAGCAGCGTGAGTGCTCTCGATTTTTCGGACAGCTGTCGGACACACCATGCCTCTGTTGACTTGGCGTCAGGTCGAGGCTCATAGTGGCCGAGGACACGCAGCTCCCGGGCCGAGGTTTCGACTCGTGCTGCGCTGAAGGCACGCACTGGGAACCGAGAGTGGCGCCTCGTGTACGGCGGCGAATCTGCCGATGCGATGAAGGAGGCGCAATGGGGGTAGCTCGCATCCAAGCAAGATGGGCGCCAAGCTACCCTTTCCAACCTGTCGTGCAGGGACTTAAAGCTTTCAGTCAATCTGAGAGTCGTGACAAGCGGCTGGGCCTACCGGGCGTGGAGGCGCGCCAACCGAGTTCGGCGTGCAAAGCCATCGGCGATGGCACCCTGCCCAGCGTTGGGGCCGTCGGGCGTTTTTCGTTCATGCGAGAAGTTCGACCCCAGGCAACCGGGCGGCGCCGGCGTCGAAGGTCAGGAAACGGCTGCGGCCGAGATGCGCGGCGCGCGCTGTGATGAGGCAGTCGGCGAAGTCCGCGCCGGGGTGCTGGGCCCAGACGTATAGCGCCTCTTCCACGGTGGGCGGGTGCTCGAACTCGACATCGCTGCTTTCGAGCAGCGATGTCAGGGCACCGGCGATGCTGGTCTTGTCGAGCTTGTAGCGGCTGCGCAGCACCCACTCGGTTTCGAGCAGGGCGGCAAGCACGATCAGCACTGGCTCTTCGGCGGCAGCGGCCTGGTCGATCAGGCGCTGCGCGGCCGCGTACTGGGCCTCGTCGTCCCGGACGAGCAGGCGCACCAGCACGTTGGTGTCGATCGCGATACTCATCGCGCGGGTCGCTTCATCCTCTTCGCCGCCGCCGTTGCCTTGAACGGGTTCATGTCTCTGATCGCGACCTTGGGCTGCCCGGGGCGCGTCAGCGAGCCCGCCAAGTCGGCCAGGCGCCGCGTCTTCGGCCGCATGACGACCGTACCGTCGCTGAGCATCGTGAAGGCCATCTTGTCGCCGGACTTGAGCCCGAGCCGGTCGCGGATTTCCCGTGGCACCGTGACCTGGCCCTTGGTCGTCATCGTGGTGGCATCCGCCATGTCGGGGACCTCCAAGCATTACGATAGTGCGTAGCGTAATACTCGGATGCGACGGCGTCAATGCGGCGAGCCTTCATCCGCTTGCTGACAAGCCCCTGGCGAGTGCGACGGCGAGCGAGATTCGCGCGACATACGAAGCGGCAACGCAACGCTTGTTGCGGCATGCATCGTGCAATCTTGTCTGCTGCCATGACAACCTCGGGTGGCGACTTTGCGACAATTCGCTGTCAACTTCAATTCGCTGCTTCAGTCTGATATGCCAGTCGCTTTGCACTCCTGCGCTCCGCAGAAATGAATGTCCGTCGCCCATCGCCTGGTCGAGGCGACCACTTGATGCGACTGAACACTGAGTAGATATTCGTCGAATGTTTGCAATCGACGAATGTTTGAAACAAACTATAGCCGCGCGCCAACTCGCGACCATTGCCCCGCCATGCGCTCCGCTGTCACCTGCATGCAAGAGGCACTGCAGTTGGTGCGCAAGAACGCCTGGCTGCGCGCGAGCGATCTGGCCGATGCGGATGTGCCGCGCGTGGTGCTTGCAGGCATGGCGGCCAGCGGCCAACTGGAGTGTGCGGCGCGCGGGCTGTACCGGCTTCCAGACGGCGGCAGCTCCGAGCATGAAGTTGGTGACAGTGGCCAGCAAAGTTCCACGGGCGTTGGTCTGCCTGCTCAGCGCGCTGCAGTTTCACGGGTTGACGACCCGACTGCCGTGGTGGGTCTGGATTGCGATGTCGCGCGGAAGCCATGTGCCGCGACTCGAATACCCGCCCATCAGGATGGTGCAGTTCACCGGCGAGGCATACACGAAGGACATCGAGACCCGAGAAGTTGCATGCCATCGTGGTGCTCGGCATGGTGAACAGCCGGCTCGAGGACTATCTCGATCTAAGTTGTGATGATGGAGCGCGAGGAACTCGATGAGTCGACTCTCGCTCCCGCCATTGCCGCGACCTTTCAGCGGCGTGGCCTGGCGTACCCAGTGGACTGCCGGCTGATTTGAGCGACGAGTTCGCGCACGACCCGACGCGCATTGTGCTGAGCCAATCGATGCTGAGGACGAACGATATCGTGCATCGGCCGCTGGTGGACGTTTGTCACGTTGCTTCGCATGGCCCTGTGGCGCGGTGTCGTTCAGGCCGTAGCCTTGCAACCATTGTCACCATGAGCGAGTACCAGTACTTCGAATTCGCGGCGATCGATCGCCCGTTGACGGATGGCGAGATGGCCGAGTTGCGGGCGGTGTCCACGCGCGCTGCGATCACGCCGTCGGGCTTCGTCAACCACTACGAGTGGGGTGGGCTGAAGGCCAATCCGTTGGATTGGATGCAGCGCTACTTCGACGCATTCGTCTATTTGGCCGACTGGGCCCACTGCCGGTTTGCCTTGCGATTGCCGCGCGACATCTTCGGCAAAGCGGAGCTAAAGGCCTTCGGTGTGAAGCAGAGCCTGACCATCGATGCGACCGAGGATCACTGGATCCTCGATTGGTCGCTCGAAGACAGCGAAAACTACGACCGCTTCGCCGAGGATGACGGCAGGGGCTGGATGGGCCGTCTCGTGCCGCTGCGCGACGAGCTGATTCGCGGCGATCGACGTTCGCTTTACCTGGGGTGGCTTGCCGGTGCCGCCGAGGGCGAGGTGCGCGAGACCACGTTGGAGCCGCCGGTGCCCGCCGGCCTGTCGCAGATGTCCGCGGCCCAGACTGCGTTGGCGGCATTCCTGGAGATTGATGCCGACATGATTGCGGCTGCAGCGATGGGCAGCGCGGACTCGTCCGATCGGCTGACGGAGTCTGTAGACGCCTGGTTGCAGTCGCTCTCGCTCGACGAGCTTCGGTCGATGCTGAGGTCGATCGTGCAGGCCCACCGCTCCAACCAACAGCGCGAAATCGCGAGTCGCTATCAAGCGTGGCAGCGGCAGCACACGCCGGAAGCTGCGCCCGAGGCGCGTCGGCGCAGTGTGGCCGAGCTGCGGTCCCTGGCCGTGCCGGCCGGCGAGGAGCGTCGCCGCCGAGATGCCTTGGCGCGCGAACAAGAGGCCGCCGCGCGGCATGCGCAGCGCGACGCCCAGCTTCGGCTGCTGATGTCCGATGTCGACAAACGATGGCTTGCCCTTCATCAGCAGGCAGGGCGAGGCAGCGCGTCGGCCTACGAACAGACTGTGCGGGCCTTGAGCGACTTGGCAGAAGCCTATGCCATCGTCTCCGAACGCGGCACCTTCGATCGCGAATTGCGGCGCTTCCTGGTCCGCCACGCGAAGAGGGGTGCGCTGCTGCGACGGCTCGCCGAGGCTGGGCTCTGGCAGTCATGACCAATAACGGCGATTCCGCAGACCTGCGCGCCGAGAATGCACGCCTGGTCGCGCTGCTGGAGTCGCACGGCATCGAATGGCGACGGGGTGGTACTGTCGATGTGCCGCTTACCCCTTCGGCGCTTAGCACCGACCAAAGATTGCGCTGTTCCGTCGCTTGTTCCGTGGTCGGACCGACGTCTATCCCGTGCGCTGGGAAAGCAAAGCCGGCAAGACTGGGTACGCGTCAGCGTGCGCCAACGAATGGCGTGCGGGCATCTGCGAGAAGCCGCGGATCAAGTGTTCAGACTGTGATCGCCTCGACTTGATCGGGCTGACGGACCGGACGATCTTTGATCACCTTGCCGGGCGGCACACCACCGGCATCTACCCGCTGCTCGCCGACGACACCTGCAACTTTGTGGCTGTAGACTTCGACGATGCCGAGTGGCGCGAAGACGCGAAGGGCTTTGCGAAATCCTGTCGTGACCTGGGCGTGTCCGTCGCGTTGGAAGTGTCCCGCTCGGGCGAAGGCGCGCATGCCTGGGTGTTCTTTTCGACGAACGTTCCTGCGCGCGATGCACGTCGCCTGGGCACTGCGTTGATCAGTTTCACTTGTGCCCGGACCCGGCAACTGAAGCTGACCTCCTACGACCGCTTGTTTCCGAGCCAGGACACCCTGCCGAAGGGTGGCTTCGGCAACCTGATCGCGTTGCCGCTGCAGAAGCAGCCTCGCGAGCAAGGGCACAGCCTGTTCGTCGACGATGCGCTGCAGGCGTTTCCTGATCAATAGGCGTACCTGGCATCCATCGAGCCGATGGCGCCGCGAGATATCGAGCCGACGATTCTTCGAGCGACCGGTGGATCGGACCCGCTCGACGTGACTTTCGTAGCCGACGAGGACTCGCTGGAGCCGTGGAAGCCTCGCTCGTCGGTCACGCAGCGATTGGCTGGTCCGATGCCCGAGTCCGTCGCGGTGACGCTGGCCAATCTGGTCTATGCAGCGAAGGCACAACTGCCGCAACCGCTCGCGAACCGACTGGTCCGCCTAGCCGCCTTCCAGAACCCTGAGTTCTACCGGGCGCAGGCCATGCGCATGCCGGTGTGGGACAAGCCTCGAGTCATCGGGTGTGCTGAGAACTTCCCGCAACACATCGGTCTGCCTCGCGGCTGCCTGGATGCAGTGCAACAACTCTTTTCGCGAGCAAGGCATACGCTGCGATCTGCGGGACGAACGCTCGACGGGCGAACCACTCGCAGTTGCCTTTGTGGGCAAGTTGCGGCCGGACCAGCAGGCCGCCGCCACGGCCATGCTGAAGCACGACACCGGCGTGCTGTGCGCACCGACAGCATTCGGCAAGACCGTGACCGCCGCCGCGTTGATCGCGAGCCGTGGCGTGAAGACGCTCGTGCTGGTCCATCGCACCGAGTTGCTCAGACAGTGGAAGGAACAGTTGCAATCTCTCCTCGGAGTTGGGCCTGACGTGATCGGCAGCATCGGCGGTGGCAAGGCCGAGCCGACCGGCAGGATCGACGTTGCCGCAATGCAGTCTCTTGTTGGGAGAGGCCAACGACAGGGCGAGGTCAGCGCCCTGGTTGAGAACTACGGCCATGTCATCGTCGACGAGTGCCACCACCTGTCGGCCTTCTCGTTCGAAGCGATCCTGAGGCGGGTGAAGGCCAGATACGTTCTTGGCCTGACGGCTACTCCAGTACGGCGCGACGGTCAGCAGCCGATCATCTTCATGCAGTGCGGTCCGATCCGGCACATCGCGGCGAAGCCAGAAGGTGCACCGCAGACGCTGGAGGTGACGCCGCGCTTCCTGTCCACAGCGATCGTCGCGCAACCCGACGCCGGCATCCAGGAGGTCTTCCGGACGCTGGCGGTCGATGACGCTCGTACGGCGCGCATCGCTGGGGAGATCGTCGACGCCTATCTGCAAGGGCGGAAGGTCCTGGTCCTGACCGAACGCACGGAGCATCTCGCCGCAATCGGTGCGGCTCTGAGCGGGCGGGTCCAGAACTTGGTTGCGCTGCAAGGCCGTTCGTCGAAGAAGCAGCGTGCGGCCGTGCTGACGACGCTGGAAGCGCTGGCGCCTGACGCGCCGCGAGTCTTGTTGTCCACTGGCAAGTTGGTTGGCGAGGGATTCGACCACCCGCCGCTCGACACTCTGGTCCTGGCGATGCCGATCTCGTGGAAGGGCACCCTCCAGCAATACGCTGGCCGCCTGCACCGCGAGCACGCGGACAAGACGCACGTGCGGATCGTGGATTTCGTCGATTCAGGTCATCCGGCGCTGATGAGGATGTGGTCGAAACGCCAAATCGGCTATCGCGCCATGGGATACCGGGTGGATACTTCGGCTGGCGACCTCTTCCCTACCGATAACCGTGTAGGCGGAAGGTGACGTCGCCGACGAGCTGCCGATCTCTCTCTCAACTGCTGCACAGTGAGTTACCCACAAAGTGCTTATGTGGGTAGCAAAATACCCAGGCATGGAGATCGCAGCACTCCCTCAAACCTGGAAGGCCGACTCCATGCGCTTGATCTCGGTCGCCTGCAGCCCCTTGTGCTCCGCAGAAACGCCGGCCGGGGTGACACCTGACTTGAGCGCTTCGGCGCTTTCCGTCATCAGCTAGTCGGCCCGTGCAGTTCCTACCGAGCGCCGGGATCGATCAAAGCGAGTACTCATGGTGCAGTCCGCCCAGCATGGATGTCGCTCGCACGAGTGCACCCGGCGTCCATCGACATCGAGATTCAGGCTTCGAGGTGCGCGCAGACCCTACGGGAGGGCCGGGTACACCGGGTCCCAGTGCACTGTGCGGACGCCTGCCGTTGAAGTGAGCAACCCACTCGCGCAGGATCGAGCGGAGAGTCCACGCACTCGCGCCGGATCGTGCCAATGACCCGTTCGCAAATCGCGTTCGCCTTGGGGCCCGAGGAGCCGACGTTCGCGTGTGCCCGGGTTCGGCCATTTTCTGCCGCTCACCAGCGTCGGCTTTCATCCGTTGCGCCGGGCGATTCAGACCAGCAACTCCACTGGTGGCATCAGCGCAAGACCCTTTGCTCGTTTTGCCAGCCGTTGGTCGAAAGTCGCGAATCCGGAAGCACGCGAACTGCGCGCCATGTGCAGCGCGTCAGCGAAATCGAGACCCTTGTCGAACGCGTCGACTGCCACCAGGACCGCGTCGCGATCCTCAAGCGTGATGTGTTCGATGCTCGCTAGCGCCCGCAGCACGCGTAGAACGTCCCTGGTAGGTAATCCATAGAACCCACGCAGGACCCACTCCAACTCCAGCAGCACGGTCACCGAGACGAACGATCGTTCAGAGAGCGCCGCGACGGCAGCGGGCCTCTGCCTGGCGGCCTGCGCATCGTCGGCGTCGTCGACGAAGAACCGGGCCAAGACGTTCGTGTCCAGCGCCCTCACGGCTTGCCGCGGCGCGAGCG
>Ga0068858_100007734_pt1 | contig 10371 bp, 8 predicted proteins | sample KBSSwiS12_FD_66589 | JGI IMG/M metagenome (GOLD analysis project Ga0068858, IMG submission 66589) | Switchgrass rhizosphere microbial communities from Kellogg Biological Station, Michigan, USA - KBS Switchgrass S1-2 | ecosystem: Host-associated > Plants > Roots > Rhizosphere > Soil ... | reverse complement strand
CCTCCGACTGCCACCAGCACGGTGTCCAATGTTCCGGTGTCCAATGTTCCGGTGTCCAATGTTCCGGTGTCCAAGGCCCCCAGTTGCCGCTCTAGTTCGCGCGCCAAGGTGCCTTGTCCGGCCAGCACTTCGATCTGATCGTAGGCATGCACATCGAGCGCTCCGGTCTCTTGCGCACGCTCCTGGCTGGCGGCGTACGCCTCTGCGTAGCTCGTTCCGATGAGAACGACCCGCGCCCCATAACGTCGCAGACGGTCCACCTTGATATCCGGGGTGGGCTCCGGAACGAAAATCTCCGCCATGTGACCGAGCGTGCGCGCCGCATACGCCACCGCCGCGCCATGGTTGCCACCCGATGCCGCGATGACGCCCGCCTCGGGCACATTGGCGGACAGGATACGATTGAAGGCGCCGCGAGGCTTGAAGGAGCCGGTGTGCTGCATCATCTCCAGCTTCAGCGTGAGCGTCGCAGGTGAACCGAATGCGCGCGGCTCCAGCTCGATGCACGGGGTCACACGTACATACGCGCCGATGCGCTGCGCGGCCGTGTCGATCTCTGCAGGTGTAATCATCGGAATTGCGGTCGGGTTGTAGACAAAGTGGTCGGCTTGATATTAGCAGCCCGCCAGGCGTAAATTTCGCTTCACCATTGGAGCATACTATGACCCCGGTTCAATCTGGATTCCGCAACAGCGCTCGGCCTGGCACTTGCCTTAGCCCTGCAGCATAGCGCGTCATGGAGTTGCCAAGTGGTGCTAGGGATTAGAAAAACATCCAGGAAATCGCATTCCGAGCAGGCGTTGCCCGACGAGGCTGCCCTCGCGGACATCGCCAAGGACGATCCCGTATCGGGTTTGCAGCGGCTCGCGGTGCACCTCGACACGCTCTGCACTAGCACGCAGGTCAGCCCGATGCGGATCCACGAGCTGGTCGATCTGATCGATAGCACTGGCCGGCCTCACTATCGGGCGCTGACGGACGGCTTCGTCATGAAACACAAGGAACTGACGAGATTCCAAGAGCAGCAATTGTGCTCAGCGGCGCTGACCTATCTGACGCAGCTGGCGCAGGGCTACCGCCTTTGCCTCGCACAGTGCGAGGTCGGCGCGACCGGATCCACTCTGCTGATGGGTCAACTGCCTGCAATCACCGCCAGAGCCATGCGGGCCAGTGCGGCGAGGCTCAAATGGTTCCATCTGCGCTATCTGGTGCCTCAGCCTCAATACTGGAGCGATATCTCGCAGCTGTATCTGCTGGGCGAGCGAGCCGGATTTGCGCAGAAGCGCGTTTCGATCTATCGCGACGCCGGTCAGGATTCCTCCGTCGAGCAAGAGTTCCTGCAGGCCTTGCTGCTTGCGGCCGCTTCTCCCGCGTCGCTGCTTCCGGAGCAGATCGAAATCGCCGAGCGCCTCGTTGCCCGTTTCGCGCCCGAGTTCATCATCGCTTCCAAAGCAACCACAAGGTTCAGCCATTTCTTCGATCCGCACGCGGGCTCAGCACCGCAGCGGATTCAAATGCCCTCCAATGTACCCGACAACGCGCGCTCATTCGGGGCGGGAGCGGCGATCGAGCAGTTGGAAACCGTGGCGACGAAACTCGCGGAAGGCAGCATTACCAACAGCGAACTCGGTCTGCGTCCTCACCTCGATCCGGAGTTGGTCCGCGCGACGGTCCGGCATCTGCAGCGCTACTGGAATCCGCCTCTCCCCCGACGACGGCACTCACGTCAGCGAGACATCGTTCGCGTGACGGTTCTGCACGGTTTCGATGAGGTAGCCTCCAATGTCGGCGGCGTGTCACTGCACTTTCCATTCGTCAGCGATCAGGAAAGCTGGATCGTCGAGAACCGCAGCCGCACAGGATTGAACGCAGTGGTGCACAGCCCCCAGGGGAGGTGGCTGAGTGTCGGTACCCTTATCGCTTTGCGCGAAGGCGACGACGCCTCCTGGACCTCCGCCCTGGTGCGCCGCATCGAGCGCGAGGACGACGACACCCGGCATGTCGGAGTGGAGACGCTCGCGCGCGGCGGCGCGGGCGTCACCGTCCTCCCCCACCTGAAGACCAAGCGTCAATCCGACGCAGAAGGTGTCTTGTGCGTGTTGCTGCCAGCCGCGGGCGAACCCAGCGAGGAGATCAGACTCCTGATGCCCGCCAATGCCTTTTCGGAGTCAACTGCGCTGGAGATGCGCGCTTACGATCACCGCTACTTGCTCATCCCGATCGATTTGGTCGAAGCCGGAGTCGACTGGCAAGTCGCACGCTTCAAGATCCTGCGCCACACTACCTGATCATCTGCCGTCCATCACCAGGTGTAGCGGACGGTATAGCGCACGACGACTTCCTTGTCGGCCGGTACCATCACCGGGATCTGGATCGTGTGCGCATCCTGCTTCTCGAACACCGCGCTGCTCGACACGATCTTCCAGTTGACCCAGCGATAGAGGCTCTCCTTCACGATAACCTTGACGGGCTCGTCCTTGCGATTGCGGACCTTGACCTCGATCTCCTCGGTCATGGTCTTGCGGGACGTGTCGATGTTGAAGTCGACCTGCCTGCGTTCTCCCACCACGTCGAAAGCCGAACCGAGCTTGAGCAGAATCGTCTCGTTCTTTGGGGTGTGATCGACGCGGTCCTCTCCGATGAACTCCAGAGAACCGTCTTCCGTATCGAGCTTGCTCACCCGCACGCGTCCCGATGGCATGGGGACGCCCATGCCGTTCTCCTGCGTGTTCTTGAAGCTGAGGTAGGTGTCCACTTTCTTGTTGCCGGTGACACCGTAATTGCGGTCGGTGTAGGGACTTCCCCCGTAGGGGTACATTCCAGCCTGTCCGTAGTAGACCAGCGTCTTCTCGCAGGCCACGCCGGCTACCTGCGGAAACAGTTCGATCTGCTTGGTGGAGTTGTCCGGCAATGAACTCGGACGGCCCAGCGTGTAGAGGTGATACTCGAAGAAGGTCTTCTCCTCAAAGCCCTTGCTGGCCTCGTCGGCCATCGCCTCGGCACGCATGGCCTTCGCCATTGCAACATTGCCTTGAGCGGTCGGTGCACGGTGCACGTCTCCGGCGATCAGTTTGATCCTGGCATCAGGATAGCTTGCGCCCGACTGGTTGAGGATACTCACCCATGCTCCGATATCGAGCTTGCACGAGTTCGCATCGTTGCCCTCGGCATAAGTCAGGTTGTAGTCCGCCCACCAGGTTATGCCCGAAGTCTGGTAGGCGACCCGCGCGAGCTGTTGGCCCGACTTCTTAGCAGAGATGTCCCAAACTAAAGTCGGCCGGGTAATCAGACCACCGGGCAGATTCGGCAGCTTGACGCCGGAATAACCCGGCATCATGCGTACCGATCCGTCGGCCTCGCGCAGCACCAGGCCGCCCGATGTCGACAGCAGGGTGCCGGAGAAAGTCTCCACGTTCTCGCCGCGGTTCTGCTCGACGCTGATTTCGCGGTCGATGAACTTCTGCAACAGCTTGTCGGTGCTGACCAAATCGAACTGGAAATTCTGCTCGACGACGCGCGTCCCGTTCGGATCGCTAAGCGACAAGAACGACACCGTGGTCGGATCGATCAGGCCGGCGACGTCCGAGAATCGCACGTCGTTCCTGCCGGCTTTGAGATCCATTTTCCGCTCGTGACGGACGACGGCATAGCCCGGGATCCCGGCACCGCCACGCCCACCGTTTCGATACAGCTCGGGCGAGATCGCACCGGGCTGTGCGGAACTATAGATGGTGAGCGAATTGGCTATCGGGTCGGCGGCCACGGTGGTACCAGCAATCAGCGCCAAGCTTGTACCGCCGAACAGGAACGAGTGAAAGCGATTCACGATGTAACTCCTTGGGGTATGTTGGGTGCAACAGAGCCTATAAACGCCAGTACAGCCAGGATGGGGTTAAAACACCGATCAAATTTTTCTGGCCTGCCGCCAGCGGGACTTTGGCTTAGAATCCTCCGATCCAAAAAGCACGTTCAGGAGGATAAGGCATGGATGTCAGCGATCTCAGGGTAATAAACGCCAAGAAGCTGCCGGCACAGAAGAAATACGACGTACGGCAAGCCAGGATAGACCTCACCGCGGCCCTGCGCATGGCGGCACGCATGGGGCTCAACGAAGGCGTGTGCAACCATTTCAGCATGGAACTTCCTGGCGAGCCGGACAAGTTCCTGATCAACCCGCAGGGCTTTCACTGGTCCGAGTTGACCCCGTCCGACTTGATGGTCGTGGACGCAAACGGCATCGTGCTGGAAGGCAAGCACACGGTGGAACCTACGGCCTTCTTCATTCACGGCCGCATACATCTGGGTAAGCGCAAGCCGGTGGTTCTCCATACTCATATGCCGTTCGCCACATCGCTGGCCATCCGGCAACACGGCCGGCTGGATACCCTAGCGAATCAAAATGCGATGCGCTTCCACGGCCGCATATCCTATGACGACGAGTTCGGCGGCGTGGTACTGGACAACACCGAAGGCGATCGGCTTTGCCGTGCGCTAGGCGACGCGGACGCGATGTTACTTGCGTACCACGGTGTGATCGTATGCGGCCCTAACATGGCCTACGCATTCGACGACCTCTACTACCTGGAGCGCTCGTGCATGGTTCAGGTGCTGGCCGAAAGCACCGGCAAGCCGCTGCGCAAAGTCGACGAGGCCATGGCCGTGCAGGTCAGCAAGCAGATCGGCGGCGAGCGCCAGCAATCGAGCCTGCATTTCGAAGCGTTGAAGCGCCTGCTGGACCGCCACGAGCCGGGTTGGTCGAAACCCCGCTGAAGCCTTCGTTCTAGGCTCGAGACACCACCGGTGGGTCGATCTCGACTGTAAAGGCAGGATCGAAGCCGGGGTTGAGCAGCATCGGCGCATAGCCGCGGGGATTGCAAACGACTCGCGTGCCGTTGATGGCGTAGTCGAATGACGTGTGGGTGTGGCCGTGAATCCAGAGCGATACCCCGGGCCCCATTAAATGCTCCAGGCGATTGACGTACGCCGCGTTCAGGTGGGTGCTGTCGGCCAGGTGATGGGGCGCGATCGAAGCCATCGCGGGGGCGTGGTGCGTGACCACCACTGTCTTACCCGAGAACGGTTGGCGCAACCTGTCTTCGAGAAAGGCACGCGCGAGGTAGTGCTCTCCGAGCGTATCCGCAGGACGCAAGCGACGATAGCCTCGCGTGCGGATGCGGCGGTAGTCGTTCATGCATTCGCCCGCCTCGGCGGCAGCGAGTTCGGTATTCCCGGTCGCCGAAAAATCCGTCCACAGCGTCGCCGCCAGAAAGCGCACACCGTCGATCACCGCCTCTTCCCCGTTCAGCATGTGCAGCCGGCTACCAGCGGCACGCTTCTTCATCTTTTCGAATGTGTGCTTGAAGTGACCGCCGTAGTACTCGTGATTGCCCGGCACGTAGATCACCGGGCAGTCGAACATGGCCAGCGCCCAATCGACGCCCAATTCGCGGACGTGAATGTCGCCGGCGAGCACGACCACATCGGCTTCGACCAGCGGCGGCTCGAAGCCGCCGAATTCCAGATGCAGATCAGACAGGACGCGAATTCTCACTGCGCTTCGACGGGGACGTAGGGTGTGTGCAAAAAAGGCGGCTTCGCAGTGTACCAAAGGCGCGACGAGGTTTTGCGCAGTTCGTGCGGATCAAGAACAGTCCGCCGGACTTTCAGCCGCAGGCGCGATTGCCAACCCGCGCGACTCTCGCCTACTGTAAAATCCCCGGACTTTCAAGCTCTTGCTCCTTCGCCTTTACACTCATGTCTTCTGCACCACAAAAGCCCTCGCATAACGCGGCGCCGGCAACCGGCGACGCGCACATCACGAACTTCATTCGGAATGTGGTGGAGGCCGACCTCGCCAGCGGGAAATACATCGCGCGCACATGGAGTGGCCGACCCGGGCCATGGACCGCCCAGAAAGACTCGCCCAAAGACCCCGCCAGGATCCGCACGCGTTTCCCGCCCGAGCCGAATGGGTATTTGCATATCGGCCACGCCAAGTCGATTTGCCTCAATTTCGGTTTGGCGCGTGATTACGACGGCCGCTGCCATATGCGCTTCGATGACACCAACCCGGTTACCGAAGACACGGAGTACGTGGAGACGATCCTAGATTCAGTGAAGTGGCTCGGCTTCGACTGGGGTCCGAATCTCTTCTACGCGTCGGACTACTTCCAGGAACTGTACGACTACGGCGAATTGTTCATCCAGCACGGGCGCGCCTACGTGGACAGTCTCAGCGCCGACGAGATGCGGGAGTTTCGCGGCACGCTCACGGAGGCCGGACGCAACAGCCCTCATCGGGATCGCTCACCCGAGGAAAACCTGGACTTGTTCCGCCGCATGAAGGCCGGCGAGTTCCCCGACGGTGCGCACGTGCTCCGGCTGAAGATCGACATGACCTCGCCCAATATCAATATGCGCGACCCGGTGATCTTTCGTATCCGTCACGCGCATCATCATCGCACCGGGGACAAGTGGTCCGTCTATCCCATGTACGACTACACGCATTGCATCTCGGATGCACTGGAAAACATCACCCACTCCATCTGCACGCTGGAATTCGAAGATCATCGGCCTCTGTATGACTGGGTGCTAGAGAGTCTGGCCGAGTTCGGCGTATTCAAGAAGCCGCTACCGCATCAGTATGAATTCGCGCGGTTGAATCTGTCTTATGTCGTGCTGTCCAAGCGCAAGCTCATCCAGCTCGTGGAAGAAAAGCATGTGGATGGATGGGACGATCCACGCATGCCCACTCTGGTGGGCGCACGCCGTCGCGGCTATACGCCGGAAGGTTTCCGCTTGTTCGCCGACCGCATCGGCGTGTCCAAGGCCGACTCCTGGATCGACTACCAAGTGTTGGAAGATGTCATGCGCGACGACCTCAACGAGCGCTCGCCGCGCCGCGTGGCTGTGCTCGATCCAGTCAAGCTCATCATCGACAACTACCCGGAAGGACAAGAAGAGGAGTGCTTAGCACCCAATCACCCGCAGAAACCGGAGTGGGGCAAACGCGCCAAGCCATTTTCACGCGAGCTGTGGATCGAACGCGAAGACTTCATGGAGACCCCGTCCAAGGGTTACTTCCGACTTTTCCCCGGCAACGACGTCCGCCTGCGCTATGGCTTTGTCGTCAAATGCAAGAGTGCCGAACGCGACGCCACTGGCAACATCGTCGCGATCCACTGCGACTACTATCCGGACTCGAAGTCGGGGACGCCAGGCGCGGATACCTACAAAGTCAAAGGCAATATCCACTGGGTATCCGCCCAGCACGCTTACCGCGCTGAGGTGCGTCTCTATGACCGCTTGTTCAGAGTTGCTCACCCGGGCGCTGGCGATCGCAATTTCCTCGACGACATAAATCCCGATGCCCGGAAAGTCATCACGGGCTATCTCGAGGCCGCGTTGAAGGATGCGCAACCGGAAGAACGGTTTCAGTTCGAGCGGCACGGCTATTTCGTGGCCGATTCAAGAGACAGCAAGCCCGGCCAACCGGTGTTCAACCGGACGGTCACGCTACGGGATTCGTGGGGCAAACAGCCGACGTGATACGCTGTTGCCGTCGCAAACACATCCGCTGCCCTTGAGCCCGCGGGTGTCGGATGTGGCGTTTACTTCACCCCGCCTGGGGGCGTCACCAGATCGTGCGCACTCGGCCCCACGCCCGCTTCCTGGAACTCGACCTCGCCATCGAGCACCGCACTGAAGTGCGGTATGCCCGCCGGGACGACGTAGAAGCTGCCGGCCGGAAAGGCTTGCAGCTTATCGTCGGCGAAGGTCTCGCCAACCCCTGACCAATAAGTCCCCGACAGCACCGTAACGGTACGCTCGTCGGGATGAGTGTGCGGGGCGAGCCGATGACCGGCTTGTGCGCGCACGCGAAATGCATAGGGTCCCGGCTTCGCAGGGTCGCCGTAGATGCCTGCATAGAACACATCGGGTGAAGTGCGTCGTTGAACCCAGGCGATGTCGGTCGGGAGCAACCCACGCAGCCCTTCGTCAGCGAGGGCGACTGGGCCCAAGCTTGAACAGCACAGCACCACAAGATAGACGGCTTTGGCAGGTGACAGCATCTGCGGACGGTTTGCGAACCTTGCACTGGCGACTATATCACTGGACTGCCCGGCGACATGGTGTTGCGGATTGCATTCGCCGCCAACAAGAAATCTAGCAGTACGAAAAGGCGGACAGCGCGACGAAGGATCTAAACGGCCAGCGTCCGCATCGCCGCAGACAGCGCAAACTCGCGTTGCGCGGGAACGTCGGCAGCATCACTTGCATCCAATGTGTATCGAGGATGTTTTGCTCGTCTTTCCTGGGTTAGCTTAAGCATCTCCCCGAACGAGGCGAATAACCATGAGCGTGCCAGTGGTGCAGTTGAACTTAAGCGCTCTTCCCGACTGGGATTTGGCCGAGCGCATGCGAGGCGGTGACCAACGCGCCTTCGAGCTGGTCATGCGGAGACATAACCGTCTGCTGTACCGCACCGCTCGAGCCATTTTGCGCGACGACGCAGAGGCTGAGGACTGCGTGCAGGAGGCTTATCTGCAAGGGTTTCGCTCGATAGCCGCATTTAGGGGCGAATCGAAGCTCTCGACTTGGCTTACCCGCATCGTCGTCAACCAGGCCCTCGGAACTATGCGCAAGCGCAAAAAGCAAGATAGCGACATCTCTCTAGACAACGTGCTGGATTTGGATGGACACGTCCGCGGGGCAAGTGCATCGGTAGGCGAGCCAGAACAACCCGAAGCCTCAGCCTTGCGCGAAGAAATGCGCAGGATTCTGGAGCGCAATATCGACCAGCTCCCGAGCGCATTCCGCACTGTATTCATGCTTCGTGCGCTAGAGGAGATGAGCGCACAGGAAACTGCAGAGTGCCTGGGCATCCCGGAGGCTACCGTGCGCACACGCTTCTTTCGGGCGCGCAGTCTTTTGCGCGAGTCACTGGAGAAAGATGTCGACGTAGCTCTGGAGGGGGCTTTCGCCTTCGACGGTGCTCGCTGCGACCGCATAGTCCAAGCAGTACTCGATCGGCTGCGACGCCTAACCGGCCCAAGCGGCTAGTTCTCCGGCTCGTTCGCCAAGCATTCCCGGCTGTCGCCCGTACTGGGCAAATCCCACCGGTGCAAAGGTGGTGGGCCTCGTTCACCCTTCAATTACTGGAAAGGAACCGCCATGTTCAATTTGAAGCTTGCCAATGACCCTCTGTTTCTCGCCGGAAGGCGCACCTTCTTCGCACGTTCGGGCGTCGTTCTCTCGGGCACAACCATCGCCTTGCTGGCGGGACGCGAAAGCCTGGCAGCGCAATTGAAGAAGACCAGCGCTGAAGGTGGCGCTAACGACGTCAACATTCTCAACAGTGCACTCGGTGCCGAGCAGCAGGCCATTGCCGCTTATCAAGTGGGGGCCGAGAGCGGTCTGCTCCAGAAGCCTGTGTTGGATTTGGCTGTGCAGTTCCAAGGTCATCACAAGGCGCACGCCGACTTGCTCGCAGCTACGGTGAAGCAGCTTGGAGGTGTTGGAGTCAAGCCGAAACAGAAGTACGACTTCCCGGTCGACCAGCTCAAGAGCCAAGCCGATGTGCTGCGTTTCGCTGCAGGGTTGGAGCAAGGTGCCGTATCGGCTTACTTGAGCGCGATACCAACGTTCGACAACCGCGATCTGGCGAAGGCGGCGGGCAGCATCTTAGGTGATGAGGCGATGCACTGGGCCATATTACGCCAGGCTCTCGGGGAGAACCCCGTGCCTGCAGCGTTCGTTGGCTAAGGCGGGCAGCACGTTCTCGCGGAGCTTGAGCGGTACTGCCGGTCGGTAATCCCCCGAATGATAGCTTGCGGCGGCTCGGCAGTAGGGCCGCTTGCAGGCTTTGTATCCGGAACGGCCGTCGTAGTGGTGACCGTAAAGTAATGCCCAGACCGCAGATCCAAACCCAGAAAGGAAGCCACGATGACAACCCATCAAACGTTTCTCCTAGCGATCCCAGTGTTGGCGGCCCTAACTTTTGCTGGCTACGAAACCGCCATGTCTGACGACAATGACGACGAGCAAGTGGGCACGCAACTCGATAAGAGAATCGACAATCACGCACAGCGGACCCTGGCCGAAGGAAGAAAGGTCTTCCGCTTCGATACCTTCGGTGATGAGGCGTTCTGGGGCGACACCATCAAACTGCATCAGGCCATCCAAGGAAAGCGGTTCGGCGGAGTAGGCCCGGGTGTGAGTCCAAGGACCGCACTGGCAGTCGGGCTCAAGGTAGACGTCGATGCGCTTCCCGATGCTTTGATCGAAAATCTAAAGAAGGGCCGTGTCAATCTGGATGATCCTGCCACCACCCTTGTGTTGCTGAAGCTGAACGCCGTGATTGGCGTGACT
>Ga0068858_100007732_pt1 | contig 10373 bp, 6 predicted proteins | sample KBSSwiS12_FD_66589 | JGI IMG/M metagenome (GOLD analysis project Ga0068858, IMG submission 66589) | Switchgrass rhizosphere microbial communities from Kellogg Biological Station, Michigan, USA - KBS Switchgrass S1-2 | ecosystem: Host-associated > Plants > Roots > Rhizosphere > Soil ... | reverse complement strand
ATGACCGACGCCATCCGCTACCGCGGCCCCGACGCCGAAGGCCATTGGACCGAAGAAAGCACCGGTGTCCATCTCGGCCATCGCCGCCTCGCCATCGTCGACCTCAGCGGCGGCGCACAACCCATGTGGACAGCCGACGGCGCCATCGGCGTCGTCTTCAACGGCGAAATCTTCAACCACGCCGACCTCCGCACGGAGTTGCAAGCGCGCGGCTGCCAGTTCGTCACCGACCATAGTGATACCGAAGTGCTGCTCCACGGCTATCGAGAGTGGGGCGACAGCTTCGTCGAACGACTGAACGGCCAGTGGGCCTTCGTCATTTACGATCGCGAAAAGAAGCGCCTTTTCGGCTCCCGCGATCGCTTCGCCAAAAAGCCGTTCTACTATTTCCACGAGGACCACACCTTCGCCTGGGCCAGCGAACTTCCCGCCCTGCTCGCCCACCCGAAGTGCCCACGCGACATCTCCACACTCTCGCTCAAGAAATACTTCGCCTACGCCTACATCCCGGCGCCGCGCAGCATCTACGAGCGCGTGTGGAAACTGCCCGGCGGCCATTCTCTTTCTTACGACTTCCGCAGCGGCGAGCTGAAGACGTGGCGGTACTGGGAGTTCGTGCTCCAGCCGACTCCGATGGTGGGGATTGAAGGCGATGGCGGATGGCAGGTGGCCTCAACCCAAGATTACAACGCGCACAAGATCGACGAGTTCTGCGAAGAGATCCGCGCCACGCTGGAGCGCGGAGTGAAGCGCCGCCTCATGTCCGACGTCCCACTCGGTGTCTTCCTCAGCGGCGGCATCGATAGCTCCGCCATCGCCGCGCTCGCCGCCAAGCACGTCCCCGCCGGACAACTCAACACCTTCGCCATCGGCTTCAACGAACCGAGCTTCGACGAAAGCGCCCACGCCCGCTTCGTCGCCGAACGCCTCGGCACAAAACATCGCGAGGAGATTCTCGACCTCGATAAATCCGTCGCCCTGCTCCCCGAGATCATCGCCAAGCTCGACGAGCCGCTCGGCGACGGCTCGCTGCTCCCCACCTACCTGCTCTCCCGCTTCACCCGCCAACACGTCACCGTCGCGCTCGGCGGCGATGGAGGCGATGAACTCTTCGCCGGCTACGATCCATTCCGCGCCCTGCAAAAAGCCGAGCTCTACGCGAAGCTCGTCCCGCATCCGGTCCACGAAGCCATCCGCCTCGTCGCTGCGCGCCTCCCGGTTTCGCACCAAAACATCAGTCTCGATTTCAAGATCAAGCGCACCCTCATGGGCCTGAGCTATCCGCCGCCGCTCTGGAATGCCGTGTGGATGAGCGCCCTCGAACCGCGCGACCTCGCCCAACTCTTCCGCGAGCCGATCGACGAGGAAGAAGTCTACAGCGAAGCGATCGAGGCTTGGGACCGTTGTGCGCAACCCGACATCGTCGATCGCGCGCTGCAATTCTGGACCAATCTCTATCTCCAGGACGGCATCATGGCCAAGGTCGACCGTGCCAGCATGATGAACTCCCTCGAGGCCCGCTCTCCCTTCCTCGACATCGAGTTCGTCGATCTCGCCCGCCGCATTCCCTGGCAGCTCAAGCTCCGCGACGGCCAGACCAAGTGGATCCTGAAGAAAGCGCTCGCTCCCCTCCTCCCCCGCGAGATCATCGAGCGCCCCAAGAAAGGCTTCGGCATGCCGATCGGCCGTTGGTTGCGCGAAGGCAAATTCGAGTTCGACCACGCCCGCACCTTCCCTCATCTCGACGTCGCATTCGCCGAGCGCAAACACTCCGCCCACATGTCCGAAAAGAGCGATGAGCGCCTTTTCCTCTGGAGCTACTGGCTCCTCTCGCAATGGATGAAGAAATGAAACAGAAGGGGTCCACGAAACACACGAAAGGGTACGAAATGGAAGAGAGCCCTTCGCGTCCATTTGCGTCCATTCGCGGTTCCTCCCCCTTTTCGTGCCCTTTCGTGTATTTCGTGGACTAAATGCGCATCCTCGTCCTCTGCTACGAATACCCACCCCTCGGCGGTGGTGGCGGACGCGTCGCGCAAAGCATCGCCCTGCAAATGGCTGCGCGCGGCCACGAAGTCCGCGTGCAAACCGCCGCCCTCGGCTGGCACTCCACCATCGAGGAACACGACGGCGTCGCCGTTCATCGCACCGCCAGCGGACGCCGCGCGCCCGACACATGTTCCGTCCCCGAGATGGCGCTCTATTGCGCCACGAGCTTCCTCCCCACGCTGCGCCACATTCGCGAATGGAAACCCGACGTCATCCACGCGCATTTCGCCGTGCCCACGGGCGGGCTCGCCTGGGCCGTACATCGCCTCACCGGCGTCCCCTACGTCCTCACCGCGCACCTCGGTGATGTCCCCGGTGGCGTCCCCGACCAGACCGACACCCTCTTTCAGCTCATCGCTCCCGTAGCCCGCCAGATCTGGAACCACGCCGCAGCAGCGACCGCAGTCAGCTCCTTTGTGCAAGAGCTCGCCGTTGCCGCCTATCACCGTCCCGTCACGCGCATCCTCAACGGCATCGACCTCACGGATACCCCGCCACCACCCGCCGCCATCCGCCACACGCGCCACCTGGTTTTCGTCGGCCGTTTCAATCCGCAGAAAAATCTCCCGCTACTCATCGACGCCCTCGCGCGCCTCACCGAAACGAACTGGCGGGCGACCATTGTCGGCGACGGCCCCGATCGCGCCACCGTCGAGGCTCTCATCGATCAGCACGATCAGCGCGACCGCATCACTCTCCCGGGCTGGCAGTCCACCGCCCAGGTGGCCGCCATCCTCAACGACGCCGACATCCTCTGCATGCCTTCCGCCAGCGAGGGCATGCCCGTCGCCGCCGTCGAGGCGCTCAAGCACGGCCTCGCCATCGTCACCAGCGAGATTCCCGGCGTGCGCGACGTCGTCGAGCACGGCGTCAACGGCTACCGGCTGCGCCTCGACGATTCCTATGCGCACAAGCTGAGCTGGCTGCTCGAAAGCGACGAAACGCTGCAAGCGATGAAACACGCGAGCTGGGAAAAAGCCCGCGCCTTCGACATCACCGCCATCGCCGATCAGTACGAAGCAGTCCTGCGCGAAGCCACGGTTACGCGGAATAGACCTCCAGCAGCCGCGTCCGGATCTCCTCATCCCCGCTGACATTCTGCCGGCGCACATTCTCCACCAGTCGCGCCCGCGTTGCCGGCTCGGCCATCTTCTGCAGCGCCGCCGCGAGTTTCTCCGCCGACCTCGGCTCCACGAGAAACCCGTTGAAATCATCGGCGACCACATCGCCTAATCCGCCCACGCGCGTCGCCACCACCGGTCGCTCGAAAGCAAACGCCATATAGGCCACGCCGCTCTGCGAAGCCGCCAGGTACGGCAGCGCCACCACATGCGCCTGGTTGAACACCCCCGGCAAATCGTCGTCCCCGATGAACCGATGAATGACCCGGATATTCGCCGTGTGAAAAACCTCCGCCGGCAAATCCCCTTCGCCCGCGATGAGCAGCGTGAACCTCGCCGGGTCGAGCCGCTGGAACGCCTCCAGCAAATAATCCAGCCCCTTGTAGGGCAGCAGCCGCCCGAAGAACAACACCACCAGCGGCCCCTCCACCGGTGGCGCCTGCTTCGCGCGTGCCCAGAGCTGATAATTCACATGGGGCAGCACGTGTGCCCTGGCCTGCAGATACCCCGGCAACTGCGCCCGGATCGCCTCCGAATGCACGATCACCTTGCGAATGAACAAACACACCAGCAGCAGGTGCACCCGCATGAACGCGCGCTTCGCGAAACTCTCTCCCGCATGCGGCACGGCATCGTGCAGGGTGATCACCGAATTGAAAAACGCGAACAGCGGAAACAGCGGCAGCAACACCGGCAGTTCGCTATTCAAGTGAATCACCCGCGGCTGCCGGTCCAAGATCGTCCGCACAATCTTCCACACCTCCCCCACCCATCCCGGTCGCACGGCATCGAGCTTCACCCGCAAGGCCTCGCTCTCCACGCAGCTCTCATAATTGCGCACGTAGACCACGTCACCTGCCGGCGCCAGGGCATGCACCAGCGATTCCGAGTAATGCTTCATCCCACTCGTCGGCCAGAGATTGATAAACAGCACGGGACCACCAACCGGGGAAGGAACGGTGGTGGTGGATTCGGCGTGCATGCCGCGCGAGGTTGCCTGTTTTTCCCGGTCACACAAGTCGCCGCATTGTAACGCGGATTCTGCTCGCAAGACTCGGGCGCTTCATGGTTTCTCCCCGGCACCCCATGTCCCGCTACGAAGAATTGCGCCACCGACTCGCGAGCCAGCCCCACCGTTGGCTCATCACCGGCGTGGCCGGCTTCATCGGCTCGCATTTGCTCGAGGCGCTCCTGGCACTCGACCAGGACGTCATGGGGCTGGACGACTTTTCCTCCGGCGCGTGGCGCAATCTCGAGGAGGCGCGCGTGCGGGTGGGCGACGCCAAATGGGCGCGCTTCGCCTTTCGCGACGAGTCGGTGGCCGACTTCGCCGCCTGCCGCGCGGCCTGCGCGGGCGTGGACTACGTGCTGCACCAGGCGGGTTTTGTGTCCGTGCCGCTCTCGCTGGAAAATCCCCTGGCCTGCCACGAGACGAACGTCACCGGCACGCTGAATGTCCTGCTCGCCGCGCGTGAGTCGCGTGTCCAGCGCGTAGTCTACGCGAGCAGCAGTGCGGTGTATGGCGACGATGCGCAGCTGCCCAAGGTCGAATCCGAAATCGGCCGACCGCTTTCGCCATATGGCGCTTCCAAGCGCATGGCGGAAATCTACGCGCAGCTTTTCGCCGACCAGTGCGGTTTGGAATCCGTGGGGTTGCGCTACTTCAACATCTTCGGTCCGCGGCAGAACCCCAGCGGCGGCTATGCGGCGGTCATCCCGCAATGGATCGGCAAGCTCGTCCGTGGCGAGGAGTGCGTGATCCATGGGGACGGCGGCATCACACGCGACTTCTGCCCGGTGGCCGATGTCGTGCAGGGCAATCTGCTCGCGGCCACGGGCGAACTTCCGGCGAACACTGGGTCCGTCTTCAATGTGGCCCTCGGCGGCAGCACCACGCTGAATCAGCTCCACACGCTTCTCGCCAGTGCGGCCACCTCGCTCGACCTGGCCACTCCACTGCCCATCCGCTACGGCCCGCCACGCGAAGGCGACATCCTCCATTCGTCCGCAGACACCACGGCAATCCGGACCGCCCTCGGTTTTGAGCCCAGCACCAGCATCGCTACCGCGCTGGAGGAAACGGTGAAGTGGTATGCGTCCCGAGTGGAGCGTTGAACATGAGCAACGATACAAAGACGGTAGAAAATGTGCATTTCCGACCACAAAGCCCAAGTATCCCTTAGGGAAGGCACCCCGACCCCAATCCGGTATTGTGACGTTCTGGCAAAGAATTTTACACCCGCTTGACAGGTCGGCGCGCCGGACGATAATTAATTTCGATATTTGTCTCGATCCCCCCTTTTAACCCGAATCCATTTTCCATCATGAAACGATCGATCAAACGCTCCCTTTCCTTCGCGGCGGCGGTCGCCGTTGGCGGCCTCGCCTTCGGCCTGTTTTGGTCGGCCCAGATGCATGCGCGCACGGTCGGTGGCGGGCCCTACTGCGACTCGATGAACAACGTCTCGATGTGCTACAACGGTAGCTTGGTGACCAACGTGGACCCGACTACGCAAAGTCAGTACTTGAACAGCGGCAAGCCCGGCACCGGCTGCGACACTTCCCTCTGCTCCGGCACCACCGGGAAGTAATCGCGTTTTTCGAAGTTCTGCCTCCCATTTTGGAAAAGCCCTGTGCATTGAACTGCACGGGGCTTTTTTTTGCCCCGAATCCATTCCCGTTCCCCGGATGAGCCCCTTTCTCCTGATACTCGTCTTCCTAGCCGTGGCCGTCACCCAAATGCTGGCCGGCGGGCGGCAGGTGCTCCTGTGCCTTCCCGGGTACATTTTGCTCGCAGTGGCGGCTGTCCTCAGTTGGTGGCCGCGGCGGCGCACACCCATTCCCAAGGGGGCCACGGAATGCCTGCTCGCCGCCGTCCTCTTGTGCGCCTACGTCTCGGTCCGCGCGCTATTTTCGCCGGAAGTGTTCCTCGCCCGTGCGGACCTCTTCGCCGCGCTCGGCGCCATGGCGTTGTATCTGCTCGTGGCCCTGAATGTCACGGCCCCCCGCCTGCGCCTCCTGCTGGTCGCCTGCCTCCTCGCGCTGGCCTTGGTTAACTGCGCAATTGGCGCCGTGCAGTTTTTCAAGGGGCAGAACTTCATGGTCTTCCCCTTTCTTCCCCGGTTCAACTACGGCTGGCGGGCCAGCGGATTCTACGGCTACCCCAACAGCCTCGCCGGCTTCCTCGAAATGACGCTCCTCATGGGCTTGAGCATGACATTCTGGAGCCGCTGGCCCTCGTGGGCCAAGATGCTCACCGCCTACATTTGCGGCATTTGCCTGCTCACGTTTGTCGCCACGGGCAGCCGAGGCGGCTACATCAGTTGCACCCTCGGCTTGACGGTTTTTGCCCTTTTGAGCCTCGCCCTGGTCGGCAAACTCGCCCCGGGCCGGGTCATTGGCCTCATCCTCGCCGGCATGCTGCTCATCGGTGGCGGGGCCTACGGGTTGAAGAAAGTGGTATCGAAGAGCTTTTTTCTCCAGTCACGGAGCAATGAAACCATGCAGGTGGATGTGAGCCGCATGCAGATGTGGCAGGCGGCGTGGAAGCAGTTCCGCTTGCAGCCAGCAGTCGGAACCGGCAGCGGCACCTATCTCTATTACGGACGCCAGTTCCGGAGCCCGGGGATGCAGACCGACCCAACCAACGCTCACAACGACTATTTCGAGATGCTGGCGGAATACGGCATCATCGGGCTCATCGCGGCCGTCATTTTCCTGGAGACGCATTTGCGCCGCGGCTGGAATTCTTTCACCGGCCGGATCTCCCAAGGCACGGGGCTGGGCAGCAATTCGCTGGCCCTCACCGTGGGGGCGCTCAGCGCGGCGGCGGCGTGCCTCGCGCACTGCATGCTCGATTTCAATCTGCACATGCCGGCCAACCTCCTGACGGCGGCGGCCATTTTCGGACTGCTGGCCACCCCGGGCGAAGGGCGGGACGCGGCGGATTACACCCGCGACTTGGGTTGGCCACCCTTCCTGCGGCTCGCGCTACCCGTCCTGGGCCTGCTCATCCTGGTGCGAGTCGTGCCGACGGCGCCGGCCGAGTACTTTGCCGCCCGGACGCGCACCATCCTGGCGGACGCGCATCACTCGACCGCCCCCGAGCCGGATGAAGAGATGATCAGACTCGCCCAGCGCGGATTGCAGTCCAATCCGCGTAATCCCGACCTGCATTTTGCCTTGGGGGAGGCACAATCCTCCCTGGGCGACCTGGCAACCGACCCGCCGGCCAAAAAGAAGTTCTACGAGCAGGCGATCGAAAGCTACACGACGGCGCTGGCATATGCCCCGGGCGATGTACACTTGATCCTCGCGCTGGGCGCGGCGCTGGACGAGTTGGAGCGCTTTTCCGAATCCGAATCGCTTTTCGAGCGGGCCTTGGAACTCGATCCCAAGGGAGCAGCAACCCACCTTACCGTGGGGATGCATTACGTCTTCGCGGGGAAATTTGCCGAGGCCGAGGCCCAATTCAATCTCGCTAAAAAGCTGAGAATGGTCCGGGAAGCGGAGAACGGGATGGCTATCCTGGAGAGGGTAAGGAAAGAGAAAGGGGGAGGCGCTCCTCCTCCACCCGACACGCCGAAAGCGAACTAGGTCGAATCGAAAGTCGGCCTAGTTTCGCACGGGAGTCTCGCGCGGTGACGGGGGGAGCGCCTCCTTGATCCGCCGAGCCAGATTCTCGAAAGTCGGCGGCCCTGCGAGGCGCCGGCCATTGAGAAAAACGGAGGGCGAACCAGGCAGCCCGAGTTCCGACGCTTCGCGGAGATTGGCTTCCACCGCCTGACGTGGAGGATCGGAATGGAGACACGCTTGGAAACGCTCCTGATCCAGGCCGAGTGACGCGGCCAGGTCGAGCAATCGGGCGTCGCCCAGATCGCCGCCTTCGGCAAAGAGCCTGTCGTGATATTCCCAGAAGTGGCCCTGCTCCGCCGCACATTCCGCCGCGACCGCGGCGGGGAAAGCGCGCGGATGAATCGCCAGCGGAAAGTGACGGTAGACGATGGTCACCTCCTGTGGAAACTTCCCCCGCACCTGTTGCAAGACCGGGACCAGTTGGCGGCAGTAGCCACATTGAAAATCCGAGTACACGACCAGTTGTAGGGGAGCCTTGGCCGGCCCGATGCGATGGGCATTGGAGAGGTCGATCATCCACATACCGCCGGGAGGCTTCTGGTCCGTGAGAAGACCGGCGGCAAAGATCACGACGGGGAAGAAGGCAAAGAGCGCCAGCACCCAGGCACTTCCCGACGATGCCCCAACCGAACCCGCCGCCACGGACCGCCGGGCCCGGATTCCCACGACCAGCAAAGCGACCACCGTACCGGCCGAGGTCGTGCAGAGGGGACAAAACGCGTGAAGCACTGCGAATTGCAGGTACATGAGCCCTGCCGAAAACGTCAGCCCGATCACGACCAGCCAGAGAATGACATCGAGCAGCCAAAGCCGTCTCTGGAGAGAACCGATGGCGATGACCGCCAGCCATAGTCCCAGAAGGAGGCCATAAAAGGCGGCTCCGAACCAGGCCAGCAGGATTCCCCGTACTTGTGCGTACTGGCTACCTAGAACCGTCTCGCAGGCGCCGTGAGCGGGACAAAAGAACGAACCCAGCCCCGATTCCCGCTGGAGAAGCACAAAACAGAGGCAGAGACCGAGCCAAGTCAGCACGCTGCCCAACCACACTGGGACGGGAATGGACAGACGACCACCGGACGGGGTGGGGAGATCGTCGTTGGGCGGGCGAGATGGCTCAGGGGACCCCATGGAAACGGTAAAAGGAGCGACGGACAGGCTCGATCCACGCACAATGAGCTGCCGATGTCGCGCAAAAGTTGCTGTATCAGGTATCCTGCATCTCCCCGAATGCCCCGATATACCGGTGGCACGTCGTTGAAGACCGGGATTTTATCGACACGTAAAATTCACAATTCCACCTCCAAAAAGCTTGCCTCCCTTCCTTGTCCCAGCATACTCCGGCAGCCTGAGCGACTTCCTATCCTCACTCCCAGAAGAGTACAAGTGAAATCTTTTTCCCGTACTTGCACAGAGAGTGAGCGACGAAATCCCTGATAAATTGACGCACCAACGTTGAAAGATTGCCGATCCCGCAACAACTCTCCTAACCAAGTGATGAAAGCCGCCAAACGCCCCCCCATTCTCCGCACTTCCGCCGCCGCGCTTCTTGCCCTCGTGGTGGCGAGCCCGATGCCAGTCCAAGCGAACACCCTGACTTGGACAGGAGCAGGCAGTTTGTGGGAAACGGCGGCCGATTGGGTAAGCACCCCCACCGCAGGGCTCACTCCGGGCACGGATCCCCAAGACTCGGATATCATCTTCAACAACGCTTTGAATTTGAGTTCCGTGAACAATAACTCACTTGGCACGGAGTTTAACTCGATCACTTTCGGGCCCGCCGCTGGGCCTTTCGTCGTGTCCGGTTTTTACACTTTCATCGCGGGCGGTGGCTTCATCACGAACAACTCGCGCAACCTTCAGACAATTAGCTTTGCGGACTTCGCGCCAGGCATCGGCGGTATCCGGTTGGAAGGTTTTAATTTCAATGCCGGCGGCGCTTTGGAACCTTTCGTCATCTTCAACGCAGCGCAGGGAGACATCCTGGTCACCTCCAATATGTCGTTCATCGATTCTGGAGTGTCGTTGACCGTGACCGGTTCGCATAATACCACTTTCAGCGGGTTCATCAACGACATCGCCGGCGGCGCTGGTCGGCTCGTCAAGAACGGGACGGGCACGCTTTTCCTGACTGGCAAAGCCACCTTCGTCGGCGACACGGTGGTCAATGGCGGTCTCCTTCAGGTCGATGGCTCGACGGCAAGCCGCACCACATTTGTCAATCCGCTCGGCACTCTCGGTGGCCGCGGAATTATTGGAGGCAACCTTTTGAACTTCGGTAACGTCGCTCCCGGCGACTCGCCCGGCACGCTCACTGTGAAGGGCAATTACTACCAAGCCAACGGCGGCACGCTGACCATCGAGGTGGCGGGCAAGAATCCCGGCCAGTACGACGTTCTCGCTGTGCAGGGCGGCGCCAAGCTCGATGGCGGCAACCTGCGCATCGTGAAAGTCGGCGACGGGGCGCGCTTGAAGGTCGGCCAGAAGATCACTTTCCTCACGGCGGCGGCCGGGGTCACGGGAACCTTTTCGCACGTGACCAACGACCTCAACAACGGGAACAACACCATC
>Ga0068858_100007731_pt1 | contig 10374 bp, 6 predicted proteins | sample KBSSwiS12_FD_66589 | JGI IMG/M metagenome (GOLD analysis project Ga0068858, IMG submission 66589) | Switchgrass rhizosphere microbial communities from Kellogg Biological Station, Michigan, USA - KBS Switchgrass S1-2 | ecosystem: Host-associated > Plants > Roots > Rhizosphere > Soil ... | reverse complement strand
CGAGCGCGGCGAGGAGCTGCGCGTGCAGACCGGCGAGCCGGTCGCCGATGCGCGTCAGCAGAAACTTGCGGACGACGTCGTGGAGGCGGACGAAGCGCAGCGTCGGATCGAAGAGCAGCACGAGCGACAGGCGCGCGAGGCGATCGCAAAGCGTCTCGGTGTCGAACTCGTCGAGGTCGCCGGTGCGCGACCACAGGCGCGCGAGGACGTCGAGCGGGATTTCGACGTCCTCCGCAAACACCGCGAGCTCGTCGAAGCGCGCCTGCTCCTCGGCGGCGAGCTGCGCGATGCTGAGGCCGAGCGTCGTCGCGACCGCCTGGTGGCGGGAGCCTGCGTTCTGCGCGTCGAAGAACGTCAGTCCGCGCTTGTCGAGCGCGGTGTTGACGTAGGCGATCGCCTGCGGCAGCGGCTGCGCGCGGTGCAGCACGCGCTCGCGCAGCGCCGAGTTGACGAGCCTGAGCAGCAGCGGCCATTCGCCCAGACGCGCGGCGAGCGTCGCGAGCTCGTTCCCGGCGCCGCCGGGCAGGCCGAAGCCGACGAGCGACGTCGCCTCGTCGGCGCGCATCGCATCGACGTCGATGCGGCGCGCGCCGGCCGGGATGACGTCGGCGTTGCGCGTGGTGACGACGCGCGCGCAGCGTTCGCCGCCCTGCAGGAACGGCGCGAGGTGGGCGCCGTTCCAGACGTCGTCGATCACGATCAGGATGTCGCGATCGGCGAGCAGGTCGGCGAGCGCGGCAGTCGCCGCCTCGACGCCGGCGAAGCCCGGACGCTGGCCCGACAGCGTCGCAATCAGGTCCTCGACGCGGCCGGTCAGCGGCCCCGGGTTCTCGCCGAGCGTCACCCAGAGGACGCCGTCGTCGAACGCGTTCTGCACCGCTTCGTCGTGGCAGAGCGCGCGCACGAGCGCAGTCTTGCCGTAGCCGCCGGCGCCGCAGAGGACGGCGACGCCGGCGATCGGCTCCTCGCGCTCGCGATCGACGACGTGCGCTGCGAGCGCGTCGAACTCGCGCGCGCGGGGAACGAAGTAGACCGGCTGGTCCTCGACCATGAACGGCACGCGCACCGGAGTCGGCCGCGTCTGCAGGTCGTTGACGAACTTCGTCCACTCATGCTCGAAGTCGTAGAAGTGGGCCGACCGCATCCAGCGCGGCAGCGCGGCGAAGTCGAGATCGGGGCGGGCGAGCACCGGGTAGACGGTGACGCCGCGCTGGCGCGCGTAGCGCCATTCGCGCCGCACCGTCGGCGAGGCGAGCGCGGCATCGGTCATGACGAGGACGAGGTAGTCGACGCCATCGATCGCCGCGGTGATCTGCTGCCACCAGTCGCGGCCGCCTTCCATCCCCTCGCGGTCGCGCCAGAGCGCGATGCCGGCGCCGAGCAGACGCTCGCGCAGCGCCCGCGCGAACGCCTCGCCGTCGCTGCGCGCGTACGAGACGAAGACGCTGGCGCGGCGCTCCACCGTCAGAAGCCCTCCTCGACCAGCTCGGCGGCGCGCAGCAGCGCGCGCGCCTTCGCCTCGGTTTCCTTCCACTCGAGCTCGGGGACCGAGTCGGCGACGATTCCCGCCGACGCCTGCACGTGCAGCTCGCCGTCCTTGACGATGCCGGTGCGGATCGCAATCGCGACGTCCATGTCGCCGGCATAGCTGAGGTAGCCGCAGGCGCCGCCGTAGACGCCGCGCTTGACGGGCTCCAGCTCGTCGATCAGCTCCATCGCGCGGATCTTCGGCGCGCCGGTGAGCGTGCCGGCGGGGAACGTCGCCTTCAGCACGTCGAGGTTGGTCATGCCGTCGCGCAGCGCGCCCTCGACATTGCTGACGATGTGCATGACGTGCGAGTAGCGCTCGATCGCGAACGCCTCGGTGACCTTCACCGAGCCGGTCTTGGCGATGCGGCCGATGTCGTTGCGCGCCAGGTCGATCAGCATCAGGTGCTCGGCGCGCTCCTTCGGGTCGCCGCTGAGCTCGGCCTCGAGCGCGCGGTCGAGCTCGGGCGTCGCGCCGCGCGGCCGGGTGCCGGCGAGCGGGCGGATCGTCACCTTGTCGCCGTCGCTGCCGTGCTCGCGGCGCACCAGGATCTCGGGCGATGCGCCGACGACCTGGAACCCGCCGAAGTCGTAGAAGTACATGTACGGCGACGGGTTGAGCGAGCGCAGCGCCCGGTAGAGGCTGAGCGGCGACGCGGCGAAGCGCTTGGTCATGCGCTGGCCGACCTGCACCTGCATCAGGTCGCCGGCGGCGATGTACTCCTTCGCCTTCTCGACCGCGGCGAGGAAGTCGGCCTTCGCGAAGTCACGCCGCACCGGCTCGGCGGCGACGCGCTCGACCGCCGGTGCGCGCACGCTCGCGCGCAGCCGGTCGGTGAGCGCGAGCAGGCGCCGGCGCGCGGTCGCGAACGCCTCGGGAACTCCCGGGTCGGCATAGACGATCAGGTAGAGACGCCCCGACAGGTTGTCGATCACCGCGACCTCTTCGCACTGCACGAGCAGCACGTCGGGCGTGCCGATCGGGTCGGCCAGCGACCGTGCGTGCGCCGAAGCGGCGAGCCGAGGCTCGATGTAGCGGATCGCGTCGTAGCCGAAGTAGCCCGCGAGGCCGCCGCAGAAGCGCGGCAGCCCCGGCCTCAGCGCGACGCGGAAGCGCTGCTGGTACGCGGCGACGAAATCGATCGGATTGCCATCGTCGGTCTCGACAACGCGGCCGTCGGTGACGACTTCGGTGCGAAAGCCCGTCGAGCGCAGCAGCGTCCGCGCCGGCAGGCCGATGAACGAGTAGCGACCGAAGCGTTCGCCGCCGACGACCGACTCGAGCAGGAAGCTGTTGCGGCCGGACGAGGCGTCGCCGCGCGCGAGCTTCAGGTACAGCGAGAGCGGCGTCTCCAGGTCGGCGAACGCCTCGGCGATCAGCGGGATGCGGTTGTAGCCCTGCAGCGCGAGGCTCTGGAATTCGAGGTCGGTCATGGAAGGTCGCCGTCGAGGGTCGAGCGAGGTCGCGCGACCGTTCTCTGGAAGGTCCGGCGCTCTGCCGGGGCGGGACGCGCGCGCCGCGCGCGAGGCGCGATCAGCGGCGCGCGGAGGGCCGGCAGCGACGCCAGGGCCATGCTCCCCGGCCTTGCGACCTGGCGGCGAGCGTGCGGGACGGGACCATCGCAAAAGTGTAGCAGCGGCACGATGTCACACCGATCGCGCCGCCGGGCGTGCGTTGCGCACGGCACGCTGCGGCTCGCATGCTCGCGACGTCGTTGCGGCGCGGAGAATCGCGGCCACGATGCACGCTGCCGCTTCGCCGCGCGTCCTCGTCGTCGGCGACGGCGACGAGATCACCGCCGCGGTCGCGACGCTGCTCGGCAGCCAGACCGGCGCCGAGGTCCGCGCCTGCGCACGCCCCGACCAGGCCGCAGCGCATGCACAGGCCCACGCGGCCGAAGTGATCGTCCTGGCGCTGCCGTCGCTCATGCTCGTCGAGCGAGAGGCGCCGGCGCTGCGCGAGACGCGCGGCACCTTCGCCACGCCGCCGCTCTTGATCGCCCTCTGCGACCAGGCCGGCGTCGCTGCCGCGGCGCGGCTGTGCCGCCAGGGCGTGATCGACGACTACGTGCAGCACTATCCGAAACCGCTCGACGACGACCGCCTCGCGACGAGTGTTCGTCTCGCCGCCCGCATGTTCGCCGCGAACGCGCGCAACGGGCAGGCGATCGACGACGGCGGCCGCGCATCGCGCGTCGTCGTCGTCGAGGACGACGAGACGCTGCACGCGTTGATCGCCGCCATGCTCGCCTCCGAGCGCGTCGAGCTCGTCTTCGAGAGCGACGGCGCGGCCGCGCTCGCCCGCATCCAAGCCACCGCTCCCGACCTGGTGCTGATGGACGTCGGCCTGCCCGGCAGCGACGGCGTCGCGATCACCGAGCAGATCAAGGCGAACCCGGCGCTCGCTTCCATCCCGGTCGTCATGGTGACGGGCGAGGCGCGCTTCGAAACGCTCGTGCGCAGCATGGAAGCCGGCGCCGCCGACTTCATCGTCAAGCCGTTCACGCGCGACGCGCTCGTCGCCAAGCTCGCCAAGTTCCTGCCCGCGATCGCCTGACGCCGGCCGTGACCGGCGGCGCGCGGCGCGTCAGCGCGAGGTGACCGCGATGCCGCGGAACTGGCCGGCGACGGCGGGTCCGCTCGGCCGCGGATAGCGCTCGGCGTCGAAGCGGCTCAGCAGCTCGCGCTCGCGCGCACGCGCGATCGTCAGGCTCGCGAGCTTGACGTGGCCATAGCCGCGGATCGATCCCGGCACGTTGGCGATCGCGACCGCGACCGCGTGCCGCTCCGGGCTCAAGCCGGCGAGCAGTTCATCGACGCGCGCCTCGTACTCGGCGATCAGGCGCCGCTCGAGGCGACGCTCTTCGGTCCGCCCGAACGGATCGAACGCGGTGCCGCGCAGCCGCTTGCCGCGCGCGAGGACCTGCAACACGGGCCACATCCACCCGCCCAGGCGGATCTTGCGCGGCGGCTTCGCTGCCGCACCGGAACGCTTCGGCTTCACGAGCGCCGGCGGCGCCATGTAGAACTCGATCGCCGGATCGCCTTCGAACTGCTCGTCGAGCTGCCGCCGGAATTCGCCGTCGGTGTAGAGGCGCGCGACCTCGTACTCGTCCTTGTAGGCCATGAGCTTCCTCAGCTGCTCGGCGACCGCGCGCGTCAGCGGCATTGCCCCTGCGGCACCGACGAGCGCCTGCTCGCGCGCGCGCACCTTCGCGACCAACCGCCGATAGCGATCGGCGTAGCGCTCGTCCTGGTAGGCGGCGAGGAACCGCGCCGAGCGCTCGATCAGCGCGTCGAGCGGCTCGACCGCGTCGGCGGTCGGGGCAGGCTCGTGCAGCAGCTCGCGCGCCGCGCCGGGATCGGCAGCGGCGAGGCGGCCGAGCGAGAACGCCGCCTTGTTCGCATCGACGGCGACGCCGTTCAGCTCGATCGCGCGCAGCATCGCCGCGAGGCCGACCGGCACCAGGCCGCGCTGCCACGCGTAGCCGAGCGCAACGATGTTGGCGACGATCGTGTCGCCGACGAACTCCTGCGCCAGCCGCTGCGCATCCATCGTCTCGACCCGCTCGGCGCCGGCGGCGAACCCGATCTTCGCGAGCAGCGCCTCGACGCGCAGATCGGCATCCGGATTCGAGATCGACTCGGCGACCGGGATCTCGTGGCGGTTCGCGAGCACGCGCGTGCGGCCCCGCCGCACCGTCTGCAACGCGTCGGCCGACGCCGCGACGACGACGTCGCACGCCAGCACGGCGTCGGCCTGCTGGGCGTCGATCCGCACCTGGTTGAGCGCCGCCTTGTCGCGCGCCAGGCGGACGAACGAGAGCACCGAGCCGCCTTTCTGCGCGAAGCCCATGAAGTCGAGCACGCTCGCCGAGCTCGCCTCGAGGTGCGCGGCCATCGCGATCAGGGCACCGACGGTGACGACGCCGGTGCCGCCGACGCCGGTGACGAGCAGGTCGTAGGGCCCGGTCCAGACGTGCGGCGCCGGCAGCGGCAGCCGCTCGACGAGCGCGGCGAAGCGCTCGGCGGCCGCTCCCGCGAGCGCGCCGGGGCGCTTCTTCAGGCGCCCGCCGACGACACCGACGAAGCTCGGGCAGAAGCCCTTCGCGCACGAGTAGTCCTTGTTGCAGCTCGACTGGTCGATGGCGCGCTTGCGACCGAGCGGCGTCTCGAGCGGCAGCACCGCGACGCAATTCGACTGCACCGAGCAGTCGCCGCAACCTTCGCAGACGCGGTCGTTGATGAAGAGGCGGCGCGCCGGGTCGACGAGCTCGCCCTTCTTCCTGCGCCGGCGCTTCTCGGCGGCGCACGTCTGCTCGTAGATGAGGATCGTGACGCCAGGCAGCTCGCGCAGCCGCCGCTGCACCGCGTCGAGCCCGTCGCGGTCGTGGAACTCGGTGCCGGCCGGAAACTTCGCGCGGATCGCGTCGTACTTGCCGATGTCGTCGGAGAGGACGACGACCTTGGTGGCGCCTTCGGCCTCGACCTGGCGCGCGATCGCATCGACCGTGATCGTGCCGTCGACCGGCTGCCCGCCGGTCATCGCGACGGCGTCGTTGAAGAGGATCTTGTACGTGATGTTGCTGCCGGCAGCGACCGCCTGCCGGATCGCGAGGTAGCCCGAGTGGTAGTAGGTGCCGTCGCCGAGGTTCTGGAAGACGTGCGGCACCTTCGTGAACATCGCGTGCGAGACCCAGTCGACGCCCTCGCCGCCCATCTGGATCAGCCCTTCGGTGTCGCGGTCCATCCACGACGCCATGAAGTGGCAGCCGATCCCGGCCTGCGCGCGCGATCCTTCGGGAACCCTGGTCGACGTGTTGTGCGGGCAGCCGGCGCAGAAGTAGGGCACGCGCTTGACGGCGTCGCCGTCGTTCGCGAGCAGCTCGGGGACCGTGAAGTCGCGGACGAGGTGGCGGCGGTCGAGCGCGGGGAAGCGCGCCGCGAGCCACGCGGCGACGAGCTCGATCAACCGCGACGGCCGCAGCTCGCCGAGCTCGGAGACGAGCGGCCTGCCGTCGACGTCGCGCTTGCCGATCACCTTCGGCCGCACTGCGCGGTTGTAGAAGAGGTCGCGCAGTTGCTGCTCGACGATGCCCGCCTTCTCCTCGACGACGAGGATCTCGTCGAGGCCGGTCGCGAACGTCTCGATCCGGGTCGGCTCGACCGGATAGGCGAGCCCGACCTTGTAGATGCGCACGCCCGCGTCGGCGAGCGCGGCGAGCGGGATGTCGAGGCGGCGGAACACCTCGAGCAGGTCGAGGTGCGCCTTGCCGCAGGTGACGATGCCGACGCTCGCGCGCGGCGCGACGACGACGTCGCGGTCGATCGAATTGACCTTCGCGAAGGCGCGCACCGCGTCGAGCTTGGCGAACAGGCGCGCCTCGATCTTCAGCGACGGCAGATCGGGCCAGCGGTAGTGGAGGCCGTCGGCAGGAGCGACGAAACCGGTCGCGCGCACGACCTCGTCGGCGCTTCGCCACGCGGCGACGCGCGCGTTGGTCTCGTCGAGATCGACCGTCGAGCCGCTCTCGACGACCTCGGAGAGCGCGGTGAAGCCGACCCAGTTGCCCGAGAAGCGCGACAGCGCCCAGCCGTAGAGACCGAACTCGAGGTACTCGGCGACGCTCGCCGGCGCCAGCACCGGCATGTGCCACGCCTGCATCGCCTGGTCGCTCTGGTGCGGCATCGACGACGAGACGCAGCCGTGGTCGTCGCCGGCGACGACGAGGACGCCGCCGTGCGGCGACGCACCGTAGGCGTTGCCGTGCTTGAGCGCATCGCCGGCGCGGTCGACTCCCGGCCCCTTGCCGTACCACATCGCGAAGACGCCGTCGGCGGTGCGCTCGGGATCGGACTCGACACGCTGCGTGCCGAGCACCGCGGTGGCGCCGAGCTCCTCGTTGATCGCGGGCAGGAAGCGCACGCCCGCGGCGTCGAGCAGCTTCTGCGCCTTCCACGCCTGCTGGTCGACCATGCCGAGCGGCGAGCCGCGGTAGCCGCTCAGGAATCCGCGCGAGCCGATGCCTGCGGCGGCGTCGCGCGCGCGCTGCATCAGCAGCAGCCGGATCAGCGCCTGCGTGCCGGTGAGAAAGACGGTTCCGGCGGTTGCGCCGAGGTTGTCGGCGAGCTTGTAGTCGGGGCGGGCGAGCGAGGTCGGCATGGTGGTCCTCCGGGCAGGATCCGGAAGGTGCAATCTAGCTGAGTCGGGCGAGAATTTGCTTCTCTTTGCACCTCGATCTTTGCAATTGGCAGAATAATCTTCTCTCCAAACCGTTCTCACGACATGTACGTTCTCGACGACAAGGACCGGGCGCTGCTCGCCGAGCTGCAGCGCGACTCGCGCCAGACCGTGCAGCAGCTCGCCGCCGCGGTGGGCCTGAGCGCAACGCCGTGCTGGAAGCGCGTCAAGGACATGGAAGCGGCCGGCGTCATCCGCGGCTACGGCGCGACGATCGACCGCGAGAGCGTCGGCCTCGCGCTGTGCGTCCTCGCCGAGGTGAACCTGACGCAGCACACCGAGCACACGGTGCGCGAATTCGAGCGCGCGGTCGCGGCGTGCCAGCAGATCGTCAGCTGCTACAGCACGACCGGCGCGGCCGACTACAGCATCAAGGTCCTGGTTCCCGACATCCGCTCGTACGAGACGTTCCTGCACGAGACCGCGTTCCGTCTGCCCGGCGTCACGCACATCCGCTCGAGCGTCGTGCTGAAGGAGATCAAGGGCGAACGCGCGCTGCCGATCGGCACCGCATCGCCGAGCGGCAGGGCCGCGCCGACGGCACGACGAACCAGCGGCAAGGCGCGGCGAAGCCGGCCATGACGTTCGAGCTTGTCGTCGCCGCGGCCGGCGTCGTCGCCGGGGCGATCGCTTCGGTCGCGGGCTTCGGCATCGGCAGCGTCCTCACCCCGACCGTCGCCGTTGCGACCGGAACGAAGGTCGCGGTCGCCGCGGTCGCGATTCCGCATCTGGTCGGAACGCTGCAGCGTTTCTGGATCCTGCGCCGCCATGTCGATCGCCGCATGCTGCTCGGCTTCGGCCTGGCGAGCGCCGGGGGCGGGCTCGCCGGAGCGCTCCTCCAGGGTCGGCTGTCGAACCGGATCCTCGCGATCGTGTTCGGGGTCCTGCTGCTGCTCGCTGCACTGGCGGAATTCACGGGCTGGATGCAGAAGGTCCGCTGGGGGCGCCGCACGGCGTGGTTCGCGGGCGCCCTGTCGGGCGCGTTCGGCGGCCTGGTCGGCAACCAGGGCAGCATCCGCAGCGCGGCGATGCTCGGCTTCGACGTGCCGAAGGAGGCCTACGTCGCGACGGCGACCGCGATCGCGCTGTTCGTCGACGGCGCCCGCCTGCCGGTCTATCTGGCCACGCAGTGGCGCGAGATCTTCGCCGTGTGGCCCTTGCTCGTCGCCGCCACTGTCGGCGTCGTCATCGGCACCGCGGCGGGCACGCGGCTCCTGCAGCGCATCCCGCAACGGCTCTTCCGTCGCTCGATCGCCGTGCTGTTGCTCGCGCTCGGAAGCTGGATGGTCGTCGCCGGCGGCGGCGACTGATCAGGGCTTCACGAGCCTGAGGACGAACTCGTCCTTCGGCTGCGACGGATCCGGCTCCTCGCGGTCGCGCGGGTCGTTCGGGTTGCGCAGGAACGCATCGTCGCGGCAGCAGTCAGAGAGGCAAGCGACGCGGTCCGCGTGGCGTCAGCGTGCGAGTCGGGATTCGAGTTCGGCGATGCGGTCGAGCAGGTCGAGCGCGAGCGCGACACCGGAGGTGTTGACGTCGAGGTCGCGGCGGAGTCGCGTCGCGAGGCGGATCCGCGCCAGCGCGTCGCCGCCGAAGCGCCACGTCTCGCGCGATTCGCCGCGCGGCTGCAGCACGCCTTCGACGACCCAGAGCTCGATCTCGTGCTCGGAGGTCCGGCAGGCGCGGCAGAGCTCGAGGATCGTCAGCTCGACGTCGTCTTCGACGACGCTGCCGCGCAGTGCGCTGGAGATCGTTCGCTCGTTCATGGCAGACACTTACGAAGTCGGGCGCGGCTGGAAGCCCGGGAACGCCTTGGCGAGGCTCTCGTAGGCGGTGCGCGCCGCTTCGGTCTCGGCCTTGGGGACGACGATCGCCAGCACCGCATAGAGGTCGCCCGGGTTCTTGCCCGGCAATCCGCGACCCTTCAGCCGCAGCTTCCGGCCCGCGGCCGAGCCCTTCGGCACCGTGAGCTCGACCGTGCCTTCCGGTGTCGGCACGTCGACCGTCGCGCCGAGCGCCGCCTCCCACGGCGCGAGCGGCAGGTCGACGTAGACGTCGACGCCGTCGACGCGGAAGCGCGAGTGCGGGTTAAACGCGATCTCGAGGTAGAGGTCGCCCGGCTTGCCGCCGCCGATGCCGGCGTTGCCCTGGCCGGCGAGGCGCAGGTGCTGTCCGGGGCGGATCCCTTTCGGGATGTGGACGTCGAGCGTGCGCTCCTGCATCTGGACGCGGCCGTCCGGGCCCTCGACCGGCGCGCGCAGCGAGATCGTCCGCTCGGCGCCGCGGTACGCGTCCTCGACGTCGATCAGCACCTTGGCGTGGTGGTCCTCGCCTTGCGCGCTGGCGCGGCGACGGCCCGCAGCGGCGCCGGCACCGCGGCGGCCGAACAGCGTCTCGAAGAAATCGCTCGGGTCGAAGTCGGCACCGCCGCCGAACGTGCCGCCAGCGCCGAACGGGCTGCCCTGGCCGCCGCGGAATTCGAAGCCAGCGTCCCAGTTCGGCGGCGGCTGGAATTCCTGGCCGGCCTTCCAGTTGCTGCCCATCTGGTCGTACGCGGTGCGCTTCTCGGGATCCTTCAGCACCTCGTTCGCTTCGTTGATCTCCTTGAA
>Ga0068858_100007729_pt1 | contig 10376 bp, 7 predicted proteins | sample KBSSwiS12_FD_66589 | JGI IMG/M metagenome (GOLD analysis project Ga0068858, IMG submission 66589) | Switchgrass rhizosphere microbial communities from Kellogg Biological Station, Michigan, USA - KBS Switchgrass S1-2 | ecosystem: Host-associated > Plants > Roots > Rhizosphere > Soil ... | reverse complement strand
CGGAAGGCATCTCGTTCCACTCGGTTCGCTTTGCCCTGGGCTGGCTTGTCTGCGGGCCTTTGGCCCTCACCCGAGCTGCCGGGATTACCCGCGGTTGCCCGCCGGATTGTCCGTGCTCGTGCGATGAAAGCGCCAGAAAAGCGAGGCCAGCAGACGGGCGCGGTGCAATTCCCATAACGCCCGATCGGGGGGCGACAATTTTCCTGAAAACCAGGCCATGGAATGGCGAAGGAGTTCCTTCGCGCTGGCCTTCCGGCCCAGCCAGCGCACCGGCAAACCGTGACGGGCCGCCAGTCGAAACGCACACGCGGTGAAGATGAAGTCCCGCTGGTTGGCCTGCCGCTGATAGCCAAAGGCAAAGCTGACCCGCCGGCAGACATGACCCCGGCGGACTTGCTCGATGGCCCACGCATAGTCCTCCATGGTGGGCAGGCTTTCGTCGAAGGGCATCTGTTCCCACAGTTTCCGTCGCAACAAGCCAAAGCTGTTCGAATAGATCGAGCCGAGCTTGAGGCCCTTGCGGCGCAATTCGTTCCAGGTGATCGCATCGCTGTAGAAAGGATCGTCGTCCCACGGGCTGCTCGCGCAGGCCACGCGCGGATCGTCGAGCGCCGCGTTGAGCTTGGCCAGTGCGTCGGGCGATTCGAGAACGGTGTGAGAACTCAAGACCAGCACCCGCTCCGCCGGGCATTGCGCCAGCCCGAAATTGAGCACGCGGGAATGGTGATAGGACTCCCACCAGCGGACCACCTGGGCGCCGGCCTCGACGAGCAATCCGGGCGAGGCGTCGGTGCTGCCGGAGTCGATGCCGAGAATGTAGTCGGGCTGCTTGGTCTGGGCCCGCAGCGCAGCCAGGACGGCCGGCAACGTGCTGGCGGAATTCTTGAACCGGATCAACACCCCGAGTGGGACCGTCGCCGGGAGGATGGCCACCCGGGCGCACGAGGGAGCGCGGTCGCCGCCGGCCGGGCGCCTGGTCCTGGTGTGGAGATCGTCGTTCACGATTCCTTGAATAAGCGCAGGGCGTGCCCAGCAGGCCTGAAAACGCTGGGATATATCCACTATTTGTGGCGCGGGTTTTCCCGCAGCTTTCCGCCACGTCCAGCTACACAATCATCCGTCCTAGCCAGCGCACGGCATCTGCTCTATTGGATGGATGATGACGACAGATTCGTTTTACAGGAGGACCGGAGGACCGGGGGAACAGGACACGAACGATTCCACTGGAATGGTTCGCGCCGCCAGCCTGGTGGTGGCCAACGGTGGGATGTTAATGGTGATGACTCCCTTTGCGCTGCTCCGGGAAGACCCGATGTTTTGGCGCAACGCCGGCGGCTGGCCGGTCTGGCTGCGGGAGCTGGTGCACGACACTTTCTATCCCCTGCTCGGCGGAGAACTCTCCCTGCTTCTGCTGATTTCCACGATGCTCCTGTGCAGCCCCGCGCTGGCGCGTTGGCGCAAGCAGGCGTGGCCCGTGGCCGGTCTGATGTGGCTTTGGACAGCCGTGGTCATCGCCGTGGTCGCGGGCAACAACATCGCCAACCTCCTGGCCGGCCGCCCGCTGCACTGGCATCCCGCTTAAAGCGGGTTGTTCTTGGTTCTTGGTTCTTAGTTCTTCGTTTTTTCGTTCTTCGTTTTTCGTTCTTAGTTAAAGCGGACTCGCGTCCGCGACTGAGCACTAGGAACCAAGAACCAAGAACCAAGAACTCTCCCAACTCCCCCCCACCCTACTGCAACCCAACATTGACCCGCACCGGGGCGGAGGTCGAAGAGACGGCGCGGCCGCCTTCGTTCGCGGATACCGTGCGGATGAATGTCTCGGCAATCATGCCCGCGTATTTCGAGAGCGATTCGAACGAGGATTTCGGGACATACACGATGTCGCGCGGCTCGAGTTTGATGTCGGGCTGTTTGCCGCCCAGGATCGCATTGAAATCGACGATGGCGATTTCCGGCTGGGTGAGCGAACCGCGCACGATGGCCACTTTCGAAAGCTGCGCACCCACATCCGGGCCGCCGGCGCTGCTTACTGCCGAGACGAGCGTGACCTGGTCCATGAAGCCGACCGACTTTGGCGCCTTCACCGCGCCGAGGACCTGCACTTCCTTGGAGAGCGCCGAGGGCAGGTAAATGTAGTCGTCGGGCTGGAGATAGATGTTCTGTGACATGTCGCCCTCGCGCAGAAGGCGGTTAAAATCCACGGCGATCGGTTTCCCGCCGCGGATGAGGAAGCTGTGATGGAGATCGGCCAGCTCCTCGGTGGTGCCCGAGAAACGCGAGGTGAACAGGCCGCCGGCGCGGGAGATGGCTTCCACGACCGTCATCGGCGAACTCAGGGGGAATATCCCCGGGCTGTTCAAGCGGCCCAGCACCCACACGCGCTTGCTGCCGACACTGCGCAAGGTAATCGCGACATCCGGCTTGCGGACATAAGTGAGCAGTTGCTTGTCGAGCAGCGCCTTGGTTTCCGCGAGCGTCAGGCCGCTCACATTCAGGCCGGGCAGCAGGTAATAGTAAATCTTGCCGTCGGCGCCCACGGTGGTCGTGGCGCGCGTGGTGCCATCGCCGATGATTTCCAGTTCGAGGGCGTCGCCCGGCCCAAGCCGGAAGGCGTCTTTCGGCGCGTTGCGCCAGGCGGGGTTGATCGCCTCTCCGGTCGAGGTTTTGGTGAATCCCTCGGCCGTTTTTGCTCCAGAGCCCGCCTTGAATTGCGGAGCGGTCGATTGGCAGGCCGTGAGCAAGGACAGCGCGGCACAAAGGCAGAGAGGAGTGAGTGCGTTGGTTTTCATCGGATATTGGGAAGGAGGGGCGTGTTGATCAGCGGTCCCACGTTGCCGGTCGCCCACCCGGCGGCCGCGGCCTGGACGAAGGTGCGCAACGCGACGTCCACGAGTTCTTCCGCCCGCGCCCACGGCCGGTCGGCGACGAAGACGATGTCTTTCGGTTGCAACGCAAAGTCGACGCCGCGCCCTTTGAGGACCTTGCGCACATCGACCACAAAAGTCTGCGGATGATTGAGGGAACCGCGAATCACCAGGACGCGGTCGAGATAAGCCTTTTCGGTAAAACCACCGCGCACGGTCGCCATGCTGATGACGGTCGCGTTCGGCGTGAAGCCTTGCACTCCCGGCGACTTCACATCGCCCAGCACATAGACTTCGTTCGTGTTCGACGACGGAAAGTAAATGTAGTCTTCCGGCTCCAACGGCAGATTTTGGGACATATCGCCTTGCTGGAAGAGGCGTTCGAAATCGACCGGCATCCGTTGCCCGCGCCGGCTCAGGAAGGCCCGCGGCAAATCGGCCAGCTCGACGGTGTTTTTCTCGAAGAGACCGGTCTCCAGGCCACGCGATTTCGCCACGGCTTCGAGGATGGTCATCGGCCGGTCGAGCGTGAAGACACCCTTGTCCACGACCTTGCCGAGGATGTAGTAGCGTTTGCTCTGGATCAGCCCGGGCGTCACGATGGTGCGCGCATTGTGATAGAGCTTGCCGAGGGCCGCATCGAGGGAGGCGCGGATTTCATCGATCGTGTGCCCGGCGGCGGGAATGTCGTGGGCCTCGAGGTAACTGATATTGCCATCCGGTCCGATGGGCACGTCGGTGCGCGCCCATTCGGCGTGCCCGAAGAAAGAAAGATTCACCGTGTCGCCGGCGCCGAGCGTGAGCCGCTGCTGCCAGGAGGCTTGCGGTGCTTCCGCCGCCCCCGCCTGCGCGAGGCTGAGCGCGCCGATCGCCAGCACCACCGCCCATTTCCCGAGCCAGGCGAGGCCCGGCAGTGACTGGCGCTGGTTGAACGCCGCACCAACCAGATTGCAATGGCTTTCCCGCAGGGTGGCCAGTTGCACCCGCAATGCGGATGCGCTGGAAGCCTCGCTGCCGACACACAACAAATTCGGAATGGTCTCGGCCAGCAGGAGCGCCTCCGGATCGGCGCCGGCCGGCATCTCGAACAGCACCACCAGCGACCGCACCGAGCGCCAGGCGGCCAGCGTCGCCGCCCATTGCCGGCGCAATTCGGCTGTCCACCGCCAGGCCGCGTCGACCGCCAGCAAATGAATGCCCGTCCCGACCGGATCGTGAGCGGCGAAGACACGGCGCGGATCGCCCAGCGCTTCACCGAGCGCATGGCGGACCACCGCCTGCGGCATTTCCCCCGTCAACGGTTCGCGATTGGCCACGACGACGACGTTGTGCCCGCGCTGCGCGGCCGCACCCGCGAGTTGATAGAGGAGCGTCGAGCATCCGCCGCCACGTCCATCCGCCAGCACGCCCAGCACCAAGGCCCCACCCGGCCCCACGCGCAGGCTGGAAGACAGCGAGGTCCAGGCCCGGAAGGCCCATTGCTGCGCCTCGGCCGGTGCGATTTCCGCCAGCGGCGGCACGCGCAGGACGACCGGCAATTTGGAGATGCGGGAAAAGTCATGGGCCGTCTTGATGCGTTCATCAAGAAGCTCGCGGGCCAGGATGAGGCCCGTCGCCCCGAAAGCGCCGAGCGCGCCGAGGGCGAAAGCCACCAGCAGCACCTTGGTCCAGCGGCTCTTGATGCTCACATCCAGTGCGGTCGGCACGGCGAAGACACGCAACAGGCCGGGTGCATTTTCGGCGAACATCTGCGCCTCGCGCTGCCGGCTGCCGAGAATGGTCTGCGCTGTTTCGAGCGATTGCTGCCGCGCTTTCATCTTGGCGAGCTGGACGCTCTTTTCCGGCAGCGCCGTCAGCTTGGCCTGCAAGTCATCGCGCACCTTGCCGAGCTTTTCCAATTGCCGGGAGAGCGTTTGTTTTTGCGCCTTCAACTCCACGATCTCGAGATAAAGGCTGGTGCCCGCGGTACTGTTGGCCAGTTGCGAATCGTCGCCGGGATGCGCCACGGCTTCTTCCATCTCCTTCTCGATCGATTCCACCTTGCCCCGCTGCTCGGCGACGGCCGGGTTCGCCTCGGTGTAGCGCACCAGCATGTTGTTCAGCTCGGCGCGGGCTTCCTGCAACTTGGCGGCCACCGGGTTGTGCCGCGCCAGTTCCGTCTCCAGCGAAGCGAGCTTGAGATCGCTCGTTTCAAAATCGATGCGCATCGTCTCGTACTTGAGGCTCAAGTCGCCGAGCTGATGCAAATAGGCGTCGGTCTCCTTGTCGGCGCTGACCAGTTGCGCCTCGCGGGAATAGTCCAGCATCTGCCGGCCGATCCGCGTCAAATCGACGTCGATGGCTTGCAGTTGTTGGGTGAGGACGCGGCTGACCTGGACCGCCTCCTCCGCCTGGAGATCGCGGGTCAGTTGCACCACGGCCTCGCTGTAGATGCCCAGCACATTCGCCGTCGCCTCCGCCGAGCTCCAGCCCTCGTAATCGAGGCGGATCACGTCGGTATTTCGCTCCGGGGTCACCGTCATCTTCAGCGCGAGCATCCCGGGCGTAACCGCCCCATGGGTCTGCTCGCTGACCTTTTTCAGCAGGGCTGGTGAGTGCAACACCGAGACGAGCGTGCCCACGGTAAGTTGCTTCGGCTTGAAGGATTCGCCTGTCTCGCTGACTTGAAAAGAATTCGGCAATTCCTGCCGGATGAGGCTGGCGGAGCCGACGTAGAGATTGTGAAAGCGCAGCAGCCCGAGGCCGAAGCCGAGCGCCGCGCAAAGAATACCGCAGAGGATGACCCAGCGCGTATTCCGGAGTAGGGCGGCGGCAAGGCGCCACGGGTCGAAAGGCAGGCTCGAACCCGCCGGTGTCGGCGCCGGCGCCGGTTCCTGGGCCGGAGCGTCTTCGCGCGCCAGGGTGGCGGCAGGTGTTACGGCGGCCACCGCGGGCGCGGCGGTGCTGCCGCGTTTCTCATTCATGGCCCGAAAGCTGAGTCCTTCGGTGGTATTCATAAGGCGGGGACGAGGCGATGGCGTTCCTCGTCATTAAAAATGGCATCGACCGCATCGAAAGTGACGCGATCGTGTTCGCTGACCCACGCGTGCTCGATGGCCAGCTTGGCCAGGCGGTTCAGTTCCCGGGGCACGCCGTGCGATTGCCAGAAGAAATAGCTCAGCGCTTCCTCGGTAAAAACGCCGCCATCTCCATGGCCGGCGACCCGCAAGCGGTGCGCCAGATAAGCATCGCTCTCCTCGCGAGAGAGCGCCCGCAAGTGGAAGCGCAAGCCGATGCGCTGCCAGAGGCTGGGCACGGTGGCGATGTGCCGCTGCAATTCCGGCTGGCCGGTGAAAATGAGGGTGATCGGCGCGCGGCCCCGGCCGTTGAGGTTGGTGAGGGCCTTCAGCTCGCGCAGGGTGTTCGCATCGAAGTCCTGCGCTTCGTCGAAGATCGCGATGCAATGGCGCCCGCTCTGCTCGAGACGGTCGAGCGCCATGACCAGGCATTGCCAGAGCGCAAAGCGCCCGATGCCCGGGGGCACGGGGCTGTCCAGGGCCGAGAGCAGCCCCATGACGATGTCCTCGAAATCGAAGCGCACGTGGTCGAAGTAAGCGACGCAATAGCGCGCGGGATCGAGTTGCTCGCGGAAGACCGAACACGTGAGCGTTTTGCCGCAGCCGATGTCGCCGGTCAGCAGCCCGATGTTCATCGACTGCTCCGAGGCCAGGTAACAAAGGCGGTTCAGCGCCTCCTCGTGGGCGCGGCTCGGGAAGAAAAAGCGGGAATCCCAAACGGTCTCGAAGGGACGTTCCCGGAGCTGCCAGTAGGTCAGGAGATCCATGCGGGCGACTCCTTTCTGCGACTTTCATCCATGACCGATTGCCCCTCGGCCATCGCCTGCCGATAGATTTGGTGCGTCGCTTCCGCGCAAGTGCGCCAGGCAAAGCGCGCGGCATTTTGGGTGCCGGCTTCGATCAAGCGCGCGCGCCAGCGTTCGTCGGTCGCGAGACGTTCCAGTTCCACGGCCATCTCGCCGATATTTTCCGGGTCGACGATCGACGCCGCGTCGCCCACCACCTCGGCCAGCGCGCCGCGGTGGGTCGTCAGCACCGGGCAGCCGCAAGCCATCGCTTCGAGCGGAGGGAAGCCAAAGCCTTCGTAGAGAGAGGGGTAAACAACGGCGCCGGCCGAGCGGTAGAGGGCCGGCAGTTTCTCATCGGCCACGAACCCGAGGAAACGGATGTCGCTCGCAAACGGGGAACGCGCCGCCGCTTCATGAATGGCCTCCGCGCCGTGCCAGTCGCTGCCCCCAAGCACCAGCAACCACGGGGAATGCGTCGCGGTCTTGAACTGATTGAAGGCTTCGATGAGGCGCACGTGGTTTTTTCCCGGATGCTCCAGGCGCGAGACGTAGAGAAAGTAACGATGGTCCACTTGCGGTTGCGAAACCGCTTCGCCCGGACAAAAGCGCTCGTGATCGAGACCGTTGTGCACCACTTCCATATTACCTGCTTCAACCTGGAAGAAACGCGTGATGTCCGCCGCCGTATTGTGGCTGATGGCGATGATCTCATCCTGCCGCGCCGCCAGCCGGCGGACGATCACCCGGCCATAGAACATCCGCTTCCAGTCGTACTTTCCGGTGACATGAAACGGGGCGAGATCGTGGATGGTGGCGACCAGCGGACAGGGCCGCGACCAGAGCATGCGCCGGTAGCTCGGCACGTGCAGGACGTCGAGGCCCAGCGCCCGCACCCGGCGCGGCAAGGCCAGCTGGTGCCACAGGATGTTGCGCACCGCCGGGCGATACTTTTCGCTGACGATTTCGATCTGCGCGCGGCCTTCGGCAAAGGCGAAGAGCGGACGGTCTTCCTCCAGCACGAAAAGGGTGAGCTCCGGGCCATCCGGGAGATCGAGCAAAGCCCGCGTGAGGGCGAAAACGTATTGGGCGATGCCCGTCTTGCCCCGCTGGATGACGCTGGTGCTCAGGCCTACTTTCATGCGGCGGCTCCGAGCAAAAATTCTTCCAGCCGGGCCAGGCGCACGACCTTCCGCACCGGTTCACTGGGATTCACGAAGCGGACGCCCACTCCATGCATCCGGGACATGCGCCGGAGGCGCAGCATGAAGCCGAGGCCGGCGCTGTCCATGAAGCGCACGTGCTTCAGATCGATCGCCATTTCCTCGTCCTCCGAGTCGCGCGCATTGAGCAGCAACGCCGTGCGATCCCACACGGCCTCGACGGTCGCGGCCGTAACCTCGCCGCTCCAGTCGATCTGCGCTTCGTCTCCCCCGCGGTGCGCGTGGACCGGGGTGTCTTTCATGGGCAACCGGCGGGCCTCCACCCAGTCGGACGCCGTGACGAAAAGCTTGGTCAATTTCATCATCTCCAACCCGCGCTGAACGGCCGCGGAAGGCGCCACCAGGATCAATTCCGCATCCTTGGCGCGCAACTGCTTGCGCAGGCGGATCAAGGCGCCGACGCCCGTGCTGTCGATAAATTTCACGTCGGAGGCGTCGGCCAGCAGCGTTAAACCCGCCGAGCCAAACGATTCCAGGAGCACACTGCTTTCGGCCACGAAGGCCGCATCCAGACGCTCCGGCAAAGTGAGGCGGGCCGGTTCCGGCTGTGCGGGCGACGCCGGAGGATTGAAGGCCGTCTTGCGGTCCTTGCCCGGGCGCATCAAGAGCCACTGGCGCAGCAGGCCGCGTCCGAAGACCCAGAAATCTTTCACATAGCGATGAAACAAGCGGCGCGGCTCCTGCATCAGGCGGAAAGACCATTCCAGGCCGCTACGGCGCATCCACATCGGTGCGCGGGCCATTTCACCGGCCAGAAAATCCACCGTCGCTCCCACGCCGACGCACACCGGGACTCCCAGTGCGCGGTAATTCATGGAGATCCACTTCTCCTGTTTCGGACAGCCGAAGGAAACGAAGAGCAGGTCTGGCTTCGCCGCGCGAATGCGGTCGCCGATCTTTTGATGCTCCATCTCGAGGAGCGGAGCAAAGGGCGGTGAGTCCCAGCCGACCACATTCAGGCCGGGATGATCGTGCTGGATCTTCGCCACCGCGCGCTCGGTCACATCCGGGCGCCCCCCGAGGAAGTAAATCCGGTAATTCTTGCGGGCGGCCAGCTCGATGAGGATTGGCACGAGATCCGAGCCGGCCACGCGTTCCGGCAGCCGGTTGCCCAGCCAGCGGGAGGCCCAGAGCAGCGGGGTGCCATCGCACAGGACAAGGTGAGCATCAAAAAGGATGCGGCGCAGTTCTTCGTCCTCCAGGGCCTGCACGGTGAAGTCCACATTGGCCGTCGCCAGATAATGTGGCTTTCGGGAGGAAACCATTTCCTCCACGAGACCCACGGTATCGTCCATGGTGACGCTGTCGAAAGGAACGCCCAGGATGGCGATGCAGGAGCGGGGCTGCTTGGTTTGCTTCGGTAAAGAGGTTTTCATGCGTATTCTCACCCATCTGAAGTAGCGAGTGCCAAACCCAGCGGCCCCTTGAGACTATGTATTTCCGCATAGGGATGTTACTAGGGTGGGACCGTGGAAGCCAAAGACCTGGTCAAACTCCTTGCCCTTGTGGTGCTTTTCGCCGGAATTGCCCCCATTGGAGGGCTCTGGTTGCGGGGACGCCCGCGCTGGCAGGCCGGGGTCTTTGCCACCCTCTGTTTCATGACCATCGGCGGGCTCTATGCGCCTGCGGAATGGGGACTTACACTTGCTTCAGTGGAGTCCTACCGGGGCCACACCAAGGGCTACCACTTCTACTTCAACGAGGCTCTCGCCCTCATGCTGATCATCGCGCTCTGGCGCGAATCGCCCAAGACCTTCCGCTGGCTGCCTCCGGGTCTTTGGTTATATGGGCTGTATTGCGGATTTTCGTTCATTTCCGTCATCAATGCCCCCATGCCCGGCTACGTTTGCATGGCCGCGCTGCGTTCGGTGAAGATCGCGATCCTTTTCGTTGCGGCCTACAATTTCATCCGCCGCGAGGAGCACCTCGCCTTCTTCCTCCGGGTCATGGCCTTCACGATGCTCTGGGAGTTCCTGATCGTGCTGAAGTGGAAGTATCTCGACCACGTTTACCAGGTGCGCGGCACCTTCGAGCACCAAAACCCGCTCGCCATGTACGCCACCATGGCCGGCCTGCTGCTCCTCGCCACCGGCATGGGGCCAAACGTGCCCCGCGGTAATCTCCTGCTCGGCGCATTCGTGGCCTGCGCCGCCATTGTCCAGTGCACCCTTTCGCGCGGCGGGCTCCTATTTTTCGCCCTCGGCACGATTGGCGTCATCGCCCTGAGCCTGCTCGACAAACCCACCAAACGGCGGCTCGTCACCGTGGGCGCGCTCGGCCTCGTCGGCACGCTGGGGCTCATTCTCGCCATTGGAACCATCGTGGCGCGTTTCCACGACGAGGGCAATGAAGCCAGCGGTGAGACGCGTCATCTCATGAACGCGGCCAGCCAGGCCATGGTCCGCGAGCACCCGCTCGGCATCGGCTGGAACAATTACGCCCACGTCA
>Ga0068858_100007728_pt1 | contig 10376 bp, 11 predicted proteins | sample KBSSwiS12_FD_66589 | JGI IMG/M metagenome (GOLD analysis project Ga0068858, IMG submission 66589) | Switchgrass rhizosphere microbial communities from Kellogg Biological Station, Michigan, USA - KBS Switchgrass S1-2 | ecosystem: Host-associated > Plants > Roots > Rhizosphere > Soil ... | reverse complement strand
TGCCGATGCGGCTGCGCCTGCGGGTGCGCCGCGATCAGGTGCGCGGCACCGAGCTGGCGCTGCAGGCGGTGGACCGGCTCTTCGAGAATTCCGGCGGCCGGTCCATCTACACCAGCCACCCGATCCAGCGCTACTGGCGGGACGCGCACGCCGGCCGGGTGCATGCGATCAACGACCCCGAGCGAGCGCTTTCCATGTACGGGCGGGGCGAGTTCGGCCTGTCCGTCGCCGACGCGATGGTGTGAGGCCGCGATGACTCTGCATTTCCATCGATCCGGACCGGCCGGCGGCACCCCGGTCGTCTTCCTGCACGGCGGCGGCCCGGGTGCGTCGGCATGGAGCAATTTCGGCCGTACGATCCCGGTCTTCGCCAAACGCTTCGACACGATCGCACCCGATCAGCCGGGGTACGGCGAGTCCGATCTCGGCGACCTCAAGGAGCAGTACTTCACGCATGCGGCAGACGCTCTCGCCGGGCTGCTCGACGAGCTCGGCGTGGAAAGGGTCGATCTGATCGGCAACTCGCTCGGCGGCGGCACCGCGGTCCGGTTCGCGCTCCGCTATCCGAAGCGGGCCGGGAAGCTGCTGCTGATGGGCCCCGGCGGGCTCAGCCTCAACGTGTTCGCCGCCGACCCCACCGAGGGCGTCAAGCGGCTGGGCGCGTTCGGCGCCGGCCCGAGCCGGGAAAGGCTGGCGGCGTTCCTGCGTACGCTCGTCTTCGATCCTTCCCTGATCACCGACGAGCTGATCGACGAACGACTCGCGGCCGCCGCCACGCCCGCGGCGCTGCGCGCCCTGCGGGCGATGGGCGCCTCGTTCACCGATCCCGCGCGGTACGAGGACGGCCTGCTCTGGCGGGAGGCGCACCGGCTGCGCAACGAGGTCCTGCTGGTCTGGGGCCGGGAGGACCGGGTCAACCCGCTCGACGGCGCGCTGGTCGGGCTGAAGGTGATCCGCCGCTGCCGGCTGCACGTCTTCGGCGGCTGTGGCCACTGGGCGCACCTGGAGAAATTCGACGAGTTCAACCGCCTGGCGTTCGACTTCCTGGAAGGGGACAGGTCGTGAGTCTCATCCGATCCCTCGGCTACCTGCGGGTCGAGGCCACCGACGTCGACGCCTGGCGGACGTTCGGGGTCAAGGTGCTCGGCATGGTCGAGGGCCGCGGCCCCGATCCGTCGGCCGTCTACCTGCGCATGGACGACCTGCCGGCGCGCATCGTGGTGGTGCCGGGCGAGCGCGACCGGCTCGCCGCCAGCGGCTGGGAACTGGCCGACCCGGCGTCGTTCGACCGGCTGAACGCGGTGCTGGCCGAGGCCGGCGTCGCGGTCAAACCGGCCGGCGGCGACGAACTGGCCGATCGGCGGGTGGCGCAGATGATCAGCGTGGACGACCCGTCGGGGAACCGGCTGGAGTTCTACTGTGGAGCCTCGCTCGACACCCGGCCGGCGCTCGGCGCGTACGGGACCAGGTTCGTCACCGGCGATCAGGGGATGGGGCACGTGGTGCTCCCGTCCTTCGACGACGCCGCGGCGCTGCGGTTCTGGGTCGACGTGCTCGGCTTCCGGCTGGGCGACACGATGCGGCTGATCCCCGAGACGGTCGGCGCGCCGCCCACCGACCAGCCACTGTGGATGCGGTTCCTCGGCTGCGGCCCGCGCCACCACAGCGTCGCGCTGGCCCCGATTCCCGCGCCCACCGGCCTGATCCACCTGATGACCGAGACCGAGACGATCGACGACGTCGGCCTGGCGATGGACCGCTGCGCCAAGAACAAGGCGCAACTGATCGCCACGCTCGGCCGGCACGCCAACGATCACATGATCTCCTTCTACGTGCGGACGCCGAGCGGCTTCGACATCGAGTACGGCACCGGCGGCCTGACCGTCGACGACGCCACGTGGGTGGCGCGACAGACGACCGCGCACAGCGTGTGGGGGCACCGGTTCGCACCCGGCGCCGGGCACTGAGGCCGGGGTGAGCGTCATCCCGGCCGGCCTCGACTCGCGGGAGTTCCGCCGGGTCTTCGGCCACTTCGCCACCGGCGTGACCGTCGTCACGACGGTCGACGAGGACGGGCCGGCCGGGTTCGCGTGTCAGGCGTTCGCGCCGCTCTCGCTGGACCCGCCGCTGGTGCTCTTCTGCCCGCAGGCGGGGTCGCAGACGTGGCGGCGGATCCGGCGTACGCAGATGTTCGGGGTGAATGTCCTGGCCGAAGGCCACGACGGAGTGTCGCGCTCGTTCGGGGCCCGCGGGCCGGACAAGTTCGCCGGCGTCGACTGGGCGCTGTCACCGGCCGGCGTGCCGATCCTGAGCGCGGCGCTGACCTGGGCGGAGTGCCGCGTGGAGGCGGTGCACCCGGGCGGCGATCACGAGATCGTGGTGGGTCGGGTGCTGACCCTCGGCGAGTGTCGTGGCGACGGCCCGCTGCTGTTCTTCAAGGGCCGGTACCACTCCGCGTCGCCGGTCCCGGCGGGCACCGAACCCGAGGTGGTCGACACGCTCCTGGCCTGGCCCCGGCACACCGACTGGATCTGACCGGGAAGCTCGGCCGTCAAGTGCCGGGGTACGGCGGCGTGGCCGGCAGTCGCACGGTGACGCGGAGCCCGCCGGCCGGCCGGGGCGTCAGCGTGAGGGTCCCGTCGTGCGCCTCGGCGATGCTTCTGACGATCGCCAGGCCGAGACCGACGCCGCCGTGGTCGGCGCGGACCCGCCGGTTGCCGCGCTGGAACGGCTCGACGAGGGTGTCGACCAGCTGCGGGGTGAGCATCTCGCCGGTGTTCTCGACGGTGAGCAGCACGCCGTCCGGGCCGGTGCCGGTCGTGACCCACACGGTGCCGCCGGCCGGCTGGTTGTGCACGATCGCGTTGTGCACCAGGTTCGTCGTCATCTGCAGCAGAAGCGCGTACGAGCCGGCGACGGGGGTCAGTTCGCCGGCGGTCTCGATGGTGATGCCGCGTTTCTCGGCGAAGGCGAGCAGCGTCTCGCCGGCTTCCTCCGCGATCAGCGACAGGTCGACCTGTTCCGGGGTGAAGGACCGCCGATCGGCGCGGCTGAGCAACAGCAGCGCCTCGGTGAGGTCGATCGCCCGGGCGTTGACGGCGTGCAGCCGGTCGACGACCTCGCCGCCGGCGCCGTGTGGATCCTTGCGGACCACATCGAGCAGGGTCTGCGTGATCGCGAGCGGGGTGCGCAGCTCGTGCGAGGCGTTCGCGGCGAACCGTTGCTGCTCGGCGACGTGCGCCTCGAGCCGCGCGAGCATGGTGTCGAAGGCGTCGGCGAGTTCCCGGAACTCGTCCCGGCGGCCCTCCAGCCGGATGCGGTGGGAGAGCGATCCGCTCGCGGCCGTGCGGGTGGCCTCGGTGATCCGGGTCAGCGGGGCCAGCATGCGGCCGGCCAGCAGCCACCCGCCCACCAGCCCGAAGACCAGCAGGAAGGCGGACACCGCGGCCGCTCTCGGGGCGAAGACGTGCAGCAGGTTGTTCCGGACCGGGAAAACGCTGACGGGGGTGGTGTCGGCCGAGACCATGAGCGCCCGGTTGGGCACATACCGCAGGAGGAACACCCAGACTGCGGCCAGCAGGAGCGCGCCGGCGACCATGAGGAACCCGGCGTAGCTGAGGGTGAGTTTGAGGCGGACGCTCAACCCGGGCGCCCTATCCATGCGACTCGATGCGGTAGCCGGCCCCCGCCACGGTGCCGATCAGCCATGGTTCGCCGAGGCGTTTGCGCAGGCCCGAGACGGTGATCCGGACGGCGTTGGTGAACGGGTCGGCGTTCTCGTCCCAGGCCCGCGCCAGCAGCTCCTCGGCGCTGACCACCCCGCCCTCGGCGGCGACCAGGACCTCGAGCACGGCGAACTGCTTGCGGGTGAGCGCCACGTAGCGGCCGTCGCGGTAGACCTCCCGGCGGAACGGGTCGAGCCGCAGGCCGGCGATCTCGCGGACCGGCGGCCGGCCGGGCGCGCGCCGGCGGTCGAGCGCTCGCAGCCGGAGCACGAGTTCCCGCAGCTCGAAGGGCTTGGTGAGGTAGTCGTCGGCGCCGAGCTCGAAGCCGGAGACCTTGTCGTCGAGCCGGTCGGCGGCGGTGAGCATGAGGATGCGCACGCCGCCGCCCGCGCCGACGACGCGTTCGGCGACCTCGTCACCGGAGGGTCCGGGGATGTCGCGGTCGAGGACGGCGATGTCGTACGCGTTGACGCTCAGCAGTTCCAGCGCGGTGTCGCCGTCCCCGGCGATGTCGGCGGCGATCGCCTCGAGGCGCAGGCCGTCCCGGATGGCCTCGGCCAGGTAGGGCTCGTCCTCGACGATCAAGACACGCACGCCCGATTCTAACGAGCGAACACATATCGCCGGCGTATGGAAAAACCAATACGCTCCCGCAACACCGCGCGGGTTTGACTGGCGGAATGCCTTCGAGAGCGCTCCGGACGCCGGCCGTCCTCGCCGTGGTCGCCCTGATCGGCGCGGGCTGTTCCCCAGCTCCGGCCGGCGCCGGCGACACCACGGCCGCCAACCACGCGAAAGCGGTCAAGTTCGCCGAGTGCATGCGCGACAACGGCGTGACCGGGTTCCCGGACCCGGACGCGTCGGGCACGTTCACGATCGACGGGGTGGTGAACGGCTCGTCGCTCGACCCGGACAGCGCGGCGTGGAAGAAGGCCCTCGGCGCCTGCAAGGACCTGCAGCCGGCCGGGTTCACCGGCGGCAAGCGGACCGCCCAGCAGCAGGCGCAAGTGCTCAAATTCGCTCAATGCATGCGCGACAACGGGGTGAAGGACTTCCCGGACCCCGGCCCGGACGATCCGATCATCGACTCGAATCGCATCCCCTCGCTCGCCGGGAAGGAGGTGCGCAGCGATCCGGGGCTCCGGGCCGCGCTGGACAAGTGCCACGACCTCCTGGCCGGGGTGGTGCAGCCGGAGGCCGGGAGCGGCAAGTCGTGAGAGGGAGGACGTGGCTGGTGGCCGGCGCGGCCGTGCTGGTCACCACGACCATCACCGGCGGAGTGGCCGGAGCGACTCCGGCCGCGCAGGAGCCGGCCGGTACCGTTCCGGTCCAGAAGGGGAAGCTCTCGTCCGCGGTCTCGCTGGACGGGACACTTACCTACCGGGCGCGATCGGACGGCGCACCGTTCTCCGCGATCGACCGGGCCACCGGCACCTACACCGAGCTTCCCGGGGACGGCGACCGGGTCGGCTGTGGCGACGTGTTCTACCGGGTGGACGACGAACCGGTGCTGCTGCTGTGCGGCCCGGTCCCGGCGTACCGCGACCTGCGCCGCGGCGACGTCGGCCGGGACGTCCGTGAACTCAACGAGAACCTGCGCCGGCTCGGCTACCCGGCCGCCACTGGCGACGATTTCACCGGGCGGACGCGGGCGGCGCTCGAAGCCCTCCAGCGCGCGCGGGGCGCCGACGTGACCGGCGAACTTGCCCTCGGCGCGGCGGTCTTCCTGCCCGAGCCGGTGCGGATCGCCAGGGTGAGCGGCCGGCTCGGGGCCGCCGCCCAGCCGGGCGCGGAGGTCGCCCAGGCCACCACGGACACCCTGGAGGTGCAGGTGTCCCTGGACGCGGCGCAGCAGGGGGTGGTGCGGGCGGGCGCCCGGGCGCGGATCACCCTGCCCGGCAACACCTCGGTGACCGGAAAGGTGGACCGGCTGGGGAGAGTGGCCGAGGTGCCGGCCGGGCAGCGGGCCGACCCCGCCGACGCGACCGTGCCGGCATACCTCAGCCTCGACGATCCGGCCAAGGCCCGCGGGCTGGACCGGGCCCCGGTCCAGGTGGAGATCACCACCAAGGGGGTGGACAGCGCCCTGAACGTCCCGGTCACCGCGCTCCTCGGCCGGTCCGGCGGCGGGTTCGCGGTCGAGGTCGTCCGGGCCGGCGGGCGGCACGAGCTGGTCGCGGTGGAGCTGGGCCTGTTCGACTCCGCGGGCGGGCGGGTCCAGGTGGACGGGGAACTGCGGGAGGGCGACCAAGTGGTGGTGCCGTCCTCGTGAGCGACGAAACGGTCCTGGCGCTGGACGGGGTGACCAAGGTCTACGGCGAGCAGCCGCCGGTGACCGTCCTGCGGGAGGTGTCCTTCTCGGTCCGGCGGGGTGAGCTGGCGGCGATCGTCGGGCCGTCCGGGTCGGGCAAGTCCACGCTGCTGCACATCATGGGAACGCTGGAGCGGCCCAGCGGCGGCGTGGTCCGGATCGGCGGGGTGGACGCGGCGCGGCTGGGCGACCGCGATCTGTCGCGGCTGCGGGCCCGCGAGATCGGGTTCGTGTTCCAGCAGTTCTTCCTGGCCGAGCACGTCACCGTGCGGGAGAACGTCGCCGACGGGCTGCTGTACGCGGGCGTCCCGGCCGCCGAGCGGTACCGGCGCGCGGACGAGGCGCTCGACCGGGTCGGCCTGGCCGGCCGCGCGACCTTCAAGCCGACCAAGCTCTCCGGCGGCGAGCGGCAGCGGGTGGCGATCGCCCGGGCCGTCGTCGGGCGCCCGGCGATCGTGCTGGCCGACGAGCCGACCGGAAACCTCGACAGCGCCACCGGCGCGTCGATCATGACGCTCCTCCGCGAGCTCAACGCGGGCGGCGCCACCATCCTCATGATCACCCACGACGCCGGCCTCGCCGATGCGCTGCCCCGCCGGATCCGGCTGCTGGACGGGCGCGTCGTCGCCGACACGGTCTCCGAAACCGCGGTCGGACTTGTGCCATGACCGGGCGTCTGCGGCCGAGGGACGGCCTGCGAGTGGCGAGCGCCGGGTTGCGCGCCCGGCCGCTGCGCGCCGCGCTGTCCGCGCTCGGGATCGCGATCGGAACGGCGGCGATCGTGGCCGTCCTCGGGGTGTCCGCCTCCTCGCAGGCCGGACTGCTCGCGGAGATCGCCCGGCTCGGGCCGAACATGCTGACCGCCGAGGCCGGCCAGAGCCTCACCGGAGGGCCGGCGACGCTGCCCCTCGAGGCACCGGCGCGGATCACCCATCTGCACGACGTCGAACAGGTGGCACACACCGGCCTGATGCGGGACGAGAAGGTCTACCGGAGTTCGATGATCCCGGCCGGCAACACCGGTGGTCTGCAGGTGCGGGCCGCCAGCCTGAACCTGCCGTCCGTGCTGCGTGTCGGCGTCGCCCGGGGCGCCTGGCTCAACGACGGCACCGCCCGCGAGCCGGTCGCCGTGCTCGGTTCGGTCGCCGCCCTGCGGCTCGGCATCGACCGGATCCTGCCCGGTCAGCGGATCTGGCTGGGCCACCAGTGGTTCGACGTCGCCGGTGTCCTGAGTCCGGCGCCGCTGGAGCCGGAGATCGACAACAGCGCCCTGGTCGGCTACCCGGCCGCCCAGGACTACCTCGGCTACGTCAGCATGGTCGGCGGCGAGCGGCGGGCCGGCCCGCCGAGCTCGATCTACGTACGCGCCGACATCGATCACGTGGCGGCGGTGCAGTCGCTGCTCGCGCCCACCGCCGACCCGGAGGCGCCGAACGAGGTGAACGTCGGCCAGCCGTCCGACGTGCTCACCGCCCGGGCCGCCGCGGCCGGGGCGTTCGACAGCCTCTTTCTCGGGCTCGGCGTGGTGGCGCTGGTCGTCGGCGCCGTCGGGGTCGCCAACACGATGATCATCTCGGTGCTGGAGCGCCGCTCGGAGATCGGCCTGCGCCGGGCCCTGGGCGCGACCCGGGGCCAGGTCCGGACCCAGTTCCTCGCCGAGTCGATGCTGCTCGCCGTCCTCGGCGGCGTGGCCGGCGTGCTGGCCGGGGCCGCGGCGACGGCCGTCTATGCCGCCTCGAAGGGCTGGGCCGTCGTGATCCCGGTCGAGGCGTGGACCGGCGGCATCGCCTCGGCCGTCCTGATCGGCGCGCTCGCCGGCGTGCTGCCGGCCGTTCGAGCGTCCCGGATGCCGCCGACCGTCGCCTTGCGAACCGTCTGAACCCCGGCCCGGCCGTTCAGGCCAGCAACGTCGTCGCGAGCCGGTCGAGGTGTTCGGCCGGGGCGCCGAACAGTTGCGCGTCGGCGTACGCGCGGCGCAGGTAGAGGTGGGCGTCGTGCTCCCAGGTGATCGCCAGGCCGCCGTGCATCTGGACCATCTCACCGGCGATCGCCGCCAGCGACTCGGAGCAGTGCACCTTGGCCATCGCGGCCAGGGTTCCGGCCTCCGGGTCGCCGGCGACCAGGGCCTCGGCGGCGGTCCAGGACGCGGTGGTGGCGGCTTCCAGGCGCAGGTAGGCCTCGGCCAGGCGGTGCTGCAGCACCTGGAAGGAACCGATCGGGCGGCCGAACTGGACACGCTGCTGGACGTATTCGTGGGTGAGCTCGAACGCCCGGGAGGCGGCGCCGATCTGCTCGGCGCTGAGGGCTACGCAGGCCAGGTCACGCCGCCAGGCCGGCGGCCCGGCGTGGTCGCTGACTTGGCGGGCGGCCACGTTGTCGAGCCGGATCGTGGCCAGCCGGCGGGTCGCGTCGAGGACGTCGGCCGGTTCCACGGTGACGCCGGGCGCGTTGGTCGCCACCTCGGAGAGGGTGTCGCCGGTCGCTATCAGCAGAACGTCCGCGGTCTCGGCGTCCATGACCTGATGCGCCACGCCGCTCACCCGGCCGGTGCCGGCGGTGGCGAACTCGCCCTGCCAGGCGAGCGCGGCGATCCGGTCGCCCGCGCAGAGGGCCGGCAACAGCTCGTCGTCACCGGCGCGCAGCAGCGCCTGGGTGGCGAGAACGCTGCCGAGCATCGGGCCGGGCGTGAGCTGCCGGCCCCATTCGGCGAGCACGACGTGCGACTCGAGCAGGGTGGCCCCGGCTCCGCCGTACGCCTCGGGAATGGCCAGCCCGGCGACGCCGATCTCCTTGCACAGTCGTTGCCAGAGGCCGGGGTCGTAGCCGGCCGGCTGCTCGATCGCCGCCCGGGCCGGGTAGCCGGCGAGCAGGCCACGCACCGCGTCCCGCAGCGCCCGGTGTTCCTCACTCAGTTCCATGCGCAGACTCCCTGGTCAGTTCGGCCATGACCCGTGCCCGGTGCTGGGCCGGCGTGCCCCAGGAGAGGGCCAGCGCCCGGACCTTGGTCAGATAGCGCGCCAGCCCCTGTTCCTCGGCGTACCCGATCGCGCCGTGCACCTGCAGCGCCGTGCGCGCGGCTCGTTCCGCGGCCTCGGAACAGGCCACCTTGGCGGCCGAGACGTCCCGCGCCGTGAGCGTGACCGCGGCGGCGTGCAGCAGCGGCCGGGCGAACTCGAGCCCGACCGCCACGTCGGCCAGCCGTTGCTGCACGGCCTGGAACCGGCCGATCGGGCCGCCGAACTGCTGCCGGGTGCGCGCGTGCGTCACCGCCGCCTCGAGCAGCGCCCGCCCCGCGCCGAGCAGTTGTGCGGCGCAGACGAGCGCGCCCAGGTCCAGTGCACGGCCGGTCGCCGGGCAGGCCGTGAGCGCGCCCGCGGCGGACACCTCGAACAGCCGGCGCGTCCGGTCGAACGACGGATGTGCCCGCACGCCGGGGCGAGCCGGGCCGGCCGTCCCGCCCTCGGCCATCAGCACCAGGTCGGCGGCGTCGGCGTCGGCCGCGAACGGCAGCCAGGGCGGCGCGGCCAGCGTGGCGACCACCCGACCGGCGGCGATCTCGGACAGCCACTTCTCCGCCTCACCGTGCGGCGCGATCACTTTGTTCGTCTCGCTCGGTGCCGTGGGCACCTCGTCCGCCGCGGCGAGGGAGGTCAGCAGCGCGGGCACCGCGGCGAGCGACTCGGCGACCGGCCCGGGCAGCGCGTGATGGCCCAACTCTTCGGCCGCGACCACCAGATCGGCCGGATCGGCGCCCATCCCGCCGAACCGCACCGGCACGGCGAGCCCGGTCACGCCCACCTCGGCCAGCAGCGACCACACCCGCCGGCCGGGACCGTGGTCGCCGTCCGCCCAGCGCGCCGCCGCCTCCGGCACCTCCGCGGAGGCGAGCAGGTCGTGCAGGGCGGCCGCGAACGCGGTCTGCTCCGGCGACGGCACGAGCCTCATCGGGGCAGTCCCAGCACCCGGGTCGCGACGAGGCCGCGCTGAATCTCGTTGGTGCCCGCGTAGATCGGGCCGGCCAGCGCGAACAGATATCCGTCCGTCCACGCCGCGTCGATCTCCGCGCGCGGCCCGAGCACGTCCAGCGCGGTCTCGTGCAGCGCGACGTCCAATTCGGACCAGAACAGTTTGGTGAGGCTCGCGTCGCGGGGCGGAAGATCAAGACCGGCAAAAGCGTGCATCCGGTACGCCTGGGCGCCGAGCCACGCGTCCACCACCCGATCGCGGAGCCCGGTGTCCGACGGGTCGCCGTGCTCGCGCCACAGCTCGACCAGTCGCCGGGCCGCCGCCAGGAACCGGCCGGGGCTGCGCAGGGTCAGCCCGCGCTCGTGGCCGGCCGT
>Ga0068858_100007727_pt1 | contig 10376 bp, 10 predicted proteins | sample KBSSwiS12_FD_66589 | JGI IMG/M metagenome (GOLD analysis project Ga0068858, IMG submission 66589) | Switchgrass rhizosphere microbial communities from Kellogg Biological Station, Michigan, USA - KBS Switchgrass S1-2 | ecosystem: Host-associated > Plants > Roots > Rhizosphere > Soil ... | reverse complement strand
ATTCGGGATAACTGAGGCCGAGAAGCGCCGCGATCATCTCTCCAGACGGCGCGCCCGTCTCGTCGAGCGGTACGATCACGCTCACCGGAATCGTGAAACGCGACGCCGCGAGCGCATCGTGATCGTCGGCAGAGTCCTCCTGGCGCCCCCCGTATTTCAGCGCGAGCACCACCGTCGCAAGCGCCACGGCCAACAGACCCGCGAGCGCGGCGACCGCCGAATACTGCAACAGGGCTTGCACGTCAGGCCGCTCCTACGTCTTGCAAACCAATCGCCGTGAGCAGCCCTCGCACGCGCGGACCGACGGTCGGGCCGGCGCGCTCGACGAGCGAGTCGGTGAGCCGGACGCCTCCAGCCATGGCGATGCGGCGAAGCATGTCGATCTTGTCAGGCGCCGGATCGTCGCTCGCCGCCTCCATCAGAATCAGGCTGTCGAGAAGGCCAAGGTTCTGGAATACCTCGGCCGCTCCATTTCTGACGAACCGATCCGTGTGGCTCAAACAGGGCACCAGCACCGGCCACACATCCGAGCCCATCGCTTCAAGCGCCTGTTTGGCGGCGAAACGGACCCACCAATCGCGATCGCCCAGCAGCACGGTAATCCGGCTCGCCAGGTCCGGTCGATCCAGCCTGCCGATGGCGCGGACGGCGTTGGCGCGAACGAAGGCGACCGGATCGCTCAGCAACCGCACGGCCGCCGACGCCGACAATTCGTCGCCGATGCGCCCGAGCGACTCGATCGCCGCTTTCCGCACGCGCGGATCGGGATCGTCCACCATCCCGATCAGATCGCGCTCGAGATCGGCGACGTCGAGATAGCGACCGAGCAGCACGGCGGCCCAGAAGCGCAAGTCAGGATCGGCGTCGCGCAGCAGCGGTCGCAGGCGATCCGCCAGATGAAGTGGCGATCGATCGATGTGGATCGCCACGCGTGACGCCGGATGCCGTTTCCGGGTCAGCGCGCCGATTAACAGTTCGCCGGCGCGCGGGTCGTTCAGGCCGCCGAGCAACGACAACGCCACCGACGCGACATCGCCATCGGTCTGTCCGATGGCACGCTCGAGCAGCTCGATCTGTCCCGGGCGCCCGAGTCGATTGAGGATCCTGAGCGCCGCCATCCTCCGCCATTTGCCTCGCGCCGTCTGATGAGCAGCGGCGTCGCGCTCGAGCGCGTCGATTCCCCACCGTTCCACGACGTACGCGGTGAGCGTATCCACCACGTCGGCGGCGCCGTCGCCGCCCGCGGCGCCGCGCATCACCATGTCACGGGAGGCCCCTTCGATGACGGGACGCGCCACGGCGATTCTGTCGGCAAGCGGAAGCCGGCGCACGGTGTCGCGACGAAGGACTTCCGTGGCGTTGGTGAGCGTGGCGCGCGCCGTTGCCCGGCGCCGCTGGACGCCGAGGACGTAGGCCGACAACAGGAGCCACACGAGAGCGGCGCCGATCGACCCGCCGAGAAGAATGAGGTCCAACATCAATGGTCGTCCGGGGACCGAACACAGCACGGTCCGCTCGAACTATCGGCCAAACGGCGGAGCGACTGTAGCGGTTTCGGCGGCGATCGGGGGGCCGTGGGAACCGTCAGACCGCCTCGCCCGACGACACGGCGGAGCCGACATCCTGCTTGGATCGCCCCGCGTCACGCGATCGGGCCTCGCGCGGCTTCAGCCCCAACAACCGCTTGAGCCGTTCGATCATGCCGCCGCCGTCGGCTTCAGTCCGGTCGAGCGCCTCCAGAATGTCCAGGCATTGTCCAATCGAGCCGACCGATCCGATCCCGAGCGTGCGCGCGCTGGCCGGCACCTTGCCCTCGTCGCCGCGCCATACCAGGATCGCCCGGGCGGTGGAATCGATCGCGACGTCCAGGCAATTCTCGGGACGATCGTCGACGAGCACGTCGAGCGCCAGCGCGGCGGCGATTTTCCCTCGGGATCCGTGGACCACGAACACGGACGGCGCCGTAAACCCATGCGCAACCAGCCAGCGATGACTCTGCGCCTGCGCGTTGTCGCCGCTCGATTCCGGCCGGCTGGTCAGAAAAATGACTTCCCAGCGGCGATCCTGCACCAGGCCGAAAAGACGGGCGAGCGCGCCGGGCTCGATCTCGTCAAGTGTTTCCCAGAAGTTCACACGCGAGAGCGCAGCTTTCCACAACGCCCGTTGTTGCCGCGAGGTCAGCTGTGTCGAGGGGCGCGCGTCGCTCTCCGCCGCGTCGGCGCCGTCCGGCTCGCCGGGCGTCGCGGCCGGCGAGATCGACCGGGGGAGCGTCGCAGGATCGACTGCGGGAAACAGACTTCGAGCCTCACGCGCAAGCGCGGAGTGCAAATCCGCCAGAGTGCCGTCCAGATCGAAGCCGAGTCTCAATCGCTGGTCCTTGGTCCGTAGGCCTTGATGATTGGTCTGTCCGTCGTGCTCAGGCGCCAAAGACGGCCAGGGAGCCAGAACGAAGGACCAAACCCATAATATCGGCGCGGCGCGAGCGCCCCACTACGTCGCGCGATCGACTCTCGTATCGGCTGATTTTTATTGTCCCACCTATTCGTATCAGAAATGCCACATTTCCAGCGTCCCGGGCTGATTTCCGCTCTCGCGGCGTTGACAGCCCCATGCCGCTACGCTACCGTGCGAAGGAGGTTCTGTTGAGCCTCGCTGAACCTTGCAGACATCCTCCACTACATTCGGGACGTTGCGGCGATTTGCCGCGACCGTGATCGCCATCGCGCCGCGACAGGCGACTCAGGCTGTCCTCGTCACGCTCGCCGCAAGCGCTCTTGAAGGTATCGGACTGCTCGTCCTCGCCCCGCTTCTGCAGCTCGTGGGCGTGGACGCTCAGCAGGGTCCACTCTCGCGCGTCGTCTCGGCGTTTGCGGCGGCGTTTCGCGTCGCCGGCCTCCGGGCCACGCTCGGCAACGTGCTGCTTCTCTACGTCGTCATCGCCCTGCTGCAGTCGCTTCTGCAGCGACGGCAGGCCGTCCTGAGTGCCGTGGTCCAGCACCACGTCGTGACGGCACTGCGTACTCGACTGTATCGCGCGGTGGCCGGCATGCGGTGGATCGACTTCGCGCGGACTCGATCGTCGGATTACACGCAGATGCTGACGGAGGAGGTCGATCGGGTCGGGACTGCCACGTCCTATTTGATCGACCTGCTGGTGACCGGTATCACCGCTGTCGTCTATCTCGCGCTGGCGTGTCGGGTGTCGCCCTCGATGACTGCCCTCGTCCTCACCAGTGGCGCCGCCCTCGCGCTGCTCATGCGCGGCAGGATCGGCGAAGCCCACGCCGGCGGCAGCGATCTGTCGGCTTCGTGGAGCCGCCTCTACGCCGCGATATCCGAGCACCTCGGCAGCCTGAAGATTGCGAAGAGCTTCGGCGCCGTCCCCCGGCACGCGGAGATGTTCGCGAAGGCCTCAGCGGAAGTCGGCGAGATCAGCGTGGCGAACGTCCGCTCGTACTCGCAGCTCCGGCAGCGCCTGTCGGTCGGGTCCGCCATCATGCTCGCCGTCGTCGTTTATGTGTCGTATGTCGTGCTGGCGATTTCGACGGCGCAGCTCCTGCTGCTGCTCTTTCTATTCGCGCGCCTGACGCCCCGCCTGGTCGGCCTTTACGAGCGCGCCCACGCGCTCGCCGCCACGTTGCCCGCGTTCACCGCAGTGGCCGAGATCGAACGGCGTGCGGTGGCCGCGGCCGAACCGGCGGCCGCGACGCAGTATCCGATCGAGTTGACCGACCGAATCGAGCTTCAGGACGTGTCCTTCGATTACGGCGCCGACGCGACGCGGCCTTCCGCCGTGCGAAGTCTGACGCTCACGCTTGCCGCCGGCGCCACGACCGCGATTGTCGGGCCGTCCGGCTCCGGCAAGACGACGCTGGCCGACTTGATCATGGGGCTGCTGGTCCCGTCAGACGGCGCTATTCTCGTCGACGGAATCCCTCTCGGTCCCGAACGCCTCGACGCGTGGCGAGAGCAGATTGGATATGTCGCGCAAGAGCCGTTCCTGCTGCACGACACCGTGCGCGCCAACCTGCTCTGGGCCAGACCCGAGGCGACGGAAGACGATCTCTGGCATGCGCTCGCGTCGGCGTCCGCCGACGTATTCGTGTCGGCCCTCCCGGACGGCCTCGACACCGTCGTCGGCGATCGTGGGGTCCTCGTGTCGGGGGGCGAACGCCAGCGATTGTCGCTCGCGCGCGCGCTGCTTCGGCGTCCCACGTTGCTGATTCTCGACGAGGCGACCAGCTCGCTCGACTCCGAGAACGAAGCGCGCATTCAACGCGCGATCGATCAGCTGCACCGGCAGGTGACCATCGTCATCATCACGCATCGGCTCTCGACGATCCGCAACGCCGATGTCATTCACGTCGTGGATGGCGGGCGCTTGATGGAGTCCGGGTCGTGGAACGAGCTTGTCGCTCTGCGATCCGGCCGTTTTCGCGCCTTGTGCCGAGCTCAGGGCATCGACGACCATTCCGTCAGGCGAGCGGCCTTCGACGGCGCCGTCGTGCCGGTGAGTCGACGGCCTGCGGCGGTCAATCAATGAACGCCACACCGCTGTCATTCGCGCACGATCGTCTCGTGATCTCGGACCGCGTCGTCGCGCGTGCCGTCAGCGGAGCGACGGTATTACTCAACCTCGATAACGGACGTTCCTTCATGCTTGATGACGTTGGCGCGCGCGCATGGAGCGTGCTGATGTCGTCCGCGTCGATTCAGGACGCGTACGATTCGCTGTTGACCGAGTACCAGGTCGAACCGGACCAACTCCGAACGGATCTCGCCTCCCTCATTGTCGATTTGGAGGCGCAGGGCTTGCTGGAGATTCGCCGTGGCTAGCGCCACACGGATCGATCGCGTCGCGGCGAAGCTCGCCTCGGTGCGGCGGCTGACGTGGCGTGATCGGTGGCTCCTGTTCCAGGCTGGGTTGCTGATGCCGGTTCTCGGTCTGTCCCTCCGAGTGGTCAGTTTCCGGCGGACGTACTCACTCTTGCGACGGCTCGCTCCAACGAGCGACCACGTGCTGCCAACCGACGCGGAGACAGCGTCGGCCCGCGTGCTCCAGGTCGCCCACGTCGTCGCCATGGCATCGCGGCATACGCCGACTCCGAACAGCTGCCTTCATCGGTCTCTGGCGTTGTGGTGGCTGCTGCGGCGCCGCGGGTTCGACAGTCATTTACGCTTCGGCGCTCGCAGACAGCAGGGTGGATTCGAGGCGCATGCCTGGGTCGAGCACAATGGCGTCGTCGTCTTCGACGATCTCGTTCCCGACCGGGACTACGTCAGGCTGTCCTGGCAGCCGCTCGAACACGACGCATGAGCTATGCCTCGGTGTCAGGCCACCGGTCGATGGCCCTCGACGCCACACGAAATCAGCTGTATCGCGAGGCGCTCCAACAGGTCGTTCGTCCCGACAGCGTGGTGCTGGATCTGGGCGCCGGGACAGGCATCCACGGCCTGATCGCGGCGCGCCTCGGCGCGAAACGCGTGTACCTCGTCGAACCTGAAGATATCCTGGCCGTCGCCGAAGAAATCGTCGCCGCCAACGGTCTGCAGGAAAGGGTGCGGTGCCTTCGCGGCCGCATCGAAGACATTCAGCTTCCCGAGCCGGTCGACATCATCGTGTCCGCGGCAACGGGAAATTTCCTCCTCACCGAAGATCTCCTGCCAACGCTCTTTCACGCGCGCGATACGGCGCTCAAACCTGGCGGCCTTCTGATTCCAGGCGCGGCGACGATGGAAGCGACACCGGTGTCGGCGGCCGCGTTACATGCCAAAGAGATTGCCGGTTGGTCGACTCCTGCGGAAGGCATCGATCTGAGCGCCGCCCGCCCGTACGCCGCCAACAGCGTCTTCTATCGATGGGAAGAACTGGGCGACGTGGCGTACCTCGCGGAGCCGCGAATTCTCCAGACGTTCGACTTCTCGCGCGACAACTATGCGAACGTGCACATCGAGTCCGTTTATGAGATCACCCAGTCGGGGATCTGTCACGGATGGGTGGGGTGGTTCAGCATGAAACTCGGCGACCGTTGGGTGTCGACCTCGCCCCGCGACGAGCCTCTGCATTGGTCGCCCGCGTTTCTCCCTCTCGATCCCCCTGTCGCGTTCGAGCAAGGTGAGCGAGTTTCGTTCACGCTCGATCGCGCGCCGTTCGGAGACTGGACCTGGAGGATTCGATCCGCGACGACCGATCAGAGGCATTCGACGCTGCTGTCGGCGCCAATGGACGCCGCGACGTTGAAGAAGGCCGTGGTCGACTACGCGCCGTCACTGAACGTCGACGGCCTGGCCCTGGCCCAGGTCCTGGCCCAATGCGACGGTTCGGTCAGCGCGGGGACTATTGCCGCGTCGTTGCGCGACCGATATCCCGAGCGTTATCACTCGGCCGCCGAGGCTCTGGCGTTCGTGCAACGAATCATCAAACGCTACGCGTAGCCAACTCCCCCTCCAGTCATGGTCGACCACTGGCAGAAATTCTCCTTCGCACCGGACGTCGTCGTGCAAGTGATCAATGGCGAGGCCCTGATTCTCAAGTTGCAGGAAGAGGAAGTCTTTTCGTTGAACGAAACGGGCGCGCGAGTCGCCCAACTCATCGCCGAGGGGCGCTCGCTCGACGCGGTGATCGATACGCTGACCGCTGAATACGAGACGTCAAGACAGGACATCGAGCGCGAGGTGACCGATCTGGTGCAGACGCTGGTGTCGAAGGGGCTGGTCGTTCGCCGCGAGTCGCAAGGACGCGAATGAGCCGCGGAGACGAACGCGCGCAGATACGGCTGTCGTGGTGGTACGCGTGCCTGACCACCAACTCGGAGGAGATCGCCCGGCAGTCGACTATCGCGGACACCGTCAGGATAGGACCGCTGACGGTGTTCGGTCCCGGCGACGGTTGCGAAATCTCGAGGTTCGGACGTCAGGCCGATCCAAGCGCGGTCATCTTCGACGGTTACCTGTTCGATCGCCGGGCGATCGAAGTGGACCTCGGGTTGACCGAGCCGGTCTCGAACGCGGAATTGGTCGCTGTCGCGTACCAGAAATGGGGCGCGGACGTCTTCGACCGACTCGACGGCTGCTACCTGATCGCCATCTGGGATGCGGCCGCGCGGCGGTTGCTGGCTGGCCACGACGCGCTCGGACGCCATCCGGTGTTTTATGCGACAGAGCGGGAGGCGATCTGGTTTTCGCCGAACGTCCTCGCCCTGACTCGCAGCGGCCGTGTGTCGAGGCGACCGAATCGTCTCTCCCTTGCGCTCGCGCTGGCGGCGTGGTGGCCGGAAGCCGGACAGACCTTCTTCGAGGCCATCCATCGACTCCGCCCCGGCCACTATCTCGAAGTCAGCGGTCGACTCGCGATTTCCGAGCGCAAGTACTGGGACCCGTTGCCCGACGACGACGAATCGTGGCTGCCGGATGACGAGGCCACCGAAGGGTTCGAGCCGGCGTTGATACGGGCCGTCGCCCGATGCATGGATTTGGGCGCTCAGGGAATCATGCTGAGCGGCGGCGTCGACTCGGTGACGATTGCGGCGCTCGCCGCGGAGCATTGGACAGCGCGAAGCGCTCCTCCACTCGTGGCGGTATCCGGCCGGACCGGGCGTGCGCTGTCATACGAAGAGGTGATGCAAACGCAGGTGACCGAGGTCCTGGCGATGCCGCATGTCGTCAGCACCACGCCGGAATGGACGGAGGGCCGCGACGACGTGAGTTTGTCCCTCGAGGCGACCGACCAGCTCCCGTCGCCCAGCCGTGTCTATTGGGTCGGGACATCCTCGCGGTTTTACCGGCGAACGTCGGCGCAGCGGTTGAACGTTCTCCTCACCGGAGCGGGAGGAGACAACTGGCTCGGCGTGGCGGACACGCATGCCGCGGATCTGATCCGAAACGGGCAACTCGTCCAGCTTGCGCGGTTCATGAGAGCCGACGTAGCGACCGGCGGCGCGTCTCTCCGCAGTTCCGCGCAACGGCTGTTGTGGACGAGCGGGCTTCGCCCGCTTGTGGACTCGCAGGCGTCGCGATTCGCACCTGGGCGCAAGGCCAGCTATCACCGGCGAAAATGGCGGGAACGCCTGCCCGCCTGGTTGTGCCCGGATCGAGAGCTTCGTGAAGAGCTCGTCGAGCGACTGCTGAATCGGCGCACGCCCGGGCTTACACCATCCGGCGGCGTCCCTCGCAGCTACTACCGCCATTCGCTGCGCTCAGTGCCAAATCCGTACATGCATTACGAGAATGAGACAGCCCACCACATCGAAACGTCCTGTGGTCTGCGGCTACTGAGTCCGTATCACGACCGGCAATTGGTAAGCTTCCTCAATCGGATCTCCCCGAGGGCGCTGGTGCAGGGCGATCGGTACAAGGGGCTCCTGAGGCCAATCGTGGCCAGGCGCCTTCCCCAGCTCGGTCTGGAGCGCCAGCGCAAGCATTATTCCGATGAAAGTCAACAGCGGGCGCTTGCGGATCTCCGTCAATCCCTTGCCAAAGCGTGGGGAGATGGTCGGTTCGACCACCTGGAACGGCTGGGAGTGGTCAATTCAGGCGCCGCCACGTGTGAAATAGAGCGTCATCATGAGCAGGGGTTCAACGATCTCGTGCCGATGTTCATCGTGATGAGCGCAGAGCGGTGGCTGGGGGTCCATGCGGATGTATGAGGCCCGAAACAGCTGTGGCCCTTTGTATACAGAACCCCTTCTTCGACAGGGCGAGATACCGTGTCTCACGGTCGAGCTTTTGCTACAATCAACGCGGACACGCTCCCGCTGTTCACTTGTGAAGGAGAGCAGGTAATGGAAACGACTAATCTGAAGCCTCGCGTTACGGGTGAAAAGCGCGCGTGGCATAGCCCGAAGGTCGAAGAGCTCGGGAATCTTCGAGACTTCGTCAAGACAGGCAACGCCTTTGGCAAGTCCATTCTGACGACCGACGGCGAGTCGATGGCCGGAAACGAATCGATGGCGAAATAGACCGGACGTTCTTCCTACAGTGGAGCTTTGGACCGAGCCCGTCGTCGAATGGCGATCTGGTACTGATTCGACGTCACACCACGCACGGCTGTTGGCCGAGGGCGAATTGCTCGCCAGCTGGCCGCCGGCGCCGTTTGAAGAGACGGCGACCGACTGCTTCAGGCTCGGCGAGGAGTACTGGGTCTGGCAGCCTGGCATCGGTGGCATTCGGTTCTTCGAGGATCGGCCCAAACTCGTCGCCTTTCCCTCAGCTCAAGTCGATCCCGAGTGGTTTGAATATCTCGTCACGCGGAGCTGGCTGCCCGCGGTCTATCAAATCTGGGGTCGCCAGGTTCTTCACGCCAGCGCGGTCGCGCGTTCCGCTGACCGTAGCGCGATAGCCTTCGCCGGACCCAGTTGCGCAGGCAAGTCCACCCTGGCCTACGGTCTGGGCCAACGACGGGGGTGGAGCCTCGTGTCGGACGACACGCTGGCGTTTTCGTCCGGGGTGGTGGCGGGAGCCGTCGAAATCAGCGTGCACCGGCTGCGGAACGATGCGCGCCTGAGGCCGGCAAGCGCCGAGTATTTCGGCAGGACCGCACACCCCGCTGAATCGTTCGACTGGCTGGCGCCTCCACCTCGGCTGGCGGCGGTCTATTTTCTCGAGGGCGATCCCGACCTGCCGTGTGCAGCGCGCATCACGACGTTGAAAGCGGGCGAAAGCTACGCCTTGCTGCTGGAGCAGGCGCACGCCGTCACGCTGAAGCTCGCCAAACACAACCGGCAGCTGATGCGGGACTATCTCGAGCTCGCAGCCACCATCCCGGTCTTCCGGCTGGAATACCGGCGATCGTTCGAGGCGTTCGAAGACGTTGTCGATGCGCTCGAAGATCACCTGCGTTCGGCGCCGACGTCATTCGCCCCGGTCGAGATCGCCAACGTCCTGGCCTGACGCATCGGCGCCCGATGCCTCACGGCCCGCGCGCCCACACCTGTGGCGTGCTCGCGATCGTCAAACAGAAACTGAAAAAGAAGACGGCGGCTCGGGATCAGCGGGTCAGAGCGTAGGCACTGCTCCAGCGCGCGAACCAGGCGGGAGTGCTCGTGTGCAGGAAGGAATAGCTCGGCGACGGCGCGTCAAACGGCCGCCGGCGCGAACCTCGGCGCCGGCGCGCGGTGGCGCCAGTAGACGGCGGCCACGGCGGCAAACAAGAACAGCATCGCGAAGCGATCGAAATTCTCGAACACGTCGTCGAGGATCGGGACGTGAGACCACGGCGCTCCAAACCGCCGCCACGCGCCCGGGACATCGATCATGAGAGCAGGCTGCAGCGTCCAGAACACCATCCGCCGATCCTTGAGCGACGCGTCATCCTCCTCGAGGAGCAGCACCGCGGCGATCGGGAGCAGCACGACGAAGCCGTAGGTGAGATGGTAGAA
>Ga0068858_100007723_pt1 | contig 10379 bp, 11 predicted proteins | sample KBSSwiS12_FD_66589 | JGI IMG/M metagenome (GOLD analysis project Ga0068858, IMG submission 66589) | Switchgrass rhizosphere microbial communities from Kellogg Biological Station, Michigan, USA - KBS Switchgrass S1-2 | ecosystem: Host-associated > Plants > Roots > Rhizosphere > Soil ... | reverse complement strand
CTTCATAACCGTTGCGGCGCTGCAACTCCGCCGCCATCCCGCGCACCGCATCGTTAGCCGATTCCACGCTGGAACCATGCCCAAACACAACGTAGCCTTTACGTTTCACACCCGTAGTTTCCAAACCAGCCGGTTTCAAACCAGCACCGCCGGCGCCGGAGCCTCCGGCAAATAGCCGCTCAGAAAATCTCGAAACGCTCTCCCTCGCTTGCGCCCGTTGTTGTAGCGCATCTCCAAGCGCTGCAGAAATACCAGGACGCCCAGCACATCGGCGTCGCGCACCGTGTGCATGCCGCTCTCTTGGACTAGCTCCTTGCGAAATTCTTCCACCGCCTCACGCAGCTTCTGCTGAATCGCCGCCGCATACGGATTCGGCGCGCGAGTGTCGTAAATCAAGCCCGTCTGCATGGTCCGATACGTACGGATCTCCGCATCCAGCGCCTCTCGCGCGTCGAAATCGACCGCGCCGCCAGCTTCCATTGCGCGCTTCAGGGCCACCGCCAGCGTGAACACCAGCGGCTCGGTATCGCGCAGAAACTTTTCGCTCAGGCGGATGTCCGGATTCGGCACTTGATCTTCCGTTACCGCCGGAGGCTGCTCATGAAAGCGCGCTTCCTGCAGATACTCACACGACGCCGGACACTCAATCGTGATCTCGCGTTGCGACCCGCAGCACTGTGAACAGATCTCGCCTTCGACGCCCGGACAATGTCTCCGCGCTCTCCGTTTTTCGCATAATTTGCAGGGAATATTCACCGCGTGGACACCTCTATCGTATCATCGGGAAATGCCGCGGACGCATGTTTATCTCAAGGTCGAGCTGGACCTCCCCGAATCGCAAAAAGACAAAGAGCGGCCGGAGCGCGTGGCTGCTGAAATCTGCCGCCTGATCCAGCGAGTCTACGGCGTCCGCTCCGCCGAAGTGTCCAGCATCATGGAAAGAGAAACCTGAGAAATCTGAAACGCAATCTTCGGATCTGGCATCATTAGACGAGTACCAATCCATCCCGGAGGTTGTTTCATGAAAATGAGAATGTTCGCCGCACTGACGGCCACCCTGCTGCCGTTCACGGCTTCTGCCGCGTCGGATGCGCCCAAGCGTCTGCAAACCGCGGCGGCGGCCTTCAAGGAAGTGATGGGAATCCCCGACAAGGCGATCCCGCAGGAACTCCTCGAAAAGGCGGAATGCATCGTGATCATTCCCGATCTGAAAAAAGGCGCTTTCATCGTAGGCGGCAAGTACGGCAGAGGTTTCGTTTCGTGCCGGAAGAAAGACGGGGTGGGCTGGTCAGCTCCCGGCTCGGTTCGCATTGAAGGCGGCAGCGTGGGCTTCCAGATCGGTGGCTCCGAGATGGATGTTTTTATGCTGGTGATGAACGAGAGGGGCATGGATCGTTTGCTGAGTAATAAGTTCACGCTGGGCGCTGACGCCACGGTTGCCGCCGGCCCCGTGGGACGAGTCGCGCAAGCCGAAACTGACGCCCGCATGACCGCTGAAATCCTGGCCTGGTCGCGCGCCCGCGGCCTCTTCGCCGGCATCGCCTTGAATGGCGCAACCATGCGCGAAGACGACGACTGGAATCAAGACCTCTACGGCAAGCCTTTGAAGAACCGTGAAATCGTCAGCGGCTCGGTCGCTCCCACCAAGTCGGCGGGCCCGTTGCTGCGCGAACTCGACCGGTATTCCAGCCGCAAGTAGCCGCCGTGCCTGATTCTGACTTCCCTGAACCGACAGTTGATACCAGTTACTACGTCGCCTATGGGCGGCGCAGCCAGAGCGATGCTGAGTTTCTGGCCGCCGCCACCGGCGTGGTCAATGACCTGGAAGCAGAACTGGGCCGCCTGAAAGCGGAACAGCGCGGCAATTGGCGCGCGCTTGAAATCGGCTGCGGCTCCGGACGCCTGATGCGGCCCATGAGCCGCCACTTTCTTGAAATCCATGGCGTGGACGTTGCGGCCGACGCCGTCCGGCAGGCCCGCGAAAATCTTCAGGATGTTCCTCACGCCCATCCGCGCGAAATCCACGGCACCAGCCTGGAGGATTTTGGCGATCAGTCCTTTGATTTCGTCTACTCCTTCGCGCTATTCCCCTACATCCCAAGCCGCGAATTGGTGCTCGCCTTTCTGCGCGAGATCCATCGCGTGCTGCGTCCCGGAGGACTGGCCCGCTTGCAGTTCAACGGTTCGGCCGGCACAGGCTTCTCATCACACGATCTTTTGGAGTTCTCTCAGTCGCACGACTTTCAGGTGCTCGCGCTGGATGGCGTCTCCACGCAATCCATGTGGACCACGTGGCGCAAGCAGCCCGCCGGCTGGTCCGCCGGCCTGGAACAGCAGATCGCGGCTCTGGCCGACGCGCTGCCGGTGAAGATTCACAAAATCACCAACGCCTTCAGCTTTGAGCCGGTGGCGCCCTGCCGCGGGCGATTCGCCGTCATCTCCATTCGCGTGGAGAACCTTCCGGCCGACACAGGGCTGAATCACTTGCGCGTCACCATCGGCAATTCCCTCGGTACCGTCACTTCCATCGGCGCTGTGATTCGCAACGGCTGGCAGCGGATTCGTGTCGATCTGCCGGAACTGGAAGCCACCGGCCTGCTCCCGGTGCAGCTCTTCTGGCTGGACCGTCCATTATCCGAACCGGCAACTCTTCGCGTGATTCCTCCCGGCCCCTCGATCCCGCGCATCGTGGCCGCGCCACGGCGGGTGGAAAACCGTAAGGTGGCGCTAACGCTGGAAGAGATCGCGCGCCCCTTCGATATCGAAGTCTGGATGGGCGATCATCCGGTGCAGGACCTGGAAAAAATCTGCACCGACCCCCGCCCGCAGCGTTATCAGGTGAACTTCCGCCTGCCCGAAGACGTCGGCCCGGGACTCCATCACATCCATCTGAACATCGGCCGCCGCAAGCTGCCGCCGGTTCCGGTTGAGGTAATGGTTTAGGCCGCCCCGCCCCGCGCGCGCCCTTACAACGTCGGCGAGTCGTCGCCCAGCATTGCCTTGCGAACGATCTTGATGGGCGGGAATCCCTGAGCCAAAAATTTATCGTGGAATTCCGCGAGCGAGAATTGGCTGCCGCGCATCTTCTTATAGTCCTCGCGCAGCTTCAGGATTTGCAGCTTCCCCAGCGTGTAGTAAAGATAAGTCGCGTCAGCCGTGCCGCGTTTCGTCTCGACCACGCCGACTTCATGCTGCTGGTAGCCTTCTTTTACGAAGAACTCGATGGCTTGATCGAAACTGCGCTTCCCGGTATGCATCTCAATGCCGACGATGTAGCGCGCATCGCGCAGCAGCGCATCCTGCAACTGTCCCAGTCGCATCTTAGGATCTTTCGAGAAGCCCTCGTCGAGCATCATCTGTTCGCAGTAGTGAGCCCAGCCCTCCGCGTTCGAGCTCGCACCCAACAGCTTGCGCACTCGCGACTGGATTCGCGGCATCCACAAGAACTGCACGTAGTGGCCGGGATAAGCTTCATGAATTGCAGTGGCAAGAATGGTGCCGTAGTTAAATTGACCCATGAAGCTCTCGGTGCGCTCCGGCGCCCAGCTCTTTTCCGGAATCGTCACATTGAAGAACGCTTCTTTCGCAACCGTCTCATAAGGCCCCGGCGTATCCATGGAAGCAAAGGTAGTCGCGCGCATAAACGGCGGCGTCTCTTCCAGAATGGGCAGCACCGGCGACGGTATTGTCACCAGATGGCGGCTCGCGATGAAGTCCTTCAATCCTCCAAGCATGTTACGGAACGTCTGCAACAGTTGATCCGGCGCCGGGTGGTCCTTTGCGGCCTCCGCCAGAATCTGCCGCGGCGTCTTAGTCTTGTCGATCAGCAATGCCGTTTCGCGATATCTTTCCTGGTTTCTGCGCAGATCGGCGTAACCGATTTCGAGCAGCCGGTCGAGCGGAATATCCACCATTTCTTCATACAGCAGCTTCTTGGCGTAGTTCTCCGCACCCAGGCGGAAGTCGCCGTTCGACCGCGGCAGCACGTCGGTCTTCAGATAACTTTGATAATCGCCGAGTGCCTTGATGACAGCGTCATTCGCCGTCCGAAATTCCGCCAACAACTTCTGGTCGGTAACGCTCTTGAAGGCCAGCGGAACATCTTTCTGAAAAAAGCTGATGATTCCGGGAGCCTGCTGAATCGCGATCTCGGTATAGATCTTAGGCGGATTCCTCAGATTCACCCGTGCGGCCGCCAGCGCTTGCAGCATCTTACGCTCGCGCTCGATCAGCGACCGCAGCCGCGCTTCCGGAGGCGCGAACGTCCGGCTCATGATGTTGAACGCACTGCCGGTGATGCCGCTCTGATACACGTCGGGATTGCGCTCCCAATTGCGCACCGTCTGATACTCCAGCAGCCCCGCGCGAATGGTGGAGAGCACCAGGTCGCGGTCGGGATCCGCCGGAAGCTTGGCGAATTCAGCCTCGAACTGCTTGAGCTTGGCGACACGCGCGTCTACGCCAGCCTTGGAATAATCCTCCAGTTGGCCATCGTATTTATGGATTCCAGCGGAAGTGCCCGCCGTCGGGTTGAACGGAAAATAGTATTCATCGAAAAACCGGTCCGTCAGAGACTGAGCGCCCGCAGTGGAAATCAGCAAACTCATGAGGAAGATCGCCTTCATGTTTACAATTGTAAAGTGTCCTTTGCCCCCGTTCCCGAACAGCTCGCGTATCTGAAAAAAGGCTTCTCCGAAATCATTCGTGAAGAAGATCTGAAGGCGCGTCTTACCGAAGCCGCCAAAATCGGCCGCCCGCTGCGCGTGAAAGCCGGATTCGACCCCACGGCGCCGGATCTGCACCTGGGCCACACCGTGCTTCTGCGCAAGATGAAACACTTTCAGGACCTGGGCCACACCGTTATTTTCCTGATCGGCGACGGAACCGGCATGATCGGCGATCCCACCGGCCGCAACATCACGCGGCCTCCCATGACCCGCGCCGATATCAATCGCAATGCCGACACTTACAAGGCCCAAGTGTTCAAAATTCTGGATGCCGAAAAGACGGAGATCCGTTTCAACAGCGAGTGGCTCGACAAACTGACGTTCGAGGACATGCTCCGCCTGTGTTCGAAATACACCGTGGCGCGAATCCTGGAACGCGATGACTTCACGAACCGTTTGAAAGACGGCACGCCGATTTCTATGCACGAGCTCCTGTATCCGCTGGTACAGGGCTACGATTCCGTGATGCTGGGCTGCGATGTGGAGCTGGGCGGCACGGATCAGCGATTCAATCTTCTAGTGGGCCGCGAGCTGCAGCGCGATTTCGAACAGCCGCCGCAGATCGTCGCCACCACGCCGCTGCTCGAAGGCACCGACGGCGTCGAGAAGATGTCGAAGTCCAAGAACAACTACATCGGCATCACCGAACCGCCTAAGGTGATGTTCCGCAAAGTCATGGGCGTCAGCGACGAACTGATGTGGAAGTATTGGGAGCTGCTCACGGATTTGTCGCTGTCCGGCATCGCCGCGCTTAAACAGCGCGAACCGATGGGCGTGAAGATGGAACTAGCCGGGCGCATCGTCGCCGATTTCCATTCACAAGCCGACGCCGCGCAAGCGCTCGACGACTTCAACCGCGAAGTGCGCCAAGGCGCGGAGCCCGTCGATATCGAGACGATGGAGTACGGTACGGCCGGCGATCTTCGCATCCCACAGATGCTGACCACCGCTGGCCTGGCGCCCACCCGCACGGAGGCCGAGCGTCTGATTAAATCGGGCGCCGTCGAAATCGACGGAGTTCGAGCCGGCATCGTGTTCCATGCCGAGCCCGGAACCTACACCGTTCGCGCCGGCAAAAAATGGAAGCGCATCAGCGTGACAAAGTAAAGATCACGTCGATCGGCGCGATCACCTCCACCGGCTTGCTACTCAAAAGCGTGGGCCGGTAGACCCATTGGCGGACTGCATCGACGGCGGCTTGCACCAACAGCGGCGGTCCATCAATGACCTGGAGCTGCTGAATCAAGCCATCCTTCCCAATAATCCCGGTTAAACGCACGGTGCCCGAAATGCGGGCCATGATGGCGATCCGCGGATAAACTGGAATCACCTTTCGTATCAACTTCGCAGCTTGAACATCACTCGTGACCGTGATCGGCTTGCTCGTTTCAACCTCCGGTACATGCGGCGGCGGAGGTGGCGGCGGGATGACTCGACTGATGATCGTGCCCAACGTCGGTGGCACGAATACGGTTGTATCAATACTGCTAAGTGGAGCCGGGGCATCGTCAATGATCTCGGGCTGTGTATTGAGGGGCGGAATAGATGTAGGGACCATCAATCGCCGCCAGACTCTCGGCCGCGAATGGTGCGTGGGCTCGGGCTTCAGAGGTTCAGGAACCGGCGTTGGCGGCAGAAACGTAGGTAACTGGAGTTGTGCGAACGGTAGTCTGTCCGTGTAGAGCAGCGGGATCAGCAGCAGCGTGCCGACCGCCAAAGTCTGTGCCCCAAGCGAGACAGCGAGCGCTCCGGCTTTCTTGCCCGGAGCGGAAGGGAGAAGCATGGATTGCTCGAACATGCCCTCATAGACACCGCCCGCGAAGAAAGGTTCCCGGCTTCATTCCACCACACGCCCGTCGCGCATCTTCACAATCCGATCCGCATAAGCCGCCGCTTCTGGATTGTGCGTGATCATCAGGATGGTCTGCCCCAGGCGTTTGTTCAGATCGCGCAGGAGTCCCAGCACCGCTTCGGAGTTCGCCGTGTCGAGGTTGCCGGTCGGTTCGTCGGCCAGCAAGAGTGCCGGATGATTGACGATGGCGCGTGCGATCGCCACCCGCTGTTGCTCTCCGCCCGACAAAGCCCGCGGCTTGTGATGCAGACGCCCCTTAAGTCCCAGCAATCCCAGGATCTCGTCGAATTGCGGATCCAGCGGCCCTTTCCGGTGGGCGATGTCGCGCGCGATTTCGATGTTGTCGGCCGCGGTCAGAGTCGGCAGCAGATTATATTTCTGGAACACGAAGCCGACGCCGGTCTTGCGCAGATTGGTGCGCTCGGCCTCGGTCATCCCCAGCAGGTCGCGTCCGTCGATGTGAATGCTGCCGGAAGTCGGCGGCGTGAGTCCACCCAGAATATGGAACAGAGTCGACTTGCCGGAGCCGCTGGGACCCACAATCGCGACAAACTCGCCGCGCCCTACCGACAGGTCCACGCCGCGCAGCGCGTGCACATCGATTTCGCCGACACGATAGGTCTTCTGCAGATCGCGAATTTCAATCATCGAGTCTTAGTCGTACGCCAGCGCTTCGATGGCGTCTTGCCGCGCCGCCTTGAGTCCGGGATAAATCGCGCCGATCATCGAACCAGTGAGCGCGATCAGCGACGACCACGGCCACCAGGCGTGTGCGATCAGCATCGGCATCGTGGGCACCGTTACCCGCAGGACGGCCTGCGTGCCATAGCTCATCAAGATTCCAGCGATGGCGCCCACCACCGCAAGCAGGAAAGTCTCACGCAACAAAATCGTCATGATATATCCCGGCGAGGCGCCGAGCGCTTTCAAAATTCCGATTTCCCGGGTTCGCTCCAGCACTGCGGTGTACATCGACAGGAACACTACCAGGAAGCCGACGATCACGGCCAGCCCAATCACCACGCGCGTAAAGCGCTTGAGAATCGGAATGCTATCTACCGAAATCAGCGACACGAATTCATCCATCGAGAAGATCTTGTAGTCTTCCAGTATCATTCTGAGTGATTCGAGCACCGGCTCCAGGTTTTTGGGGTCGTCAATCTTCACATAGACGACGCTTACTTTGCCTACCGCCGAATATTTCTCCTGCAGGTAGTCCAGCTTCGCGAACATGTGCGACAGCTTGCCGGATTGCACTACGCCGGCGATATGCCACTTCAGACCGAGTTCCCAGGAGTCACCGGCATGCAGTTTGTGCGCGCCTGCGTATACATCGTCGATGAGCAGGTCGTCCGGTCGGGCGAATGGCCCGCCTTCCAGATAACGAAATCCCCCGCTCATGCGATTGAATTCGTCGAGGTCGATCCCGGTAATGGAATCGAAATTCCCCACGGACTGAACCTTGGTCCCGGTCGCCTGCACCACGTGCAGTTGCTTGCGGATCAGTCCCACGATCCCCGCCGGCATGTCGCCCGAGAACGCTAGCACGGAACTGCCAGGAGGCCGCACCAAAATATCCGCGCCGGTGCCCCGCGAGTGCGCAGCGATATCCCCGAGTACGCCCTCGCTCACGCCAACCAGCGTGAGGATCATAGTGACTTGAACCCCAATGGCGACGGCACTGAGCAGAGTTCGCACCGGCCGGTGCTTGAGATTTTCTAAAACCAGGCGGTGAATCAATGCTCCAGTGTAGCAACCCCGGACGTCAGCCACCCCGCGCTGACGATCGCGAGCGCCGCCAGTGCCGCGGTTTCAGCGCGCAGAATCGAAGGACCCAGCGAGACCGGAGCCCAACCGGCAGAGGTAAATTCCGAGCGCTCTTCGTCAGTCCAGCCGCCCTCGGGTCCTATCAGCAGGGCCACAGAATCGTCGGCTCGACGCTCCACCGGGAACGCCGCAGGCAGAGGTTTAGTGCCAGCTTCATCCAGCGCGTAACGATGACTCCCCGCCGTTGCCAGTGCATCCTCCCAAGCAGCCGGCTCCGCGATCTCCGGCAGCTGCGCGCGCCGCGATTGCTGGCTGGCTTCGAGCCCGATCCGCCGCCACCGCTCCAGCCGTTTGGGCGCGGCTTTATCCAGGCCCCGCTCTGTGCGGACGCTCACCATAGGAATGATCGCCGCCACGCCCAACTCGGTGGCTTTCTCGATCATCCACTCGAAATGGTCGAACTTCACGATCGCCGCGCACAAGATCATGCGCACCGGCGGCTCGACCATCGGCAGTTTCTCCAGTGTTTTAAAGACGACCTGTTCCTTGCGCGCCGTCTCGATCTCGGCCAGGTAGACGGCGCGATTGTCGGAGATCTCATAGCGCTGGCCCACCTCTACGCGCAACACCCGGGTCAAGTGGCGCGCGTCCTCGCCCGAAATCTCCGCATGCCCGTTGCGGACCTGATCGACAAAGAAGCGTCTTCGCATAGAAAAGCAGGGATCCCAATGGTCACCGTCCGGCTCTATCGCCCCCGGCTCGATTGAAGGATAGCAAAGCGTGTATTCGGCGCCCGCCTTCTACCTGCCTCCCAACTGCATGTGCTCCGTTCCACCTGGCTACGTGCCGAGCTTTTCTTATCTGGGTCCATCGGTTCCCCATCTGCTGGCCCAAGATCTTCGCCCGCGGAGCTGTTTGTGGCGCGCTTGCATAACACCCCCCATTTGCGCGACACTAGCAGGTTTTCCACTCCACATTTATCGAAACGCATGCGGGTACGAATTCTCTATCACGATCACTGCTTCGACGGCGCGGCCTCCGCCGCCTTTTTCAGCCGTTTCGTGGAAGAGAAATTCTATCCCGGAGCCGAATTTTCCTTCACTGGCCTGGCCCACAAGGCCTCGCAGTTGTTTGAGCCGGAAATGTTCGACGGCGACATCAACGCCATCGTCGATTTCAAATATTCTACTGACCCGCATCTCACCTGGTGGTTCGATCATCACCAGAGCGCCTTCCTCTCGCCCGAGGACGGCGAACATTTCCGCCACGACACCAGCGGCCACAAGTTCTTCGATCCCGCCTTCCGCTCCTGCACCAAGTACATTGCCACCGTCGCTCGCGAGAAATTCGGCTACGATTCCGCCGACCTCAAGGACTTGGTGGGCTGGGCCGACATCATCGACGGCGCTCTCTACAAAGACGCCCAGGAAGCCGTCGATCTGGGCACGCCCGCCACCCAGCTAACCTTGACCATCGAAGGCTCCCACGGATCGGAGACAGTGCAGAAAATCATCCGTATGATGCGCCACCGAACCCTGGCCGAAATCGCCGCCGATCCTGAAATTCAGGCGGTCTACCAGCCGCTCTATCAGAACCATCTGCGCTCGATCGGCATCATTCGCGAACAGTCCTTCTGTAACGATGGCGTAGTGTATTTCGATCTGGTCGAGCAAGGCATCGAAGGCTACAACAAATTCATTCCGTATTATTTGTTCCCACAGTCGGTGTATACGGTTTCTGTCACCACCTCGCCGTTCCGCACCAAGGTCTCAGTGGGGTCAAATCCCTGGGCGAAGGGTCCGCTGAAATATAACTTGGCGACGATTTGCGAGCGTTACGGCGGCGGCGGCCATCCGGGCGTCGGCGCCATCAGCTTTGAGATCGGCGCAGTCGAGCAGGCGCGCCGCGCGGCTCAGGAAATCGCCGCCGAGCTCCGCAGTTAACGCTCGTTGCGCGGAACCCTACTGGTCTTTCTCCAGGTATTCGTCGGGAACATCGTCTTCCGGAACTTGCCTGGTGTGAACCTCAGCCAC
>Ga0068858_100007722_pt1 | contig 10381 bp, 10 predicted proteins | sample KBSSwiS12_FD_66589 | JGI IMG/M metagenome (GOLD analysis project Ga0068858, IMG submission 66589) | Switchgrass rhizosphere microbial communities from Kellogg Biological Station, Michigan, USA - KBS Switchgrass S1-2 | ecosystem: Host-associated > Plants > Roots > Rhizosphere > Soil ... | reverse complement strand
CGTCGCAGGCGCGGCAGCCAGAAGCGCCACGCCGACGAGACTCGCAAGCAGGTTCTTCACAGGTACGGATGAAGGTCCGGCTAAAGCCGGACACTTCGTACTCTCCTCTTATTCGCCCGGGACCATCAGATGCGCGGTCGTGGTGCCCGCATTCATGATCCACACGCCGCCGCCGCGCCCGTTCTCCGGCAGCCCCATCGATGCCTGCGTGGCTCCGGGTACGGCGATCGTCATATGCGTGCGCGCCATCTCCTTGCTCGGACCCGTCAGGTGATACCAGACCGAGCCGAACACCGGCTTGACACGCATCCCGCTCTTCTCGAGCTCGGCCAGCCGCGCCTCCGACTTCATCTTGTCGCCGAGCGCCTCGGCCTCGAGGTTCTGCTTCGCGCGATCGAGGTTGCCCTGGGCGGTGCACTCGAGCGAGAAGGGCTGCTGCGTGGGAAAACCGGAGCGGTCGTAGCAGACGAGGCCATTCTTCGATGGCTTCAACGTGTCATACGTGTGATCCGGCTTCCACTTGATTACGCCGGCGTCGGCGCGCAGGTTCGCGGGCAGCGCCAGCACTGGCGTGTCGATGTCGGGCGTCTGCGCGAACGCGGCGCCGAACATGGCAAACATACCGAGCGCAAATAAGGCAATCCGTTTCATCGTGACCCCCTTCGGCATCAATCGTGTGCCGAGCAACATACCACATTGCTCAGTAGGTGAAGCCGATGCCGACGAAGGCGACGAGCTTCGTCTGGTCACCCGCGTTGAACGCCTCCGGCGTGTCGCCAAGCGAGTAAAAGTCGACGCCGCCATGCACGTTCCACAGGCCGTAGTTGCCCCTTCGAGCGATCGGTACCTCCGCGTGCGCCCCGAGGCTGAGGAACCCGAAGGTGTGATCTTCGCCCGCCAGCTCGTAATAGTTGCTGAGACTCAGTCCGACTCTGATCGGAAAAAACACGTCGGCCGGCTCGCCGATCCAGCGAGGGGCGGCGCCAAGCTCGAGATATGTCCCGGCAAACTGCCCACCGTCCGCCTGACCGAGCCCCGGATGCGTATCCAGCTCGAAGGCGACGAGCGCGTACGGAGAGAGGAATGTGTCGGCGCCGTCGGCAGGTCCGACCTTGAACGCGAGCTCCTTCACGCTGCTGAACGAGCCGTTCGGACTGGTGTACGCCGTGTATGCCGCGCTCGCGGCGTAGTCATTCGTCAGCGGAACGGAGAATGTGGCGTAGAAATCGCTTTCGTACCAGAGGCGGTGGGTGGGCCCGTCGGAGCCAGCCAGTCCTGTAGTTAGAGTGTTCCATGTGCCGACGTGCAGCACTGGACCAGCCGCGTCGAAGAGGCGGACACGCGCGTCGGCCGCTGGCTGCATGATCCATCCGGTGTCGTCCTGCAGGAGACCGCGAAACAGGTAAGCGTTGGTGACCTCGAAGTACGCGCTTAGCTGGATGTATCCACTCTGGTTTGGTGTCCCCTGCGCCGCGGCGCTCGAGGCTTGAACTGACATCAGGCCTAACACAGCCATAGCAGTCCGCACTGCTGTCGTCGATAACATGCGTTCCTCCACGTTGCGGCCTGCCGGCCGCGCAGACATTTCGTCACGGTGCGTCCGTTGCCACTGCACCGGATCGCGCGCGTCAGGGAGAAACGCACGCAGGGACCGGCCGAGTGCAAAAACAGGTGCGCGTCTTGCGTAAGGGGCCCCTCGCGACACGGCCCCCGCGTGTTGCGGAGGAACATGCGAGCTTGGGTTCTCGTCGCACTCCTGTGTTTTGCTGCATTTGTTGCTATCAATTGCGGTTCTACGGAACCAACCTCACCATCTCCAGTGACGACCGGCGGTGTTCCGTCGCGCTCGGGTAACAACGGAGGGACACCGACGCCCACGCCGTCGCCGGCTCCCACGCCTTCGCCAAGTCCCTCGACCGGAACCGGCACAGGAGCGGTGCAGGTCACGGTCTCGCCCAATCCCGTTCCCTTCAGCGGACAGGCAATTACTGATATCGCGAGCTGCGCGACCAGGCCGAACACGTGGTTCTACGATCAGGTGTTGAGAGAAACGGGCGGTGTTGCCGTGACGGTGACACGTCGGGTCGACACGTTCGATGGGGCTGCCGGCTCAGCGACAAATCCGAATTTTCGGATTGCGGCGAACGGCTCGACCTCGATCCGCACGCGGTGGTGCAGCGTTTCCTCCTCCGCGCACACGGCGCAGTCCACCTTCAGCGGCACCGACGCGAACGGGAAAACGTGGAGCGTCACGGGCCCGTTGGTTCGACTCCAAGCTAAGTAATGGTTCATTGGGTTCATCAGGTTCACTAGGTTCATTGGGTTCAGAGGTTCAATAGGTTCGGAGGTTCATGGTTCAATAAGCGAACCCAATGAACCCAATGAACCCATTGAACCTGATGAACCCAATGAGTTCGATGCGCGTCGCCGCGCTGATGCTGCTGATGGCCTGTTGTGCGCTGGCGCAGACGATCGATCCGTTTCCGAAACCGATTGCCGACAACGGCGAGCCACTTCGCGTAAACCTCGCGGAGTTTGCGACCCTTCCTGACGTTGGCAGTGAAGCCGCACGGATGATGCTGCTCGTCAACGAACCAGGAACGAGGCGGCTCTTTGTCAACGACATGCGCGGCCCTCTCTATACCGTCAGCTACGACGGCAAGACAGTTACGCCGTATGTCGACATCAACGCATCGAACTGGGGTGTGAACGTCCAGTCGCAGGGACGCGAACGCGGTTTCCAGAGCTTCGCGTTTCATCCGCAGTTCAACCAGCCAGGAACGCGCGGCTACGGCAAGTTCTACACCTATACCGATTCGAGCAACATGCAGCCGAAGCCGGATTTCGTTCCCGCCGGCGGCATGAACACACACGATACGGTGCTGTTCGAGTGGACCGCGAAGAATCCGGCCGCCGCCACCTACGATGGTGGCCCGCCGCGCGAGATTGTGCGGTTCCGCCAGCCGTTCGCAAATCACAACGCCGGGCTGAGCACCTTCAATCCGCTCGCGGCGCCGGGCTCGCCGGAATACGGTCTGCTGTATTTCACGCTCGCCGACGGCGGCAGCGGCGGCGATCCACTGAACATGGCGCAGAATCTCGGAACGCCATACGGAAAGTTGCTTCGGATCGACCCGCTCGGCAACAACAGCGCGAACGGCAAGTACGGAGTCCCGGCGAGCAACCCCTTCATGGCGGACAACAATGCACAGACGTTAGGCGAGATCTACGCCTACGGACTTCGCAATCCGCAGCGATTTGGGTGGGATCCGAAGGACGGCCGCATGTTCCTCTCGGAGATCGGGCAGAACATCGTCGAGGAGGTGGACCTCGTCACTCCTGGCGCCAATCTCGGATGGAACGCGTGGGAGGCGAGCTTCCGGTTCATCGATCGAACGCATATCGAGTTGGGTCAGCGGCGGGTGGATCCGAAAGTGACGTACCCGATTGTCGAATTCGATCATCGTGATCCGCTGTTTGGCAACAACGTCGCCGTGACCGGCATCGTGGTGTACCGGGGCAACGCAGTCCCGCAACTGTCGAACAAGGTGCTGTTTGGTGATAACCCGAGCGGCGAGGTGTTCTACATCGATGCCGATCGATTGCCCAACGGAGGACAGGACCCGATTCGACGCGTGCTGTTCGGAAGCGGCGCATCCGCCAAGACGCTGCTGCAGGTGATCAAGGAAAAGAATGCCGCGCAGAAGCGGTCCGCCGCCGACCGCGCCGATCTGCGATTCGGTACTGGACCGGAGAATCGCGTCTTTCTACTCAACAAGCAGGACGGTACGATTCGCGAGATCGTGCGATAGAATCGCGCGCATGATGAAAAGACTTTTCGCGATCGCGTTGCTCGGAACATCGCTTGCCGCGCCTGCCTTCGCTCAGCAGGGACAACAGCCGCAGGCGCCGCCGACCACCTCGGCGTTCCTCCGCAACATGTACAACGGCAACAAGAACAACATCGTCCGCTCGGCCGAGAAGGTGTCTGAGGACATGTATGGCCTTCGGCCCGGCACGCAGGAAGAAGTGCGGACCTTCGGTCAGCATCTGGCGCATGTGGCGAACTACAACTTTCTGTGGTGTTCGCAGGCCAAGGGCGAGAAGAACCCGAACGCCGGCGTCAATCTCGAGAAGACGCTGAAGACGAAAGCGGAATTCCAGAAGGCGCTGACCGATTCCTTCGCCTACTGCGATCCTGTGTACGCGTCGTTGAACGACGAGAACGGTGCGCAGGTCGTCGAGATTCAGCAGGAGGGCGGACGCGTGGTTCGCAACACCCGCATGGCGTTGCTGATGCTGAACGTGGTGCACAACAACGAGCTGTACGGCAATCTGGTGACGACGATGCGCATGAAGAACATCGTGCCGCCATCGTCCGAGCCGCGTCCGCCGCAGGGCGGCCGGCAGTAGTCCTCTGGTCGGTGGTTGGTGGCTCACGCCAACCACCTTCCTTAAATCCCAAATCCCAAAATCCAAATCCCAAACCCGAAATCCTGGGGAAGACCCTAACCCTCTATTTGCTGCGGCGTCTGCGAATCACCATCGTTATGCCGACGGCGATCAGGGCGATTCCCGCCAGTAGTGTGAGCGTCGCACTCATGAGTGCCTCGTTTGTGAAAGGCTGAATTGCCTTGGGATTTGGAGGATGATATCCGGCGGAGGATTGCCGTGAAAAAGCTGCTTCTCGCGTCATGCGTGATTTCCATGCTCGTGCCGGCGGTTGCGTCGGCGCAGCCGTTCCCGGTCAACGCCGCCGGCGTGACCAACGGGCATTGGCATTTGAATTCGCGCGACATCGAAGCGAACAAGAAGATCTTCGTGGCGATGGGCGGTACAGCCATCAAGGCGGGTAACTTCGAAATCGTGAGGTTCCCAGGCGTGCTGGTGTATCTGAACCAGGGCGCCGGCGCGACGCCGGCCAATGGCGGCAGCGTCGGCAGCGTGGTGAATCACGTCGGTTTCACGGTGCCGAACACGCAGGCGGCTGTCGCAAAGTGGAAGGCCGCCGGGGTGAACGTGCTGCCGGGAGGGCAGGGGCGCACGGACCAGGCGTTCGTCGAGACGCCGGACGGGCTCCGGATCGAGATTCTCGAGAACAAGGACCAGAAGTTCCCGATTCAGAGCCATCACATTCACTTCAACGTGCCCGAATCGGAGATTCCGAAAATCCAGGCGTGGTACGCCGGCTGGTTCGGCGCGGCGCCGGGTAAGCGCGGGGCAAACATCGCGGCGGATCTTCCAGGGATCAATCTGTCGTTCTCGCGCGCGGACGCGCCGCAGGTGACCACGAAGGGGCGAGTGCTCGATCACATCGGCTTCGACGTCAAGAACCTGGAAGCGTTCACCAAGAAGCTCGAGGCGGCCGGCGTCAAGCTCGATCGTCCGTATACGAAGAACGAGGCGGCGGGGACCGCACTGGCGTTCATCACCGATCCCTGGGGGACCTACATCGAGCTCAACGAGCGACCGGATACACCGTCGCAGACGACCGCCGCGCGGTGACGCGGCGACGCCTCGTTCTGGCGTCGTGCGTCATTGCGTCGAGCATCGCTGCTGCGCGCGCGCAGGCGCCCTCGAGCAGTGCGGAGGCGATCGTTCGTTCGCCTGCGTTTGCGGCGGCGTCCGATTTTCTCGCGCGTGACTACGACCGGTTCGTTCGCGAGCTCATCAGGCTGACCGAAATCCCCGCGCCGCCATTCAAGGAGACGGCGCGGGCGGCGGCTTTCCTCCAGATGCTGCGCGCAGCGGGCCTCGCCGACGTAGAAGCGGATCCCGAGGGAAACGTCATGGGCGTGCGTCGCCGGTCCACGTCCACCCAAGGCGCTCCCTCGGACACCGCGATGCTCGCGGTGCTCGCGCATCTCGACACCGTGTTTCCTGAGGGCACGGAGGTTCGCGTCAGGCGCGACGGGACGAAGCTGCGCGCGCCAGGCGTCGGCGACGACACGCGCGGCCTCGCGCTGATGTTGACGCTGGTTCGCGCCATGGACGCGGCTCACCTGCAGACGCCGCACGACATTCTCTTCGTCGGCAATGTCGGGGAGGAAGGCGAAGGGGATTTGCGCGGCGCCAAGTATCTGTTGGCGAAGGGCACATACAAGGGTCGGATCACGTCGTTCATCTCGATTGACGGCGGCGATCAGAGCAACATCACCAACGGCGCGCTCGGCAGCAAACGCTATCGCGTCACGTTCAAGGGGCCTGGCGGCCACAGCTATGGGGCGTTCGGTCTGGTCAGTCCGGCGTTCGCGATGGGCGACGCCATCGCGAAGTTCTCTCGGATCAAGGTTCCAGCGAATCCAAAGACCACATTCAATGTCGGCGTCGTGCGCGGCGGCACGTCGGTGAATTCCATACCAACCGAGATGTCGATGGACGTCGACATGCGCTCGGAATCGCCCGACGCGCTGAACAAGGTGGTCGCCGAGTTCCAGGCCATCATCCGGGAGGCTGTCGCTGACGAGAACGCGGCACGGTCGACCAAAGAAGGAAAGATCGACGCGGACGTCAAACTGATTGGCGACCGTCCATCGGGCGAAACCCCGGTCAACTCACCGCTCGTGCAGAGCGCCACCGCGGTGCTGCGAACGTTCGGTCTGACCGCGAATTACGGCATCAGCAGCACCGACTCGAACATCCCGATCAGCCTGGGTATTCCCGCCATTACCATCGGCCGCGGACCGAGCGAACGAGCCCATGCCCTCGATGAGTGGACGGACGTCGAGAAGACATCGGCCGTCAAGGCCGCTCAGGTCGCGCTCGCCATCATCCTCTCAGCAGCGCAATAGGGTGTAGGATGCGCCGATGATCAGGCGCGACTTCCTGAAGCTGGCCTCCACGGCCGTCGGAACCGCAACGCTCGCGCCATGGGTGCTCGAGCGTGAAGCCGCGGCTGCTGTCGAAGTCGACGCCGTAAAAAGCGCGTTCGCCGAGGCTGCGCTGACGAGAGCCAAAGTGCTCGGCGCCTCGTATGCGGACATCCGCATCAATCGCTACCGCTCGGAAACCATCTTCACGCGCGAGCGACAGGTCCAGAACGTCGCGCGCAATCAGGACTTCGGCTTTGGCGTCCGCGTGCTGGTGAACGGCACATGGGGTTTCGCGGCGAGCAGTAGCGTCACCGCCGACGAAATCCGCCGTGTCACCGCGGTGGCGGTGGAGATCGCGCGCGCCAACTCGATGTTCCAGCGAAAACGAGTCAGACTCGCGCCGGTTCAGCCCGCCGTGGCGAGCTGGAAGAGCGCATTCGAGAAGGATCCGTTCGACGTGCCGCTGGCCGACAAGATTCAGTTCCTGCTGGCGCTCAACGACATTGCGCTCAAGACGAACGGCGTCAGCTTCGTGAACTCGTCGATGCGCTGGGTGAACGAGCAGCGCTTTCTGGCGACGTCCGATGGGTCGCGTATCGAGCAGTACCTGATTCGCGGCGAGCCTCAGTTGACGGTGACCGCGATCAATCGGGAGACGAACGACTTTCAAACGCGACGTTCGCTGCCCGGCCCGCAGGGGCGCGGCTACGAGTACATCGAGAAATACCCCTGGCAGGCCGAGGCGAGACAGGCGGCCGAGGAGGCGGTCGAGAAGCTCAAGGCAAAACCGGTCGAACCGGGCAGGTACGACCTGGTCATCCATCCAACGAATCTCTGGCTGACGATTCACGAATCGGCCGGACATTCGACGGAGCTCGATCGCGCGCTCTGGTGGGAAGCCAATTACGCCGGCACCAGTTTCCTGACGCCGCAGAAGGCCGGCACGCTTCGCTTCGGCTCGCCACTCGTCAACATCGTCGCCGATCGCGTCCAGGCGACAGCGTTGGCCACCGTCGCGTATGACGATGACGGCGTGCCGGCGCAGCGGTGGTACCTGGTGAAAGACGGGATCTTCGTCGACTGGCAGACGAGCCGCGAGCTGGCGCCGCTCGTCGGCCACAAGACGTCGTACGGTTGTACGAACGGCGATTCGTGGGCCAGCGTTCCGTTCGCACGGATGCCGAACGTCTCGCTCGAGCCAGCCGCGCAGGACACGTCGCTCGACGAGCTCGTTGCCGGCGTCGAGAAGGGGATTTTGATCTACGGCGACGGCAGCTGGTCGATCGATCAGCAGCGCTACAACTTCCAGTTCGGCGGCCAGACATTCCGGGAAATCAACAAGGGAAAAGTCGGCGGGATGCTGCGCGACGTCGCCTATCAGTCGCGCACGACTGATTTCTGGGGCGCGTGTGACGGCGTTGGGGGTCGGTCGACGTATGAACTGCATGGGGCGTTCAACGACGGCAAGGGAGAACCGGGGCAGGTGGGCGTCGTCAGCCACGGCGCGCCCGTCGCGCGCTTCCGCCAAATCAACGTGCTGAACACGTCCGTCTCGATGACGTGATGCTGCTGACGGAAGCCGACTCGCGCGCGATTACCGCCAGGCTGCTTGGCTACGTCAAAGCTGACGATGCGGTGGTGTTCCTCCAGAGCGAGGACTACTCCCACTTACGATTTGCCGCGAACACGTTCCTGACAAGCGGCAAACGGGAACGGACAACCGCGCGTGTGACGGTGTGGATCGACAAGCGTCGCGGCTCATCCTCGACGACGGACCTCAGCGACGCTGCGCTGAAGCAGGCGGTCGAAGACGCACAGACATTCGCGAGGCTCGCACCCGTTGACGTGGAATACCTCCCTTCGCTGCCGCAGCAGACCTACCGGGCAGGTCAGGGTTGGGTTGACGCCACGGCACGTGTGGATCTGCCCGCCCGCGCGCGGCAGATCAGCGAGGCGATCGCGCAATCGGAGAAGGCGAAAATCATCGGCGCCGGCTTCCACGAGGTCGGGCTCCTCGCGCAGGCCACGGCGACCGCGCACGGCAATTTTCATTACGAGAGAGGAACGATCGTCGGGCTTTCGATGACCGCACGGACGCCGGATGGGAGCGGCTCCGGCTACTTCGCGAGAAATCACCTCGATGTCGCGCGACTCGACACCGGACGCATCGCTCGAGAGGCGATCCGGCGCGCCGTGGATTCGCGAGGCGCGCGGATGCTGCCGGCGGGCGCGTATCCAGTCATTCTCGAAGCGCAGGCTGTCGCCGATCTGCTCGATTCGGGAGGAATGTCGTTCGATGCGCGCAACGCCGACGAAGGACGCAGCGTCTTCTCGCTGTCCGCGGGCGCAACGCGAGTAGGCACGAAGCTATTCGACCCGCGCATCAACATCGTCAGCGACCCTTTCAGGCCGGAGCTGTCGAAATTCACGGCCAGCGACGAGGGGGTGCCGGCGCAGACGACATATCTGGTGCGGAATGGCGTCCTCGAGACGCTTCGCTACACGAGATTCTGGGCGCAGCAGAAAAATCGTCAGCCGAGCGGACCGCTTGGTCTGATTCTGGAACCGTCGATACCAGGCGTGAGCGTGGAAGAGATGATCAAGACCGCGAAGCGCGCCCTGCTCGTCTCACGCTTCTTCTACATCCGCACGGTCGACCCGCGCTCCGCGTCGGTGACGGGGCTGACGCGCGACGGCGTGTGGTACGTCGAGAACGGCGAGATCAAATATCCAGTCCGCAACTTCCGCTTCAACCAGAGCATCGTCCTGATGCTTGGTCCCGGAAACATCGATGCGATAGGCATTCCCGAGCGTGTCGCGAGCAGCGAGGGAGGAACGGACCCGCTGCTCGTGCCGGCACTGCGTCTCAACGCGTTCAATTTCACATCGCAATCGGACGCGATCTAGACGTTGGGGCCGCCTAAAGGCGGCCCCCACGTACACCTGTCGTACAACTGCGCTACTGCGTGTTGTTGACGCGAAACGCGTTGCGATCGATCTGCGCCCCGCGGAAATAGACCGACGAGATCTTCCGCGTGTTCGTGATGTTGTCGAGCGGGTTGGCGTCGAGCACGAGGAAATCGGCGCTCTTGTTCGCCTCGATCGTGCCGACGTCGGTCAGCCGCAGGAACTGGGCGCCGTTCCGGGTCGCCGCCACAATCACCTGCATCGGTGTCATCCCCGCCGCGACCATGTCTTCCATCTCGATGTGCGGCGCGTAGGGCGTGTTGCCGTCGGTGCCGACGACGATCTTGATGCCGGCGGCATTCAGCTTCGCGAGGTTCCGCGCCTGGATGGACCAGAACTCGTGCGCCTTCGCATCATCCTTGTTCGCGGCATCGATCTTGGCGAACTCGGCAGCCGGTATGCTGGCACGCAGGAAGCTGAGATCGGTGCGGACGCCGCGCTCCGGCATGTTCGGACCGATGACGAAGTTCGGGTTCTTTTTCACGAGTGTCATGAACTCGTCGTCAACGTCCTTGTCACGCACGTCGTGCGCGAACGCGTCAACTCCGGCGCGCAGCATCCCCTTCGCATCCTCCAGCGTGTAGATGTGCGTGATGGTGCGA
>Ga0068858_100007708_pt1 | contig 10391 bp, 11 predicted proteins | sample KBSSwiS12_FD_66589 | JGI IMG/M metagenome (GOLD analysis project Ga0068858, IMG submission 66589) | Switchgrass rhizosphere microbial communities from Kellogg Biological Station, Michigan, USA - KBS Switchgrass S1-2 | ecosystem: Host-associated > Plants > Roots > Rhizosphere > Soil ... | reverse complement strand
TGTGCTGCGCTATCCGGGCCTCGTGACGACGCAGCAGCGGATTGCCGGCTTTCGGGCAACGGCCGCGAAAATGCGCGGCGCCGCTGCCGAGATCTGCGTGCGGGAGCCAGGCGACGAGGCGTTCGCGCGGCAGGTCGCCGCGATCATGCGGCGCGCGAATGCGCCGACCGGCATCATCGCCTCGAACAGCGACATCACGCTGGCGCTGCTGCGCATTTTCATCGGCCTCGGCATCGCCTACCCGCGCGATGTGTCGCTCGTCGCGTTCGACGCGCCGCCATGGGCCGAAGTGCTGAGCCCGCCGCTGGCCGTCGTCGAGCCGCCGGTCGGCGCGATCGCGCGCAAGGCGTGGGACCTGCTCCGGACGCGGATGGAAGGCGGCGGCGGCCGCCGCATCCGTGTCGCGCTCGACGCCGAGCTGATCGAGCGGGCATCGCTGGCACCGCCGCCCGCCGCGGCGTCGCGCCGCCGCGCCGAGCGCGCAGCCTGACGATATGCACGCCGGCCATGTTCCGCTGTCCGCCGCGCTGATGATCGTCGGCGCGACGCTCTGCTTCACGTCGCTCGATACCATCGTCAAGCACCTGTCGCCGAGCTACCCGGTGCCGCTGCTGGTGTGGGCGCGCTGGGGTTTCCAGGCGCTTGCCACGCTCGCCTGGCTGGGACCGCGCATGAAATTCGACCTCATGCGGACGACGCGACCGGGTCTGCAGGTCGCCCGCGGCGTCGCCATCGTCGCCTCCGGGCTGCTGTTCATGTCGGCACTCAAGTACCTGCCGCTCGCGGATACGACGGCGCTCAACTACACGTCGCCGGTTCTCGTGATCCTCTTCGCGACGCTCTACATGGGCGAGCGGATGACACCGGCGCGCATCGCGTTCGTCGTCGCCGGCATCGTGGGCGTGGTGCTGATCGTGCAGCCGGGCAGCGAGATCTTCCACGGCGCGTCGCTGCTCGCGCTGATGGCCGCGTGCGTCTACGCCGCCTACCAGATCATGACGCGGATGGTGGCGATCGACGACGCCCGCGTCACGCTGTTCTATCCGGCGCTCGTGTGCGCGGTGGTGATGACGCCGCTGCTGCCGTTCCTCGACGTGCGCCCGAACATGCCGCTCGCCGACGTTGCGCTGATCGGCGCAGCGGGGCTTCTTGGGACGCTCGGGCACTTCCTGTTCATTCTCGCGTTCCAGCGGGCGCCGGCCTCCGCGCTGACGCCGTTCACGTACATGCAGCTCGTGTGGGCGATGCTCCTCGGCTGGGTCGTGTTCGACGATCTCCCCGACGGCCTGTCGATGGTCGGCATGCTGGTCATTGCCGGAAGCGGGCTCGCGATGGCGCTCCTGGAGCGGCGGCGCGGCCGGCCCGCGTTGCCGGAGCCGCCCGCAGTGGACTGAAAACACGCTATCGTTCGATTCCCGCATCGTCCGGCGCCCGCCGGGCTCCACCCAAGAACGTTTCGGAGGCAATCACGAATGGACAAGCCGCGCATCGGCTTCATCGGCGTCGGTCTCATGGGCCACGGCATCGCCAAGAACCTCGTCACCAAGGGCTATCCGCTGACGGTGCGCGCCCACCGCAACCGCGTGCCGGTCGACGATCTCGTTGCCAAGGGGGCGAAGGAGGCGAAGACGACGGCGGAGGTCACGCGGGCGTCCGACATCGTGTTCCTGTGCGTCACCGGCGCGCCGCAGGTCGAGGAGAACGTATTCGGCGCCGACGGCATTGCCAGCGCCGCGCGCGCGGGCCTCGTGGTGGTCGACACGTCGACCAGTGAGCCGGCGACCACTACCAAGACGCGCGAAGCGCTGGCAAAGCAAGGCGTGAAGTTCGTCGACGCGCCGCTCGCGCGCACGCCGGTGGAGGCCGAGTTGGGGAAGCTCAACATCATGGTCGGCGCCGACGACGCGACGTTCGCCGAGCTGAAGCCCGTGCTGGGCGCGTTCTGCGAAAACATCTTCCACGCCGGCCCCGCGGGCCACGGCATCATTCTGAAGCTCATCAACAACTTCATCGCACAGGCGATCTGCACCGCCACGGCCGAGGCGTGCGCCGCCGCGGTGAAGTCGGGCCTTTCGCTCAAGAAGCTGCACGAAGTGATCTCGGCAGGCGCCGTCAATTCGGGCCTCTTCCAGATGATGGTCGGCAAGATGCTCGAGTCGGGCGACCTGTCGGGCCTCAAGTTCACGCTCGTCAACGCCGCGAAGGACGTCCGCTATTACACGCATTTCACCGAGGCGATGATGATCCCGTCGACGATGGGCGAGGCGGTGCACCAGAGCCTGGTCATGGCCAACGCACTCGGTTTCGGCGACAAGTACGTGCCCTCGCTCATCGAGGCGCAGGAGAAGCTCGCCGGCGTGACGATCGTCCCGCGCTAGCCGCGACGTGCCGTCGCACAGCGACTTCGCCGAGTTCGCCGCGCGCCTCGCCGCATCCGCCGGCGATGCGATCCTGCCGCACTTTCGCGCGGCGATCGCCGTCGAGGACAAGGGCGGAGCGCGCGGCTACGACCCGGTCACCGAAGCCGATCGTGCCGCGGAGGCGGTGATCCGGGCCGAGATCGCGCGCGCGTATCCCGATCACGGCATCTTCGGCGAGGAGCATGGGCGCGAGCCGGGCACGTCGCCGTATACGTGGGTGATCGATCCGATCGACGGCACGCGCAGCTTCATCCTCGGGCAGCTCCACTGGGCGACGCTGATCGCGCTGCACGACGGCACGCGGCCGATCGTCGGCGTCGCCCACCAGCCGTTCGTCGGCGAATCGTTCGTCGGCATGCTGGGCGACGTCGCCGAATGGCGGCGCGGCGGCGAGCGGCGCAGGCTCGCCACCCGTCGCTGCGCGGCGATCGGCGACGCCGTCGTCGCCACGACCGATCCGCGCCACTTCGCCGATGTCCGCACGCGCGCGGCCTACGCGGCCGCCACCGACGGCGCGCGGCTCGTCCGTTACGGCGGCGACTGCTACTGCTACACGCAGCTCGCGATGGGCCTCGTCGACATCGTGATCGAGACCGGCCTGCAACCGTACGACGTGCAGGCGCTGATGCCGCTGATCGAGGCCGCGGGGGGCGTCATCACCGACTGGGCGGGCGGCGCCTGCGACCAGGGTGGCGACGTGCTGGCCTGCGGCGACGCCGCATTGCACGCGAGCATCCTGGCGCGGATCGCCGGCGCATGAAGCTTCTCGTCCTCGGCGGCACGCGGTTCCTCGGACGCCATGTCGTCGACGCGGCGCTCGCGCGCGGCCATGCGGTGACGGTGTTCACCCGCGGGCGCCTGCCGGTGCCGTGGGGAACGCGCGTGACGGCGCTGGCCGGCGATCGCGATCCGCGCGTCGGCGCCGGCCTCGCGGCGCTCGGGGACGGCGCGTGGGATGCCGTCGTCGACACGAGCGGCTACGTCCCGCGGATCGTGGGCGCTGCAGCGGAGCTCCTCGCGCCGCGAGTGGGACGCTACCTGTTCGTGTCGTCGGTATCGGTGTACGCCGATGCGTCGCAGCCCGGCATCGACGAAGCGGCGGCCGTGGCGACGCTCGCCGACCCGGCAACCGAGGACGTCCTGCCGAACTACGGCGCGCTGAAGGCGGCCTGCGAGGCAACGGTCGCCGCGCACTTCGGCGCACGCGCGACGCAGGTGCGTCCGGGATTGATCGTCGGCCCTTTCGATGGCACCGACCGCTTCGGCTACTGGGTGGCGCGCTTCTGCGCGCCAACGCTCCTCGGCGACCGCGCGAACCGTGCCGTCGTCCCCGCGCCGGGCGCGAAGCCGGTGCAGGTGATCGACGCACGCGACCTCGCCGCGTGGATGGTCGATCTGGCGGAGCGCGACGTCGCCGGCACGTTCAACGCCGTGAGCCCGGCCGGCCAATGGTCGATGGGCGCTCTCGTGGACGCGCTCACTGCTGCGGCAACCGCACCGCCGGCGCCCGCATGGGTCGACGATGCGCTGCTGCTGCGCCATGGCGTCGAGCCGTGGGTCGGCCTGCCGCTGTGGCTGCCGGCGACCGAGCCCGACCACAACGGCTTCATGGCCGTCGACGGAGCGCGCGCAAAGTCCGCCGGCCTCGCCACACGGCCGCTGGCCGAAACGATTGCCGACACCGCGGCATGGCTTTCCCAGCGTGACAACGCCGGCGCCTGGCAGCACGTGCTGTCGGCGCAGAAGGAGCGCGAGATCCTCGCCGCAAGCGCCGACTGATCGCGCCGGCCGTCCGTGGCGACGCGCGATCGTTGGGCTAAACTCTTTGCTGCACGTACCAGCGAGGCATCCGATGACAAGCGAGACCGCGCAGGATCTCTGGGACAACCCGCTCGGCACCGACGGCTTCGAGTTCATCGAGTACGCCGCGCCCGATCCGGCCGCGCTCGGCCGCCTGTTCGAGCAGATGGGGTTTAGCGCCGTCGCCAAGCATCGCTCGAAGAACGTGCTGCTCTACCGCCAGGGGGGCGTCAACTTCATCGTCAATGCCGAGCCCGACTCCTTCGCGCAGTCGTTCGCGCGCGTGCACGGGCCGTCGATCTGCGCGATCGCGTTCCGGGTGAAGAATGCGGCGCAGGCGTACCGCGCATGCGTCGACAGCGGCGCGTGGGGCGTCGAGAACCACCCCGGGCCGATGGAGCTCAACATCCCGGCGATCAAGGGCATCGGCGATTCGCTGATCTATCTCGTGGACCGCTATCCGGGCTCCGCAGCGAATGCCGGATCGACCGTGTCGATCTACGACATCGACTTCCAGCCGCTCGACGGCGTCGACCAGCATCCAGCCGGGGCGGGCCTCACCTACATCGATCACCTGACGCACAACGTGCACCGCGGCCGGATGGAGGAATGGGCGAGCTTCTACGAGCGACTGTTCAACTTCCGCGAGGTCCGCTATTTCGACATCGAAGGCAAGCTGACGGGCTTGAAGTCGAAGGCGATGACGAGCCCCTGCGGCAGGATCCGCATCCCGATCAACGAAAGCGCGGACGACAAGAGCCAGATCCAGGAATACCTGATCGACTACCGGGGCGAGGGCATCCAGCACGTTGCGCTCGGCACCGACGACATCCACGCGACGGTGGAGGCGCTCGGCGCGAACGGCGTCGCGTTCCAGGACACGCCGGAGACCTACTACGAAGCGCTGCCCGCCCGCCTGCCTGGCCACGGCGAGGACGCCAAGCGCCTGAAGGCGAACCGGGTGCTGATCGACGGGGCCCCCGCGGAGAACGAGATCCTGCTGCAGATCTTCACCCGCACGGTCATCGGCCCGATCTTTTTCGAGATCATCCAGCGCAAGGGCGCGCAGGGCTTCGGCGAAGGCAACTTCCGCGCACTCTTCGAGTCCATAGAACTCGACCAGATCCGGCGCGGCGTGCTGCCGGAATCCTGATTCGCCGTCGCGCCGCGTTTCCCGCGGATTTTGCTCGATCCGGGCCTCGCGCCAGGTAAAACCTGCTTCAAATGGCGCCAATCCGCCCGCTGCGGGTTGAAACAGCCGCCGATCGGCCGCAAATGCACCAAACCGGGGTTTCGTGCAGGTGCACAAACCCCCTTGACGTGGTAAAGTCCAACGCTTGACGCCCGCGAAGTAGGTTTGTGCTCACTCCGCTTGGATTCTCGCTCCTGCGCCAGCTTTCGGACGGCGCTTTCCATTCCGGCGAAGACCTCGCCGCGACGGTGGGACTCACGCGCGCCCGCGTTTCGCAACTGCTGAAGCAGGCGGAAACCGCCGGACTCTCGCTCGAACGCGTCCGCGGTCGCGGTTACCGGCTTCTTGCCACCCCCGATTTCCTGGACGCGGCCGCGGTGCGGGTCGCGCTCAAGGCGTGCGGCGTCGAAGTGGCGCCCGCCGACTACCGACCGGTCCTGCTGCCCGCGGCCAACGACGACGACATCGCACTGCCGGTCTCCGCGCTGCCCGTCATCCCGCCCAAGCCGCCGATCGTCGTCGAGGTCGTGGACCAGATCGACTCGACGTCGAGCGAGCTCTTGCGGCGCGCGTCGCGACGCGACATCCATGGCGCGCTGCTGGCCGCTGAATGGCAATCCGCGGGCCGCGGACGGCGTGGACGCGCCTGGTCCGCCGTCGCCGGGGGCAGTCTCACGTTCTCGCTGGGGTGGCGCTTCGAGCAGGGCGCTGGCTTCATGGCCGGCCTTTCGCTCGCCGTCGGCGTCGCTGTCGTCCACGCGTTGGAGCGCGAAGGCCTGGCGGGCGTCGAGCTCAAGTGGCCGAACGACCTCATTTTCCGTCACCTCAAGGTCGGCGGCATCCTCGTCGAGTTGAACGGCGACGCGCTCGGCCCGTCGACGGTCGTCGTCGGCGTCGGCCTCAACGTCCGCCTGCCGCTGGCGATGAAACGCGACATTGCGCAGCCGGTCAGCGACCTGACTGCGGTCGCGGGCCGCGGCGCACCGCCCATCGACCGCAATCGCCTGCTGGCGCGCCTCGCCGCCGAGCTCGCGGCGACGCTCGGCACCTACGGCGCCCACGGTTTCGCTCCGTTCGCCGCCGAATGGCAGCGCCGGCACGCGTATCAAGGCAAGCTCGTCAAGCTGCTCTTGCCGGACGGCGCCAGCGTCAAGGGCACCGTGGCGGGCGTGGACGGCACCGGTGCGCTCGTCCTTGCGGACGGGCCGCGTCGCGTGCGCTTCCTCGCCGGCGAAATCTCGCTCCGCCGCGCCTAGCGGCTGCGGGGTTCCACCCGCGTTTTTCTTCGTCACACTGCGCGCGTTGCGCAGGCGTGCGCGGATCGGCTATCGTCGCCGCAATGATCCTGGTCATCGACGCCGGCAACAGTCGGATGAAATGGGGCCTCCACGGCCCCCGCGGCTGGATCGCGCAAGGCGCCGTGCCCAACGCGGACGTCGCGACGCTCGCGTTGCGCGACTGGCAGAACCTGCCGCGACCGTCGCGCGTCGTCGGCGTCAACGTCGCCGGCGAAGCCGCGCGCGTGCGCGTTGAAGGCCAGCTCGCGCGCTGGCGTCTCCCGATCGAATGGCTCACTGCGACGGCGGAAGCGGCCGGTGTCGTCAACCGCTATGACCGGCCGGCGCAGCTCGGCGCCGACCGCTGGGTCGCACTGGTGGCGGCGCGCAAGCGTGCCGTCGCGAGCGAGCTCTTCCCGCCACCTTGCGTCGTCGTCAACGCGGGCACCGCAGTAACGATCGATGCGCTCGACGCCGACGGCGTCTTCCGTGGCGGACTGATCCTGCCCGGGATGCGCCTGATGCTGCGTGCGCTCTCCGACAACACATCGGCCCTCAAGGTCCCGCCCGGTACATTCCAGCATTTCCCGACCAACACGCCCGATGCCCTCTATTCAGGCGCGATCCATGCCGCCTGCGGCGCGATCGAGCTGATGCGCGAGGCGCTGCGGCGCGAGGACGCCGGCGCGCGCTGCTTCATCGCCGGCGGTGCCGCGCACGAGATCGCCCCGTATTTGGCCGGCCCCGTCGAGGTCGTGGATAATCTCGTGCTCGAAGGCGTCCTGGTGCTGGCGGCCTGAGCGCTCACGGGTCCCCACGCTTCCATGCGCATCGTCGTCCTGCTGCTCGTTCTCGCCAACCTGACGCTGTTCGGCTGGACGCGCCTCGACGCGGCGGCCAACGGCGAAGGGGCGCGACTCGCTGAGCAGGTCGATGCGGACAAGATCCGCATCCTCTCGCCGCAGCAGGTCGCGATGCTCGGTCCCGCGAAAATCGCTGCCCTGGCCGACGTCTGCGCCGAATGGGGGCCGTTTTCCGATGCCGAGCGCACCAAAGCACTCTCCGAGCTCGAGCCGCTGCAGCTGGGCAAGCTGCTGACGTCGCGGCGCGTCGACCTCGACAGCGCCTACTGGGTCAACGTCGGCCCGTTCACGACCAAGGGTGCCGCGGACCGGCGCGCCAACGAGCTCAAGGCGCAGGGCATCAGCGACATGCTGGCGGTCGATGCGGGCCGCGGCCAGTACGTCGTGTCGCTCGGCATTTTTCGAAGCGAGCAGGCAGCGCAGGCGCGCGTCGAAGCGCTTGCGCGGCAGGGCGTCACGACGGCGAAGGTCGAGCCGCGCCAGCAGACCCTCTCGCAGACGATCCTAGTGGTGCGCGATCCGCGCGAGCCCGTGGTCGCCCGCCTGAAGGATCTGCAACCGCAGTATCTTGGCAGCGACCTCCGTTTCGGCGCATGTCCGGTCGCGAACTGATCCGGCCGGCGACGGACGCGGCGGCGCTCGTCGCCGCGCGCGCACTGTTCGAGGAATACGCGGCCGGCCTTGGCGTCGATCTCTGCTTCCAGGGTTTCGCGGAAGAAGTGGCGACACTGCCCGGCGCGTATGCACCGCCGCGCGGACGCCTGTTGCTCGCGGGCGATCCGACCGCGCCGACGGGCTGTATCGCGCTGCGGCCGCTGCCCGCCGACGATGACGGGACGACCACTGCGGAGATCAAGCGACTCTACGTGCGTCCCGCCGCTCGCGGCACGGGACTGGGCGGCGCGCTCGCGCGCGCCATCCTGGCCGAGGCGCGCGCCATCGGCTATCGCGAGGTGAAGCTCGACACGCTGCCACAAATGGCGGCGGCGCAGGCGCTCTACGCGTCGCTGGGTTTTCGCCCATGCGAGGCGTACTATCGCAACCCGCTTGGCGGCACCGTCTACATGGCGCTCGCGCTCTGAGAACGGACGGACCCGCCGCACCGTCAAGGGAGGACGCGTGCCGCTGACACCGCAGGAAGCCGCCGCGATCGAGACGCGCATTGCGAGCGTCGAGGCGCGCACCGGCGTCGACGTCGTGACGGCAGTCGTCGGGCGCAGCGATGCCTATCCGGAGATCGTGTGGAAGGCCTTTGCGCTCGGCGCGACACTCGCGGCGTGCGCCGTCGTCGCGCTCGACCTGTGGCGGCCCGACTGGATGACGGCGCATGCGCTATGGTTTGCCGTCGTCCCGATCCTTGCGGTCGGCGCGGTGAGCGCGCTGCTGGCGCTGACCGTCCCCGAGTACGCGCGCCGCTTCGTCGACCGCGCGCGCCGCGACGGCGAAGTGCGCCAGTACGCGCAGGCGCTGTTCCTCGAGCGCCGGATCTCCGCCACGCGCTTGCGCGACGGCGTGCTGATCCTGGCGAGCGTGTTCGAGCGGCGCGTCGAGATCGTCGCCGACGTCGGCTTTGAGGGCCGCGTATCGCCGGCAGACTGGACGACGGTGATCGACGCGATGACGCCACATCTCGCCGCCGCGCGCCCCGCGGTGGCGTTGCTGCAGGCGCTCGAGCGTGTCGAGACGCTGCTGGCGGCCAGGGGCTACGCGCCGCGCCCCGGCGTCGGTGGCGAGTTGTCGAATGCGCCCATCGACGTGCCGGGGGATGCATGAACGCCGCCGGGCCGCCCCAAGGCGCGAATTACCCCGGAGCGCGCAGCGCGGAGGGGCTGCCAATGAGCGCCGCTTCGGTGCGGACGACCACGTGGTGGCTGCAGGCGACGTTGCTGGCGGCGGCGCTGCTCTCGGGCGCTGCGCAGGCGGCCGATGTCCCGTTCCTGTCGGGTCGCGTCGTCGACAACGCCGAGATCCTCGACGTGGCCACGCGCACTAGCCTCACCGACAAGCTCAAGGCGCACGAGCAGAAGACGGGCGACCAGATCGCGGTGCTCACCGTGCCGACGATCGGCAGCGACAGCATCGAGGACTTCGCGGTGCGCGTCTTCGAGAACTGGAAGCTTGGGCAGAAAGACAAGAACAACGGCGTGCTCGTGATCGTCGCGCCGAAGGATCGCAAGATGCGCATCGAAGTCGGCTACGGGCTCGAAGGCACGCTGACCGACGTCGCGTCGGCGCGCATCATCCGCAACGTGATGACGCCCGCGTTCAAGGACGGCGACTACGACAAGGGCGTGACCGCGGGCGTCGATGCGATCATCGGCCAGCTTGAGGGCACGTCCGACGTGGCGACGCTCGCCGACGTCGCGCCGTCGGGCAATCGCAGCGCGAACGGCTTTCCGATGTCCATCACCGATCCGTCGCTGCCGCCGTGGCCGATGCGCATCCTGCTCGGCTGCTTCGTCTTCGGCATCATCGGCCTCTTCACCGTCATCGGCGTGATGACGCCGGGCGCGGGCTGGTTCCTCTATTTCTTCCTGATCCCGTTCTGGGCGATGTTTCCGATCATCATTCTCGGCGTGCGCGGCGCGCTCGTGCTGCTCGGCGTCTACGTGGTCGGCTTTCCCATCGTCAAGCTGATCCTGTCGCGCACTGCGTGGTACGAAAAGGCGCGCACCGAATTGAAGACCAAGGGCTCGACGTCCGTCGGTGGCTTCACGATGGGCGGCAGCTCGAGCTCGGGAAGCGGGTCGTCCGGCGGGAGCAGCGGCGGCTTCTCGGGCGGTGGCGGCAGCTCCGGCGGCGGCGGGTCGTCGGGCAGCTGGTGACGGCGCCGAGGCGC
>Ga0068858_100007705_pt1 | contig 10393 bp, 4 predicted proteins | sample KBSSwiS12_FD_66589 | JGI IMG/M metagenome (GOLD analysis project Ga0068858, IMG submission 66589) | Switchgrass rhizosphere microbial communities from Kellogg Biological Station, Michigan, USA - KBS Switchgrass S1-2 | ecosystem: Host-associated > Plants > Roots > Rhizosphere > Soil ... | reverse complement strand
CGCGACCGCCGCGTCGGACAAAGACCAGGCCGCGGTCACAGTGGTCTCGCAGTGGCGCTTCGATCCCGACGCCGGCAAACTGCGCGTCAACCTCACCCCGCCGCAATCCCGTCCGTTCACCCTCCTCATCCGCTCGCAAATCGCCACCGGGCCGTTGCCGGTGGCGCAGGAAGTCGGGCTCATCTCCATCGAGAATGCCGCCGGGCAAATCGGCCTGCTCGGCGTCGCCACGGGCAACGATGTCCAGCTCGATGCCGTCACTGCGGAGACGTTCGCGCCGATCAATCTCGAGGATTTTCCCGGAAACATGGTCCCCATCCTTGCCCAGCAAATTCCGGGTCTCGCGGTGCACCGTGCCTTTCGCTATGCGGATACCAAGGCGACCGCGGTTGTCAAGGCGGCGGCCGTGGAGCCGGACGTGCGCGTCGAATCGCAAGCCACGCTTTCGCTCAGCGAAGACCGCGTGCTGCTCGCCGTCGATGCCGCGGTCGAGATCACCCGTGCCGGCATTTTCCGGCTCAGTTTCGCGCTGCCTCCCGGGATGGATGTCGAGTCCATCAGCGGCCAGGCGGTCAGCCATTGGACGGAACTGAAGACCGACGCGGGCCGCATCATCACCATGCACCTGCGCGGACGGACCGAAGGACAGCAGCAGTTTGCCATCAGCCTCACCGGGCCGGGGAAAAAAACCGCGAAAGGCTGGGTTGCGCCGCAGTTAATCTTTCGCGAAGCCGGCAAACAGCGCGGCACTTATCTCGTGGCGCCGGAACAAGGCATGCGCCCCCAGGTCACGAAGCGCGATGGCTTGACACAGCTCGATCCGCAGAAGTCCGGCATCAAGCAAAAGGGCGTGCTCGCTTTCCGCGTGTTGCAAACGCCGTGGAACCTCGCCCTCGACCTCGAGCAGGTGGACCCGTGGGTCCAGGTCACCAGCCTGCAACACGCCACCGTCGGCGAGGCCCAGGTGAAAGCGACCGCGAACCTGCAATACCAAATCGAAAACGCCGGGCTGAAAACGTTCCACATCTCCGTCCCTGCCAATGCCGAAAATGTCCGCTTCACGGGAGATCAGGTCGCCGACTTTATCGCCGTGCCGGATGGCGTAAAAGGAGAGCGGCAGTCGTGGGAAGTGAAGCTCCACCGGAAGGTCGTCGGGCAGTATTTCTTGCAACTCACCTATCAGACCCCTGTCCCGGACAAGGCGGTGCAGACCAGCCTTCTTGGCGTGCAGGTCGCGGACGTGAATTTGCAGCGCGGCTTCGTCACCGTGCAATCCGGCGGCCGCTTGCAAGTCCGCGTCGATGCGCTGCCCGCCGCGCTGCAGCTCGTCGAATGGCAGAGCATTCCGCGCACGCTTCAACAAGGACTCACCGCCTCCTCCGCCAGCTTCGCCTATCGGCTCGTCGAGCCCGCTTTCGCGTTGCCGATGAAGCTCGAGCGCCACGAGGCGGCCAGGCTCCTGCCGGCCCGGGTGAACAGCATCACCTTCACCTCGGTCATTTCCGACACCGGCGCCATGCTCACCCAGGCGCGTCTCGAAATCCTGCCCGGCGACAAACGCCTGCTCCATCTCACCCTGCCCAAGGACGCGAAATTCTGGTTCGCCTTTGTCAACCAGAACGGCGTCTGGCCGTGGCGCGAGGGCGACCAGATTCTCGTCCCGCTCGAACAACAATCGCACGGTGGTCAGCCCGTGCCGGTCGAGGTGTTTTTCAGCAGCCAGGTCGGTGCGGCGGGGACGCGGGATCTCGATCTCCAGTTGCTCGCGCCGAAGTTCGACCTGCCGCTCGAAAACATCACCTGGCGCGTCTATCTCAACGAAAAGTGGCACCTCAAAAAGTGGACCGGCTCGCTGCAGCTCCATGAGGTCGAGGTCGTGCCCAGCGCCGCGGCCCTCGACGTGCAGAGTTATCTCCAAAGTGAAGCTACCCAGCAGCGCGACAAGACCCGGGCTGCGGAGCAGATGCTCACCCTCGGCAATAATGCGCTCGCCCAAGGTAATCAGCAGGAAGCGCGCAGGGCGTTCGAATCGGCTTTTGGCCTCAGCCAGCACGACAATGCGTTCAACGAGGACGCGCGCGTGCAGCTCCATAATCTCAAGCTTCAGCAGGCCGTCGTCGGCTTGAATGTCCGCAACGGCGTCGCCGAGCCCGAGACTGTCGTCGGCAAATTGCGCATCGGTCGCGGCGGCAAAGACCTCAACTACACCCCGCAGGACGCGAAACAGATTCTCGACAGCAACACCGCCGAGGAAAATGCCGCCTTCAGCCGACTCGCCGAGCGCCTCATCCAGCAACAGGACGCCGCCGTCACCACCCCCACCACCATCCAGGCCAGCATCCCCGAGCAAGGCCGCCTGCTTACCTTCAGCCGTGCCGTCGCCGTCGATCCCTGGGCTGACTTGCAGATCGGCTTGCAGGCCAGGGCCATGGGCGCGGCGTCCTGGATCACCCGGGTCCTCATCCTCGCCGTCACCCTGCTCATCCTCGCCCTGTTCGCCCGCTCCGCCCAAGCCTTCCGCCGGAAACAGGCCCCCGCGATTTGAAGCGTTTGGAATAGAAGCGTGGCCACCCATTGAACGGTGCGCCGATGTAGTCGCCCCGCTCTGTCGGGGCGCGGCGACAGAGCGCCGCGACTACATCGCCTGAAGCTTCGGCTACAGTTTTTCTGAAACAGCTCTAAAGCGGAACCACCATCCGAACGGTGCGCGGAAGTAATCGCCCTGATTTGCGGCCGCGTCGGTGACAGCAGAGTGGCCTTCACATTTGGATCGCCGATGCCGCCGCCGGGCTGGGCCTTTTGCTCATGTGATCGCCACCAAGGACCCCCATTCCTTGCTCGCTCGACAAGCTGTTTCCGGGCAGCGCGGAAATGTCTCGTTTCGTCGGTAAAGACGATGTTTCTTCGCCCATCCGCCGAATTCGTTCCGGAATTACAGGCGTTCCCCCGCTATGAACCACCGTGCCATCGCCCTCCTCAGCTTGTTCTTCACGCCGATCGTGTTTGCCGACGGTCCCAAGGATAATATTCCCGATCAGGTCCGACCGATACCGCCGCCGGGCATCAAGATCGCGGACCCTGATCGTGCGGAACTGGAGAAGGGAGTCGCCGCTCTCGGCCACGAGATCGAGACTCTGCGCGCCACGTTGAAGGGCAAGCCAGCGCTGCTCGAGTTGCTGCCCGACGTGGAGATCTACCACAAGGCGGTTGATTGGGCGCTGCGTTACGACGAAATCTACAAGCCGCAGGATGTGGCCGTCGCCCGCGATATGCTCACGCGCGGGGCGGAGCGGGCGCAGGCCCTACGCGAAGGGAAGTCGCCGTGGACGACGCAGACAGGGCTCGTGGCACGTGGTTATCGATCGAAGATCGATGGTTCGGTGCAGCCCTATGGCTTGGTCGTGCCCGCGTCGGTGGCGCCGACGCAGCCGTCCCGCGTGGATTTCTGGTTCCACGGGCGCGGCGAGAACCTGACCGAACTGGCCTTTCTTGATCAGCGCCACAAATCACCGGGCCAATTCACACCGCCGGAGGCCATCGTGGTGCATCTTTATGGACGTTATTCCTGCGCGAACAAGTTTGCCGGGGAAGTGGATCTGTTCGAGGCGCTCGAAAATGTGAAGCGCAGTTACGCGGTCGATGAGAATCGACTCGTCGTGCGCGGCTTCTCGATGGGGGGCGCCGCCTGCTGGCAGTTTGCCGTGCATCATGCCGGCAGATGGTGCGCCGCGGCACCGGGCGCGGGCTTCAGCGAGACGGCGGATTTTCTGCGCACCTACCAGGAAGAGGTTCTCCAGCCGACGTGGTACGAGCAGAAGCTTTGGCACCTCTATGACTCCACCGACTACGCGCTGAATCTTTTCAATTGTCCCACGGTGGCTTACAGCGGTGAGATCGACCGGCAAAAGCAAGCCGCGGACATGATGGTCAAGGCGCTGCACGCCGAGGGCATGGAGCTGACGCATCTCATCGGCCCGAAGACGGCCCATGCCTATCAGCCGGATGCGATGAAGGAGATTATTCGACGCGTCGATGCCATCGCGCACCGGGGCCGCAATCCGGTGCCGGACCAGATCCGGTTCACCACGTGGACGCTGCGCTACAACGAGTGCCTCTGGCTCACGCTCGAGGGCCTGGAGAAACATTGGGAACGAGCCCGGGTGGATGCGGACATCGACCGCGCAGCCCGGGCGATCAAGGCGACGACAAAGAACGTGAGTGCGCTGGCGTTTTCCTTCGGCTCGGGACTGTGTCCGTTCGATGTCACGAAGCGGGTGCAGGTGACGCTCGACGGCCAGACGCTCGAAGCGCCCGTGCCACAGACGGACCGCTCGTGGACAGCGCATTTCAGCAAAGCCAGCGGGAAATGGGCGATCGTCGCCGCGACTGATGACATCACGCTCGCCAAGCGCCCCGGTTTGCAAGGGCCGATCGACGACGCCTTTTTCGACAGCTTCACGATGGTCCGCCCGACGGGTATGCCGCTCAACGGCAAGGTCGGCCAATGGGCCGCCGCCGAGATGGCGCACGCCGTCGAGCATTGGCGGAAGCAGTTTCGCGGCGATGCGCCCATGAAGGACGACACGGCCATCACCGATGAGGATATTTCCTCGCGCAATCTCGTCCTTTGGGGCGACCCGCAAAGCAACAAGGTGCTCGCACGCATCGCCGACAAGCTGCCGATCCAATGGGATGCGCAGGGGGTGCATGTCGGCGGGAAAACCTTCGACTCCGCTCATCACCTGCCGATCCTCATTTTTCCAAATCCGCTGAATCCGAAACGCTATGTCGTCCTCAATAGCGGCTTCACCTATCGCGAATACGACTATCTGAACAACGCGCGCCAGGTTCCCAAGCTCCCCGACTACGCGATCGTGGATGTGAACCTGCCGGTGACCACACGCTTGCCCGGGGGAATCAGCACGGCCGGTTTCTTTGGTGAGCACTGGGAACTGTTGCCGGATGACGGCCGCTGAACATCTCGGTCACGCGATCCTCTTCTCTACTACCGATGCCACTCAAGACGCTGGATCAACTCATCAACCGAACCGAACCTGCCTGGCCGATGGTGCAGCAATGGATCGCCGCCGGGACCAATCCCATCGAAGTCCTGCCCACGACAGAGGAGGCACGCGAAAAGGCTCTGCTGGAGACACAGGTCACGACGCGTTCGCCGATGGGTGCCGTGATTTACGAAACGGGCGGAATCCTGGTGGATCGTGGCTGGTTGAGAATCCTTGGATCCGGACATCCAAGGATTCCACGCTCACTGCCGTCGTGGAATCGAGGTCGGACGATGGACGGATCCGAAACGCCGCCGCCATTCCTTCTGGTCGCTGACGACGCGATCGGTGGGTTTTTCGCCATCGACGGCGGCGGGCTGGAGATGGAGCCGGGCAAAGTGTGTTACTTCGCTCCCGACTCCCTAAAATGGGAAAATACCAAGCGGGGATACACCGATTTTCTCGGGTTTTGTTTCAGCGGCAACCTGGCTCAGTACTACAAAGACTTTCGTTGGCCCGGATGGGAAGCGGAGGTCGGTGCAATCAGCGGCAACCAGGTGATATCCATCTACCCGTGGATGTGTACCAAAGGTCCGTCCATCGCGGAGCGGCATAGAAAGCCGGTTCCGATCGACGAAACTTACCGGCTCTTTGTCGATGCCGGAAACGAGAAGCCGTAGTCCCAACTCCCGTCATGCTATCCATTCGTCCCTTAGCCATCCTGCTCGCGCTCGCCGTGAGCGCTCACGCCGCGAACCCACTCGTCCCGGTCGCGGGCGGCGAGCGTGAGTGGCCGCAGGCCGGCGGACCGCACGGCAATTGGTCGGTGGAGGCGGACCAGGTCCCGGTGAAGTGGAGCGTGGCGCGCGGCGAAGGCATCGTGTGGCGGACGACTCTCCCGGAAACCGGCCAGGGCGGCATTGCAGTGTGGGGTGACCGTGTCTTTCTTACGACCTTGAAACCGGAAGAACACGCCGGGCCGCTGGGCAAGGAAGTCGTTGGCTACTGCCTCGACGCACGGGATGGAAAGATCCTTTGGACCGTAACCCTGCCCGGCAGCGAGACCAGTGTACCGGCTTATTTCTTCAGCGACGCTACGTCGCCGTCGCCGGTGACCGACGGAAAGCACGTCTGGTTTCTCAACGCCTGCGGGTCGGTCGGCTGTTACGACTTCGCCGGCAAGCAAGTCTGGCTGCGCGAGTGGAAGCCCACGGGCGGACGTCCGTTCAACAAACAGTTCGAGCCGATTCTCCTCGGCGACACCCTGCTCAATATGGAGCCGAGGGACGAATCCGACCCGCGGCGGGAAGCGAAGGATCCATGGAATTATCTCCGCGCACTCGACAAGAACACCGGTCAGACGCGGTGGGTCGCGGATGACGCCATGACGCATTACAACACGCCCGTGCTCGGGCTGCGCGCCGATGGTACTCCGGCGGTGCTGCAAGGCCGTGGCGCGTATCACGGCGTGCCGGAACTGCCCATCGGGCTGAGCCTGACCAGCCTCGCGCCCGGCAGCGAGGGCCAGACCATCTGGCGTTACGAACCCAACCGGAGCAAGGCGTGCTATACGATGCACTGGAACGCCAAGTACGCCGCCTGGTTCGATATCGACGCCTCGGAGCACCACGTGCTCGACGCCGCAACCGGCAAGCTGCTGCGCACGCAGTCGCTCGTGGCCAAAGCGGACTGGCGACGCTTCGATCCCGCGACGGGCCGGTACGAGTTGCTGGCCGACACCGACCTGTCGAAACAGAATCCGCCACTGAAAGTATTCCCCGCGCAGTTCTGCAACATTCTCGTCGGCGACTGGCACTACTTCCTCTGTTACACCATGGCCGCCAAGCATCTCGGTCCGCCCTACTGCGTCGGGCGCGTGCACCTGGAAACCGGCAAGGTGGAGTATTTGGAGCTGCCCGTATCCGTCGTGCGCGAGACCGGCCGGCCGGACCAATTTATCTGGGGCCAGCCGCAATCTTCTTCGACGCTCAACGCGCGCGGCATCGACGTGGCGACCGACAAGCGTTCGCGGGAAGATGGCTGGTGGTGGGGTTACCTCGGCAGCCCGACCGCGGTCGGAGGAAAAGTCTTTTTCACAACGATGCTGGGCATCACCTACGTCATCGATGGGCAGGCGGCGGTGCTCGATGAAAAGGCTTTGCTTTCTGTCAACGATCTCGGCGTGCCGGGGCAGACGTGGAGCCTGAACTCCATCTCATTTGCTGAAGGGCGCATCTACCACCGCAGCATGAAAGAGGTGGTTTGCATCGGGCAAAAGTGAGCCTGGCGGAAAACCCGGTTTCGAAACCCGCATGCCGTGGCATCCGGCCCATGCCCGGAACTTCACAAACCTCCCAACTTCCGGGCGCCAGCGAGGTCATCTCCGCATGTTCCCCCGTCTAGTTGCACACCTTGCCGCGCTCGCGTTAGTTTTTGCTGCCACAGCCTCCGGGCAGACCGCGACGAATCTCCTCTTGAACCCGGCGCTGAACTTCCACAGCTTCGAAAATTCACGCACCGGACAAGGAGTGGAATTCAAAGCAGGGGCGGTCGCTTGTTGGGACCAGGAAGCCTATGGCGATGCCGAGGCTTATCGCGCCACGCGACAGACGGAATTTCGTCCGTCGTTCGCCGTGGACAACGTGGTCGTGATTCATCCCGGGAAAAGTTTGCATCAGTTCTCGCTGCTCGCGGAGCTCGGCCTGGATGGCGCCGAGCACGTGAGCCTGTCGGTGTTAGGCCATCAGAAGAAACCGAAGTCCCTACGGGCGGCGATCCACATGATGCGGCTCGACAGCGAAGAGGGCACATGGAGTCCGAAGGACTATGGGCTGGCCGATGAGCGCACGTTTCCGAAGCATTCGCGCGGTGAACTGATTGCGGAACCGTCGTTCAGCAATGACTCGGGCGAAGCGGCTGACTTTGAGCTCACGGTAGAAAAGGCCATCATCCCCTTCGGATTTACCGAGAACGCCACCCAGTCCACCCGCCAGCCGAATGTCATCGGCCTCACGGTGGAGCTTACCAATACCAGCAAGGAGGACGTGTGGATCTATGCGCCTTGTCTCACCCGCGGCGACCATGCGGCCAACCGTCTGCCGGAATCGCGCTCCATACCCGACTATTATCGGGGCATCCCGCGCACCATCCAGAAGCTCTGGCGGGGCGAGCCGCTGCACATCATCGTCATGGGATCGAGCATCGATCGCGGCAGCGCCAACCCCCGCATGATCCCGTACGATGAGGATCCGAATTCGCCCACTTTCAAGCAACCGCTGACGAAGAGCACCGACTTTGATGGCGCCGTCATCGGTCATCCCGAATGGAACAGCTACATCGGCTGGTGGCAGCATCACTACATGTATGGCGGCCGGCTGCGGCAGTGGCTTATGCGGCAGTTCAATTACCCCATGGATCGGCTGCTGCTCAACACGATGGCTTCCGACGGCTCGTGCATTGCGGAGTCGCATTCCGGCCTGGAGGCCTACGCCACGCTGAGCCTGCCACCCGACGCCAACGCCAATGGAAACACCAGGGGCAAGAGCTGGCAGGAGCTGTATCCCGCCGTTTTTGCCAGGCCCGAAGGTGCACGACCGGATCTGGTTATCTTTGGCAGCGGAGCGAACGAGAAGGTGGACGGCGCGGACGAAGTGGCGGCGTTTGAGGGCGCGATTCGTTGGTTCCAGCGGCACTACCCCGGCATCGAGTTTGTCTTTTGCATGTGGCAGAACCGCGAAACTTACACGCCCAACACCGGCCACTTGCGCGAGCTGTCGCTGCGCTATCAAATCCCGTTCATCGATCTCGGTCGTGCGATCAGCGAGACCACTCGCTATTGCAACAGCTACGCCCTCGTGCCCAGCGATGGCCACCCGCAAGCCGCGGCGCACTCCGTTTGGGCCAGGCAGCTCGAACGCGCCTTTGAGGTTGCCGATCCCATCCAATCGGGCATCGCGCAACTCTCGTTGCCGGAGCGGTTGAGTCACCACACCATCGGGTGGGAGGGCGAAGTGACGACCTACAACGCCGGTCAAAAGCGCCTGCGCGATAACTGCGGCATCATTCTTGACGATACCTTCGTCAACCTTTGGGCCACGACAAAGGACGAGCTGGTCGGCATGCGCGTGGATGGCGCTGCGGACGAGGGTTCCCGGCGGCGGCCAATGCGCGCCCGGGACAACCGCAACTCCACCTTTGCGATCGGTCGCCTCACCCTCGGAGACCGCCATATCGTCGAGGTCACCGGCAACGAAGCGACCATGGTGGCCGCCGATCTCAAGACAGCCCTCAATCGCCAATCGCTCCCTGTCACCAGTCCGCGCTGGAAGCTGCCCGCCAGGCCGGAGCCCTTCGCTTCGGAATGGGGCAGTCCATATGGCGATGCCGCGGTCACGCTGGCGCCCCACGCGGAAGCTGCCACCGACTTCGTCGGCACCGACCTTTCCATTGCCTATGTCGACGCCGCGGATGGCGGTGAGGCGACCGTGCTGGTGGATGGTCAGGACGTGCTGCACATCGCCACCGACAAACCTTTCACCGATGCCGGGAACAAGCCGCTCTACATGGAGAATCGCCAGGGCATCCGGGGGCTCCCGTATGGCTGGCATAGCGTCCAAGTGAAGGCAGGTGACAAGCCCGTGCAATTGCTCGGTGCGTTCACCTATGACACCCGAGCCAACCGTCAGGCCGAGCGCGTGGAGCGCGGGCGTGCATTCGCCGGCGAGAGCATCAGCTTCTCTGCGCCATTCAAGACCCGTCCGTGGATTGTTTGTCACGGCGGTCTGCAAGTGACACTCAATGATACCCGTGCGAATGCGGTGACGTTCACCGGCACCGGCGAGGGCGGTTACGAAGTCATCGGCGAATAAGCGGATGCACGAGCGGCGACCGATCATCTCTCACAGAAATCCCTCGCCCGGTCGATTTCTCGCCGCAAAGTGAAAATTCCCCTACTGTTTTGGCGCGGCAAATCTTCTGAACTTTGTGTCCCATTAGAAATGTCTCCCCCTTCAGTCACCTTTGTCCTGTTTGTGATGCTGGCTGCGACTGGCCTGCGTACCGTGGCGGCGGAGGACAAAGTGGACTTTGCCAGGGAGATCAAGCCGATCCTCGAGGAGGCCTGCGTGCAATGCCACGGCCCGGACAAGCAGAAGGGAAAACTGCGCCTCGATAGCAAGGAAGCGTGGCTGAAAGGCGGGGAAGATGGACCGGTATTCAAAGCCGGACATCCCGAGGAGAGCGACTTCTTCCATCGCGTGACTTTGGCCGAAGATCAGGACGACGTCATGCCGCCGAAAGGCAAGGCGGACCATCTGACCCCGGCGCAAATCGAGCGGGTAAAACGGTGGATTACCGAAGGGGCCGAATGGCCCGAAGGCGTGCTGGCCGTC